>Ga0255343_1003160_pt1 | contig 17859 bp, 23 predicted proteins | sample wastewater_treat_4_FD_192413 | JGI IMG/M metagenome (GOLD analysis project Ga0255343, IMG submission 192413) | Wastewater microbial communities from Lulu Island WWTP, Vancouver, Canada - plant16 | ecosystem: Engineered > WWTP > Wastewater > Unclassified | place: Canada: Vancouver, British... | reverse complement strand
GCCTCAACCATTTGCTTTGTTATAGCAGTTAAATATGTTGTTGGTGACAGTTCAACCAATACCCCCGATGATGTTACCCCTAATATTTGCGCTACTGTTCCGGTGAAATTCCCTGTCCCGAAATAATTTAAGACTATACCATCAACTGAATCCAACCCTAACCGTGTTCCATTGGTGGAAATATTAAAATCCGTTCCGTTTTTAATGGTTACTATTTTAGACCCATTGCGGAAATAGAGTTCATTTAGGGTAAGGTAAGTATCAAGTGTTGTATTAACAATCCCGCAATATAACCTTGTAACATATAAAATGCCATCAAGATTAAGCCTGTTTGTGAAAGTCGGGTTTGATGTTCCGCCGTATAAATAGGCATATCCGGGATCAGGTGTAATTTTCGCAGGGTATGGTGATACAGATAAAACACCTGTTGTTACTGCCAAATCCAATATCCCATCTACAACATCAATGGTTCCCGTAGTGCTTCCCGTTCCGGTTGCTGATAATACCCCTAATTCTGTTATCGCTAACCCGCTCCCGATGATCACCCCGCCCAATGTGCCGGTTGTGGCCACGGGCATGGCATCCCACATATTTGATCCGGTGGTGTCGCTGGCATTATACGCGGTGATCTCCCCCGTACTTGCGAAATCCCGTAATGCACGGATGTATTCTCCCGTTGTTCCCCCGTTTACCAACTCAAAATAAGAATCCAACCACGAACCACCACCGACGGAATAATTCCCGCCGCCACCACTGAAAATCGTCTCCGATGAACTGCTCCCATTTGTCGTATTGTTCGACCATTCCGCCGCCGTGGCAAAATCCGTGGTTCCCATCCCCCATGTGGACCCACTGACCGTGCCGGGAATCTCTAATAAATTCAGATTGAACTTGTCATTCAATATCTCCCAGGCACCGGATTCCACGACATATTTACGCCCCCCCGTGGCCGCGCAACTGATCACCGAGTTTAGCGATAACCCCGCACCCCGGAAATATCCCTGCAATAACTGACGGGTCGCACCGTGCAGGAACACCATCGAATTGAGGATCAGATTTGCAAAGGTATAGGTATTCCCACCCGAGACAAAGGCATCAACACGCGTTCCCCCATGCGTCTGCCCATTGTAAAACATCCGGTCATAATTGGCGATGTCAGGGGCTGAGGTTGGCAGGATCGTTACCGCCTGCCGCTCGGTGGCTCCCGATTTCATCGAAACATCATAACGGTAGGAATCGGGATAATCACTCCATGCGATCGGGTGAATAACGACATCGGTGAACATTACGCCCTCCAGGGTTTTATAATCCTCCTCTATCAACCCGTACAGATAGACGGTCATCGTACCGGAAGAAAGCGGCGGGCGGTCGGCATAAATTTTGAAATCCGTCCATGTCAACCCCGCAAGTGTCCCTAACTGCTTGTGTTCAAAATTTTTATTTGTAGTTGACCAACCGTCTTTTTCATCGAGATACCACGTTGTCCCACCGTTGGTAAATTCAATCCTCCCCTTTATCGTGACATTCGTGGCCTTCTTCCCGGTCAACCCGCCACCCAAAAGGAGAACGACATAACCGATTGCACAATATTTAAATTCAAGTAAAAACCCCTCGCCATCAACGGCGGTATAAGGGAATGATTGTTTTACCCATACATCCGTAACTTTTTCCGCATTGACGGCGTGTTCCCCGGCAATTTTAACATAACTGCCCTGATCTGCATTCCAAACCGTCACATTCCCCGTGGGCGTGGATTCCTCCCAATGATTTAACCCATCTGAAAAATCATGGTTGTAACAGAATGAAGGTCGTTTCCCGTGTTCGGAAAACAATTCCATCGACGACCACGCGTGTTGCATATTCAACTCTACCTGCCCGATCGGGTAGACATCCCCCGCGCCCATAGGAGCCAGGGCGAGGGGCGTTTCTGCATCATCGGTCACGATATAACCCGGCCCCTCCACATAATCGTAAATCTTCGGCGCGGTTTCGGAATCCTGCTCATTTCGGCGGATCAACCACATTCCCCCGTGTTGTGTGATGGTGGCATCCGGTGGAATCATTTTCTCCAACACCTCGTAACAAGTCCACCCCTGGTAATAATCATCGGAAAACGAAACCTCGAAAAGGTGGGTTCCCCCCGTGGTGGTGGCATTGTACGCCACACTGATCTGTAATTCAAGCCCGGTGTTTTTCAATACCTCCCTGATCACATCGATGCGCGTGGTCTTTGTTGTGGGGGTGCTGACAACCGTGTAAGGGTAATTCTTCAGCAACCCTAACCCGTCGGTCGCGACAACGGCCACATCGTAAGGCGGGTCACGGAATGCCTCCCTGTATTCATCGCCGATCAGATACCCCTGCCATACCACTGATTCATTGATGAGCAGTTGAACTAAATATTTGCGCGGGTCCGAATCAAAGAATGAAAGGTATTCAAAATCTGAATCCGCCTGGATGGAAAATGACAACGATGTTCCGCAAATGACCCCCGCATTATCTTTGGTCATGGTGACACCGCCGCCACCGAGAAATTTATCCTCTTCAGTACCGGCGAAACCATCCTCAAGGATGTAGATTTTGACATCATCCTTATATTTCACCGTTTCGGCGTGAAGGCGATATTTGAGACCGTATGCCATTTATGTATTCTGTTTGCGGGAACTCTCCGCGTTTTTGTAGGCGATGAAAATATCTTTATTCCGGATCACGGTTTCACCAACAACCTCTACTTTAATTGCCGATGCGTTCAATCCTTTCAGTTGCGGTGTGTTGCCCGCGGATCTCAGGTCGTATGTTCCAGTGCTGGCGCCGGAATAACCACCGCCACCGCTTCCCAATTTTGCCACCCCGGCTTTCGCTGCCGTACCCAAAGCGATCAGGGCAATACCGGCGATGGTGGCAATAGGCCCGGAGATCGTCGCCAGCGATGCCTTTAATGCCTCTATCCCTTTGCCGACCCCCAGAAGGATCACCCCCAATTCAATCGCCAAGTTTGCGATTGGGTTCATAAGGGCCTGCGCTACCTGCGCCATTGATCCGCTACCGGCGGCAAGGTTCCCGAAAGCCTCAGCGGCACCGCGGGCCATATCTTCAAAGGCAAAGCGGATCATGTCGGCCACCCTCTCCCCGGAAGCCTGGATCTGGGCAAAGTAACTTTCAACCTCCGCCGTGTTTTCGGCGATCATACCACTCATGTCGCCGAGGGTTTTGGTGTCAAGTCCTGCCGATCCCGTTACACTCGCCCCCTGCCCGGTAATCGATGAGGCGGGGGAATAGGTGCCGCCATATTTTAGATTCCACGTTGATAATTCTGTGGTCTTTTTTATCAGTTCGTCAATTTTATCAATCTGGAGTTGCAAGGCGGTCACTTGGGTAGTGATACCGGTAATATCTTTGTTCTGGGCCGCAATCGCCTGCTGCTCTCTTTTGAGGGCGGAGAGTTGTTCCGTCAGTTGCTCATAGGCGGTTTTTATCTTCGAGGTTCCGTCGGTGATCGTCTTTACTTCGATCTTCTTCGCCCCGGGGAGCGTACTCTCCCCTTCTCCGTACATCCCGGCATATTTACCGGACCACTTCTGAATATCCCTGTACGCCCTAAACCGATCAAGTTGTTTTTTAAGTTCTTCATTTGATTTAAAAAAGTCTTTTAGGAAATTGCCGTACCCGGTCAGGTACATTTCAACCTCCGTTAACACGTCGCTGATCGTGTTTGTAAACACCGGAGAGGTGGCCAGCGATGATTTGAAATTTTCCCACTCCGCCGTTACCCTTTGTATTTTTGTGGCGCTAGTGTCCAGCAGTCCGCCGTTCTTTTGCAGATATTCCTCCGCGATCTTAGAAACGGCCTCCGTAACCTGCCCCACCGATGCAGCCTCCACGGATATGCCACCCAATTTTTCCTTCAGTTGAATCGCGGAAATGCCCAGGTTGTCAAGGATGAGCGCCGACTTCCGGCCAATACCCCGAACTATTGAGTCTACAAGGTAGTCAACAGACTGCCCCGTGTCCTGCGCCATCTTCGCGGCAAACTCAAAAAGATTACCCAACTCCTGGACCGGGAGTCCCAGGGTGTTCGCGGAAACGGCCATCTTCATTAACTGAAGATCAGAAACAGTTCCCTTTACCTGATTGCGAAGGTTCTGTAAATCTGCCTGTGTCGCTATTTTATTGAATGCCGTAGCAACACCTTCGACTTCCCCGGATAACTTTGCGAGTTCTTTTGTAAAATTGATAGCTGCTCCCACGGAAAAGGCAATTCCAAGAGAGGCGGCGAAATTGGAAAATATATTTTTCGCCCCCTTCTCGAAACTTTTGAGGTTCTTCTTCGCGTCATTCAGCCCTTTGTTGAACTTCTGGGCGTCCGCGTAAAGCATCCATTTTAACCTCTTCTCTTTATCCGCCATTTGAGAACCGTTTCATAATTTCCTCGTTGTGCTTTCTTATCTCATCATCCGTCATCGGCTTTTTATCGGCCACGCCGTCACCATCCCACGGGAATTTCCACAATTCGCCGGGTTTAAGGCGCTGCGATTTTTTGATCTGGATATTGAGCAGGTCGGTGGTCTGCATCCTGAAAAGTTCGGCGACGAATCGCTGATCGCTGCGCTTCTCCCGGTAGTAGATTGTAAGGGCGTCGAAGTATTGGCCGGGGAGCATATCCCAAAACTCCGCAGGGGAGAGGCGCAGACAGGCGATCCCCATTGCCAGATATTCGGATATTTTTTTAGGCTCCCCATCATCTTCACTCTCTATTTTTTTTTAACCTTCACTGCCCCGACCGATGAACTTATTTGCCGGTAGAAAACTTCGAGGATGGGGGCAATATCGGTAGGGCCGATTAAAGCACCCAAGTCGTCAACCGTAAAGGGCAGATCCCGTTTCTCTATCCGCGCTCCCTCGGCAAGCCCGCAATGGATCAGGGAGGTCAGGACCTTTGCGTTTTTACCGGCGATTTTATCCAGCTCCGCAAATTCAACACCCTCCACCTGCTGAAACCTTCCGATTGCGTTCCAGTTAAATCGGATCAGGTAATCAACTCCGTCGATCTCTAAATAGTCGTTCATGGTCAGTTCTTTTTAAAATTATTTGGAAGCAACCCAGACACTCCCCTGTGTCTGCAATTCGATCGAGCAATCCGCATAATTCTCGGAATCGCTGTTAAGGGTGAAATTTCTGAAGATCGCAAACCCGGAGGCCACGGGAGTAGCCCCAAAAGTCATAACAAAGGATGACCCGGATGATCCGGCGCAACAACTCACCACATCGGCGAAATTCAGCCACCCAGCCACGGTGCCTTTCATCACAAAGGCGTTTACAGAAAAAGTCCCGTCATGTCCGATATTGTCTATCTGTTTCACGCCGTTGTCGGACTTCATAATAGTTTCCTCACCTTTACCGGCCAGGGTGAAGGTGTCGGAGGTGGTTCCGGCTATTTTCTTTCCGCCCAGGGCCACCAAAACATTATAACCTAAAACTTTTGCAAGTGCCATATCTCTCTTATTTAAACGGTTGTAACTGTGGGGGCGGAGGTGATCTGCAATTCCACCGAACAATCAGCGTAATCCTCGGAGTTGCTGTTGACCGTGCAACTCAGGTAAGTGCAAGTCCCCGTAATCAGGGGATCCCCTGGATTAGAACCCAATGCCAGGGCATAGGTTCCGGTAGTGTTATCCCGGCAGGCCGCCAAGACTGACGCGAGGCCGAGTTCATTAGCCCCTTCGGTTCCCGTATAAACAAACGCGTTAACGCTGTGTGTGCCTTCGTAGCCCGCATTCAGGTACTGCGTTTGCCCCTGATCAGATTTTTGGATCGCCTCTTTGATTACCCCGCCACCGGCGAACGTGTCGGAGGTCGTGCCTACAATCGATTTCGTACCGATTTTCAAAGCCACCTGATAACCTTTTACTTTTGAGTGTGTCATTTTATTCGTTTTCTGTTACTATTCTGAACTTTAAATCATTCACATGAACCCATGCCACCGCATCATATCTCTGTTCCGCCCCCTGGAAGTGGGCGAAATCTATCGATGTCCCCTCGCGCATGTTATCTTCCAACGCCAGCACCCCCGATATAATACCGGAGGACATATTTACAACCGTGTCGAGATCGGGTGAAACGAGGGAAACCGTAACGTCGTAATCATACCCAACGATTCCGGATTTGTCCCGTAGAGGCGTAGGGGAGGCGTTATATACGGCAAAGGGGGTTTCGGCCTCTATGTCACCTATCAGGGCGTATGCCTCGCAAACCCCGCTTATTGCGCTATGTATAGCTTCTAAGATCATGCGACTTTTGTCTGTTTGAACATTTTGTTACTCTGCTGGTCCAGGAACTTTTCAGCGTCTTTCAGCAGATTGGCTTCCGCGTATTCGACCACCTCCCGAAAAACATTGTCGTAGGACTTCTGAACGAACCTCTGCGGACGGATCCCCGCCAGCAAATGCCGGGGTCTTCTGACCGGCTTCTGGAATTGGTGCGTAGGATCGCGCCTTTCCAATGTTCCGTAATTAAGCCAGTATAGGGGATAATAAGCGTCGTAATTACGCCCATCCCGGAGTTGTACCATCACCCGCTTTGTGTAGATACCGGTTTTCACGGCAGGGAGGGACCTCATGTTTTTCGTGGTGATGGCCTTTTTTAGCTCTGAAACTTTCTGGGGGAGGTTCTGCTGCACTTCCCGTTCCAAAGGTTTTGCGGCGTTGCGCAGGGTTTTCTGAATGGGCCGTTTCGCAACCTTCGCCGGGAGCTTGCTGAGTATCTCCATCGTTTCGGCGACCCCCTCAGATTTTACATTGATATGTATTCCGTTTGGTTCCATCACCCCACCACTTTATTAACGCGCAGCCTCATCCAACGGCGCCGATTCAACGGTTCAATGTCCACGATGGCCCAATAGTCGGAATCGATTTTCACGCGGAATGTTATGTCCACGGTGCTGATGTAATGCCCAAGGATAGTAAAAGTCCCGTCCCACGCTATCCGATCAGCCCCGGCACTCTCCCCACCGGCATAGCGTTCAATGCCAACCATCGCCTTTTGATGCAAGGCATAGGTTTCCTTAACATGGCCGTGGCTATCCTTCACCCGTGTGGGCTTGTGATACTCCGCGTATGTGTCAAAAACCTTTTGCTTTTCCATCTTCGTTTTTCAAAAAAGCCCCGCCCGGTGTGGACGGGGCCAAAACCAACTAAAACCAACCGCTATGAAAACCTAATGAACTTTGTAATTTCTGAGTAAATATTCCGATACCGTGGGGAGCTGGCGAACCGTGTCACCCGGATTTTCGTATAGGTGCTGCGTGATCAGAAGAATGGCCGCCCGGACATCGGCGGGGACCGTCGCAGGGGAGGCGTAACCGGCCACGTACCGGACTAACCCGGCCTTCTCCGTGGATCCCGTTGCGACCGGAACCGTGGAAAATTCGACCTTCTGGGGGGTGGTGTAGTCCAGGAATGTGTAATTGCCGGTGGCCAGCGTTTGATATTCCGACCCGTCGAAATAGCTGACCGACGCTACACCCGTTGCCGGGGAGTAATCCAGATCAATGACCGGGGTGAATTTTTCAATGGCCTGTTCAATCGTATCACCGCCGATCCGGAAGATCTGACCCGTGAACTGCTCCGCCGCATTACAGGCGGCCTCCATCAGGATTTTAAGATTCTCGTCCTTCTCCGAGTGGTAGATGCCCAAATGTTCCTTAACCCCGGAGATCGTGACCGGGAGGACTGTGCTGCGTGATATGAACCGGCTTGTTTTCATTTCGTTTTCCTGGTGCGAACCGTTTTCTTTTTCGTGGTTTCCTCTTCCCTTACATAGGCTTTAATAACCGGGATCTCCTGCATGGTTTCCGGAACCGGGATGGCGTTACCGCGTGCGATCAGTTCCGCAGCCCTTTCGTCTGGAATCTCCGTGGTTTCTCCCCCGAAATACGCCCACCCTGGAATCGGCCTCAAGATCTTTACTTTCATCGCTTGTTTTGTTGTTCTTTAAATAGGGGGGCGGAGTTGCCCCCGCCCCCTGGGGAATATGAAAGGATTTTGGGACCGCGTTAAGTGGTCAAGGCGTCGAGCATCGCGGCAAAGGACTGAGCGTGACGCACGGCGACATCCCACCATGAATGTATAAAGACATTCACCTGTGCATTTTTGGCGGCGGTGTAGGGATCCACGATGATGTCAAGGCCGTTCCATTGCCCGATCATTAGGTCGGAGAAATTTCCGAAGATGATAGCCGAGCAAACGCCCGTGGTAGCACCTTTGTTCAGCGTCGAGGGAACCTGCGTGGTAACATAGGCGGGATAACCCATCAGGGTGTTTCCGTTTTCAGCCCACACCATCCGCTGATCATTCCCCACGGCGGTGCTTTTCAGTTTTGCCCGCACTTTGGGATTGGTCAAAAAGGCCAGTGATCCAAGGTCTGCATTATCCACAGCGACTTCTCTTTCCAACGCCACGATGTTCTCCCAGGTGGGGGCGGCTCCGGTGGTTCCGCCGGTCACGCTACCGATCCCGGAGGTGGCCAGGATCCCGGTCGGGGTGCTTGCGGCGCCTCCGTAGATCGCGGCAGCGTCAACACCCAGGGCCACGGCATTGATCATGTCATTGCGGAGAATGGCCTCCACGTCGTAGCTGGACTGGATCAGGAGCTGTTTGCTCATGGTCTGGTAGGCGGTCAGCCTCTTCGGGGACATTTCCACGTTGTCGAACGAGGCCGCGAAATCTCCGGCGTCGGCCACTTCAGATGCCCAACCGACGGCCCCGGAGGTCAGACGTGGAATCGAGAGATTCCCCTTCAGACCGGTCATCACGCGGGCGCCAGCCTGCACGACCACCAACCGGGCCTTCAGCGAGTCAATGAAGTCTTTCGTGTCGGTGGCCACAAGTTTGGAACTGGTAGCGGCCAGGTCGGCGCGGGAGTTGATAACGAAATCGGGAACCCCGATCCCCTGCACTCCTTCGTTCTGACGAACGGCCTCTTCGTGCATTTCCTTTTCAAGGCCGGTCAGGCCGCCACGGTAGGCAGTTTCAAAAATCGCCTTCCGGAAACTGTAATCCTTAAAGCTCTTTTTTTCGGTGATGATGTTCGGAGCTTCGATCACGTGCCGGATCGCCATCTTTTCGATGCGCTCTTCACGGGCGATGTCGAGATCCAGCGCGTCAATATCGCGCGCCATTTGGTCAAACGCGGAGTTGTCCTCCGCGGTACGTTCAGCCTTCGAGGTCAGTTCTGCCATCTTCGCCTCAAGGGCCGTCCGCTTCTGTTTCAATTCTTCGGACTTTTTCATTTTCTGAACTTTTGTTTAATTGTTAATAATTAGCCTCTCCGGCTTTTTTGATAATATCTCATTGCTTTCTCTGTAAACTCCAGCTTCGATTTAAGCGCTTCAATCTCTGCCTGCTGGGCGATGATCTGTCCCCCGAGGCGCTGAATTTCTTCTTTATCCTGCCGCGCGGTGGTTTCCTCTTCGATGGTCCGGCGCAGGGCGTTAGGGTTTGAGGGGATGTTCACGATTGAAAATTCCATCAGTTCCACGGCACTGAAATAGTAAGTAGGATTCTTCCCATTGACCGCCTGTTCGCCTTCACCCCATTTGCCGGGGGCCGTTTCGCGGAAACCTACCGATGTGGCTTTCAGTGTCCCGTTTAGGACTTTGCGAAAGATTTTTTCTGCAAGCGGGTTAATATCTTTCGGCTCAAACGTCACGCGCCCGATCAGCTTCCCGTCTTCGGCAAATGCTTCACCCGGCCCCAGAACTTTATCGGGGTCTGGATCGAAGGACCCGTAAACGTCGTGTTGGTAACCAACAATCCCGTTGCGATTGAAATTGTCCAGGTTCCATGCCGATATTGGGATGACAGTTCCGTGCCGGTCGCGGGTTTCGTCGCTGATCACAAATTCCACGGTCCGCGTTTCTTCGGCCTGTTTGCGGTCAAAGGCGCGGATCTCTCCGGTTATGTATTTCCTATTTTCCATTTTTTGGCGTGTTAAGATTTCCAAGTAGTTCGGGGAGGGTCATATTTGAGGGGACCAGATATTCATCGAGGCCGTCCACGGGATTCAGGTTTTCCAACTCGCGGACCTCGTTGCGGGACATCCATCCATCGAGAACAGCCTTGTGATACCAGTCTGACTGCGCGGCCAAGTCACCCCGGAGCAGCCCTTTCAGGTCGAATTTTACATCAATGCGCTCCGCTTCACCTTCAGGGAATAGCTTGCGCTCAATCTCGGTTTCAAAGCGTTTGCACTCCGGGCGAAGTCCGTATTTAACGAACTGAATGTCCTGCTGTTCCGTGTTGGTGAATGTCGAGTGCGTATGTTCGGCCAAAAGGGAAACAGGGACTTTCCAAATCCGGGATGCGTCCTGTATAGAGAATAACCGGGTTTGGATGGCCTGCGCCGCGTCGGGGCTGATGCCGATGGTTTTGTACTTTAGTCCGTGTTCGAGAATAGGAGTCCCGTGGTCCCCGGCTTCCGCTATCCGTTTGGCCACCCTTAAATAGCTGGCGTCGGAGAGTTCCCCGTCAGTTTCGATAACCCCCCTTAATGCCCCCTTTTTATTGAAATATTCAGCGGCGAATTGCTGACCGGCCAGTCCGATACCGATACTTTGGGCGTGGTATGTCACGGGGTCAATGCCTACAATCCCGTCTTTTGAGAATAACTTGACGTGGAGGATGTCGTCTGCGAGGTAAGTCCCTGCGGTTTTCCCTTCCGTCACTTTGTAAACGACGTCATACCCGCGGGTCATCACCATTACGGAACCGGGATGAACCGGGTGCAGGGCCTTTGGGAAGCCATTACCTGCCCATTCGATGACGGCGTAGGCGTTGCCCCACCCGGCGACACAGGATTCCATGTACTCCCAAAACACGAAATCGGTCATGTAGGAGTTTGGCCGGTGGTGAATAAGGGAATAAACGGGGTGCCTGGTCAATTCTTTCTTTCCCGTGGAGGTGCGCTCATATACGGCTTTTGGAAGGGAGGCCAGATTTTCGGCTTTGATGGAAATAGCGGCAAAGGCGCCGGTAAACGTAAGGGCCGTGTCGTGGTCAACCATTTGCCCGGCAGCGGTCATGCCACCATTGCGCGGAATGTACGAAGAAGCAGGCATTACCAGCAATCCGCGCGTTTTCGCGTAATCTATCAGGCGTTTTTCAATGAAAGCGGGTAACCTCATTGCGATATATTGGACCAATTATCGCAAAGGTAAAGATTATTTTGACGCCTGTCAATTTGTTAATAACAAACTTTTATGCAAAAGTCGAAAATAACTTTACTTTACCTGTCCCGATTATCTCTGAAACTCCTAAAACTCGCGTACCTCCGTTGTCCGAACTCCCGCTGATATTCAGACTCAAGCATCTCATATACCTGTTCATGGGTAATTCCGGGGTCCCTGATCCGCATATCCGCCAGGGTGGACCAAAACAGGGAAATGAATCCCTGCTTTGTCGTCATCTGGATAATTCGCGGCGGAACCATCAGGCATTCTCCATCAGTTCGTTCACAACATCGACCCGGAGCCTGTTGACGTGCTTCAGGTCGTAGTATTCCCGGATATAGTCGAGCGCCTGATTACGGTATTTGTTGTAGCTGATCTGCTCCCGGAGCAGGAAGTCCAATTTCTCGCCGTAGTCCTGCGGATCCTTATATTTGATCGTCCCCGGTATAACATTCCATTCTTCCCAATCCGGCACAAGGCAAACCGCCCCGGAGAATGTCCCCTCTAAAGCCGCTATGTTGCTCTTGCAATGATTGAAAAAGTCGTTATATAGGGGGACCTGCATCACCCGCGGGCGGTATTCCTTCAGCCATTTGAAATACAAAACCGGATCTTCCGGCTTCCGGTATTTTTTATTGGGCAGATAAAACTCCCATGGGTTGTACCCGGCATAGACAAAGTTCCAATCTTTGTATTTGTCCTGCGCCTGAAGTATCTGGATTTCGTGAACCCTCAGATCCATACGGTGAGAGTCCCCACCACGCCACAAAACCGTTTTCTGCGTAGTGCCCTGCGCTGGTTCACCGATAAAATCAAATGGCAGGGCATTGGGTACAACCCGGACATTTTTGTTAAGCGGGCCATATAGCGTTTTTAAGGCCGCGGTGGACACCGTGATCACGTCGGCAAGTTTGGCTATCTCTGCGAGGTTCTGATGCACCTTCTCGTCGGAAAACGTGTCAAAAGCCCGGTTATTAGCCTGCGGAATCTCAAACAAATTATCGTCGTAGTCGATCCAAACCGGAATGTGCAGGTCTTTCAGAAATCTGGTCAACGGAAGCGAGGCATATGGCCTCTGCTGGAATACGATGTCGTACTGCGTAAGCGTAGACCACGTGAGGTTTCCGATCTTGCTTATGTCGTGGGTGTCGATGGTCAGGCCCGGGATTTTCCGCATCATATCCCGGAATACACCGGCGGCCCTGTACCATGATGTTGTGTCGTCTTTCGTGATGGTTAATGCTAAAATTCTCATATTTGTTAAAAATTAAGGATTTTCAAATCTGAATCTTTGTATGGCTCCGGCTTCGCCCCGCTCATATATCCGCCGATGGCGTTGATAATCGCTGTCAAACCGTCTATTTTGTTCATTGATTTCGCCTTGTGCAGTTTGATATTGTCGTTTGCATCCGTCACAGCTACCGCGTTGCGGAACATCCACCGGAGTACAGGGTCATTCATCAGATCGACCTCCGCACTCTCCACAAGCCGCTGAAGTTCCCGCGTCGGCTCGCTCATGGTCTTAATCGACTGATTGAACTCATCCAAAATGTTATTCAACCCCGCCTTCTGAAGCCCCTGCACCGTCCCGTGGTATGCTTTTGCCGGGTCATAAGCAATATTCCGGCAGTTCACACCCCGTATAATCTCGGTGATCTTCTCCACCTGCGCGTCTATGTCGATAACATTCCCCTCCGTCACGAAGATCCTGCCTTCCGCAGCCCATGTTTTATAATCCACTCGGTCGGCATTTTCCTCCATCTTCGCCTCTGGAATCCAATAGTACAGTTTAATCGCCTTTAACTCCGGAAAATACAGGGCTAGCGCGTTTATATCAACATGACTTGCAAGGTCCAACCCGGCATAACATGTTTGTCCAACCAGATCGGCGTCTGTGGTCCCGTTGCTACACTTTCTTACCTTCTCGTCTTGAATCCAGACGGTCGGCGCGTCCACCCATTGATTCAGGTTCTTCGTTTTGAAATTTACCTCTTCCGACCCGCCCCGATTGAGTGCAGACTTAAATTCCTCTTCCAGATATTCGGCAGATATGCTTATGCCCATGTTTGGATTGGACTTAGCCCATGTTTTCGGATCCTTCCAATCGTCCCCCTCGTCGGCGGAATAGATCATCACAAACGTATTTTCTTGCTTTTTGATCCCCAGAAGCACGTCGATATAAATCCTTCGCATCAGAAAACAGGGCGATGTTTTGTCAAACCCAGCAGTCGTAATCGTAAAGATCATAGGCTGTCGCCGCGCCCCGGTCGCAGACTTTAAGACGTTGTAAAGCATATCAGTTTTATGCGCGTGGTACTCATCCACGACGGCAAAGTGCGGGTTTAATCCGTCCAGTTTGTCGCTGTCAGCCGCCAGGGGTTCCATTTTTGACAGTGTGCTTTCCATCGTCAACGCCGACTGAAACCGCGCGATCTTATTCGATAGCGCAGGGCTTTTGCCTACCATGTTCCGGGCCTCCGTCCAGCATATTTTAGCCTGATCCCTTTTGGTTGCGGCCGTGTAAATCTCGGCACCGTCCTCTCCGTCCAGGACCATCATATACAGGGAGAGGGCCGCGGCGAACGTGGTTTTTCCGTTTTTTCGGGCCACCTCCACGTAAGCATACCGGAACCGGCGGGATCCGTCCAGACGTTTCCAACCAAACAGCACCCAAACGATAAACATCTGCCATGGTTCCAGCTCGAATCTCTTCCCGGAAAACTCCCCCTTTGAGTGTTTAAGGATCGAAAAAAATGAAATACAGCGCATGGCGGCCACTTCATCAAACCGGATCTTCAGTTTATCCGCGTTTTCAAGGTCCGCCAAATGCCTCTCGACGGCCAACCTCTCCAATTTTCCGCAGATACGCCGACCGGAAAGCACGTCATTGATGTACTTTTTTACCTTTTTGCGCTGTATTTTGGTGCCTTCCGTCATTTAAAAGTGTCCATCAGGGCCTGCAATTCATCCTTCGGTTCCTCTTTTCGTGCGAATTTTAACGACGATACCGGCGTAAAACCGTACTCCGCAGCCTGCCGCATTATTGCCGGTTGCAATTTGTTGAAAAGATTCACGTATGGGTTTTCAATAAAACCGATTACGTTCCCATTCTCATCGAACCGTTCCTTAAACAAACCTTTTTGCATCTCATCCAAACAGGTGAATGCCAAATCTATGTTTGACGAATACACGGCAAGAGGGAGAATATTGGCGTCGGTAAGAATCTCCCATTTGATCAGATAGTTTGCCATCTGCTTGAATATGTCCTGCGCCCTCTGCGTTTTCAGGACCGACAAATCCACGTGGTCAATAGTGGTAAGCTTTTCACCGGGCGGATCCCCCTGCATCCGTTCGGGGCGTTTCTCCCCACGGAGCTTTTTAACTTTGTCTGGTAATAATTTTCTTCCTTTAGCCATAACTAAAACTTTAGTTCAAATAACCCAATTTTGGAAAAATAAGAAGAAGGTTGAGGTGCGGTCTCACTCCGTTTTCAAAAAGAGATTATCACCCCCATACACGTATCTAACTGATTATCATTTTGTTTTGTTTAAGAGTTGTTTATCTTTATTACCCTTCGCATTGTTGCACGCCTTACATAGCGCCTGCCAGTTCGACCTATCCCAGAAGTCAACAATCGGCGGAGGGAGTATGTGGTCAGTCACCTGTGATGGAGTAATGATCCCTCTCCGTTTGCACTCTTCGCACAACGGATGATCACGGCGGAAGGTGGAAGACTCTCTGGTCCATCTAGCCGTCTTATAGTACTCCCGGAGCCTTCCCCGCGCCTCCTGACCTTTGGGCCGTGGTGCTGACTGCCATGCGTAGGTCCTTACTCTTGATCCCGGTTTATTTGGCATTGATCAGGTCTTTAATGAGGTTTAATGTCTTTGCACTCAGTAAGTCGTCAGGTGTTACCCTGATAACCCGGTAGCCTAATCGTGTGGCCTCGTTATACTTCTCCATGTCAGCGACAAACCCAGCGCCCCTGGTGTGTCGGCCCAGTGTCCATGCACCGCCCTCGACCTCCACGATGATCTTATCCGTGACCGGGTTAATGCAGTAGTCTGCCCTCCACCTTCTGACCGGATGGAATCGGAACTCAGTCATACAGACGGCGCCTAAGTTCTGCCGGATGAATGTTATGAATATGTCGCTGGTTGTGTTCTGTTTCATCGCGTGTTACCTGAGTCTGGGATAAGCTCTAACCCGGAGATTCCGTATTCCGCCGTAAATTGATCAATGTGAGGTATGATTTCGGCGTATGGATATTTCCCTGCAATACGTTCAATCCATTCCGGATCAGACTCAACGCCGAGGTAATCAAATTCTTTGTTTTGAAATAGCGGCGTTGAAAAATCACCGATCCCGAGTTCAAGGACAAACGACGGACGGTAAACGTCAATCACGGCCAAAACCAACGGGCGATGTGAAGCCCAGATCCAATTAGATTCAATTTTCATAAGTCAAAAGCGTTTTTAAAGTGGCAAACTCCGTAGGTTGCAAAATCGGCCTTTAGATGAGGGTAATCCTTCATGCTCTCAACGGCAGCAAAGTCGTGTCCGTAACCGTCGCCCCATCGGATCGGCACCGTTACCCGGTGTGCTATGTTGGACGTTCCAATATTGCCGTATTTGATACTTGTGTTCCTGATGGTTTTATCTTCCATCAAAGTATCGTTAAAATAGATCCAATCCACGGCTGGAGTAAAGGCGTCTGAGATGTTCTGTAAGTGACATGGGAGAAAAATGTCGTCTGAATCCAGGTAGGTGATAACATCAGGGGAATAAAGTTCTTTGGCTTTTTTAATACCGGTCATTCGCACCTCCCCGGAGAAAAGCTGTTGTTTCGGGATTAAAATAGGACTGATACGGCCAAAACCGAAAAGCCTGTATAACTGACTTATGGTTTCTTTGCACCCGTCAGCAACCACGATGAGGCACTTCTCTTTGTATTCCTGATCCAGAAACGACTGGATGGCGCGGGTCAGTTTTTCCGGTCTGTTCTTAGCGGCCCCCGGATAATCGCCCAAATATGATGGCATGATAACTGCTATTTTCATGGTTAAAAAGGTATTTCGTTACGATTTGGGCTTCTTGATCGCCACGCTGAAATAATCGGTTCCCTTCTGTGAGGTACGCGACCACATAACCAATTCATAAGTCTGACCATCAACATTTACCTCACCCTTATAATCTGGGTGCTTTTCCGATTGTTTTTTTGTGTTCCTGAATAGAACCCCTGAATTAAGTTTGTTATCCATTTTGTTTTATTTTCTCAATGATTCCCCTTTGAATAATACCGGCGTACAAATTGCCCGAAGCCGGTCTCTGGTTCGGATTCCGTATTTTCGTTCAATCTCATCCGGTGATAAATTCGTAGTGATGATCAGAATGTTTTCCTTTTGCTCGGCACGGTCGACAATCTCCGGGAATATCCAACGGCGTTCACCGTATTTCACGAACTGGTCCTCAGTGCCTACATCATCCAACACCACAATTCGGCGTGTGAGTATGAAATCTGCGTTGTCGTTAATCTCCGTTGCATGGTAACACCGCACGATCTTGCCCATCGCGTAATCGAAAAATAACGGCAGGATGTTCTTTGCGATCATCGTTTTTCCCCTCCCATTGCTCCCGATTATCAGCAACCCGCGCCCTTTGTTTGATTGCATCCATGCGATGACATGATCGTATTCGGGAAGGTGGCGCATTTTCATCGATTCGGATGCGGATTTGAAAAAATCATCTGCGGCCGGGACATCCCAGGTTATGCGGTCTGTTTTGAAAAATCCGCCTTCTGTGTATTTTTTTATGTAATCTGAAATTTCCATATCAAAGTTTTATTTCATTAATACCGTCAAAATTTGAAACATACCGCGGATCTCCGGGCAATATTTCGTTGTATCGTTTTCCGTTCGTTTTCGGTTTTTCGCGGTTATCATAATTCCCGTCGAGAATTTTCACAAAATTTGTCGGGTTCATAACCCAATCAAAAGAAGCCATCCAATTGCTTTCGTTTTTCCCGTTCAAAAAATCAGATTCAAATGTTTTTTTGAAAACCTTCCAGATATTGTCCCTGCCGTGTTCGTTCCATCTTGCGCGGATTGCTTTTTTCCGTGATTCTGAAATGGTATTCACCTTTGATAATTTTGTGCGTTCATTCCATGATTGTATTATTTTTTCAATTGGCACATTCCCGGAGTGATTGTTATCATCGTTTTTATTCGATGATAATAATACTCCGTTAGGAGTATTTAATTTCCTTTCCTTTCCTTTCCTTTCCTTTATAGCATTGCCATCGCTTTGCGTTCGCATTGCGTTCGCATTATCTGTTTTATTATTCCAACGGTATTGTGCTGATTTTCTGGCTTTTTCGCTTTTTTCGTTGCGGTCGTCTAAACGCCTCTGTATGCTTAAACTGCTGAATATTTCCCCGTCAATTTTGAATAAATCGAAATCAAAAATGATGCTTTTTATAATTTCGCTATCCACCCGCAAATCATACGCAATGCTTTCGCAATCCGTTTGCAATGCGTTCGCATTATTGTATAAATCCTCAATGATCGCCCAATATATCCCGTAACCCGTCATTCCGTGCTTTGCCATCAACCGCTTAATCTTCGGGTCGGTCCTGGC
>Ga0255343_1003152_pt1 | contig 17880 bp, 16 predicted proteins | sample wastewater_treat_4_FD_192413 | JGI IMG/M metagenome (GOLD analysis project Ga0255343, IMG submission 192413) | Wastewater microbial communities from Lulu Island WWTP, Vancouver, Canada - plant16 | ecosystem: Engineered > WWTP > Wastewater > Unclassified | place: Canada: Vancouver, British... | reverse complement strand
CAACATAGATTATTCTTTTCATTGTAGTGACCTCCATTGTATGCGGTAATGCCGCTTGGTTAATACAATTCAAGGTTATGGATAAATCCGCGTTCTTGCAATTGCGGGGTCACTACATAGTTTCTAACCCGTGAGCGGATTGAGAGCGCGAAGACGGATCCATGCGTACGGGTTTCCAGCGGACTGGGTCAATGACCTCGACACGTGGTGCAGACGGATCCACGCGTACGGGTTTCCAGAGTTGGATGGTGAGAATCCATCCTGACACCATAACCGCTAGTAAACACGCTTAGGGGCACCTGTCTGCTGAATTCGCTGACGATCAGGCGGCTGTTTTGGACAAATGCAACGACCTCGCAATGTTTCACGTGAAACATTTTCGCTCACACAAACGGAGAGGAAAGAAAATGAGACTGTTTGTGGCGATCAATTTTAACGATGAGACGCGGCTCAGACTGGCGGAGATACAGCGAAAAATACGCTCTTCGGCGCCTCGTGGTCGATTTCCTGATCCTGCGAATTTACATCTGACGCTTGCCTTTCTTGGTGAATGCGACGCGAAAGAGCTCCAAGTCGCTCAAAACATTCTGTCTTCGATGGTTTTCACTCCGTTCGAGCTGGCTTTCGAGCGTGTCGGGCGTTTTGAGAGGCGCGGCGGTGATCTTTGGTGGGCGGGCATTACGCTTACTCGCGATCTGAAAGAATTGCAGGAGGACCTTTCGAGAGGCTTGACGTCTGTCGGTTTCAAGCTGGATTCGCGCCCCTTCAAGCCTCACGTGACGCTTGCACGTCAAATCCTCGAAAAAATCAAAATTCCGGCTCCCCCGCCTTTTAGCGAAACGGTCCGCTCCATCGAGTTGATGGAATCGACGAGAATCGACGGCAGATTAACTTATGTGCCGCTTTTTCGTGCTGAAAGTCAGTAAGTTCTTTTCGTTCAAATAGACGATTCTCCCTGGCAACGGATCCTTTATTCTCATCTAAAAAGACTTTCCTAGGACGAAGGAGCATTTATCTCATCTTAAACGTCTTTCCTAGGATGAAAAAACCGTTCTCTTTTCTCAAGCGAATTATCTAGGACGCAAAAGCCCTTTTCTCATCTAAAATGACTTTCCTGAGACAAATGAGCCTTTTTGATTAGAGAATCAATTTTGTTATTTGCCCGAAAACAACCGTTTTCACTGTAAAACTCTTTTTTTATCTCGATCACTTGAGCCGTTTACAAGTATTCGCGTCGATTCATTGGTAAAATAACGATACAGTGACACCAGAAGAGTTGCACTTAAGGAACATTCTCTGTGTTGGACGTACGCGCACGGGAAAATGGAGAGCGAAGAGGGCTGGCTCATGTCTGAACGAGTTTCTTTTGAAAACGACTACAATACTGGATGCCATCCGCGCATTTTGGCGGCATTGACGAAGACAAATGCCGAACGGACGACGGGGTATGGGCTTGATCGGTACAGCGATGAAGCGCGCCTGCTGATAAAAGACGCGTGTCGTGCCCCGAACGCCGACGTACATTTCCTCGTCGGCGGGACACAGGTCAATTTTATCGTCGCCGCAGGTGTTCTGAAGCCATGGCAGGGAGTCTTGTCCGCCGAGACGGGACATGTCAATGTGCATGAAGCGGGTGCGATCGAAGCGACCGGGCATAAAGTCCTTGTTGTCGAATCGCAGGACGGTCTTTTGTCGGCGGACTCGATCGATCGATACTGCCAATCGTATCACGACGACCCGACGGCAGAGCATATGGTGCAGCCTGGGATGATCTATCTCTCCCAGACAACGGAGCTTGGAACGGTTTACCACCTAAATGATTTGCAGGCGATAAGGCAAGTCGCCGACCGATGGGGGCTGACATTGTTTGTGGATGGCGCGCGCCTCGCTTCCGCTTTGGCGATCGAAGAGACTAAGATCGACCTTCCCGCGCTCGCAGAGATCGCCGATGTTTTTTCCATCGGCGGCACAAAATGCGGCGCTCTTTTCGGCGAGGCTGTTGTGATCACAAAGGACAGCTTGAAACGTGATTTTAGATCGCTTGTGAAGCAAAGGGGCGGACTGCTTGCAAAGGGGCGACTCCTAGGGGTTCAGTTCAGAGAACTCTTTCGCGATCGACTGTACATCGAGATCGGGCGACACGAGAACGACATGGCGGCGGCAATAACTGAGCAGTTTGTTGCGCGCGGCTTTGAATTCTACGCTCCGCCTATGAGCAACCAACTGTTCGTGCTGATGGATGAGAGCGATGAAAAGCATTTTTTGGAGCGTGCTGTATTTGAGCGCATCGGTATACAGAAGGATGGACGCCGAATCTGTCGCTTTGTCACGTCTTTTTCGACGGAAAAGGCAGAAATCGACGCATTATTCGCACAATAAGGAACATATGTTCGCAATAGAGCATGGTACAATTTAACGAGTTATCAATCGTGGAGATACTTCGACCGTTCGATTTCCCAAAAGAGTCGAAAAACAATTAGTTGAGGGATGTTATGAGCAAAGTGATCGCAGTTGCCAACCAAAAAGGCGGTGTCGGTAAGACAACGACGTGTATCAACTTGGTTGCGGCTCTGGAGGAGCAAAGAAAGCGTGTACTGCTCGTCGACATGGATCCTCAGGGAAATTCGACGTCAGGATTAGGGATTGATAAAAAGACCCTTCCGCACACAATCTACGATCTGCTTGTCGGCAGGGTACAAGAAGTTGAGCAAGTGCTTGTCAAGGCGAGACCTAAGCTCGACCTTCTCCCCGCGAACATCAACCTCGTCGGCGCAGAATTGGAGCTCGTTGAGATGTTTCCGCGTGAACAACAGCTGAATAACCATATCGCGACGATCCGTGATCGATACGATTTCATCGTGATTGACTGTCCCCCGTCGCTCGGGCTGTTAACGGTGAATGCGCTTACTGCTGCCGATGCCGTTTTAATCCCTGTACAAGCTGAGTATTATGCACTGGAGGGACTCATGCAGCTCATGACGACGCTCGGACTCGTGTGTAAATCATCAAATCCCGACTTGCGACTTGCGGGTGTTTTCATCACAATGTTCGACTCGAGGACGCAGCTCTCAAAACAGGTGCGCGATGAAGTTGAGTGGTATTTTCGCGATGATTTTCTCAGGACGGTCATCCCGCGGAATGTACGATTAAGTGAAGCGCCGAGCTATGGCGCGACTATTTTCGAATACGACAAACGGTCAAAAGGCGCGGACGGATACCGCCTTTTGGCTCATGAGCTGACGAAACGCCTGGAGAGTCAAGCTTGGAAAGACGGAACGATCGGACGCATATAATGCGCGGAAGCCCCTTCGCGTGGTCGATCATGTATACGGATGAGATCGGAGCAGATGAAAATGAATGATGAAACGACACAAATGAAATCAAGACGCGGCTTAGGGAAAGGCCTCGGCGCTCTTTTTGAGACGGTGTCCCAAGAAGAGCAAGCGACAAAGACCGAACGGATTGTCGAGTTGAGTATCAACAGGTTGGAGCCCAACCGCGAACAGCCGCGGCAGGATTTCGATAAGGATCGCCTCGACGAGCTGACGGAATCCATTCGCGATCAAGGTGTTATCTCGCCCATCATCGTGACACCGACGTCGTCTCCCGACCGCTACATGATCGTGGCGGGAGAGCGCCGCTGGAGAGCCGCCCGCGCTGCCGGTCTGCAAACGATTCCCGCCATTATTCGCGAATTAACGGATGCGGAAGCGCAGCGTCAGGCTCTGATTGACAACGTGGTCCGTCAAGACCTGAACGCCATTGAGGAAGCCATTGCATTCGATCAACTGATCAAACAATACGATATGACGCAGGAAAGCTTAGCGTCTGCGATCGGCAGGAGTCGTTCTGCCGTCACGAATACGCTGAGACTGCTCAATCTTCCTGAAAATATCCGCGATATGGTGCGTCGCGGCGAATTGTCGTCGGGACATGCGCGCGCATTGCTGGCGTTGTCCGACGCGACCGCGCAAAGTAACGCCGCCGCCGTGGTTCTCGCAAAACAGCTAAGCGTCCGTGACACGGAGCGTTTGGTCAAGGAAATCAACATGCCGCCCGTTCCGCCGATACCGCGCACACCGGACGATGAACGCAAAGACCTCCATGTCCGTGCCGTGGAAGAACAGCTGCGTCGCTCGCTCGGCACGAAAGTCACGATTCAGGACCATAAGACAGGTCGCGGGAGCATAGTCATCCGCTACCATTCGGCAGATGAATTGGATCGACTCCTGGAATTGTTGACGAGAGAATAAGATCCGGCTCACAAGCATAAAGGCGTCCGACGATCGACATGCCGACGCGCGTCATCGGCGCGTGAAACAGAGAGGCGAAGTGACAGCACTGGAGACATAATTCATGTGGGAACTACTGAAGAAACGTTCGGCAAGCCGCCGAAAAGGAACGCTGCTCGAGGAGCGCCAGCGTGTGACAGAGCGAAAGCAGCGCCTGTTGGCGTTTCTCCTTCCCGTTCTCGCGTTCTACATCGGATTTGCGGCACATGGTCTCTGGCCGGTCGGAAATCGCCATCTCTTGGCATATGATCTATATCACCAATACGCCCCGTTTCTCCTGGAATTAAAAAGGAAAATCCTCTCGGGCGACACGCTTTTCTTTTCGTGGGCAGGCGGATTGGGTGTCAATTTTTACAGCCTGTTTACGTATTACATCGCCAGCCCGTTGAATATACTCACCATTTTCTTGCCGGATCAGAATATTACGGAAGCCGTCATGCTGCTGACTCTTCTAAAAATCGGCTTTTCCAGTCTGTTTTTCCGCGAGTTTCTGTGTGGGGCGTTCCGCAAAAGTGACCCGTTGGCGTCTCTGTTCGGTTCTTTCTATGCATTATCGGCGTGGGTATACGCATACAGTTGGAATATCATGTGGCTCGACACGCTCGTGTGGTTTCCCCTTGCGGCGTTGGGACTGGTGCAGCTCGTGCGCGACGGAAAGGCGCGGCTTTTTGTCTTCAGTCTGACGCTCATGCTGTTGACGAATTATTACACAGCTTTTTTTGGGTGCGTTTTTCTATTCTTCTACTATTTCGTGCTACGCGTTCAGTTCAAACGGTCTCTTTCACGACATGAAAAGGAGTCGCATTGGTACGAGCCGTTAATCGCTTTTGGTAAATTCGCCGGTTTCGCCGTGCTTTCAGCGCTTCTCGCAGGTGTCGTATTGTGGCCGACAGCAAAAGCGTTGGCAATCACCTCGGCAGCGAATGACGCTTTCCCCGGAGGCTTTACGTTCACACAGGCTTTTTTGGATACGCTCGGCAGAATGACGCCGCTTCGCAGCCCGAACATTATGTCGGGGCTTCCGAACATTTATGCCGGCATGGCGGCACTTCTCATGCTTCCGGCATTCTTCGCCGATAAAAAAAGACCGCGAACGGTACGTCTCGCATACGGTACGCTACTCGCGTTTTTATTTTTCTCCTTTCAATCTCGCACGCTGAGTTTCTTGTGGCACGGAGCCCACTACCCGAACTCGCTTGATTTCCGCTATGCCTTTGTGTTTGTCTTTCTTGTGCTTGCCATGGCGTATCAGGCGGCGGGAGATGAGCTTGCTCCTAAGATGAAAACGATTACTGCCAACGTCGTGCTTATCTTTGCGTTGCTTCTTGTGGAACAGAAACATCAGTTGAACGATACGCTCTCTCACTGGCGGCTTACGACGTTTCTCATTTTTTCCGTCGGTTATTTGATGATTATTGCCGATTTCAGAAAGCCTGTCCGTCGTCGAAATCTCGGGGACGAAGGGATCAATGGGCAACCGGAGAACACGTCGTTTCTTCAGCGAGGAGTCCGCTATCAGCTGTTTGCTCGAGGGGGGATTCACGAGCGTTGCGGTCTTTTTGCTCGCGCGAAGACCGCTTTAGGACTTTCTAACCGCGCAAAACAACGGGAAGGGCATTCTGACGACCGGGAAGTGAGCGGAACGTTGACTGCGTTGCCATCTTTGTCTCGACGACTTCTCTCATCGTGGAATGAGTTGTGGCATCAGAGACGGATCAAGCGCAAGCGACTGCCCGTCCTCGACAAGCGGATGCGCTTTGGCAAGATCCGTTATCACCGTGCGTTGATTCTCCTGTTCGCATTCATGTTGTTGGAGGTGTTGTTCCACGCGATTACGAGCGCCGCGCTTTACCAGCAGGTCGCTCCTCTGGGCGATCGCCAGTATTATACTAGTAACTCATATGCGACGGAGGTCTACGAGTACGTTGCGGCGTTGAAGCGCGAGTATAAGGGGCGCCCGTGGCGCGCAGAGATTCTCCCGGATACGTGTGTCAACGACCCATTCCTGTTCGGAACGAACGGACTCTCGCTCTTCGCCTCGCCATTCCCGCAGGCTTCGATCGACTATTTTTCCGACTTGGGATACCCGACAAACGGCGTCAACAGCATGCAGTATAAAGAATCGACGATCGTTATGGACAGCATTTTGTCGATCAATCATCTTATCGTCAGAGATAACAGGGTGTTTGATGATCGCACGCGGACACTTGTCGCGACAGGAGAGGAGACAAGGCTGTACGAAAACCGAGATGCGCTGCCCTTCGGCTTTTTTGTATCGTCCAATGCCGGATATCTCGACGGCGAAATACTTCCGGATGATCATCTCGACGTTCAAAATCAACTGCTACGCGCTCTCGGCGGTGAAGCGAATGTGTTTGTCAAAGATTCGTTTGTGCCGTGGGAGATGGAGGGGTGTTTTGTCGAACCTTCGTACGAGCCGTATTCGTTCCGTGTCGTGCGCGAGAAGGGCAACCATGAGTGGGCTTTTCTCGTATACGATGTTCCCGAGGACGGAATCTACTACATCGCGTGGGAGGATTTCTCAGTCGGCATCACGTACAGCAACGGATTTGTCGGGGATGATCAATTTTTCCAGTTGGGCGGCAGCAAACGCGGGATCGGTGACGTTGGTTTTCTAGAGGAAGGGACGAAGCTTCACTTCCGAGTCAGTATGAGTGCGGAAAATGCGGTCGAAGGCGAGTTTCGCGCTTGTGTGTACCGGCTTGACGAAGAAGCGTGGAACATTTCACGTGAAAGACTGGCAACTTATCCGCTCAAGCTCGATTCTTTCGGATCAGGTTATTTTGATGGGACGATTACCGCCCCGGAAACGGGCTACCTCTTCCTTCCGACGACGATCAATCCCGGATGGACATTCAGGGTTGACGGTCAAGTGACGGAATCGATGGCGATTCGAGACTGCTTCATCATTGTGCCTCTCAGTGCGGGCGAACACACTGTATCGGCGCGTTTCGTTCCGGCCGGTTTTGGGACGGGTATTGGAATGACCGTTGCGGGCTTTGTCGCTATTGCCGCCTACGCATTTTTGAAACGCAATAAACGCAATAAAAAACAAGAGGAGCTGAGAAGAAAACGCATACAGGAACATAACGTGCGCCCGCCTGCTCTCCTATAATGGTGGCGGCGGGACGACCGCTGGAAGGCGACCATGAACACGACAGCGGGATACGCCGAAACAGTCTTGGCAAACACAGAGCTCAAACACAGAGGGGAAAAAGAATTTGCATGCGACACATGAACAACGTGGTGCCAATGTTGTATCATTAAGGATAATTGAAATGCGATTTCTGTACGACAACGTGCAAAGATAGGAGAATGCTCATGGAAACAGTCGTAAAATATCGTTTTGACCAAGAAATGGTCCCTTTTGTAAAACAGCTCGATATCAAGACGGCGTTGTTCGGCTACGACAAGACGGATGTTTATAACAAATTCAAAGATTTGTTGGTTCGAGCGCGCGAGGTGTCCCAAGAGCTTGTAGCAGAGGAATATATCACCATCGAACAGATGAAATCGGAGCTATTCGCAGCGGCGGGTGACCCAGCCAAGTTGGAGGCATTTCATGCAAAATGGAGCCCCCAAGAGCCGCTACCTGAAATCAAACATGAAACCGATGAAAAAAAGGCGGATGGAGAAGGTTTCATCGAATCAGATTTGCCGGTAGCCACGAGTGTCCCAGTTGCTGTATCAGGTGAACACATAGCGGAGTCGGGATCGCAGCTTCAAGAGCTTCAAACGCAGCTCGACTATTACAGAGAGCGTGAAAAGGAACTTAACCGCACGGAAGACATTCTCCGTGAAGCGCGCCTCGAAGGCGAAGCGATCATCCATTCCGCGCAAGTGCGCGCCGAACAAGAACTGTTCTTTTACAGAGCCAAGCGCCGTGATGAGGAAGAGACATTCCAAGAAGTCCTCAGGGGGCTTGAGGCGAAAAAAGAGCAGCTTGAAGAAACATGCATGATATACCGGAACTACATCGCTGAGGGTCGAGATCTTCTCGATCAGATGAGGGAATATTCTATGCGGTTTACCCCGTCCATATCTTCCGATAGCGATTGTTCGCGGTCGGAAAGGGAGTTCGTTGGCTAAACATACGACTATAAGAGAACGGCGGGCGATCTGCTCTCGGGTTGCCCATTCGTAAAGTTACCACTCGTAAATTAATTAATAAATTACACTCTCGTTCCAGATGATTAACAGGATTTTCGTACGATGAAATTGTTCGTCGGACGGGAAGTTTTGTGCTGACTAATTCGCCTGGAAGACTAATGATCAAATAGCATTTTCGATAATGAATCGCAGGAGGTCGTGCAGCGCCGTGAAAGTTTGTGCTATGAAGGAAGTGGTCAAGCGCTACAAGGAAGTTGTCGCATTGAACCGTTTTAACTTCGAAATAAATGAAGGCGAAATTGTCGGACTTCTCGGTCCCAACGGCTCTGGAAAGTCAACTGCCATCAATTGCCTTTTGGGACTTCTTTCTTATGATGAGGGCGAGGTCGAGGTTTTCGGTCGTCGCGTTTCTCCCGATGATATGGATACGAAACAGCGGATCGGTTTTGTTCCGCAGGATCTTTCCTTTTTCGCCGAATTGTCGGTGATTGACAACATCCGCTACTTTGCCGGGCTGTACGAACAGAACAACGTCAAGCGCGATGAGATGGTGCGTGAGGCGATTGCATTCGTTGGGCTTGAAAAATATACGAAGTTTGCCGCCAAAAAGTTGTCGGGCGGCTTAAAGCGCCGTCTTAATATTGCTTGCGGCATTGCCCATCGCCCTGAATTTGTTATGTTTGACGAGCCGACCGTCGCTGTTGACGCACAGAGCCGCAATTTCATTCTCGAAGGCATCAAGGAGATGAATCAGAACGGTTCCACGGTTCTCTACACGACGCACTACTTAGAAGAAGCGCAGGAGCTGTGCGATCGGATTGTGATCATGGATGAAGGGCGCAATATGGCGTCCGGGACGCTCGAAGAATTGATCGACCTTGTCGATCCGACGGAGGCGGTTCACCTCGTCCTTACACATCCGTCGGATGCCGTGCTGAAGTTAATCAGCAACATCCCCGGTGTCGTCGATGTCACTGAAGAAAACGGGAAAGCCGTTATCTTGCTGACACCTCCGGGGCACCGTCTTTCCTCCCTTCTCGAAGAACTCAAAAACAATGAGATCTACTACTCATCCCTTTACAGCGAACTTCCGACACTGAACGATGTCTTCCTGAAGCTGACGGGGAAAGCGCTAAGGGACTAGCACATGAAGCGTTTTTTCTCTCATATGGCGCTCAACGTAAAGATGAGTCTTAAGGATAAAAGTACCCTTTTCTGGAGTTTTATCTACCCCATTTTGCTGTTGTCTCTCATGGCTGTCGCCTTTTCCGGTATCCAGTCGGAGCAGAAATCCATCGCGGTCGCTGTCGAGCCGGGACACCCGTATGCCGATGTTTTGCGGCAGATCGATGTTCTCGATGTCAAGGACGCGGAGTGCGATGAAGCGCTCAAATTGTTGCGTGACAAGGATGTCGACGGCATCTATCGGGCGGACGGCGTGCTTCTCGTGCGCGGCAAGGGAATGAATGAAACGGTTTTGAGCGAGATAGGATCTGAATTGAAGAAAGTGGGCTCTGTTTATGCCTCCGGTCGTTCGCTCGATTTTACGAGAAAATATGTCGAACGAGGCGACCAAGAGCAGGGCATGTTATACGTGACATTGAGCGCATCGATCGGGATGTTTGCGTTGTACGGATATTTCTCCGGCATCTCGATCGTTCACCACGTGCAAGCGAACTTGTCGTCACTCGCCGCGCGTCTCTCGACCACACCGATCTCGCGTCTTTCGTACGTGAGCGCGGGACTCGTTTCGGGCGTCGCGATGAGCTCTCTGCAAACGATCGGTCTTTTGCTTTATCTGAAATGGGTGTGGAAGATCGATTATCTCGCGGATCCTGTGAGAACGTTGCTTCTCGTGCTGACCGCAAGCTTTTTCGGCATCGCCATTGGTCTGTTTATCGGCGCATCGAACCGTTGGTCTCTTAAGGCGAAAGTTCCGCTCGGCATCGCTCTCATGCTTCTTCTGAGCGCCGCTTCCGGCATGATGGGACCCGGCTTTCGCCTCTATGTCGAAAACAACCTCCCGTGGCTCAATCGTTACAACCCCGTCAACATGATCAGCCGTACGATTTACCGCCTCAACGTACTCGGATCGACGAAGGAGTTCACGGAGAACATCCTAATCTTTGTCGTTGCTGGATTGATCCTCTGCATCGTATCGCTTATCTTTATGCGAAAACGACAATTCAAGAGCTTGTGAGACATGAACATGACGGTACTTAAGACTTACATGAAACTGCTGGTGAAGAACAGCTACGCTGTCCTGCCGTATTTTGTTATTTTCATGGTATTGGCCGTTCTTATCGGGCAAAGCTTCGGAGGTGATCCGACTCGAACATTCCAGGTGACGAAGATGAAGGTCGTCATTTCCGCATCTTCCGAGAACGCGGAGGCGGACGACTTCGCCGCATGGCTGGAGAGTCGGGGACACGAGGTGATACATCAAACATTGACGGAAAAGGAAGCGCGGGAAGAAATATTCTTGGAACGTGCCGACGCGACCTATCTGTTTCCCAATGAGGAAAAGGAATCGCCTGTTGTTCTCGCGGATCAGAAGTCGAGCGCGGGTTACTACGCCGGAGCGATGGCGGAGGCGTTTTTTCGGTTCCGCGAGGCATATCGCTTGGAAGACGGTTCTATCGATCGCGCATCTCTTTTCGAGACGCTTGAGCAAGAGATGAAGGTTGAGGTCGACGTTCCGGACGACGACGTAGACGGGCTGGCGAGCGGTCTCTCTTCAGTCGTCGCTTCGATGTCGGGAGCTGCATACGTCTTGATGGCCGTATCGTTTGGCGTTCTTCCGCTCGTCCACGAAGCTTTCACGCGCCCCGGCATCTTCGAGCGATCAATCTCTTCTCCGTATAGGATAAGCAAGCGCGTGTTTGAGCTCTATTTGGGATCGGGGATTGTCGTGTTCGTCTCCGCTGCTGTTCTCTTCGGTTTGGCGCAGATTACACTTCATCGCCAAGTCACGGCAGGGCAGCTAGGTCGCCTTGCCGTGAATTATCTGGTTTTCGCACTTTGCGTGTTGGCGATAAGCAATATCATTTCGAGTTTGACGCGCAATCGTGCCGCCATCTCAGCCATCAGCACCGTCTTTTCACTCGGACTTTCCTTCATCTCAGGTGCGTTTCTGCCGCAGGAATTAGTTAGCGAGTCTGTTCTTCGGGTGTCCAAGGCATTCCCGATGTTCTACTTTATCCGCGCAAATCGCAACTCACTCGCTTGGAAAGATATGGTGCCAGACATCTTGATACAACTGGTCTTTTTCGCGGTGTACTTCCTGATCGCCGTAGTGCTGCAGCGTTTCGCCGGTCGTGCGCGCAAGACCATAAAAACGGCGACGTCCTTGGCGAGTGACATAGGCGTTTAGACAGTTCACTTGCGTGGCGCTTGTTGAACTGGACCTTCCCTATGTGTTTTAGTGACCCCTGCCAGCCGCTCGCCTGCGGTGGCGCATGTCGAACAGGACCTTCCCTGTGTATTTTAGTAATCCCTGCCAACCGCTCGCCTGCGGTGGCGCATGTTGAACAGGACCTTCCCTGTGTATTTTAGTAATCCCTGCCAGCCGCTCGCCTGCGTGGCGCATGTCGAACAGGAATTGTCGATAAAGGCGCACAGGCACTCACTTCGTATGTCTGCACGTGTGTACGGTCGCCCCAGTGGTCCTGCTCAAGCGCAAGACCGACACTCACTTCGTATGTATGCACGTGTGTACGGATCAGGCTCAGCGCTCAGTAATGTGGCTTCGAGTGTTCTGCGCTTAGATTCAGACCAAACACTTCTCACGGGCAACCTTTTCGTTTTTCTGCGCGATAGTCCGGATCAATTTTAGCGCTCAGATACCCTGCGTCATGTTTTCTCCCCCACATCCGAATCGAATTCAGAGCTCAGATACCCTGCTTCATGTTTATTCCTTTGCGTCCGGAGCGAATTCAGCGCTCAGATACTCCAACTTCATGTTTTCTCCCCCACATCCGGATCGACCTTGATACCTAAGGCGACGTCGAATTCAGCGCCAACTGGGCGGAGCGCGAAAACTGCCGATTGTTTGCTAAAATGGTGAGACCATAGGCGACTTGGCGGTGCACTTTTCATGATGAGACCGCGGGCGGCATCGAGGCACGCTCTTCATGATGAGATCGCAGGTGGCGTGGAGGCGCGCTCTTCGTGATGAGATCGCAGGTGGCATGGGAGGCGCGCTCTTCATGATGAGACCGCAGGTGGCGCGGATGTGTGCTCTTGAGGACGGAGAGGATTCAAGGTGAATCGACAGATTACATATCGCGAAATAGCATACGAAAGTGCTGAATACGACCAGACATTGCTTCTTAGACATGAAGTTCTGCGGGCGCCTTGGGGTCAATCAATCGCAGACGACGATCTGTCCGGCGAAGTCGACAATTATATCTACGGCGCTTTCGATGGGGCGAGGCTGATCGGCATGGCGACTTTGCAGAATTATGAAACGTCGTTCATGAGGTTGCGCTATATGGCGGTCGATCCGGCATACCGCGGCGAGGGAATCGCTACGCACATTGCGCACGTTTTAGAGGAGAGAGCGCGGGAAAGCGGTAAGAAAGGGATTTTTCTAACAGCTCGAATGGGTGTTGTACCTTTCTATGAAAAGCTCGGTTACCGCATCAGCGGCGAACCGTTCGTCCCTGATCACATTGCGATTGAACATGTCGGTATGACTCTTTACTTCTGAGCAAACGCGACAGGGTCTGTTTTATTGCTATTCACTTTTTTGCCAAGCACCTTCGGTAGCGTAAAAACTGCGACGACAAAGTCTAAAGATTCTTCTCTTTTCTGCCGAACATCTCCCACATTATAAAGAAACAAAGACGGTAAGGCTTGTTTTTCTTTTCCTGTTTCTCACTGGACTCCTTCCGCACCGCAATTTGTCTCAGTCGCACAACATTTTTCCCTCATAAAGTCGGATTCATGTCGGACTATATATTTGCTAAAATGATGACACTCGTTGCTACCGGCAGCGATCGACAGTTTGGCGTTTGCTTTGCCTATGTCTGAGTGAACAGGAGGATGCATACGATGACATCAGCCGTTTTGCAGGAGATGCTGATAGCCACAGCGGTCGTCGGCGTATTTCTATTCATCGGAGCTTTTTTGAGAGCGAAGGTGCCGCTTTTCCGCAGGTGGATGCTTCCGGCGTCGGTGATCGGCGGGACGATCGGGTTGCTGCTCGGTCCGGGTATCTGGGGAGCCGGCGCGCCGCTACCGTTCCCGGACGATTGGATGACTTTTTGGGCGGCATTGCCCGTCGTGTTGATCGTTCCTGTCTTTGCGGCGGCTCCTCTGGGCATGTTTATGGAACCAGGCGGTAAAAAGCGCGGTTTTGGAGAGATGCTCCCGACCGTTCTGCTCATGACAGGCATTTTTTCGCTCGGCGGATCCATCCAGTACGTGACGGGTTTCGGAGTCAACCTGGCGATCACGGCGGTTCGACCGGAAACCGGTCTGTACCGCACGTTCGGGCGTGAGCTCGGCGTGGGCTTTGCCGGAGGTCACGGCACGGCGACAGCTCTCGGAAGCATTCTGCAGGACTTCGGGCTTCCGTGGTGGCAGACATCCCAAGGCGTCGCGCTGACTACGGCGACCGTCGGACTCGTTGGCGGCATGTTCTTTGGCATTTTGCTGATCAATCGTGCGATGAGGCGTGGCGAAACGCATTATCTCGGCGGCAAAGGCGAATTGCCGCGTGACATGCAGCAAGGCTACACAAAAGAAATTGATAAACAGAAAAGCCTCGGTCGCGAGACGATGTACAGCAGCTCCATTGAAACGTTCACCGTCCATATCGGCATTCTGTTCTTAGCGTCCGGTTTGGCATATTTACTGCACCGGCAAATGCGTGTGTGGATACCTGATCTCTTTTTACCTGTCTGGTTTTATGCGTTGTTGATTATGTACGTTCTTAACTTCTTCTTGCTCAAGTTGAAGTTGAACTGGATCATCGACACAAAGGTTAAATCACGTATCACCGGTGCGCTTTCCGACTTTGCCATCACGGCGGCGATGATGACGATGCCGATAAAAACGATCACACAGTTTGTCGTTCCCATCATCATCATGTGCGTCATCGGTTTCATCGTCACATACTTCTTCACATTCCCGCTTTTCAAAAAGGCGTTCAAAGACAGTTTCGCCTTCGAGCGCGCGATCATGTCGTGGGGCGTCAACACGGGTGTGATGATGACCGGCATGACGTTGCTTCGTGTCTGCGACCCGGAATATGAATCGCCCGTAATTAGCGACTTCTCAATGGGCTTCGCGCTGATGAGTATTTTCTCGCTCGTGATCAGTCCGATCGACTACAGTTTTCTCGCCAAAGGATCGACCGCCGCGAATTTCTTCTGGAATATCGGCGTCCTCGTTTTCTATGCGGCAGTAGCAGCTATCGGCTATGCTCTGCTCGTTAGGAACCGAAAAAAGGGAGGCGCGATGAAATGAAAATAGACGTCCATGTTCACATTACTCCGCCTGACGTGATCAAAGATTGGGAGAAATACGCGACCAAGGAGCCATATTTCAGGATGCTATCCGAGAGTCCCGTCAACAAATTCGCGACGGCGGAACAGGCAGTCGCTGCGTTGGAAGCGGACGGATTCGACATGGGCGTCGCTTTTGGCTTCGGGTTTCAGGACATGGGACTCTGCCGTTACGTTAACGAGTATGTCATCGAAAAGACGCGTGAGTTTCCCGACCGCCTGATCGGTTTCTCTGTCGTAGTGCCACAGCATCCCGAGATGGAGCGAGAGGTGATCCGCTGTTATGAAAACGGGCTTCGCGGTGTCGGTGAAATTTTTCCCGAGGGGCAGGAATTCGCTCTTGATTCCGCTGAAGTGTTGGCGCCATTCGCTTCCCTTTGCACAGAGCTAGACATTCCCGTTTTGCTCCATCTCAATGAACCGGTCGGACATTACTATGCAGGCAAGACAAAGACGTCGCTTTGGCAGGCCGAAGAGTTTGCGCGAAACTTCCCGGAGCTAGACATCGTCTACGCTCACTGGGGCGGCGGACTCTTTTTTTACGAGCTGATGAGAGAAGTGTCCCGCACGTTAACAAACGTCTATTACGACACAGCCGCTTCGGTCTTTCTTTACGGTCACAAAGTATATAACGTCGTCAAAACGCTTGGTCTCACGGATAAAATTCTATTTGGGAGCGACTACCCGCTTCTACCGCTCAGCCGATATTTTCGCGACCTCGACCGCAGCGAGCTGACTGAAGAAGAAAAAGCCGCGATCTTGGGCGGCAACGCTGGGCGCCTTCTGAGAATTGAACCCTAGATTTATACACCCCACCTTGACGCATAATTTGTTTGACCTTGAATTAGCGCGCGAATCCTCGCTGAAATTCGAAGGCGAAACCTAGATCACCTATCCGGCTTGAACCTAGGTTAGCGCGTGGCAAAAATAATGCTGATTTGATCCGGAGTTAGCGCGCGAAACCTCACTACTGGAACAGTTTAAAGAATTCCACCAACACGCAGTCAAGGTAATCAATCCGACTTTATATCACGCGATTACTGGTTGCGCTACATTGGACATTTAGATTATTATTTGCTCACAGGCATATACTTGCCAAAAATAAAGGAGAACAATAAAGATGAAAGCGAAAGGTGAAGGATTAATCGTCATCGGCTCGATCCCCATGATCTTGGGTTCCATTGGCTCAATCATCATGGGCATTATAGTTCTTGTTGCGATTCAAGTGCTATTTCGTCTCAGTGGTGATGCGTTAGTGTTCGCGACAGGGTTTTTAGCATTTGGCGGTTTAAGGGTTTCGACTGTTACTCGCGGATGGATAAGTATCGGATATGGCTTGCTTTGCCTTGTGTTGTTCATCATGACGTTCCGCAGGAGAAACAATCCGCTCAAATCAACATTCTGCATTGTTGTCGGCATCATCTCCGCCCTGTCCAGTATCGCCTCGCTGATTTTAACGGCGGTCAATTTGCCCGGTGTGTCCAAATTGCCCTATATGAATAGCGTTCCTGTCGTGATGTCAATCTGCGTTCTTGTAGGCGGTATTCTTAATAGCCAACAAAAAGTTGCGTATCGTGCAGCCATGCAACAAGCACCCTATGGGCAACAACAGTATCAACCCTACGGTCAACCACAACCGTATGGGCAGCAACCTTATGGGCAGCAACCTTACGGACAACCACCGCAGCCGTACGGTCCGCCTCCACAACCATACAGTCAACCTCCGCAACAGCCTTATGGGCAGCAGCCTTACGGGCAACCGCCGCAACAGCAACCTCCGTACGGTCCGCTGTCACAGTAATAAACTGTTGCGTGGGAACTCGCCCCATCAGTTTGAAGAAGTGCGCATTGCCTGCATTGACGACAATGACGTAATACGCAGATAAATCCTCGAATAGGTGAAATATGGTAACAACCCGCGATGTGACAAGTGTCGCACGCGGGTTTGCGCTTTTCTCTTGGTGCAGTTTTCCGGAGCAAGTTGAAAAACTGCACTTGGGAAGGAACGCCGCATGGTCGATCTGTCACTTTTAATCCACATTAGGAAGCCAACCTTCTCCCATGTGTCGCAGTTTCCCGAAGCAAGTTGAAAAACTGTACAGGGAGGGGGTGAGTTGAGGTGGAGCTGTGATGGAAAAAGGTGCACTTCAGGTGTAATTTATCGTTTTGAGGCGTTTGTACGCTGTCGCTCCGCAGTTCTGGTGGAATACTCTGATGAAAAGGAGAATTTGTGGCGTACTGAACAAGCTCTGAGCTTGTGATGGTGCTTCTTGGCTATGGAGCTACAGGAAACTTGCTGTTAGGTGTGGGGTGTTAACTTGAGATAGGAGGCACTCAAGGCGCACGCGTTAAGACTAAGGGGAGGTTTGGGTGGCGGATGAGACGGTTCCAAGCAGCGAGGTAGATTCTATACGCTGTGCGGACACCGGAATGCCAAGGGACCTCGTAGCTGTGGATTTTGCGGAAACGTGAGCGAATGCTGTGCCCTTTTCTGAGGAGCAGATCACGTAGTGCGACAAAACTCTCGAAAAACTTTCTCGCACGGATGTAAATGCGTTTACCTATCCATCGGGAGAGCTGGCGTGCTAAGTTCCGAAAGGCTTTCAGGTTGTTGAGTTGAGAGTAGCCTACTGATACGACGCGATAGCCTTCGGATTCTAGGTGGGCGGCTCGTTCCCGATCTCTTGCTAAGGCTGAAGTACCGGTATGATGCTCTTCGCTGTCGTATTCGATGTCGAGTTTGCATGAGGGAACGTAGAGGTCGGCGTAGTAGGTTTTGTTTCCACCTTCCAAAGAGATTCTTTCGTTGAGAACGATTTCGCTGAAGCCGCATCCTCCAAGAGCGTTGGGCAAACGCAGGAACATATAGAGAATCGATTCCATCGGGGAGCGCGAGTTGTTCTCGAGATAACGGATAGCCCGGAGGGCTTTTCGGCGTCCCCGGT
>Ga0255343_1003139_pt1 | contig 17909 bp, 19 predicted proteins | sample wastewater_treat_4_FD_192413 | JGI IMG/M metagenome (GOLD analysis project Ga0255343, IMG submission 192413) | Wastewater microbial communities from Lulu Island WWTP, Vancouver, Canada - plant16 | ecosystem: Engineered > WWTP > Wastewater > Unclassified | place: Canada: Vancouver, British... | reverse complement strand
GGTTGGACGCGCGAATTGAGCACTTCATAACTGCCCTCGGCGAACGCTTTCTTGGTGGGAACATAGCCGGGGCGGTCGTTGCACAGCGACATGACCAGCGTGCGGGGGAAGGGGGAGGCGCGTTTGATGGCGAGGCCCAAATCGCAAAAAATTTCGCCGGGTAATCCCACCAACGCCGTGTCGCGATCCAATCGAAAAACCTGCACTTCCACCGGCCACGTTGGGCCGCGGCGATCCAAGTCCAGCGCCTTGACGTTCTCCGCACGCTCCAGCAGCGTGCCGCTTTCCAAGCCGTCCTGGTCCAGTCGCGCGCGCGCGGCGGCCACTTGCTCGGCGGTGACCGTTTGCAGCGGCACCTTGAAAACCTGGTGGCGCACCGCGAGTCGCGGGCGGGCGACGTGCGGGGCGTCGGCATAAACCTGGAGGGCCGTCGCGCCCAGGGTGTTGCCGATGCGGGCGGTAATCTCTCCTTTGCGCGCCGTCGTGCGCGTCGTCACGTTGATATGGTTGATGTCGCCGCACGTTCCGGCGGCAAACGCGGAGCAAAACTCCGTCCCGAATTTGGCGCGCAAGGTTTCCTGAAGGAAAAACGGATAATCCGCGCTGTATTCGGTGCCGCCCACCGTGTCGCAATGGCAGGCAAAAACGATCAGGCTGCCCAGTGCCGTTCCGTCGGCGGCCTCAACGAAGACCAATCCCACTTCCGGGTCCACCGGACCGGCGGGACGCACAATGTTGGGATTCAACACGCCGGGATTAAACACCACCCGCCCGTCCTGCATGTGGTAACGGCGGTTGAACGCCAGTCCTTCAGCGTGCGCGGTGCCCACCCGCAATCGGGCCGGGGCGAGCCGCGCGTGGGCTTCCACCGCGCTGCGCACCAGTTGGTCCACCAGAAAATCGGGGTAATAAATGGTTTCCGCCGGATCGTATCCGAATTTTTTCACCGCCCGCGCATGCAACGCGTCCCGGCGCACGTCGTGATACAGCGGTCCGGTGTGGGTGTGCGTGGCGGCGATCAGTTGGTTGCGCACGGGAATGCCGGTCTGGGCGTGGATGCGCGCCCGGGCTTGGGTGGACACCTCCCGCGTGATGCCGAGGATATCGCAGAAAATCAAGGCGACGCGCTGCCGTCCCTGCCGGAGCACGATGGTTTTGGCGTGCAGCGGATCATGCACGCCGGTGGCCAGTCGTTCGTTGAAATACCCGGCCATGCGATGTCCAAGCGGCGGGGTGATGTCCACCTCAGCCACGCCGGCTTCCAGCACGGCGGCGCCGGTCGGGATTCGCAAACTTGCCAGGAGAAGGATTGCCAGGACGATGGGCCGGGCGGCGGGTGACGCAAGCATATTCATGGTTGGTGCGTTCACGATGGGAAACCCGGGTCGCCACTTCAAGCTGTTTTTCGGAGCACCGAAGCGGGGCGGAATCTTGACACGGGACCGCCCGGCGACTACAGTCCCCGCCCGTCAGCTTTACACTTTGAATATCCGCATCATGGCGTTGGCATCCGATAGCTATCTCGTGCTGGTGGTCTTCCTGATCGCGGCCGTGCTGTTTGCGTTGGGGCCGCTGGCTCTGGCGTGGTTGTGGCGGCGGCGTTTTTCCCCCGCCAAACCGGGCCCGGGGAAAAACGCGGTTTATGAATGCGGCCTCGAATCCCAAGGCGATGCCTGGGTGCGGTTCCGGTCGGAATACTATCTCTACGCGATTGTGTTTCTCGTGTTCGATGTGGAGGCGGTTTTTCTGCTGCCGTTCGCGGTGGCGTTTACCGGTCTGCCAGTTGGGGCGGCGGTGGCCATGCTCGTGTTCCTGTTGCTCTTGGTCGAGGGGCTGGTTTGGGCGTGGGGGAAAGGCGTGTTGACATGGCGTTGAGACGGCCACTCCGGAGGCCGGGCGCGGCGCCCGGCATGGTTCAATCCAAACGGACGAAGGTCGGGTAATGATGGAGACGGCGCTTCGAAGCGAGCTGCGCAAGCAGGGGATTTTCCTCACGACCTTGGAGGAGCTGTACAACTGGGGCCGCAAAAACTCCGTCTGGCCGCTCGGCTTCGGACTGGCCTGTTGCGCCATCGAAATGATCGCCGCCTCGATGGCCCGCTGGGACCTCGCGCGGTTTGGGGCAGAAGTGTTTCGTCCCTCGCCCCGGCAGGCGGATTTGATGGTCGTCGCCGGCACCGTCACCAAAAAAATGGCGCCCCAGGTCGTGCGGCTTTACAATCAGATGGCCGAACCCAAATACGTTATTGCCATGGGCGCGTGCGCCATCTCGGGTGGCCCGTTCAAGCAGGGCTATAATGTGCTCAAAGGCATTGACCGTTATCTCCCGGTGGACGTGCACATCCCCGGCTGTCCACCGCGGCCGGAAGCGTTGTTGCATGCGTTCATGACCTTGCAACAGAAAATTGCGGCGCAACCCTTGACCGGGCCGCATCGGCCGCGTCACTTGATCGCCGCGGCGCCCAGTGAGTATCCGATCCCGGAATTTGGCGCGCATGATCTCGTGCCGCCCAACAACCCCGAAATCTGGCAGCCACCCTCCATCACGCCCGCGGCTTAGGCATGGAAACGCTCGCACAGATCAAGGCGCGGATTGAGGCGGCGGTTGCCGGGGCGGTCGTGGAGATGGTGCCCAACGACAGTCCCTCCGGCCAACACTCCCTCTGGGTGGACAACTCCCACGCGGTGGCGGTAGCGCAGTTTCTCCGGGAGGATCCCGAATTGCGCTTCGATTTCTGTTCCAACGTGACCGGCGTGGATTGGCCCGAGACGGAACGCACCGAGAAAGTAAAAACCACCCGGCTTGTGGACGGAGTCGAGACGTCCGTTGAGGAAATCCGGAAAACCAAACGACCCGGTTTTTTGGAAGTGGTTTACCACTTGTATTCCGTCGCGTTGAAACACGGGCCGTTGATCTTGCGTTTGCGAACCGAAAATCGCTCGGATCAGGTCCAGGTACCGTCGCTGACGCCGGTGTGGCGCGGGTGCGAATTTCAGGAACGCGAGGTCTTTGATTTGTTTGGCGTGGTCTTTACGGGGCATCCCGACTTACGGCGGATTCTGATGTGGGACGAATTCACTGATCACCCGATGCGCAAGGATTATATCGAGCCGGATGACTACGAATACGAGCCCACCCCGCACGATGAGGTGCTGGTGAAGGCCCGGCGGTCCGGCCGCGGGGAGGCGGGGACATGAGTATCGCGGCGGCAACCAACGGAAAACGCCACCGGCTGGTCCCCCCGCCTTCGCCGGCGGACGGGGCGCTGGGTGAATTGCTCGAAATCTCCATGGGGCCGCAGCATCCGTCCACTCACGGCGTGTTCCGGATGAACTTGGTCCTGGACGGCGAGCGCGTGGTGAAGCTGAAACCGGTGTTCGGGTATCTGCATCGCAACCACGAAAAGATTGCCGAAAGCATGAGTTACCTCGGTTCAATGCCGTACACGGACCGGTTGGATTACTTCTGTTCGCTCACGAACAACTGGGCCTACGCGCTGGCCGTGGAAAAGCTGGCCGGATTGCAGGTGCCGGAACGCGCGGAATACATCCGCGTCATCACGGCGGAACTCACCCGGCTGCAAAATCACGCCTGTCTCGGCGGCTTTTTGCTGCAGGACATGGGCGCCTCGGGCACGCCGCTCATGTACGCCTTCCGCGAACGCGAGAAGATTCTGGATTTGTTTGAGGCGCTCACCGGCGCGCGGATGATGTGCAATTACATGCGCTTCGGCGGTTGTCGGTGTGATCTGCCGCCGGGTTGGCGGGAGCAGGCCCAGCGGTTGGTGGCTGAATTTCCGGCCTTTCTCGACGAGTTCGAGGCGTTGCTCAACGAAAACGAAATCCTCATGGCCCGCACCCAGGGCGTGGGGGTGCTGCCCGCGTCGCTGGCGGTGAACGCCAGCATTTCCGGGCCCATGCTCCGCGCCAGTGGCGTGAACTACGACATCCGCAAAGTGGATCGCTACGGCATTTATGACCGGTTCGATTTCCAGGTGCCGTTGGGTGAGCACGGCGATGTGTACGATCGCTACATGGTGCGCATTTTGGAGATGCGCGAATCCCTCAAGATTCTGCGGGCGGCGCTCGCGGATCTGCCCGAGGGGCCGATCATGGATCCCAAGGCCCGGTTGCGCGGGTTCCGTCCCAAACCCGGCGAAGCCTACGGCCGCATTGAAGCGCCCAAGGGCGAACTGGGATTTTATCTGATCAGCGAGGGCGGCCCGCATCCGTATCGTTACCGCGTGCGTCCGCCCAGCTTCATCAACCTGACCATCCTTGAGGACATGTGCCTCGGCCAGTTGGTGGCGGACGTCGTCATCATTCTTGGCAGTGTGGACATTGTGTTGGGCGAGGTGGACCGATGAAATGCCCGTCGTTGATCGCCGCCGGTTTTTCCCGGTCCGCTCCACCGTCGGTTTATCCGATCCGGTTGGCGTCCGAATCGTTGCCATTTAATCCCCAGTAATTTTCTCATGCTCGGCAAAGGCATCATCAAAGGACTGGCGGAAACGGCGAGGAATTTCTTCGGCAGCTTCGTCAGCGAGCGTCGGCTGACCACCGTGCCTTACCCGGACGCGCGGCAACCGCTCGCGGAAAACACGCGCCAGTTTCCCTTTCTGGTTTATGACGGCGATGATTGGGAGCAGGGGTTGCGGTGTGTGGCGTGTCAGATTTGCGAGAAGGAATGTCCGCCCCAGTGCATTTACATCGTCAAAAGCAAGGACAAGAAACCGGATTACAAGGGGCAAATGCAGTTTTATCCGGCGGTTTTCGACATTGATTTGGCGGTCTGCATGAGTTGCCAGATTTGCGTGGAGGTCTGCCCCTTCGAATCCATCAAGATGGATACCGAATTTGAATTGAGCACGGCGGACCGGTTTGGCGGGTTGCTCTTCCACAAGAAACAATTGGCCAAACCCAACGCGCATTATCACCGGATTCATCCCACGGACGCCGCCGCTTCAGACGCCGTTCTCGCCGCCGAGAAAGCCAAGCAGGAAGCCAAAGCGCGGGCGGCGGCGGAAGCCAAGGCCAAGGCGGCCGCACCCGCTCCCGTCGCGCCACCCCCGTCCGCGTCGTGAGTCCAGACCCTCATTCGTCCAGTAACCGGGAATCAAGGCCGCCGCGGACGATGATTTCCAGCGCCGCCGGTGGGTTGGTTCAGGCTTGTTTCCCCGCCGGCTTTCGGTTTTCATCCTGCGCCAGACTCTCGCGGCGTATTTTGGCGGGTTGGGTTTTTACATGACGGACGCTCTGGATCAGATTTTTGTAACCACCAAGCAATTTTTGGTGGCGTTTTTGGCCGGACTTTTTCCGCCCGCGTGGCAGCCGCTGGCCACGCTCCTCATTTCGGCGGTTGTCATGGTTGCAGCCATCATCGGCGTGTTTGCCACCCTGTTTGCGATCACCACAGTGCTGGAACGTAAAGGGCTGGGCCGCATGCAAAATCGGCATGGCCCGAACCGCGTCGGCATTCCGTTCACGCAAATCCGACTGGCGGGCTTCGGCCAGCCGGCCGCGGACGGAATCAAGGCGCTCATCAAGGAGGATGTCGTGCCGGTTGCTGCGGACAAAGTTGTGCATTTCCTCGCGCCGGTGGTCATGGTCGTCCCTGTGATCCTCGCCTACGCGGTGCTGCCGGTGGGCCGCAACATGGTGGCGCTCGATCTCGACGCCGGCGTGCTGTTCTTCTTTGCGGTGGGGGGGGCGGTGGAACTGGCGGTTTTTATGGCGGGCTGGTCCAGCCGCAACAAATACGCGTTGCTGGGCGCCATGCGGGCCATTGCGCAAATGATCAGCTACGAAATTCCGCTCATTCTCGCCGCCGTGCCGGTCATCATGATTGCGCGTTCGCTGTCCACGACCGGAATTATCGCCGCCCAGGCGGGGCAGGCGGGATTCCTGCCGGCTTGGTTTGTGTTCACGCCGTGGGGCTTTGCGGGTTTTGTGCTGTTCATGATCGCCGCCACCGCCGAATCGAACCGCTCGCCCTTTGATCTGCCGGAAGGCGAATCCGAACTGGTGGCCGGTTATTTCACCGAATATTCCGGCTTCAAATTCGCCCTGTTTTTCCTCGCGGAATACCTCGGGCTGTTTGTCATCAGCGGCCTGGCCATCACCTTGTTTCTCGGCGGATGGCACGCCCCGTTTCCTTGGCTGGCCTGGCTGCCGTCGTGGTTCTGGTTCTTCGTCAAACTGCTGGGACTCATTTTCGTGTTTATCTGGCTGCGCGGCACGTTGCCCCGATTGCGGCTGGATCAACTCATGAATTTTGCTTGGAAATTTCTGCTGCCACTGACGTTGATCAATTTGCTGACCGTGGCGGTCTGGCATTATCTGTCCGCATCCGGCTGGCGTTGGGCGGTATGCGTCTTGATGGTCATTGTGCCCTATGTCGCCTTGGGGCGGGGGCTGTGGGGCCACCGGCGGGTGAGAAAACGCGTTTATCGCTACGCTGAATGAGCCGCTTGCATTGTTCAACCGTTGCATCGTTGCGCCGCCGGGTGGTCGCCACGCCTTGCGTGCGATCCTCCGTCGCGCGTGCGCTCCATTGTCTGATTGCCTCGTTCCGCGCATGACACTTTCTTTCGCATTGATCGCCCTGTTGACCGTAGTTGCCGCCCTGGCCGCCATGCTGCTGCGCAACTTGGTGCATTGCGCGCTGGCGATGGTGGTGGCGTTCGTTGGCATCGCCGCTGCCTTTCTGAACCTCGACGCGCAATTCGTGGGGTTTGCCCAAATACTCGTCTATGTGGGCGCGGTGACGATCCTTATCGTGTTCGCTGTTCTGCTCACCCGCGGCGGGCTCGCGCCCGAGAGATCTTTGTTTTCAACCTCATGGGTCTGGGGCGGAGGCGTCGCGTTGGCCGTCTTTGCGACGCTGGCTTGGGCCATTCGGCAAAGCGTCATTAGAGATCGTCAGCCGCTGCCCGAGCCTGACGTCACTGTCAAACAAATTGGCGAAGCGTTGATGACGAGATTTGTTCTGCCGCTGGAAGTGATCGGACTCTTGCTCACCGCCGCGTTGATCGGGGCGGTGATCATCGCGATGAAAGAGGCGCCGGCGGGCGGGAAAAGGGAAAAGGAAAGCGCGGATCTGGAAGAGCCGGGGAATCCGCCTTCCGTTATGCCGCCCCCCACTCCGGAAGGAGGGCTCTCATGACACCGCTCGCGGGTTATCTGCTTCTGTCCGCGTTGCTCTTTTGCATCGGTTTGGTGGGAGCGCTGACGCGGCGCAACGCCATCATCATCCTCATCGGAATCGAGTTGATGCTCAACGCGGCGAATCTGAACTTCATTGCGTTTTGGCGGTTTAGTGAACATCCGGAAGCGTTAACCGGCATCATGTTCACCATCTTCGCCATTGGCATTGCGGCGGCGGAAGCGGCTGTCGGCCTGGCGTTGATCATTGCCATTTACCGGCATTATCAAACCACCAACGTGGACGAAGTGAACCAACTAAAGGGATGAAACCGAAACACAGCCGATCAGAAACTGGCGGGATCGTGTACCGCCAGGACGGAGACGTGTTTGAAGTCCGCAGTGTTTCGGGTGATGAGAGCAGCGTTTTGCACGAGGGCGGTGGCAGCTATAATAGCGTCGGGGACTTTGAGTTTTACTTGACGACGCAATTGAATGGCTCGGTCAATGACGTGGCTCGACACGGGAATCTCGTTAAACTGAGCCAGGATGGCAAGCAACGCACTTTCTTCCGTAACAGTCATGTTTGGGAAACCAAGCACTTCGAGACGGCTGATGGACGAAAAACCGCACCAATCAATTGTTGCCGCTTGAGCCAGTATCCGGGATGCGCACGGCAAACCGGCGGCCGCCTCAATCCAGACGTTCGAATCGAGCAACCAACGCATCAGGTTTGCCCCCACTGTTTGCGTTCACGCTCGTCCCATTCTGAACGAATCCGCCGCTGCCACTCGGTCGCATCAATGTCTGTCTTCAGCGTGCCGAGCAGCGACGAAATCTTGTCCCAATCGGGTTTGCGGGATTCTGGCAGAATGGTGAGCAGCGCCTTCCCCGTCGTCGGCAGTTTTTCCGGTTCGGCCACAATGATGCGGCCGTGGTCAATGGTGGCTTCCAACGTGAGATTTGCCATACGCTTAAATCTTAACATCAAACACGTTACCCACAAGGTGCGAGTTGATACGCGGACAACTTCGCGCGTGATAGAAAAATTGAATGGCCTGAATCGTAAAAAACCTCTGGTTGATGTCCGCGCCGCCAATACCGGCAGTGGGATGCAAGGCACTTGCCGCTCGCGTGGCAGACGAATACACTTTTGTCATATGAGTCATACAATTACAGTCCGTCTTAGCAAGGAGTTGGCCGAATGGCTGGCGGAAACCTCCGAGCGCACGGGAGTGTCCCAAGGCAAGGTGGTGCGCGATCAACTGGAGAAAGCCCGCGCCGCCGCTGGTAATCGCCCATTCATGCGCCTGGCCGGCAGTATCAAGGGTCTCCCTCGCGATTTGTCGCGACGCAAAGGATTCTCGCGTTCATGAGGGGCATCGCTGACACCGGCTTTTTGGTGGCTTTTGTCAGCCGCGATGACGCGTTTCACGATTGGGCGGTGAACGTGGCAGCCCAGTTGGATGAGCCGCTCCTGACCTGTGAGGCCGTGCTGGCCGAAACCGCCTTTCACCTGCGGAACTGCAAGCGCGTTTTTGAGTTATTGGAGGAGGGAATTGTAACGCTGGCGTTCGACTGTAATGACCATCTGCTGCAGCTCAATGCGTTGGCGAGTCGGTATGCCGATCGTCAACCTGATCTGGCCGATCTGTGCTTGATACGAATGAGCGAACTTTTTCCGAAACACCCGGTCGTAACGCTCGATTGGGAGGATTTCCGCGTCTATCGCCGGAATAAACGCGAAACAATTCCGCTCCTTTGTCCGCCTGGAAAATAGAATGTTTTGGATCGTCAAAAACCTCTGGCTGATACCTGCGCTGCCGTTCCTGGCTGCAGGGTTAAGCGCCGTGTTGCCGCAGCGTCATCGCCGGGCTTCTGCGACCTTGGCCATCGGTTCGATGATTGGAGCGTGTTTGTTGTCGGTGTGGGCGTTGGGACACGCCATCGGGCATTACACGCCCAATGGCCCCAAAGAGTTTTACAATTTTACCTGGCTGCAATTCGCCGCCGGCAACGCCGGGCTGCTGCAATTGGGTTGGGTGCTGGACCCGCTGGCGGCCGTGATGCTCGTGATGGTCTCGTTCGTTGGGTTGCTGATTTTCATCTACAGCGTGGGCTACATGGCGGACGATGAAAACTACACGCGCTTTTTCTGTTTCATGTCGCTTTTCGCCGGGGCCATGCTTGGAGTCGTTCTGGCGAACAGCCTGTTGCTGCTCTTCATTTGCTGGGAACTGGTCGGGCTGACCTCCTATTTGCTCATCGGGTTTTGGTATCAGAAACCCAGCGCCGCCGCGGCGGGAAAGAAGGCGTTCATCACCACGCGCATCGGAGACGTGGCCTTCCTGCTCGGCATGGTCTGGCTCTACCACGAAACCGGCACGTTGTTGTTCTACGCCGATGGCGGCGCCGGTTGTTTGGAGCAATCGGCTTTGGTGATGTTGGTGGCCAAAACCACCAGTCTTGGGTTGATGGTTTCAACCGCGATCGGCCTGTTGCTCTTTGCGGGTGCGGTGGGCAAGTCAGGTCAAGTCCCGCTGCACGTTTGGCTGCCGGACGCGATGGAAGGTCCGACACCTGTCAGCGCTCTGATTCATGCGGCGACGATGGTGGCGGCAGGCGTTTTCCTCGTCGCACGGGTTTATCCTTTGATGAACGCCACGGTGGATGGCATTGGCGGTACCACCACCGCACTTCAAGTCGTCACTTGGGTCGGCGCCATAACGGCGTTTTTCGCCGCGACGATTGCCGTCGCGCAAAACGACATCAAACGCATCCTCGCGTACTCCACCGTTTCACAGCTGGGCTACATGATGATTGGTTTGGGCGTTGGCGGCGTGGCGGTCGGTATGTTTCATCTCATCACGCACGCGTTTTTCAAGGCGCTGCTGTTCATGGGCGCTGGCTCGGTGATTCATGGCTGTCATGGCGAGCAGGACATCCGCAAGATGGGCGAAGTGCGCCGGTTCATGCCGGTGACCTTTTTCACTTATGCCATCGGCATGATGGCGCTGGCGGGCGTGCCGTTCTTTTTCTCCGGCTTTTGGAGCAAGGACGCCATCCTGCATGCGGCGCATGGCTGGTCACCTTCTTCCGGACCGTTTTACCTCGCTTTTGCAGGCGTGGTGCTGACCGCTTTTTACATGACGCGGCAAATGGCGTTGGTGTTCTGGGGTAACTACCGCGGCTATCCGGCCCGGGAAACACGCCCCGCGAAAACGCCGGAACTCGTGCTCGTTCGGGCGGAACATGAACCGCACGAAAGTCCCGGCGTCATGACGTTGCCATTGGTGGCGCTGGCCATTTGCGTGGTTGCTTTGGGGGCCATCGGCACGCCGTGGTGGCCGTGGTTTCAATCGTTCCTCGGCGCTGCAGTAGCGGAAGGCTTCACCCGCGATGTCGTCCAACTGATGGTGCTTTCCACTCTCGCAGTTTTTGTTGGCGTCGGATTTGGGCTTGCGTTCTACGGTTACGTGCAACGAAAGACGGCGGAGGAACCGGACCTGTTGGAAAAAGCCCTGCCGTTGGGCATGTATGAATGGTTCGCGAAGAAATACGGAATTGACGAACTTTACGAATTGACCGTCATCCGCTTCAACGCCTGGGCGGCGCGTGCCTGCGCGTTTTTGGATCAATGGGTTTGGGGCGGGGTGGTGACCTGCATTGCCTATGGCGCACTGTTGCTTTCCTGGGTAAACCGGGCCATTGACGAATGGGTGATCAACCTCGGTTTTGACCGAAGCTGCGCTGGCTTGACGCGCGGCGGCAAGTGGATGTCGCGCTGGCAGGACGGCCAGGTGCAACATTACTTGCGGATCATTGGCGTCGGCCTGGTGGCGTTGGTGCTGTTCCTGGTTTGGGGAGGGGCACGATGAACCAATTCCCCATTCTCACCATCATCACGTTGCTGCCGCTCGTGACGGGAATTGCTGTGGCTGGACTGCGCCGTCAAGAGCGGCTGGCGCGTCAAGTGGCGCTGGCTTCCAGTTTGCTCTCGCTCGGATTGGCGCTGGGGCTGTGGAGAGTTTTTAATGCGGCTTCAGGCGAACTCCAGTTCGTGGAGAAACACGAATGGATCACGACGTTGAGTGTGAACTACTTCGTTGGCGTGGATGGCCTCGGGTTGCTGTTGGTGATGCTCACCGCCGTAGTTACACCAATGGCTATGTTGGCGTCGTGGCGTTTGGGAGGGACGAATTACACGGCGCGCTCGTCGGAAACACCGGAAGAAGCCGAAGACGGTGCGGAAGCCGCCTCTTCCAGCCAAGGCGCGGTGAAACATGCCCAACCCACGCGCAATGCGCATCTTTACTTTGCGCTCATTCTCTTTCTGCAATCCGGATTGTTCGGCACGTTCACTGCGCTGAACTTTTTTCACTGGTTCATCTTTTGGGAGCTGAGCTTGATCCCGGCGTTTTTCCTGGTGCGACTTTGGGGCGGGCTGGGACGGGTTGCCGCCGCCAACCAATTTTTCCTCTACACGATGGCCGGCAGTGTGGCGATGTTACTGGCGTTCCTCGCCATTTATCTGGCCACCGGCAAATTTGATTTTCCCGCGCTTGCGGAGCTGGGACGCAGCGGTGCGCTGGCAAGCGCGTTATCGGCAAAACTTGGATGGTTCAACCTCTCGGCCGATCAGCTCGCGCTGATCATCCTTGGCGGCGTGCTGCTCGGTTTCGCGGTAAAAGTGCCGCTCATGCCGTTTCACACGTGGTTGCCGGCAGCGTATGCGGAAGCGCCCTGCGGAGTGACGATGTTGCTGACCGGATTGATGTCCAAGATGGGCGTCTATGGCCTCCTGAGAATTTTCCTCCCGCTGTTCAGTGCGCAACTCGGCGAGCCGCGTGTGCAAAATGTTTTGCTCACGCTGGCGGTTATTACGGTCGTTTTTTCCGCCTGTGCCGCGTTTGCGCAACGCGACCTGAAACGCACTTTCGCTTACTCCTCCATCAACCACCTGGGCTATTGCCTGCTGGCGATTTTCGCCGTCGCCAAATTCACCAGCAGTCCGGAGTTCGCGACGGAGAAAGCCGCGGCGCTGAACGGCGTGTTCCTGCAAATGTTCAATCACGGCTTCACGGCGGCGACATTGTTCTGGTGCGTGGGCATGATCGAACAACGCAGTGGCGGCGTGCGTGGACTGAACGACTTCGGCGGACTGCGCAAAATCGCGCCAATCCTGTGCGGGCTGATGGGGATTGCGATGTTTTCGTCGCTGGGCCTGCCGGGACTAAACAGCTTCGTGGGCGAATTTCTGATTTTCAAAGGCGTGTTTCCGCTCGCGCCTTGGGCGGCGGGCGTTGCGGTGCTGGGGCTGCTGGTCACGGCAATTTTCATCCTCACGATTTTCCAGCGCGTGTTTCACGGTCCGGTGAACGAGAAATGGTCGAAGTTCCCGGACCTGACGCCGCGCGAGATTGGAATGCTGGCGATTCCCATTGCGTTGATGTTCGTGCTGGGATTGTGGCCGCAATTGATCCTTGGCGTCGTGAACAACACCGCCGTGCAAATGGTGGAGCAACTGAAGTTTTAACAGCGGATGAACACGACTGAACATCTTCAATTGGGAGGGACAGGTTCCACCCTGTCCCTGTCTGGTTTGTTGCGGGAGGTCAGTGATGATGCGGCAGCCGTGCATCCGATGAAAAATGAGACGATCGGGCGAAAGCACCCGGCACGTGGGGTGTTGGTTTCGCGCAGGCAACCAACGATTGTGTTCCTTACGGTTTGCACGGAGAAGCGCGAGCCCTGGCTCGCACAAAAGGAGGTGCAGAAATCATTGGAGGAAGTTTGGCGAAGCGCTGACACCTGGCTGGTGGGTTATTACCTACTCATGCCGGATCATCTGCATCTGTTCTGTGCGCCGCGCGATGTGAATTTTAGCTTTCAGCAGTGGCTCGCGTATTGGAAGAGCCAGTTCAAACGAAACCACCACGATCAGCCTTGGCGGTTTCAGCGGGACGGTTGGGATACGCGACTACGTCGCTCTGAGAGTTACACAGACAAGTGGAACTATATTCGCGAGAATCCCGTCAGAAAGGGTCTGATAGCCAAACCGGATGATTGGCCGTTTTGGGGAATGCTCAACGTTTTACCTTGGTGATGAACACACGGTGGAAATCTATTCCCGGCGGAGGCGAGCCTCGGCTTGTCCTTGATCAGGTTTGTTTTGGGACGGGGTGGAACCCGTCCCTCCCAATTGATCAACCATGTTAGCCTGGACGATCTACATTTCATTCCTGGGCGCGCTGGTGCTGATGCTCCTGCCGAAAGCCAGTGCTGCGGCGGCGCGTTGGGTCGCGCTGGCCACGGCGGTCGGCGGATTGGTGGCGGGCTTGATCGGTTACGCGCAGTTCCAGCCGGGCGAGATTCTGACGGTCACCCAGCGCGCGTGGGTGCCGACGTTGGGACTGCAATATTATCTGGCGGCGGATGGCGTGAGTTTGACATTGGTTCTGCTCACCGGACTGGCAGCGCTCGGCGGCGTGCTGTTTTCGTGGAACATCGAAACGCGCACGAAGGAGTTTTTCGCCTTCTATTTCACGCTCATCGGCGGCGTGTATGGCGTGTTCCTGAGCTTCGATTTGTTTCTGTTGTTTGTGTTTTACGAAATCGCCATCGTGCCGAAATACTTTCTCATCGCCATCTGGGGTTCGACCCGGCGCGAATACGGCGCGATGAAGCTGGTGCTGTATTCCTTTTTCGGCAGTGCGCTCGTGTTGATCGGTTTGATTGCGCTCTACGTCGTGGCCGGCGCGCACACGATGAACGTTCTCGAGCTGGCGCGATATCCGTTCCCGCACCCATTCCAGATCTGGGCGTTCCCCCTGGTCTTCGTGGGATTTGCCATTCTGGCGGGCATGTGGCCCTTCCACACGTGGGCGCCGACCGGCCACGTGGCCGCGCCGACGGGCGCTTCGATGTTGCTGGCGGGCGTCGTGATGAAACTCGGCGCCTACGGCTGTTTGCGCGTGGCGATGACCTTGTTTCCGGACGGATTGGAAGCTTGGAAATGGTGGATCGCCGTGCTGGCCGTCATTGGCATCGTGTACGGCGCGATGGTGGCGCTCGTGCAGCGGGACTTCAAATTCGTCATTGGTTATTCGAGTGTGAGCCACATGGGTTTCGTGCTGCTGGGGTTGGTGACTTTGAACACCATCGGGCTGAGCGGCGCGGTGTTGCAGATGTTTTCGCACGGAATCATCGCGGGGCTGTTGTTCGCGGTTGTAGGTCGGATGGTATATGACCGGACGCACACGCGGGAGCTGCCGGTGTTGGAAGGCATGAGGTTGAGCCGGGTGATGCCGTTTGCCACCGTGACCTTCGTCATCGCCGGCGTGGCGTCAATGGGGCTGCCGGGTTTCAGCGGGTTCGTGGCGGAATTGCAGGTGATCATCGGCGCGTGGCAACTGTATCCGACGCTGGTGATCATCACCGGCATCGGAATTTTGATTGGCGTGGCCTACACGTGGCGCGCGATGCAAAAGGCCTTCTTCGGCGACGCGGGTGAAACGAGCTCCACGGCGCCGCCGGCTTCGGATGGCGAATCAGGTAGCGGCGCGGAACCGATGTCGCCCATCTCGATTCCCGAACGCATTGGCGCTGTACTGCTGATCGGCGCGTCGTTGCTGGTGGGGCTGTATCCGAAAGTGCTGCTGAAGATCATCGTGCCGAGTTTTGATTCGCCGTTGTTTGACTGGCTGCGGAAAGGAGGCGGCTTGTGAGTTATCTCGATCTGCTGAAACTGGCCGCGCCGGAAACGATTGTGGTGCTGACCGCCTTGCTGGTGCTGGCGGTGGACCTCACCTCCATGCGGGGACTTGAATTGCGCCTGCGCTTCACCGTCGGTGGACTGCTGACGCTGGCGGGATGCGCCGTCGCCATCGCCTGGATGTTGGTGATGCCGGTGCCGCCCAACGCCCTCGAAGGGATGCTGGTGGTTGACCCGTTGACGCAGCTCGTGAAGGTCACCCTGCTGGCCTTGACCACTTTCACGGTGCTGATTTCCATTGAAAGTGATTTCACCCATCACGTGGGCGAGTACCTGGCGCTGATTCTCATGGCGACGACGGGCATGATGTTCCTGGTCAGTGCCGGCGATCTGCTCATGCTGTTTGTTGCCCTCGAGATGACCAGCCTCTCGCTCTACATCCTGACCGCGTTCAACAAGCGCAACATCCGATCCGCCGAAGCGGCGCTGAAATACTTTCTGGTCGGTGGTCTGTCCGCTGCGTTCCTGCTGTTTGGTTTGAGCTGGATCTATGGCATGGCCGGCACGACCGACTTCCACAAGCTGGCGGCGGCCTTGGCGGCGCCGGGGCTTGATCCGCTGCTGATCGTTGCCCTCGTCCTGGCGGTGATCGGGTTTGGCTTCAAGGTGGCGGCGGTGCCGTTTCATCTCTGGGCGCCGGATGCCTATCAAGGCGCGCCTACGCCGAGCGCCGCCTTCATCGCGTCCGGTTCCAAGGTCGCCAGCTTCTTCATCTTTGCCAAACTGATGATGCTCGGCTTTGCCGGGACCCCGCTGGCCGGCAGCGCGGCTTTGCCAGCGGGCGCGGCCGGTTGGGTGCCCGTGGTGGCCGTGGTGGCGGCGTTTTCCATGCTGCTCGGCAATCTCGTGGCGATCGTGCAAAGCAACGTCAAACGATTGCTCGCCTATTCGGCCATTGCCCATGCGGGTTACATGTTGCTCGCGGTTCTAGCCCACGATCCGGAAGCCGCCGCCTCGCTCGTTTATTACGCAGCGACCTATGGATTAACCACGATTGGCGCCTTCGGCGTGGTCGCCGTGGTGGAGCAGGGGGCCGGCGATTCCCGGTTGAGCGACTTTGCCGGACTCTGCCGCCGCGCGCCGGTGGTGGCCTTGTGCATGATGGTGTTCATGTTGTCGCTCGCGGGCATTCCGCCACTGGCCGGTTTCTTTGGGAAGTTTTATCTGTTCACCGCAGCGCTCAAGACCGGGGCGCCGAATCTCGGTCTGCTCTGGCTGGTGATTCTGGCCGTCGGCATGAGTGTGGTGTCGCTTTACTACTATTTGCAGGTGCTCAAGCAAATCTACGTCGCCGACGTGCCGGCGGACGCCGGGGAATGGCGGGTGTCGGTCTTCAGCCAGATCGTGCTCGGATTGCTGGCTGCGGGCGTGATCCTGTTGGGCGCGGTACCGGGCTGGCTGCTGTCACTTTTGCGCCAAGCCTTGAGTGTGGGTTAATTGAGTTTCCACAGAATGTGGGACGTTTTCCGTTTCCCAGTGTGGGGGCGGGTTCGCAAAGGGAGGCGGGACCAATAGCGGGGCGGGTATCAACGACGGGTTTTCTTCTGGTCCGTTGCGCATTCAATCAACGCGAACCGAAGATTTTCACCGTTGTTTGCGTCGCCACAAAACTCCGTTGCGCCAACAAAAAACCGCCCCAAGGGGCGGTGAGGAGTGAATGTCGTCGCGGCTCAAGCCGACGGTGCCGCCGCGGGGGTGGCCGGGGCTTTGACCGGTCGCGCGGCTTTGGCGGCTTGGCGCTTGCGTTTCAGATAGAGCTGACGGCGACGACGTTTCTGTACCTTGTTGTATTGCTGACTCATAGTTGCGTCTTTACATCTCCGATTCAATCCGGTTGTCTGGCGGCAATATGCGGATGCGCGTGAACGGATTCAACCCCTATTTGCTGGTGCTGACGGCTTTGTTCGTCGGCGTGGGATGCCAGACGACCGAGTCAAAAAAGAAAAAAGAAATCAGCACCCTGCGGGTCCATTTGAGCATGCCGGCCCGCACCACGGCGCCCGGGCAAATGATCTCCGTGATGCGAGAGAACCCGCTGCCGTTGAAAATCGAGCCGCACCCGTTCCTGAACGAGTCGCTGGTGACCAATGCCGTCGTTTTCGACGTCATGGGCGGGCATGCCATCCGGCTGACATTTGACCATCGCGGAGCCCTGCTGCTCGAGCAATACACCGTGGCCAACAAAGGCCGGCACCTGGCCATCTTCAGCCAGTTTGGTGAAACGCCCGACCAGAGCCGGTGGCTGGCGGCACCGTTGATTCAGCAAGGCATCACCAATGGACAACTTGCCTTCACCCCGGATGCCACGCGGGAAGAAGCGGAACGGGTGGTGAACGGTTTGATGAATCTCGACCGCAAACGGAAGAAAAAGAGATGGTAAAACCGGATAATCTGCCGGCGCACGGGGCGGCCTTCGGCGACGGTCAGTGGCAACACGGGGAAATCCCTCCGCCGCCCTGGCAAACTCTCCGGCGGGGAATGGTGGTTCAGGCTGCGTTTGGTATTTCGTGGTTGGTGCTGGCGTTCTTTGGCTGGGCCGTGTTGCTGAAGGGAAATGTTTTTGCTGTTGCGTCGCCGCCCCTTCGATTCCAACTGCCCACGGCTAATCAAGCGATTTTTGAAAAGGAGGGCGGGGCGCGTTATTTCGTCGGCACCGTGGGCAGGCCTTGGACCAGCGGGGGCTACGGCTGTGTCCGCTCCAGCGGTGCGCAACTGCACGAAGGACTCGATATTCGCTGCCTGCAACGGGATCGCCAGGGCGAGCCCACCGACCCGGTCCTGGCCACCGCCGACGGAACCGTGGTCTATATTAACGCCAATCCTTCGCTTTCCAATTACGGTCGGTATCTGGTGGTGCGTCATCAGGTTGAGGGCTTGGAGATTTATTCCTTGTATGCGCATCTGCAGGCCATTCAACCCGGCTTGAAAGCGGGCCAGGCGGTGCGGGCGGGGGAGAAACTGGGTACCCTGGGGCGCAGCGCCAACACGCGCG
>Ga0255343_1003134_pt1 | contig 17940 bp, 13 predicted proteins | sample wastewater_treat_4_FD_192413 | JGI IMG/M metagenome (GOLD analysis project Ga0255343, IMG submission 192413) | Wastewater microbial communities from Lulu Island WWTP, Vancouver, Canada - plant16 | ecosystem: Engineered > WWTP > Wastewater > Unclassified | place: Canada: Vancouver, British... | reverse complement strand
GGAGGGAGTGGATTGAAATATCATGCCTGTTATAGGTGATAGTTTTCGGGCGGCGTCTCCCTCCGCACGGAGGGAGTGGATTGAAATATTACAAATTCCTCCTTTCTACCCTTGATTTTCCATGTCTCCCTCCGCACGGAGGGAGTGGATTGAAATACTCTCTACAATAGCCGTATCTGTTGCACCGTTAGTCTCCCTCCGCACGGAGGGAGTGGATTGAAATATGAGAGCCGCCGCACATATGATACCTATTACCACAGTCTCCCTCCGCACGGAGGGAGTGGATTGAAATGTTGAAAGTTATATAGGATATTGCAACCACCTTAGTCTCCCTCCGCACGGAGGGAGTGGATTGAAATGTCCGTTGTCTGCTGTGCTATCTTGCCCGTTGTTGTCTCCCTCCGCACGGAGGGAGTGGATTGAAATCCGTTTGTAAACAGGCATACCCGTTAACTTTACCAAGTCTCCCTCCGCACGGAGGGAGTGGATTGAAATTCTGCACTTCGTAAACTGTTTACAATCTTTGGTAGTCTCCCTCCGCACGGAGGGAGTGGATTGAAATGCGTATCGTTATCAGGCTTTAATAAGTACCAATGTCTCCCTCCGCACGGAGGGAGTGGATTGAAATTTCGTTCTTCCTCATTCAACGAAGGTCTGCTGTCGTCTCCCTCCGCACGGAGGGAGTGGATTGAAATAACAATTTATGGTATTAATATTAATGATTTATCAGGTCTCCCTCCGCACGGAGGGAGTGGATTGAAATTCGCAGGATTATTACTTAGAACACTTGACAGCTCGTCTCCCTCCGCACGGAGGGAGTGGATTGAAATCAAGGACTCCAAGAGTGTAACGAATAGCCATACCAGTCTCCCTCCGCACGGAGGGAGTGGATTGAAATTCAGAAGCATTATTCCGGAAGCCTACTATCACACCGTCTCCCTCCGCACGGAGGGAGTGGATTGAAATAAAAATCCACGATTAGCTGCTATCACGGGCGCGGAGTCTCCCTCCGCACGGAGGGAGTGGATTGAAATAAGAAGTGAAAGACACGGTTAACTCGAGATTTAAACGTCTCCCTCCGCACGGAGGGAGTGGATTGAAATTTCAGCTTTGACGTAAAAGAGATCATCAAAGCCAGGTCTCCCTCCGCACGGAGGGAGTGGATTGAAATTTTAAATTTGTCTTTGAACCACGTTCCAACAGCAGGTCTCCCTCCGCACGGAGGGAGTGGATTGAAATTGAACTCTCTGAGCCGATACAGAGTGTTCTGCGTTGTCTCCCTCCGCACGGAGGGAGTGGATTGAAATATTAAGCCTGAATACTCGCTGAGCTGTGGCAATATCGTCTCCCTCCGCACGGAGGGAGTGGATTGAAATGGTCATATCCTTGGTTGTCTTGTTCCAGCCGTTGGCGTCTCCCTCCGCACGGAGGGAGTGGATTGAAATCGTACATCGGTGAGAATAACTGCACTGTCAGCAGGGTCTCCCTCCGCACGGAGGGAGTGGATTGAAATTCAACAACTTTTTGACTAATAACCCTATTGATGCAGTCTCCCTCCGCACGGAGGGAGTGGATTGAAATCTCTGTTTTGGTCACCTCAGTCTCCTCTGTTTTAGTCGTCTCCCTCCGCACGGAGGGAGTGGATTGAAATCCCCAGGCTAAGCTTACCGAAGCAGTAACACTTGGTCTCCCTCCGCACGGAGGGAGTGGATTGAAATCTCGATGACGAGCGCGACAGCAAGGTGACGGACTGGTCTCCCTCCGCACGGAGGGAGTGGATTGAAATTATCTTCTTGATGCTATCCTCGCAGACGTGCAGTAGTCTCCCTCCGCACGGAGGGAGTGGATTGAAATATCACTGGGGCTTGCTGTGCTTATGTGCGCCGTGATGTCTCCCTCCGCACGGAGGGAGTGGATTGAAATCGAGTTTGTCAAGTGATAGATTGCTCATGAGGTATGGTCTCCCTCCGCACGGAGGGAGTGGATTGAAATAATGACTAAAGTGTTGAAAACGCGTAGCGTTATCAATGTCTCCCTCCGCACGGAGGGAGTGGATTGAAATAGGGCGGCAGCAGTCTCAACAGCGTGCAGTCAACTGTCTCCCTCCGCACGGAGGGAGTGGATTGAAATCTTTATCTTGAGCAGGCACTTCCTGCCGGAACATAGTCTCCCTCCGCACGGAGGGAGTGGATTGAAATCCACTAAGTGTGCAGGATATAGCTCAAGCATTTCGGTCTCCCTCCGCACGGAGGGAGTGGATTGAAATCCTCACAGAAAGCCGGAATATGGAGTAGTCTGACGGTCTCCCTCCGCACGGAGGGAGTGGATTGAAATCCATTGCCTGCTGTATCGGCATGGCGTGGTACATTGTCTCCCTCCACACGGAGGGAGTGGATTGAAATACCTATACGCACCGTCCGATTTCCGACAATGTTCACATGTCTCCCTCCACACGGAGGGAGTGAAATGACATAACGGAGCTTGCTAAGTGGGCGAAGGAAGCATTTAACCAATTTATATGAAAAAACGAAAGGAATACTTAACCGTACTCGATATTTCTGAAAATTAGAGATGAGTGCATATGTGAATCCGCAGAAAATGCTAAGGAAGCCTGCTAAAAGAGAAACCGAGTGGCTCATAACCACTCGGTTTACTTGTGTTTTTATAAAGTTACGTTAAGGACAGCGCACAGAGGGGGGGCATTATTTCTTTTATGATTTTACTGTTGTTTGCTTTTTACTTCTAATAGATATTGTAAATGCATTTTAGGTGTGTTATAATTGGAATATTAAGATGACAGCACAGATTACGAACGGTTTATAATGTTTATTAATACAGAAGGGATAATGATAAATGGTATCAACAGCTCAAATACTCAGAAATCACAGGACGGAATTGACTGAATATGAACGCGTAGAAGAATTTCTTGAAATTATTAGTTCTCTTGGATATGATACTGATGTAGAAAAAGACAATGCAATTTATATGAAACCTAAAGGCTGTGATGGCAAAGGTGTTAGAGTATGGGTGGATCAGGGAGATCATCCTATTTTTACAATCAATGGAAATGATTATTACCGTGAAGTATTTTTTGATTTTGTCTGGGATGATGAGAGACATGGAATCGAAAGCATGAATTCTGATATGATACTTATAATTGTTGCAGAGTATTTGAAAAAATATCCTGATGCTTATTTTAATTATGAATGGAGTAATGATGATAATATGTTCATGGATATAATTGATTTTGATTTGTTAAGATCGCAGCCGTTTCAGCCCGGATGGTTTTATCTTTTCAAGTCTCATCTCCATTCATCAAGGGTAAGTGAGCATTATGATGAATGGAGATTAGATTGATTACGAATGTAAATTCAGATTTGTATAAAGGCAATCAAAAAACTGTTTAAAGTGTCTTGAAGTGCGGTGGGTATATGCGGTTTGATGACATAAAATAAAAGGAAATGGTATGATCACATATGGAAAACATTGCAAAGAAAAAAGCTTATTTTCATCTTCCGGGGCTGTTTGAGTTCTATGATCTGTACAGTGTGTTTCTGCCGCTGTACCGTGAGCATCGGGAATATTTCTACGACTGGTGCGAAATAGCCTCTGTCTATGGTGCTCCTGCCGACTGTATCTGGGGCGGCGGACGCGTGGGATTCGGCGAATGTGAAGCTGAAGATGTTCTGGCGCTTATGAGTGGATACGGTATTTCTTCAAGGCTCACTTTCAGCAATTCGCTTATAAAACCTGAACATCTCTCCGACAGAAAATGCAATGCCCTGTGTGCGCTTTTCGCAGGAAGCAAAGGTGTACAGAACGGTGTGGTGATCCACTCCGATCTTTTGCTTGAATATATTAAGAATAGTTATCCCGACCTTTATTTCGTTTCCTCGACTACAAAGATTCAGACTGATTTCGACCAGTTTTTAAAGGAAACGAAGCGGAGTGACTTTAAATATGTTGTTCCTGATTTCAGGCTGAATAAGCTGTTTGATAAACTTGATACACTCTCGCAGGTTCAGAAAGATAAAGTTGAATTTCTGTGCAATGAATGCTGCTCGTTTTACTGCAAAGACAGAAAAGCCTGCTATGAAAATGTAAGTAGGAAAAATCTCGGAGAAAACTGTCCCGAGCACATCTGTACTGCACCCGATGCGGGAGAGGGATACCGTTTTTCAAAGGCGATGAAAAATCCGGCATTTATCAGTACAGATGACATCATCAGCACTTATCTGCCCCTCGGCTTTTCTAATTTCAAAATAGAAGGCAGAGGACTCGGAAGTGCTGTCAATCTGGAATTTCTGCTTTATTATCTTACAAAGCCGGAATACCGGCTTACTGTTCGTGAAGAGATATATCTCGACAGTATGCTGGATCTGTTCTGAATATCATATGCTGAAGATAACGAGATCTGCGGATTGAAACTGTAATAAACATGATCAGCTTAACACATAAAGCACTTGTCCAAATAGACAGGTGCTTCTTTTATCTCTGAAATTACTGTTACAGGCAGCGCGCCCGCTTATGCTGCATGGGTTGTGTATTGCGGAAGACAGAAAACGGCATATTTCATAATTGTAATGTTCCGTAATATTAAAAAGGGGACAGGCTGATAAATGTGTGGTATACTATGGTTACAGAAGCGGAAAGCTAATAAATTAAAAGGAGTAATAACCATGAAAGAAATGATAAACCAGCTCACACAGGACTTCATAGAGAACAGAGACATTATCAAAAAGGCAATAAAGCTTGAAAGCTCATATATTTACCCTGTGGCTGCAAATGTATTCTGTGCCGCAGGAGTTAAAGCGGACGCTGATAAGCTTCGCGAATGCAAAAAGATCATCAAGAAAAATGCAGGCTTCGGTTCTTATCTGAAAGGAAATGTAATGGTTCCTTTTGCAGCAAAGCTCTGCATAGCTGACGATCCTGATGCTCAGTTTGAGAAGGTAATGGCAATGTACGGCATTCTCAAGGAGCACTTCAGAAGATCGGAATACCTTGCTCTCCTCGCAACTCTCCTTGCTGAAAAGACCACGATCGAAGAGGCAGGACATATTGCAGCAAGAGGACGCGCTGTATATGATAAGATGAAGAAGGAGCACCCTATACTTACGTCAAAAGAGGACAGCATAATGGCAGGTTTTATGGCGTTTTCGGAAAAGAGCGACAGCGAGCTTATTGATGACGCTGAGAAGTGCTATGAGCTCCTCAGGGAAAAGTTCTCTGACAAGGACTCTGTTCAGACAGTTTCACACATACTTTCCGTGACTAACGGAGCTCCCGATGAAAAGGTAGACAGAATGATCAGAATGTTCGATGCTTTAAAGAAAGCAGGACGCAAGTTCGGCAAGCACTTCGAGCTGTCAACGCTTGCTGCGGTATCGATAATAGATGCAGATGAAAAAGAGCTTGTTGACAGCATGATCGCCATTGACAGCCTGCTCAGCGGTCAGAAGGGCTACGGAGCATTAAGTCTCGACAAGAAAACAAGACTCATGCACGCAGCTATGCTCACCGCCGATCTTTACGGAGAAAGCGATAATGCTCAGGCGGCAGTTTCCGCTTCTGCACTGGCAATGATCGCCGCACAGGAAGCTGCAATGTGTGCCGCCATCGCTGCATCAGCAGCCGCAAGCAGCGCGAATTCATAAGTATAAAACACAACGTCAGCGGTGAGATATTATTATATAATATATATGAGATGTTACTGCAATTATATGGGAATTCACCTTGACAACCGAAATAAAACGTAGTAAAATTAATTACTGTGTGTTGATCGGGTAAGCGCCATATAACAGAAGTATCTGAACCGGTGCTCATAGGATCAGCAAAGTACAAAATGATATGAGATCACAAGAAAGAAAGACTCCGCTTTACAAATCAATAACATACTCGGAAACATCTGTATCAAGCTAAATCATTCCACACATAAATAATGTATATGCATATGTTCACATAAGGGAAAAACGATCATTGCAAAGGAAACTGCTGCTGAAATGAATATCAGCGGGAGTATCCCTGTGAATATCCGGCACAACAACTGATACGCCGATGTTTGAATTATTATTTGAACATCGGTTTTTTTGTGCCTTAGTGCAGTATACTTTTTATGGAATGATCTGATCGGATGAGGCGTATCATAACAGAGCAGCAGCTTTTTTATGACCTGCCGGAAAGTCACAGAAACAATTCAGTCAGGAAAGTGAGAGGTTTTATGAAGATATGTGTACTTAACTGTTCGCCGAAAAACGAACAATCCATTACACTGCAGGCAGTGTTGCTTTTGCAGAAATGGTTTCAGGAAAAGCTGAACGCTGATGAGTTCGGGATCGTTCCTGCATTCAGCGGAACAGTTACCGAAAAAATTGAAGACGCAGTAAAAAATGCCGATCTGATAATAATGTCAGGTGCGGTGTTCCATTTTGATGTACACAGCAGTATGGGGAAGCTGCTTGATGTGCTTTCCGACGACCATTATGATCTGATAAAGGATAAGCCCATAACCTTTATATCAACTTCGGGAATGGTCGGAGATACACTGGCGCACAACAGATTCGAGACATGGGCAAAGAGAAACGGTCTGAGATATATCAACAGCCTCAGTCTGGAAAGCTCGGAGATACTTTCTCCTGTCGGCAGAGAGGAGCTGTTTTGCTGGTTCAGATATATAAGAGCAACAGCCGGATACTATAATAGTTCGAGCCTGCCGCAGGCTAAAACACGCGGCAGAGTGGTTTTGCTGGATACTTGCGAAAAAGGGATAGACAAAATAGACTCCGCTATAAAAGCGGCAAAGCAGAGATTTGAAGCCAGCGGTTTTGACACCGATGTAATAACGCTGAGAGATAAGGTTATACATCAGTGTACGGGATGTCAGAGCTGCTTCAGCAACAGAATATGTATCTATAACGATGACTGGGAAAAAACCTTTGAGGATCTGTATCTGGATACGGATATGATAGTTTACTTCGGCGAATTGCACTATTCGACCCTCGGAAACTGTTACAAGACCTTCCTTGAAAGACACGCAAGCTTAGGACGTTCGGGCATCGAGGACGAAGTGATAAAATCATATTTCTTTATCCCCGACAAAAAAACAGAGAGAGAAGATATTACGGGGTTCAAGATACAGTGCGAAGCTTTTGACGGGCTCAACTGCTCTTATCTCAGTGATGTATGGGAAATTGAAAATAATGATAAAATACAGGAAATGTGCGACAAAATGACTATCGCATATAATTCCGATATTATGCCGCAAAACGGATTTTTAAAGGAAGGTATCAGACACGGTTTTTCAAAAATAGCAGCAAGTGTGAAGAACCGCTGTCCCGGCGATTACAGTTATTTCAAGGGGATAGGCTGTTATGATACGCTCCTTCCCAATCCTAATGTCCGTTGGCTGGACAATGCGGAAGATGCCAGAAAGGACAGGGAAGCAAGGCTTATGCCGTATAAAATGACATTACTGCACCTTGAAGGGCTCCCGACAATAACCGAAAGAAGAAAGAATAAAAGCGTATCTGTCATAGAAAGGCAGAAAGCAGCCGCAAGAGGAGATGAGCCTTCGGAGGAATTGATGAGAATGCCTCAGATGTACCTGAAAAACAGCTCTGTTTTGATCGGACAAATGAAATGATCTGTCAGAGGGGCAATTGTCAGGCTTTTCTGTTATCTGCATACCGCAGAACATAGTGCCTTTTCTGCCTGAATACATACTTTTACAGAATATAAGCAACTGCTCGCAAGACTGATAATATATCATCTTGCGAGCAGTTATTTTTTTATATTCTGAAAATGCGGTCTGTATATCAAATATACATCAACTGTGCTTTTATCTCTCTGAGTACTGATCTTTTAGCCGCTTCGTTTTTGAAGTATCATAGATCATTTACCCAGAAGCTTCTGCCTGAGAAGCACCATGTCGAATACATCTATCATATTGTCCCTGCAAAGGTCTGCATGGCGCCAGCAGGTAAGCTCTGTGCTCTTGTGCAGCAGCCATTTCTGAAGCATTACGAGGTCGGCAACAGTGACTTCTCCGTCAAGATTGCAGTCTCCTGCGAGGTCGTCATTTTCGTAGGGATAATTGACGCTGAACTTATCCAGATTGAACAGATAGCCTTCTCCGCCCTTGAATACGAAGTACACATCATTCACGCCTGTGGTCTTTTCTATCCTGCATATCTGGGTGGACCACTTCTGCCAGTCGCCTGTGTCGCTGACGTCCATGGTGCCTATAAGCTTTCCGTCGGGAGAGCCGAGGCGTACTTCGATAGCGCCGCTGCTTCCGTTTGAAGCAACGCGGAAGTTCAGTGATTCTGCGCCTCTGCCGAAATTTATGCCGTCAAAGCCGATGTAGTCGCCGCTTTCGATATATGCAACATCGCTTCCGCCCTCGCTGCAATTCTCGATGTCGATACCTGACTGATGATTGTAGTCCTCAGCTTCGATGGCGTCTCCTGAGGGAGCGATTGTGCCTGTTACGCTGACCTTGCACCTTGCCGTGAACTGCTTGTCGCTTGCCTCGAGAGTTCTTGCTATTATCTCAGCTGTACCCTCGGACAGTCCAGTAACATTGCCCTTGCTGTCAACGGAAGCCACCAGAGGATTTGATGAAGTCCAGAGCACTACCTTATCCGTTGCGTTATCAGGGAAAACATCTGCTTGTATCTTCGCGGTGTCGCCTGCATTCAGCGCAAGGGACTCCTTATCCAGACGGATGCCTGCCACATTGACGCGGGAGCCGTTGAGCTTCCATTTTGCCTGTATCCTCTGGTTGTAATCGGGCATGATGAATGTGGCGCGTGTGCCGTCCGCACTTACGGGAGTTACCTCCATAGCGTCGATACCGGGCTGCCAGCCGTCGAATGTGTAGCCTGCTCTTGATTTTGCGTCTATTGTAACAAGCTCGCCGGGAGTATGATACTCAACGATGGACGTTCCCATGGAGTCGCCCACATTGTTGATGACCAGAACTCGTTTTTCGGCTCTGTCTATCCTTACAAGGTGCATATCTCTTGCGCCCACTGCCTCAAGGGGAGTACTTCCCACAGGCTCAAGACGGAACACCAGAAGCTGATCCAGATCGTAGCCCTCAATTATCTTCACACGGACTGTTTTGCTTGTATCGCCTGCGTCGAATGAAACGGTGGGATCGTCTATGAAGCTGTAGTCCTTGTCGGGCTGAGCATCGCCTGCAACGGGAGTTACCTTGAAGGTCAGGGGGTCTGCTGCGGGCTTGCTGAGCTTCACTTCCAGCTCTAAGGTATCTCCTGCCTTGACGGAGGTGTTCAGTTTTGCAAAGCCTGCGTTCACATCTTCCGTAAGACCGAGGCTGTCGTTATAGCCCACTTCGATCTTGGGATAGACCGCATAAGCGCCCCTGTTCACTCCGTTGTCGCCTGAGCCGATAGCGGGACTGCCTTCCCTGAGGCTGAAGTCACCTGCGGCAGGGTCGGCAAACATGGGGTCCTTGGCAAGTTCGGTCTTGGAACCTATCTGCGCGTTGAAGGCGTCAACGGTGATACTTGGCTGCGACGGGTCCATATAACGCACATAGGCGGGCTTCCTTGCGGAGTACCAGAGGTTATTGCGGAACACATTTGAACCGCCGCCTTTAAGGTCTATGCCGTGCCATGCATGGAAGCCGTTTACGGAGGTCTCCTTTACCAGAAGTCCCACGGTATCATTGCTGCCGTACATACTGTTTTCGTCCTCGTAGGCGATGTTGTTTCTTACCTCGTTATTCCACGACCTGTCAAGAGAAATGCCGTTTTTCAGGTTGTAGGTGACGTTGTTTATCCACCTTGCGTCCCATGTGGAGCCCGTATCCCAGAAAGCGGAGAACAGTCCTGATTCTATGCGCTGTGCAGGAAAGTTCATGAAGTGCTCCGTATCCATGGGCATACGTCCGTTTCCGTCGAGAGGTCTGTTGTAGACGATGTTCTCATAAGCCCAGTTTCGCGTACATTCGGACTCGTTGAACATGAAGTAGGCGGTATTGTACGAAACATTTCTGACAGCGGTGAAGTCTCTTACACTTATATCCAGCCAGATGGTACCGCCGTTTACCGAGCCGCCCGAGTAGTTGAAGGCGAAGGCATTGTTTCTGTTGCCGTCGGCTCTGCCGCCTAAAGTGGAGGACTCAGCGCCGCCTGCGCCTGCGTTCTTGCCTATGCCGCCGATGAAGGTATTCTCGGATATAATGCAGTTCTGTGAGTGATTATCGTAGCAAAGCGTCTCGCCGTAGACGCTCTGGAAGTAGTTGTTGCGGACGACATTGTCGGGACCTGCCACGGGAATGGTAACATCGGGGCGGCAAACTCCCTGATTGGACCATGTCCACGGAGCATTGTAAACACAGCCGATGTTCTTGAACTGATTGTTCAGCACCACGTTCCCCCTGCCCATGATGTTGATGGTGCTGCGGGCGTATTTGTAGTCCTCGAAGACGAAGCCCTCGATCTTGACGTAGTCACGGCCGAAAAGGTTGAAAACGTCGGTAAGCTGGTTCTTTCTGCCTGCTATGGAGTATTCGATGCCTGCGTTGTCATAGTGCTTTACATCGTTCTCGCTCCAGCCCGTGTCCTGAAGCCACTGCGCCCTGACCTGGGGCGTAACAGAGGAGCCGTCAAAGACGTCCTTGTGCTTGATGATGACCTTGCCTATATCGGAGCTGTTTTCGGGACGGAAGACGATCATGGCGTCCTCTCTGCCCGATTCCTTGGGTCTTATATCCTCCTCGATATAGGTGCCGGGACGTATGAGGACGGTAGTGCCTGCAGTAGCCTCGTCGGCTGCCTTTTTGATGGACCTGTAAGGCGCGTCCGAGGAGCCGTTTCCGCTGAAGTCATTGCCGTTTTCCGCAACATACAGCACTCTGCCGCTGATATCCGCTGCTTCCGCCCTGAGCTCGTTCAGTAAGCCTTTGGGGTGAGAGTTCATGATGCCTGTGCTGTTGTAAAGCATGGTCGGTATCATGAACAGACTAAGTAATCCTGCCGTTCTTTTTTTCATTTTTCTCTGTCCTTTCCGTATAGGATAAGTATTTTTCTTTACGCATACGAGCGTGAACATTTCCCCTTCGGACTCTGCGCTGCAAAGGCTGCTCCTGACCCGAAAAAAACAACGTTCTGCGGCGAAAAAGTCCCCTTATAAACAGTATAACCCATAATGCCCCGGGAAGCAAGATTCTATTGTCTTGGATCCAAAGATAATCCCACATAAAACATGATATCGATATGTCATAAAGTCTTGCATTTTTGTTCACAATACGATATAATTAAGGCAGGGGTGATTATCTATGAAAAAAAGGCTTACAGTGGGGGTTGTCACAGCGGAATGCTACCGTGAATACACCTCCGAGATCATCCGCGGTATCATCGCACAGAGCGAGCTTGCAGACTGCAATGTTATGGTGCTTGCCACAAGAAATAATTTTCAGGAGCCTGTGTCTCCCCATGTTGAACATGAAGCGGAAATATTCCGCCTTATAGATAGCTCCGAGCTTGACGGGTTTCTGTATGACCAGAATGCTTTCTTCACCAAAGGCATACAGAAAAGGCTCGATTCGCTTCTGAAACGCACGGGAAAGCCTGTTATGCTCCTTGATGCGGGGGAGCATCCCTTCTTTGAGAACACTGTTTCCCACGATCCCGATGCCTTTGCGCTGCTTATTGAGCACATGATACAAGTCCACGGGTGCAGAAAGATATACTGTCTTACGGGTACAAAGGGGACTCCTCAGGCGGAGGAGCGCCTTGAGACCTATTTCCATGTTATGCAGAGACATGGGCTGCCTTATGACGAGAGTTATTATGCATACGGAGATTTCTGGCGGAATGCTCCTGTTCAGTTCGCACAGCGCATTATCAGCGGTGAGCTCGCCATGCCTGAGGCAGTGGTATGCGCCAACGATATAATGGCAGATACACTGATCGCGGCACTTGAAAAGGCAGGCATAAGCGTTCCCGAGGATATAGCCGTCACAGGCTTTGACGGCTATCTGGATCATGCCAGAAGCGATGTGAGTATCACAAGCTTCCCGAAAAGCTGCTTTCAGCTGGGAGCAGATGCTTTCAGGCGGCTTTACAGTATAATGACGGGCAGAAACTGCCGCAGGATATCGTCAGGACACAGCCGTATCCAGATAGGACGGAGCTGCGGCTGCGTGCCCGTACAGAGCACTACCGAGAAAAGCCGCAGGGAAAAGAGGCTCATATTACGTTACAAAGAGTGGTTCTATCACAGTGAGGTGCTGTTCGAGCTCATACACTCAGAGTCGCTGTATGACCTGCTGTATATGCTGGCAAGCAGGATATATCTGGTTTGTCACTGGTCGGATTTCCGCGTGTTTCTCACAGACCGCTGTCTGAAGTCACTGTCCCCTCAATCCCAGCTTTCGGCGCACAAGGACTGCTGTCAGGTCCTGTGGACTGACAGGGCAGGCAGGAGCAGCGGTATTTCGGAGCGCCCCATGAAGCAGGGGGACATTATCTCCTGCCTTACGGAGTCGCCCGATCACCCATCTGCGTATTTCCTTTCGCCGCTTCACATGAATGAACGGCAGTTCGGATTTGCCGCACTGTCCTTCGGAAGACTTGCCTGCTGCTATCGGCCTGAATATTGCACGCTTATCGGTTATCTCTGCCTTGCGCTGGATCGGCTTGAGGAGAGGTCTGTGCTCAGAGCTCAGACAGAGGTCAGTGCAAAGGATGTGGAAAATCCGCAGCTGTACCAACAGCTCGGACAGCTCCGTGAGGAGATGCAGCAGCATCCCGAAGCCGACTGGAGCGTACAGGAGCTTTGCGTACACACTCATGTGAGCAGGAGCTACCTCCAGAGGATGTATAAAAAATATTTCGGAAAAAGCATTGTTGAGGAGCTGATCGATTTCAGGCTTCAGAAGGCAAAGGAGCTCATCGGCAGTACAGACCTTACCATGTCGCATATAGCCGAGCTCTGCGGATATGCTTCCTACGCCCATTTTGCCAAGCAGTTCAAGGTAAATGAGGGAATGACTCTGTCGGAGTACCGTCAGCGTTACCGCAGGAGTAAAGGTGTTTAAGACAGCTTCACTTAACGTAAAAAGAAGTTTACAGAGCCTGAAAACATGAGTTTGGTGATATTATGCCCCTTCGGGGGCATTTTTTTATTTGATCGGGCATTATTTACGGAAATACCTTGCCAAATCCGACAGGATGTGATATAATATAGTTAGTAATTACTAACTAAAGGTACGACAAATGTTCCGGAGAAATATGCGGAAAACGGAGGTAATGAGAGTGAGATTTGATAAGCGTGACAAGGTGGTAAAGGCGCCCGACGGACTGAAAAATCCTCTGTACAGCCTGACTAAGGCTGTAGTCAGGGCAGCAAAGCTGAAGCAGAGCCTTGTGGGGTCAAAAGAAGAAGTGCTTGGCAGAGCGGCGGAAAAAGAATGCAAAGAGCGCTGAATGGCACGAAAAGCAGCCCGGGTATAAAGAAGATCCGTGGGACTTCGATTTTACGAAACAAAGCACAGTGAGGGATACTATTACCGCTTTACGCAGTGTACGCTGAACAATTCTGCAAGACGGGAGGGACTTTTCGATGTGCTTTCACGGATTTACTTCTACGAAAAAAGTCCTCAGAATGTTTCTGAGGACATTTTTTATCAAAACTTAGTTTCTTGACAGCATTGAATATATTATTCCGCCATGTAGTCTTTTACATTAAAGCTTTCTTCAGTGCGCTGTTCCTCGTCTATTATTCCGGGAACCAGCTCAGTAGAATATGTTTCTCCCGAAACAGGGTCGATATAATAGCGTGTTTCCGCACCTGTATATGATCTGTGCAAAACAACTATTTCATTGGCAGTATTTGATGTAACGTTCCAGTAAATAGTATATTCGTCCGAAGAAGCCATATTTTTTAATTCTGGGTTATTGGTGAAGCAATAATTCTTGATCGCATCCAATGCCTGATCCTCTGAAATGGCTTCGGAAACGCTCTCGCTCTGTTCAGCTGAGGTCTCCTCGGGCATTTCGGTCTGAACAGCCTCAGTTTGTTCCTGTGTGGCAGCTTCGGTAGTTTCCTGCTGAGCGGCTTCTGTGGGCTTGCTTGTCTGTTCAGCCGCAGTTGTAGTGCTTGTTTCGGTTTGCTTTACACTGGTATTTGTAGTTTGAGTGCCGCAAGCCATGAGACCGACGCACATAAAGCATAAAGCAAATAAAGTCATTTTCTTTTTCATATTGTTGTTCCTCCTTGTGCTATGAGAAGCTCTCGCTTCTCCGACATCACATTATAGCATGGCAGGAGAAAAAAGTCAATCGGCAGCAATATAGCCCCTCGGTCTGACTGCATTTTCCAATAATGCATAGCATTATATATAATAATAGCTAAAGTGGACTGCACATGAAAATCGTTTTCATTCAGCCTGTTGCTGTGCCGATAGAGGCAAAACACGAAAACATGACACTGCTGAAGCAATATAAACGGATATATATAATCATGCTTGATAAATGATTGACAAACTTGTTTTTGAGATATATAATAAACACATAAGGACATATGATTCTTATAAATGATAGGAGGATTATTTATGTTATTCAAAAAAGCTCTTGCAGTATTATCCGCGATCGCTGTTATAGGAAGCTGTTCCGTATATAACGGCGGGATATCCACGTTTACAGCTGCGGCGGAAATCGAAGCTGTCTCTGATGCTGACACTGAGACCTGTTCGGCAATAGTATCTATGTCGGAACTGGCTGACCCTATCCCCGAGGGAGCGCACATAAAAGCGCAGCTTGTAAGGGTAGGTGACGAGGAGACTGTCATTGAACAGTGGGAGCTGACACAAGACGGTGTGAAGGAACTGAGTGGTCTTGAATACAGCGAAGAATTCAGCTATAAGATCGTCTTTTCCGATCTGCCCGAGGGGTATGGGCTGCCGAAAAAGATCACGGTCATGTTTGACAAAAAAGGCGATACGGACAACATAGTTCTTTGCGGCAGAAGTGCGGAACGCGCTGAGATCGAAAAAACCGGTTTGTATAACAACGTCGAAATATCTGCCACACCTTTTTTCTTCAGTGACAACATGATGTTTATGACAGATTTGCTTGAAGACGGTATCATTGAGAAATATATCGTTGATGAAAACGGGGTCAGATATTGCGGACTTGGCGGTATCACGGTCCCTGACGGTCATTATACAGCCTATGTTATCCCGGATAAAGCATTCAGATTTGTTCAGTATAATACAGAAGCAGCTGCCGCTATCATTAATTCCAAAAGCTGGTATGAAAACAGAATAAATACGGATTACTTTAACAGAGATTTTTCCAAGGGATTTGAGTTTGATGTGAAAAACGGCACGACTGATACTCTGCTGAATTTCTATCTTGAAAATATCCCTGAGGAAAAAGAAGTATGTACTGCTGATATATCTGTTGTAGACAGTGAAACAGGAGAACCTGTAGACGGCATAAAACTTGAACTTACAAACGAAAGACTGTTTGAAGATGGCTATATAAAATGGGATAGCACTGATACCAATCCAATGTCGCTTGATAAATTATTATGTCTGGGTAAGAATTATACTGTTACTCCGCTCAATACTTCCGAGACCTATTATATACCGTCGGTATCATTCTCTTTTTCAAGGCTTGGAGAGCATAAGGACGTTGTCATAAAAGCAAAGCGCAAAACCAACCTCGACGTACCAAAGGTAGTGCTTCCCGATGAAGCTCCTGTGCCCGTTGATGACGCGCACTGTGCTGTTACCGTGGGAGTCATGGACAATGACGGCAAGCCTGCACAGGGTGTAACAGCGACTCTGTATAAAAAGGTAAAATCCACAAAAACCACACTTATGAGCTGGAATGCCGAAGAAGAACCGGTAAAAACCATCAATGATATCGAATTTGATGAGAGTGCAGATTACTATGTTGCTATTTCAGGCGAATCAAATGATTATTACAGATATGACGATATGAAACTTGCTTTTTCCAAGGGCGGTGACAGCGATAAGGTCGTTCATTTCATATTCCCCACATCTATGAGGAGCATTAAGATACAACGTACAGTTCACGATACAGGTGAATACAGAAATGTGTCTACGACCACTTCAGGATGGGGCGGAATTATGGTCGTTGATATGCAGGGATACAGATATCCTTTTACAAATAACCATATTTGTCTGCCTAATGGAGAATATCTGCTAAAAACAGTTACAAGCTCATCATACAGAATAATAAGACCCGGTACCGAAATCGAAGCTGTACTTGTTAACAGCGATCCGAGCCTTAAAGGGTATTTTGAACAGAACGTTGAAAACTATAAAAACGGCTTCAAATTCACAGTTAAGAACGGTGTATGCGAGGACGAAATAAAATTTTATGCAGAATACGTTCCAAGTTTTAAAAATTCTTGTTCAGCTGATATCACCGTCGTTGATGACGAAACAGGAGAACCCATTGAAGGCGTAAACGTTGTTATGGATATACCCTATGGCAGGGGACAGATCGGCTGGAATACCGCCGAAACATCAGTAATGAAGTTTGACTATCTCAGATTTATCGATGCAGATTACAGATTTACAGTGACCGACCTTCCCGAGAACTACACCTACGGTAAAAAAGAGCCGCTTTCCTTTGCAAAATACGGCGAACATCAGGACTTTGAGATAAAGCTCAGCAAAACAACAAAGAAAGGTGATGCGAACTGCGACGGCACGGTAGAGCTGGCAGATGCCATACTCATCATGCAGGCTATCGCAAATCCCGATAAATACGGTGTTGAAGGCAGCGCAGGTATGCATATAACAGAACAGGGCACTGTAAACGGAGACGTTGATCCTGCGGTAAAGGGCATTACTTCAAATGATGCACTTCGTATACAGATGTATCTGCTTCACCAGATAGATACACTTACTGCCGAAGAATAACAGCTCCGTTTGGGGATATCAGGCAGATAATGCTTGCTGATATAATATCATTAAGTGCTAAAATAGTAAGATGCGCGGAGATAAAGTGCTTTTTTGTAAAGCATTGCCGCGAAACAGCCTGCGGGGGCTCCCCGCTTATGTCATATTAAGCTTCAGGCTCGGCCGCTGTGCTTTCACGGAATGTGAAACATTGCAGCCGGGCTTTTTTCAATTCGCTGTTAAGAGGCTGTTTCTTTTGTGTTCCATTGAAAAGCACACAGCAGTGAGAAAGGCTTTTTTCTATTGTCTTTTATGCTGAAATAGTTGACTTTTTGTTGATAATATGATATAATGAACGCAAAACGTTCATTATATTTTATTTTAATGCCCTTGCAGATACGCAGATCAGAGATCTGCTCCCTGCAGATCGGGCAATTTTATCATAACGCTTCGCTCTTATGATAAAATAACATATATTGGTTCACTGTGTCCCGAGGGGACAATAAAGTGTATATGGAGGGAAAAAGATGAAAAACTTCTGGAAAAAGACAGCATCAGGACTTCTTGCACTGCTTATAGTTGCGGGAGCTTCTCCTGCGGCAGCAGTAATAAAGTCATTTGAAACGTCAGCTTTAACTGCTCATGCCGAGGGCAGCATAGAAGATGATTACAATTTTACGGTAAATGAGGACGGCTCCACCGTTACTATCACAAAGTGGACAGGCTCAGGCAGCGAGATCGAGGTCCCCGAAACACTGGACGGCAAGACTGTAACGGTGATAGGTCCGTGGGCTTTCGCACAGATTGAGAGCATCACAAAGGTGACTCTGCCCGATACTGTCACAGAGATCGGAGACAGCGCATTCAACGGCTGTACTGCACTTGCAGATGTGGTTCTGCCGTCAGGGCTTAAAAAAATAGGCAGTACTGCTTTCGGAAGCTGCGGAATAACTGAGATCACTATTCCGGACGGCGTGGAGTCCATCGGCGGCAACGCCTTTTCAAGCTGTGCTCAGCTGGCTGATGTT
>Ga0255343_1003126_pt1 | contig 17962 bp, 7 predicted proteins | sample wastewater_treat_4_FD_192413 | JGI IMG/M metagenome (GOLD analysis project Ga0255343, IMG submission 192413) | Wastewater microbial communities from Lulu Island WWTP, Vancouver, Canada - plant16 | ecosystem: Engineered > WWTP > Wastewater > Unclassified | place: Canada: Vancouver, British... | reverse complement strand
TGCGCTTGGGATCAGCTATGACTACGAGCAGCCGCTCTATTCGCGGACTGATCCGAAGGACTTTCGCCTTCCTGACTTCACGGTCAGCTTTGAAGGGGATGTTTTTTATTGGGAACATCTTGGTATGCTAAACGTTCCCAGCTATCGCGAGGCGTGGGAACGAAAACAGACTTGGTATAAGGAAAACGGTTTTTCGGATCGATTGATTACATCTCAGGATGCGCCTGATGGAGGTATTGATGCTGCCAAGATCGAACAGATTGCTCGGAAACGTATCTTGGAAGAATAGGTGTAAGGGAAATTGAGTTTGACGACGCTTCCGGTCCGCCGGGAACCGCCTGATTTTTGATAACCCGTTGATATTGAAGGTTTTTGGTTAACTGCGGGAGAAAGAGAACGGTTATGAAGAGGGTTGCAAACGGGGAGCCATTCAAGCGGGGTCGCGGAAACGCGACCCCGCACTTTTTAACAGCGGCCTCGGAGAGCGATCTCCGGGGCCGTTGCCTATTCTCCGCTGATTCCCCGAGGGTTTGCGCGTTCGCGAGCGTCGCGTGCGGCGGGATGGCGTTCGCAAAGAGAGCGACGCGCGCGTGAAGACGAGCGCGTCGATCGCGCACGGGACGGCGTTCGCGCTCTCATCTCGGTCCCGTGGGGAGAGAGAAGCCGAGACGCGGTTAACAGCCGACCCTCGGTTTCCGGGACCGTGACCGGGCGATCAACTGTCCCGCGCCGGGCGGGACTGTTGACCAACGGGGCGCTGTCCCGCGCGAGCACGGAACCGGCGCCCACGTTGGCGCGTGGCGCACCGAAGGTGCCGGAGGCGAGTGAAGGCAACAGCGAGCCGAACGACGGGCCGTGGGCGAACTGGGCGCACTGTCCGCGCGGTCCGTTCCGGCCGAAATGCTGGCCACCATCCCGACGCGGCAACCTGACCATCGACTTCGCATGGTTACGCGCCCCCAGAGGCGGACGCTTCAGCCGACCCGGCAGTTCCCACCCTACTCGAGGACTGCTCGCGCGCGGGCCCCACACTCCGCACAGGGCACCGACGGGCTAGCGCCGCGAGGCACTTCATGCAGGAGCGGTGGTGCATGCAGTCCGTGGTCGAGGCGCGCCGGTTCGACGCGCTCATGAAGAGGTACATGGCCTGCTGGACGAGGCGCGGATGGAATGCGGGCCATGCTCGGTCAACGGCACGCAGGTCCACCCTCGCCGATAGTTCCCGTACGAAAGAGCGCCGGGCTTCGTACGTGCCATGCCCGTCGTAGCCGATGCTCTCCAGGAAGAGGTCGACATTTCGATCGACAACGACAAACCACGACCAGTCGATGCCGTCGTGCCAGGGCGGCCTGGCGAGACCCATGTGCGGCGCGCAGACGAGCGATAGGTACATCGCCGAGAGTTTGTCACTGATGCGCCAGATCCCAGAGAGCTTCGCCGCGAGGTGCTGGGCGCGCTCGAGTGGATCGCGTGTGGAGGCGAAGATGTCGCGGCGCAGTCGGCCGAGGCCGCCACCCCCATCTGCAACCGCGAGCGCCGCCGAGGTCGGCATCTTCCCGAAGTGCCCGTAGCGCTTCAGAAGCACCGTGTGCTGCTTCAAGTGACACGCGAGCGCGGGCTCCGCGAAGCAGCAACCCTGGCCGCTCGCGTCCTTCGTCAGGTCACAAGCACCAAGGAGGGCCTCGTTCGTCCTCGTGTGAGGGCACGGGCTCTTGCGCGTCAACTTCACGAGCGCTTTCGCCGAGGTCAGCGTGGCTGCATCGGGAGCCGAGATGCCACGCAGGATGTTCATCACCAGCGCGTCGCGCAGACGCTGAAACATCGCGACGGTAACCAGCAGCTTAAAGAGTTCTTCGTCATCACCCCGCTCGAGCGCCTCTCTGCTCGACGCGAACGCACCGACGGTGCTCGCAGCGCAGAACGTACCAATCATTCCGACGTCACCGTCGGTCCCGTAGTGCGTCGCGCGATACCACTCGACGACCGCGCGGGTCACATCGACCTGCTTCTTCGATGGAGTCATGGGGTGGCGTCCTTCAAACTGCTCTCTGCCACCAACGCGCGCTCTGCGTCGGCAAGCGCGGCCTCCGCCGCGGCGCGGACCTCGCCAGCCTGGCAGACGAGGACCAAGCGATGCCGTGCGCGCGTCCACGCAACGTAGAGATCCGTTGCAGTGAAGAGCGCGCCGAAGCTGCTGAGGCCATAGGCGATCACGACGTCTGCCTCGAGCCCTTTGAAAGCACGTGCCGTCGTGACGAGTACGCCCGCTCCTCGTCGCCAGTCACTGGCATCGTCAATGAGCGGGACGCCGTCGACCTCCGCGTGGCGGGCGAGCGAGCTCTTCGTGTGGGAAGCGGGGCCGATGAGCGCCAGCTGATGCGGCTTGATGCCCTGCTGCAGCAACTGGCGAACCTCGGCGAGTACGAGTCCGGCCTCTGCGGCCGAGGACGCAGCCCTGCGCACCGCCGGGGCTTCGCCTGCTGGAGATCCTGGAAGCAAGCGCACGTCGATCTTTGCGAGCGTGGAGCCGCTCCTCGCGATCGCCTTCGTGTTCCTGCAGTTGGTCGTCAGGGGGAAGCGCGCGGCAAGGTGTACGGGCGGGCGCCTCGCCGTCCCGCGCAAGCTCTGATTCATGTCCAGGAAGGCATAGAGACGACCTGCCTTACCGGCTCGCGAGAGCGACTCGATGGTTACCCACCAGTCGGGGGCAAAGTCCTGCGCCTCATCCACGACGACCGCGTCAAAGGTCTCTGCCTGTCCGCGCGCGCGAAGAACCTCGAGCGCTTGCTCCATGATCAGCGGGACCTCGTCATCCCAGAACGCCTGCTCATTGGTGCTTGGGACGTCAAAGTCCACGTGGGCACGCTGGGCCAGACGTCGCGCGCACGAGTGGAACGTCGAGATCTCCAGCAGGGCGCCAGCGCGATGCGCCCGCGGGTCGTACTTCGCCTGCTCCTGGAGCCACGCGCAGAGATGGCGGTTGAAGCACAGGAACAACACGCGCTCGCCGCGGTCGGCCAGCGAGAGGGCAAACTCGAGCGCGAGGAGGGTCTTGCCGGACCCAGCGGTACCTTCGACGAGCACACGCTCGTTCTCGAGCAGGCCGAGCAAGGTGGCCCTCTGGTCGAGCGTGATCTGAACGATGCGATGGTGCTCCGCGCTCACTTCGGCGCCAGCGCACCGCATGAGGCGTAGCTTCGGCATGAGCGCATCCAGCAGGTCCGTGAACTGGCTCGGCGTGAGGTGGGTCTCACTTCGCGCCCACGCCTTGAAGGCGTCTTCGATTCGCGCTGGCAGCTCATCGAGGGAAGGCGCATCGACCAGGACACGCGGATCGCTGTTGAGCGGAAGGGGGCCTGTGAACTTGGCGTGGGGAAACACGACCACGTCGCCATGGGTGAACATCCCGCGGTGCACGCGCTTTCGCGTGCGCTCTTCGACCGCGTCGAGTAGCGCGTACCGGCTCTTGCGAGCCTGGTCGAACGGGTCGCGCAGGTCCTTTCCACCACGTGACCATGTGCGTCCCGACAGCTCGGGCCTCCCTCCCTTCACCTCGAGGACCAAGAGGCCGCGATCGGGATGGAGGATGACAAAGTCAGCCTCTCCCTCTCGCAACGGCTCACCCGCGAGGTCACGCGTCGGGCGAAGCCACGGGAATGAGTGCAGGACCACGAACCCCATCGGCAGTCCGCGCAGTGCCTCGTAGACGAGCCGCTCGGAGTCGTGGACGATGTCCTCGAGCGCGACCTCGGGGATGAAGCGCGCCATCAGCGGGCCTCGTCGGCATGGCACACGATGGTCGCGGCAAGCGTGAGCTCGGCGCGATCAAGACGCTCGGGGCGAAACTCCTTGCCCGTCGCGCTGCCGTAGGACACCTGGAGCCGAGACGGTGCCCCGTCGTCCCCCGGCAGTTCCTTCACGTGCGCAATGGTCCACTCAGCGCTGGTGGCCCCAAACTTTCCTCGCGCTCGCAGAACGACCAGCCATGCATCGGGGCCGAGATCTGCGGGCGAGACGGCGCGGACGATGAGCCAGCCGCCTGCGCTGAAGCCCGCGTTCTTGAGGCCGGGATTCGGCACTCGAACAGCGAATGCATCGTCTAGAGCGATGTCGGCGAGCAATCGAACCTTGCCGTGGGTCGCGTCATCGTCTGCTCGTCGCAGATCCTTCACCGGGAGCTCGATGACTCGCCCCTTGGAGGGAGGGGCCGGTGCAGCAGGGCGAGGCGAGGATGCGCCTGCGCCGCTGAGGCCGGTGGCGCGCTGATACGCAGATGGAAGATCGTGCTCGACCAGGTAGTCCGGCAGGATCACTCGAGGTGCCTCGCTTGGCGCCACGGTCGGGTGGCTCGCCTCGGCGTGCTCGCTCGAGAGGAGCGCGGGGTAGATCCCGACCGTCATGGTTCGAGGACCATCGCAGCGCAGCGCACCGCTAGCATCGCTTGCGGTAGTCCAACCCTCCAGTTCAAGGAACCGAGCCAGCGGGCGCAGCACACGAGCCTGCTCGCTCGTTGATGCGAACGCCGGCACCTCGCCCGTGCGGAAGTACCGCAACAGCTGCAGCGCGAGCCTCCGATCGAGGCGACCGTGCAGGAAGCGGTTGCCGTAGTGACGGAGGCACTTCGTGCACGAGCGCTCGCACCGGACCGGTTCCCCGGGCCGGTTCGCAGGGCACGATTCCAGCAGCTTCTCGGTTCGGTCGAGCACGTCCTGGAGCTGCGCTCCGGCGTCGGCCGCGTACCCCGCACCGCCCGAGGACGTGTCGAAGAGGAAGAGCTCGGCGACACCGTGATCGCCGTCAACGAGCGGCGGCAGCAGTCGAAAGCCTGCCGAGACCTCCCCGGGATCAATATCCAGATGCAGGCTGGCACCAAGCGCAAGGCCCTCAGCGAGCGTCGCGAGCGCGTCGTAGAGCCAGGGCTGCTCCGGCTGAAAGTCCAGGGGCCGCCGGAACGCTCCCCGGAGAAGCAGGAGATCCGTGCGGAAGTCGTGAACGAGGAAGAGTCCGCGCCGCACCTCGCCATTGCACTTCGAGCCCGCTCCGTCGCGCTCCAGGACGTGCCTTGGCACAAGGAAGGGCCGGCCGTGGGAGCCCTCTGGTTCCTCACCGTCGATCCATGCGCCTCCGCAGCTCTCACACACGCTGAAGCCCGCGGCGTCTTTGCCTTTGTTCGCCACAACGAGAAGTACATCCTCGCCATATGCGTGGCTAAGGTTGGCGCCAGAGCCATCGGTCCAGCTGAACTCATCGCGGCCTGCGATCTCTGGCAGCTGCGCAGACGAGGCGAAGGTGATGTCCTGCTCGCGGTCACCCTCACGCAGCGCGCGTCCTTCCTCCGGTGAGAACGAGGGCGGGTCGAGATACTCGCGCACGAACAGCGGAGTGCGGCACACCGGACACGGGGAGCCCTCGATTGTCCGCGCGGGCGCACCTCCGCTCTCGATCGAGATGAAGGAGCAGCGCGTGCACCCGACGTAGCGACTGAGGGGCTGCGAGAAGAGCGCTTCCGCAGGGGACGCCGTCGGCGGGCCATCAACGAAGATGCCGCCGACGCGATACGTCTGCTTGTTCACCACTAGCAGTCGCCCCGGCGCGTACTCGCTGAGCGCCTGTGCCTTCGCCAACTGCGGTCGCTCCTTCACGTTGACGCGCCACCTCGAGTTACTCTTGTCCCACTCCTGGATCACGAAGCTGCAGAGGTCGGTTGGGAATGCGTAGGACGGCAGGAGGCCGTGATCGAAGCAGAGGTCGAGCAGCCCACCTGCATCGTCATCGGTGGCATCCCCTTCACTCGGCTCACCCTCACCTGAGGTCGTTGCTCCGAGGCGCTCGTCGCGGAGCTGCGTGAGCGTTCGCAGCAGCGTGTCGGCGATCTCTCGCACGAACTTGCGCTTCTCGTCGGCCACGCCGGTCTTGAAGATGGCGGCAGGAAGCCAGCCCGCTACCTCCTCGACCACCGGGCTCTTGGGGGTGAGCACCGACTTCCGCATCCATTCTTCAAACGCCGGGAATGAGAACTCAGAGGTTCCCTCGAAGAACTCGTCGGCATCGCCGAACGCGCTCATGATGCCCGGACGATGCTTTGCGATCTCGGCCTGCTCCTCCAGCGAGAGAGAATCCAGGCGCGAGTGGAAGAAGGTCTGAAGCAGGTGCGAGTTGACGTGTCGGCGCGCGAGCCGAGGGTTGTCCGCCTTCAGGCGCGGCTCTCGAGGCGGTCCGCTGATGATCGCCTCGGGATGTGCAAAGTAGTGGGCATCATGTGCGCCTCCCTGGGCGAACATGAGGACCGATGAAACCGAGGTCCCGCGCCGACCTGCACGCCCCGCGCGCTGCTGGTAGTTCTCGCGCTGCGGTGGCACCGTACGAAGTCCGACGGCAGTGAGCGAGCCGATGTCGATGCCGACCTCCATCGTCGTCGTGCAGCTCAGGATGTCGACGGGCGGCTTGTCAGGGCCAAGCGGAATGTCCTGGAAGCGGAGCTCGAACTCCTCGGTCGTCGCATAGACGACGCCGGCATCGCGTTGTGACAGTTGGGCCGTGTGCTCCTCCGCAGTGATGTGGACCGGACGCTCGCCCCGAAGGACCGCGCGTAGCGGCTCGCGAAAGAAGCCCTTCCGTGAGCGCATGTACTCGTGCTCCGGGGGACGCGGCTCGAGGCGCTTGTCTTGGCAGTTGCCGCACGCACCGAGAAACGGCTTCGCTTGGAGGTGCCCGCACACGACGCACTGAAGCCAGACATCGTCCAGCGCGAGGCGCATCACGAGGCCATCGGACACCACGAGCCGACCAGAGTCGTCCCCTGCCGGGGCGTCACGAGTGAAGACCTCGAAGAGTTCCTCACGGAGCCGGTCGATGTCACCACTGGAGAGGCCTGTCCGCAGGCGCAGGCGGTCAAAGAACTGCTTGAGGCCGTCCGCAGCGCGAATCGGCTGGAAGTATCCAAACTCGTCGAGCCGTGCATCCTTGCCGAGCGCCGGGTCGAACGCGTAGCGGCCGAGCATCTCGCGAAGCCAGGCGTTCACGGCCTCCTCGACGACCGCTGGGGAAGCGAGCCCTCCGATGCGCTTCTGGAGGATGCGGAGCTTCCCGGGCGCGGCCTCTACCGTCGCCGCACATGCTGCGACGAGCGAGTAGTACGGATCACCAATCTGGCGCAGCAGCGCGGTGCGGAATCGCGTAGGCGGAGTCGGGCGCCACTTGTCGGCGAGTGCGGTGTCGAGGTCGTCGTAGTCCTTGCGGAACCGTGCGCATTCCTCGAGTAGCGTCTTCTGGTTGTGGCCATCGAAGAAGTGGAGATGATGCCGTGTGCACACCGCAACGAACGCGGCGTACAGGGTCTCGTCGAGAACCACGGGCTGTGGCGTCGGCAGCTGCCCGAGCTCGTGACACGCAAGGACGAGGGCCTCGCGGAACGAGTCTCGCTCGACCTCCCGTGGAAGATCTCGCGCGAGTCGGGCTGCCTTCTGGCGGCCGTCGCTGAACAAGAGAGCCTTGCGGCCTTCGTTCGGGTGCAGCTCGCTCGACTCCTTGGTTGGGAGTTGCGAGACGAACTGCTCCCTCACGAGGTTGGCGAACGGCTGCTCGCCCTTCGTTGCGAGGTCCATGATCTTCAGGGACCCACCCGACTGCGTGCGGCGAGTGCACGCGGGGCACACCCCGAACGTCGTCGTGTTGGTGACCTTCTCGGCCGGGGTGTGTGCGCGATAGCAGAGTCGAACGCCGGTGGTCTCTGCGCTCCCCGTCTTGAGCACTCGTCCCGTCTGGATGTCGATCAGGAGCGGCTCAGCGGCGCCTCTCTGATCGGGATGCGGCTCCTCTAGGAACAGGTGTAGCTCGTGCAGCGGCCGCCCGAACTCGGTGAGCGTGCCCCCTCGCTCGTGCCAGAGGAAGTCCGCCGTCGCGCTCGTCGCGAAGGCGCGTAGGTATGCGGCCCCACAGTCACGATGCGTGAGGATCTCGAACACACGTCCGCCGCACGCGCACTGGGTCCTCGGCTCGGTATAGAGGCGACCGAGGAGCGTCTCTCCGGTGGCATGACGGCGTGCCGAGCAGCTCGGGTTGATGCATGCGTAGAGAGGCGGCAGCCCGCGAAAGAGCAAGTGAACGCGAGTCGGGAGCAGCGGTTGCTCTTCACGTCCTGGCTCCGTGCGCCGCGCGAAGGTCCCAAGAGCCAAGAGGCCATCGGTGGCACGCTCCGCCTGCACACGCTCGGAGTGGGGAAAGAGGAATGTAGCGAGCTCTGCGAAGTCCGTCGCGTTTCCCGAGGCTCTCTCCAAGAGCAGCTCAAGCGGGCCGAATCCAGTGAGCGAGCGACAGACGTGCTGCCTCGTCGCAAGGTCGCTCTTCCCATCGATGGTGGGCGGCGCTCCCCAGCCCAACCGCGACGCGACGTCAGCGAGCGCCGCGTTCGCATCCGCAGGAGCGAACCCGGCAGCCGCCAGCACCGTCGGGCTTACGTCGGCCAGGGCGGTGGCCTCCTCGCGTGTTCCAGGCCTTGCACCTGCCCGTTCCTCTCGCGTGCCGCGCACGATGGCGAAGCTCTTCTTGCTCGACTCTCCCGTAAGGTCGCGGGCGAACTCGCGTCCAGCCTCCTCGGCTGCAGCTCCCGTCCCAAGGCTGGCGCTCGTGAGGATGCAGCGCAGTCGATCTCGACCGACGCCGAGTCGGGAGAGCAGACGACGTATCAGGAGGCCAACCTCCGCACCGCCGACGCCTCGGTACATGTGCGCCTCGTCGAGAACCAGCAGGAACTGGTTCCTCGGGTCGGCGGCAAGCCATGCGCGAGTCTGCTCAAACAGGGGCCGCTCGATGGGCCTGAGGAGCATGTACTCGAGCATCGAGTAGTTGGTGATGAGGAGGTCGGGAGCCTGCTCCTGCATCTCATGGCGCGTGAGCAGCTCGCGGTCTTCCGGCTGCGTCAGGAAGCGCTCTCCCCAGTGGCCGAGGGTGTTCTCCTTTCCTGCGCGCTTTCCGCTCTTCACGACGACCTTCTCTTCGAGGTCACGCGCGTAGAACTTCACGACGTCCTTGGCCGGCCAGCGCCCCCGCTTCTTCAGCTCGGCAACCAGGATCTGCTCGTCCGGCTTCGAGGAGGTCTCAAGCCGCTCGTAGTAGCCAAGCAACGTGTCGAGGTGGCGCTTGTCCCTTGCTCCCTTGCGCACGCCCGGGTACGGCGTGCGGCTCGTGTACATTCCAAAGCGCGCGCGACGCCCCCAGCGCTCCTCCATCATGCTCGCGAGTCGCTCGTCGCCAAGGAGTCGACGCAGGCGCGCTGTTTGGTCACTGACGAGCGCGTTCATCGGATACAGCAGCAAGGCACGAATTCCGTGACGAGCGAACGAGGCGCGCCGCTCGGTCCCTTCGAGCGCGAGCGCGCCGAGGATGGCGTAGAGGAAGGTCTCGGTCTTGCCGGAGCCGGTTCCGGTCGCGACCACGAGGTCGTCGCTCTCGGTTCCTCGAGCGAAGAAGTGCTCGAGTGCGTCGGCCTGATGGCGGTACGGTGGGTAGACGCCGATCCCTGGCCTCCACGCGACCAGTTCCTGTAGGAGTGCGGTGACAGGCTTGGGCGCCTTCAGGCCGGAGAAGCTTCCGGCGACGGCATACGAGGGCGTGACCTCGATGAACGGGCGCTGCGAGATCCCGCCCGGCTCTTCGAGCAGCCGCTGCCGCTCCTCGATGAGTGCGGAGTTCCGAATGTGGTACTGCGCTTCCAGGTACCGAAGCAGACGCAGGTGAATCCGCTGCGCGACTTCGTTGACACCAAGCTCGACCTGCGTGCTCATCGGCGGTCCTCACGGGGGTGCTGCCCGAGCACGATCCCGAGGGACCGCAGCATGCCGAGCGCGAGTTCTTCGTTGCGTGTGAACGTCCACCTTCTCTCGAAACGACGTTCATCTGGAATCGTCAGCGTGCCGAGCGCGGCGAACGCACGTTGCTCAGCGCGGGGGAGCTCGCTCGTGAACAGCCACTCCGTCTGGTCACCTACGCGACCGGGGCGCGCCCGAACCGGGTTCTTCGCCTCAAGATCGAGGGCGTACATCAGGCGACGAACGTCAACGCCGTGAAGCTCGCCGGCACCGACGATTCGACCTGCACGCACATCAACAAGTCGGTACTCCCGAGCACCGTAGAGTCGACGACGCCGGGCGAGCAGAGTGCCCGTGATGTTCTCGGCGCCCTCGAACCACCGGAAGAACTGGGACGATCCCTGCCTGGAGGCGGCTGGAAGGTAGAACTCGAAGGCATCTGCACTGCTCGGCGTGTAGGGCGCGCGCTCGAGCGACCTGAAGACATCCCGTGCCCACTCCTGAAGCGATACCTTCTCAGGTCGCTTAGCCCAGGCGTCGAAGTCCTCCAGCGGAAGTGCGGCCTCCAGCTCTGCGGGACGGCGGGCGAGATGTCGGTGAGGGCCGTGGAACTGAACGGCCTCGCGGTCGAGATCCAAGAGAGCGGAAGGCGCTCCACCGACAAGGAGGTATCCGGCACTGTCAGGGAGCATCACGAGTCGAGTCACCGCGGGCGCCCAGTAGCCGCCGCTCAAACTGGTGAGATCACCCGCGTCCTCCAGCATTGAGAGCGCGCCCCGAAGCTCCGCACGGAGCGTCTCTGCGCTGGCGGTCGTGCGCGCCGAGAGAAGCTGCCAGGTCGGCAGCGCTGCACCGAGCACGCGGTTGACGTGGGCCTTGCTCGAGGGCCCCGCGATGCTCCAGACAGTGGCTCGCAGGATCTCGAAGCGGCTCTCCCGCGGAGGGCACGAGCCCAGACGCAGGTGACGCATCACCGCGTCGACCGCCTGATCCGCAGCGCGAAGGAACTCGATGCTCACTACGCGAGCCTCCTTCGGAGACGGCGCAGTGCTTGCGCGTGGGCGCCGTCAGGATCGCCCGCCTTGTCTACCGCCTCGGCTTGCTCTTCGGCGGAGAGCGCTGTCGCGACGTAGGGGAAGACGAGGCCATGAAGCAGGGCGTCGCTGATGCGCGGTGCGTCGTCGTAGAGGCGGGCGAGCGCAGAGCCGAAGCGACTCATCGCTGGGCGAAGCTCACGGCAGTCGGGCCACGCGTCGAGCAGGGCTTCGATCACGTCAGCGGGCTCGTCTGCGGGGAGAAGGAGATCGCTTGTCAGTGCAACCTCGCCGGCGGCGGTGCTCACTGCGGACGGGGTGATGGGATCGGGATAGATGGCGGCGGCGTGGCTCCAGACCTGCGGCGTGACAGGCACGGTCGTCGCTCCCGCAACGAGCGAAGCCGTGAGCCGAAGCCCTCCTGCGGCGGCCAAGGGGGACAGCCCCAGCTCCGTCAGTTGCAGGAGGGGCACCACAGCCCCCTCAAGCGGTGCGCGATTCGCCCCCTCGAGAACAACGAGCGAGAGCCCGGTTACGTCCTTCGCTGCCGAGGCGGCTGCCAGCAGTCCGCCTCCTGGAACATCATCGAGGTCGTGAGGCTGAATGGCGCCCGGTGAGACGTGGACGATCAGCACGCGGCCCGCGCACACCGCGTGCGCGTAGGCCGTCAGAGCGGCGAGTGCTCCGGGCCCGAGGGTGATTGGCATGAGGCGAGCGACGACCGCTGCGTGGACCTGGAGCAACAGCACTGGATCGACTCCGCGAGCGCGCGCCACGCTGGTGAGGACGCGCCGGAGCGCCGCTTTGTCCTTGACGTCTTCGCCGCGCGTACGTGACCAGTCGACCTTCGAGGACGGCGAAGTCGAGGTACCGACTGCAGCGCGGCTTGCACCAGCGTTGCCCAAGAAGGGCCGCAAGACACTGACCTCGGCGAGGAGATCCAGGGGCCGATCGATCGCGGCGAGCACACGAGCATCCACCGCCGCCTCCGCCTCTTTGGCGGCACCTGCGACCTGGTTGCGGGCATCCGCGAGTTGCCCCTCGAGCTTGCGAAGCTCGGCCTCGCTCGTCTCAAGCTCCAGCTTCGCTCGCGCGTGAGCGTCGACCAGATCCTTCAGGGAAGCACGCTCGCGCGCGAGTCCCCGGTCAAGTTCTGCGCGGGCGCTCTGCTCGACGTCCGTACGGATCTTCGCCTCGACCTCGTCGAGCGCGGCTTTGATGGCAGGGTGCTCTCGGAGTCGCTCGGCGAGGTCGCCAGCGTTGCGCGCGACGGCTTCGGTGTTCTCGAGTAGCGAGAGAGCTCGCTCGAGGCGGTACCGGTCGAGCTGGGCATCGGGGCCTCCCTGGGCTGCCAGCGCGCGGGCGGCGTCCTCAATCTGCCTCTTCGTCTGGCCCGGGTCGTGCCCGGACTGCTTCGCGACCCTGACAGCTGCTTCGAGGGCGCGACGCAGGACGACCGCGTCGTCGTCCCAGTCCACGTAGCCCGAGGGGCCGGCGTCATCGACGCGCAGCAGGCGCTCCGAATGATCGACGTGAACCGGCCGCACCTGCGCCCCGCTGTACATAGAGAGGCGGTGAAGGTTTGTGCCGACGAGCCTTGCCGTCCCGGTCGCCACTCGGTTCAGCTCCACGGGACCGACGAGCGCGTCTGGCTTGCACCAGATGAGCGCACGAACAGTGCCGACGGGACCTGGCAGTCGGACCCCGTCGATGAGGACCGCGCGAACCTCCGCGGCGGTGCCGTACCGTCGAAGGTCGAGCACCTCGTACACCGGCTTGGGCTCAACGACTTTGAACTCGTCCTTCTGTCCGGCATTGGACTCCGCTCGGAAGATGACCAGAGAATCCTCGACCGCTGCTTGGGCGTTCGGCCAGAAGACCTGTCCCTGCGACGGGAATTCCTCGGCGGCATTGATCGGTCGCCACTCGCCCTTCTGCAGTTCGATCAGCGGACGCACGCCCGCGATTGCGCTGCCGCGCTTGTCCCGATCGGTCCACTGAACGACTCCAAGAACCTTCACGGGCGCGACCCTCCGGCATCAAGGCGTCGCCGCAGCGCGAGACGAGAGCGAACGAGAGCCGCAGCGCCGACTCGCCGTACAGCGAGTCCTCGTCCCGCAGGCCGAACGAGCAGGGTTGGAAACGCGAGCATCTCGTCCTGCGACGCGAGGCTCGCAAGTTCATCGCGCCGCGAGAGGCGGTCCGATCCTCCGCGCAGGCGAGGAGCAACCAGGGGCGCACGCGAGGGAAGAACGACGACTCGGCCAAGGCTGTCGACGTCGACCTCGATTCGTGAGGCCGCCCTGAGCGCGTCCGCGATGACGCGCTCCACTCCCCGCGCGTCCAGCGCACTTCGGGTCCTCTGCTTGCCCTGCTCCCACACCGTGACGCGCGCACGCGCAGTCTCGGCACCAAGCTCGACACTCACGTCCAGCTGCTCGCGAAGCGGGATTCGAACGCTGTGCTCATTGCCACGCCACGCTTCGAAGGTCTGCGTGCCGATGCTGAGCCGCAAGCGCGGCGTCTGCGCGAGCTGCTCGAGGACTTCCGCCCGCGATGGCTGCTTGCGGAAGTCGAGCTCGAGGCTCGCGCTCCTTTCCCCGGCCACGGCGATTCGCTTGGGCCCTGCGTCGCCGGCCGTCACCCGAACGTGGGCGACGCTCAGCTCCGATGCCGTCACGCTGGCGCTGTGCGTGTTGGTCCCGCTGTGGAGGGAGACCATCGCGGTCGCGGCGCGCTGAGGCGCTTCCAACGTGAGCAGCGGGACGTCGCCCACCCAGAAGATCGGCTCACCACCCTCGCCGTAGGCGCGAGGTGGGGTTGCGAGGGCAGCACTCCACGGTCGTGGGACGAGCTCGTGCCCGAGCCGAACGAGCCATTCGGCCACTCTCTCCGCGGGCTCGCTCGGCAGCTGCACCTCCCAGATGCACCACTCGAGCCCTGCGTTGGAGATGCGTGCGTGGAGTTCCGAGTGAATAGGAGGAGCACAGCGTTCCTCTGCGAGCACGAGGAGGGTCTCACCAGGGTGCACACCCGACCGAGCTACGAGACGCGTCCACTCTCCCCGGCGAAGGCGGAACAGAACTCCCCTGGCCTCGATGCCCCGACACTCCAGGACCCAGCGCTCGCGGTCGATCGAGCCCGGCCACGAGCCTGTCGGCTGCGTGCGAAATGGTTGCAGGCTAGGCGCTACGTCGACGCGGGCTGCTCCCACGCCGGGGCGCAGCTCCAGCGCTCCAACGCGAGAGACGTGATCGCGCCCAACGTAGACGTCGACGCCTGCCGAGCGCAGCGCGCTCAACGAGGTGATCCCGAGTTCCTCGCCCGGGATCTCGGGCAGGCGAAGTCCCAGTCCCCAGCGACCTTCCACCTCCGCGAGCAGCAGCCCTAGCTCAGAGGGGGCATCCTCGACTTCGGCGAGAGAACGTCTCGAGGAGGCGTTGGCGACGCCGCCCAGGCCGGCGTCGCCCGGAGAGAACAACTCACAGTCCTTCGTTCCAGGAAGGTTCCGCCAGTGCGCGAAGTACTCGAGTTGCTCGCCGCGGCGGAGCTCAAGCAGCAGACCGCACGTCGGGCAGGTGTACCTCGCGCCACGTCGCGCTTCTGCGACCCGAACAATCTGGCCTGACGCGGAACGGCCGTACTCGATGCGCGCCATAGTCCCCCCCCTAGTCAGTGAGTGCAGCCCTTAGAGCCTCGCTCGCGGTGGACACCAAGCGGATGTCGAGTGCGTCGAGGATCTCGCGCGGGACGCGCTCGAGATCCCGAGCGTTCGCCTTCGGCAGGATCACGACCTTCCGACCGCGCTTGTACGCCGCGACGACCTTCTGCGGCACACCGCCAACCGCACTCACCTTGCCCTTGAGAGAGACCTCTCCGCTCATTGCCACCGCACGCCGAACGGGCCGGTTCGAGAGCGCCGAGACCATCGCGACGACGAACGGCATCCCCGCGGACGGGCCCTCGCGGTACTCCGAGATGTTGACGAGGTGCACGCTGACCCCATGGTCGCGCAGCTTCTCCTCGGGGATGCCGTAGTCGGACGCGTACTGCTGGACATGCCTCCAAGCAGCCAACACCGACTGCTTGAGGACGTCCCCTGACCGACCGGTGACCTCCGCCCCATCGCCGGGCTTCACCCCGACCTCGATGGTCATCACGTCGCCATCGAGCAGATCTTCTCGGTCGGGCCCCACAGCGAGCCCCGTGACCTCCCCGATGAGATCCTTGTGGTTCGCGTTGTCCCGGTCGTCGACGCTGAGATCGAGTTCCTCGTCCTCCGGCTCGGCATCGATCGGTGCAACGCCGCTGCCCGGGTATCGGTCCGCCAGGAACGCCGTCATCTCGGTGGGCGACATGTAGAAGCCCTGGAGCCGGCTCAGCTTGTCGTTCTGCAGCAGCAGCATGTCGCCACGACCGAAAAGGTTCTCCGCGCCCGTCTGATCAAGGATGGTCTGCGAGTCCACGCGCTGAGGCAGGCGGAAGGAGACCCGGCACGGCATGTTCGCCTTCAGCAGCCCGGTGACGATGTCGGCCGTCGGTCGCTGTGTGGCGAGCACGAGGTGGATGCCCACCGAGCGTGCGCGCTGAGCGAGCCGGTTGATCTCTCGCTCGAAGTCCTGGCGCTCCTTCTTCGCCAAGACGGCCATGAGGTCGGCGTACTCGTCGATGACGACCACGATGGGCTTCAGCGCGCGGTCCGGGTTCGCCGCGTTGTACTCCGAGAGATTCGGACACCGCGCCTGCTGGAGAATGCGTGTGCGCTCGCGAAGCTCCTCATCCGTGAGCTGCCGGAGCTGCTCGACTGCATCCTCTGCCTCCGTGAAGACTCGTCCTCCTCGAAGATAGGGGAGACCGTTGTAGAGAACGAAGTCGGTAGCCTTGGGATCAATGATGAGCAGCTCGAGCTGCTCGGGCGCGAGCCGTGCGATGAGCGACAGCAAGATCGCGTGGAGGAAGACCGTCTTGCCCGACATCGTCGACCCTGCGACGAGGAGGTGGGGCAACTGGACGATGTCGAGAAATACATGCTCGCCGCTCGGCGAGACACCGACCGCCACCGGCAGTGCCAGTCCTTGCGGGGCGGGCAGCGCCGCGATCGCGGGCAGCAGCGGCATCGTCTGGCGACGAGGACGCTCGAGGTCGATACCCACGTAGGTCTCGCCCGAAATGTTGTCGATGAACGGAGTGGTTCGGGACGCGAGCTCGCGACCGATGTCCTCCGCACGGTTGCGAAGGGACGACAGCTTTGCGCCCGCACGAAGCCGAGCCCGATACCGGATCACGCTCGGACCGACCTGGGCCTTCTCCGGGTCCAACTCCTGAACCGGCACACCGTGGTCCTTGAGGATGCGGCGAAGATCCGCCGCCTGCTTCTCGATGAGAAGACGCTCTTCGGCTCCGAGCGGTGAGCTACCCGCGCTCGCGACCTGTGCGGTCTCACTCCCGCTGCTCGCCGGCTCAGGCTTCTTGCGAGAGACCGCGCCCGCAGGCGTAGCACCAGCGTCGCCCTCGTCTTGCCCATGCACATCCTGGAGAGCAACTGCTTGCGCCAGCGGCTCAAGCAGCGGGCCGCGAGAGCTACCTCCCCCACCACTCGTCGGAGGCTGTGCCGGTGGGGCGCCGCTAGGCGGCGTTCCACCCGGAGGCGTCCCGCCGGTGACGTGACGCCGCACTTCCTCCTCCGTGAGCTCAACAAGTCGCACGTCACGCGTGGCCGACTTGAGCACACGCTCGCTGCTACCTCGCGCCTGCGTGAGTCCCACGACAACAAGCGAGAGGCGAATCTTGACCTTTACGTCGAGGCCAAAGACGTCGTTGAGCTTCTTGCTCCACAGCTGCTTCTCCGCCTCGCTGCGTCCCTCGAAGAAGCACTCGCGGAAGAGCTGCTGCCGTAGCACCTCTCGTCTCTGGGGAGCAACGAGGCGGCGACCGGTCTCGTCGAGCTGGAAGATCTCCTCGACGATGCGGCAGGTGTTGAGGAGCTGATCGACTGCGTCGCCGGAGATCTCGCCGCCACTAACACGGTATGCATCCTCCGGCTGGCTGTAGGTCTTGACCTCAATGATGTCGAGCGTGCAGGAGCCGTCGTCTTCGTCGACGATTCCGAACAGGTCGGCACGTGACCCATCGTCGCGGAGTTCGAGCCAACGACGTGCGTCGGGGCTGTCAATACTCACGACCAGCGAGCGCTGGTGCTTCTGGCGGTACCACGCCGAGGTGACAAGCGTGCCAACCAGCCCCTGCGTGCGCTTCTCGTCGAGTGCGGTCGGCGCACCTTGCGATACGAGGGCGAGGAGGCCATCGGACAGCAGAGAGCCGAGGTCGCCAATCAGCTGCTCGACGGACTTCGGCGTCGGCGTGTAGTTGCACCGGCGCAGTTGGCGATCGAACTCCGCGACGAACTTCTGGACGTCCTTTGCGTAGACCGCGACGTCGCGCTTTGCCGAGCGCTTGAGCGAGACCCGAGGAACTCCGAACGTCAGCACTCCCTCTTGCGCGCGATCGGCGATGACGAGCCAAGAACAGCCCTCTGCAAGCTTCGAGAGGTCCTTCTGCTCGGACTTGAGCTCGGCGGTGACACCGAAGAACGAGCCGGTCAGCTGGTGGCTGAGGCGGTTGCGAAGATCGTTGTGATCCGAGAACACGCCGCCGTCGGAGGCAGGAACCACTCGCACAGTCTTGGTGATGCGATCGTAGCTGAACTGCATCGGCAGGCAGAGTGGATGCACGGACAGAGACGGGGTGCGCGCGAATCGATGCGTCTTGGCGCTCGACGGATCGAAGTAGACGACGACGTGTGCCGGGTGCTCTCGCAGCTGGTCACCGATTCCGCCGATGGTCAGCGGGCGGTCGTGAACCTCGAGGGTGTAGCGACTCGAGCTTCCGATGCCTCGGAAGCGCTCGGCGCCGTCCTCATCCTCTGCACCGCCACCAAGCGCAGCGACCGCCGTGCCGACTCGTTGCGTGAAGAAGAGCCGCACGTGAACGCCACCCAGGTCGAGCGGCGAGGCCTCAGCGTAGCTTTCGCACCCCGCAGCGCCCCGGTCAGCGTGTGAGCGCGTGAGAAAAATCGTCGAACGGCTTGAATTAAAGACCCGGTGCGTTCGTCGAATAGACTAA
>Ga0255343_1003114_pt1 | contig 18009 bp, 11 predicted proteins | sample wastewater_treat_4_FD_192413 | JGI IMG/M metagenome (GOLD analysis project Ga0255343, IMG submission 192413) | Wastewater microbial communities from Lulu Island WWTP, Vancouver, Canada - plant16 | ecosystem: Engineered > WWTP > Wastewater > Unclassified | place: Canada: Vancouver, British... | reverse complement strand
AATATCCATTTCGGCGTGCGCGAACACGCGATGGGCTCCATTTCCGTGGGCCTCGCCCTGCACGGCGGCCTTATCCCCTATACCGCCACCTTCCTGACCTTTGCCGACTACATGCGCCCGCCCATGCGGCTCGCCGCCATGATGGGGCTTGGTGTAATTTTTGTTTTCACCCACGACAGCATCGGCGTCGGCGAGGACGGCCCGACCCACCAGCCGGTGGAGCAGCTCATGAACCTGCGTCAGATACCCAACATGACCGTTTGGCGGCCCGCCGATGCCAACGAAACTGTCGAAGCGTGGCGTGCGGCGCTTACCAATAAAACAGGCCCCACCTGCCTGATCTTCAGCCGTCAGAACCTGCCGGTGCTCGACCGGTCGGTCTGCGCCCCCGCTTCAGGCGCGGCCAGAGGCGGCTATGTCCTGTGGGAATCCGCCCCGGCACCGGAGCTTGTACTGCTTGCGACCGGATCGGAAGTGGCAGTCACGCTGGCCGCCGGGCGCACGCTGGCGGCGGAAGGCATCAAAACCAGAGTCGTCTCGCTTCCGTCATGGGAGCTTTTCGACCGGCAGCCGGACGATTACCGCCGGCAGGTCCTGCCGCCTGAGATTAAGGCGCGGCTGGCTGTGGAAGCCGGGTCGAGGCTCGGCTGGGAGCACTATACAGGTCTTGCCGGCGGAATAATCGGCATGGCGAGCTTCGGCGCGTCCGCCCCCGGCCCCGTCCTGTATGAAAAATTCGGCTTCACGCAGGAGGCCATCGCCGCCGCCGCCAGAGCCCTCCTGAAGGCTGGTTGAGGGAGGCCATGAAAGCAGCAGGCATATCTTTTTTCCCCGGCCCCTACCGAAAAGAGGTGGAGGACGCGCTTGATAAAATGAGGCGCGAAAACATTGCCGCGCGCATCTGGTCGGGCGACTACCGTGTCTGGAAGTCCTCGCCCGTGGAAATCTCCAACCGTTTGGGCTGGCTGCACGCACCGGTCGAAACACTTGCCGACGCCGCGCGCATCCGGGAACTCGTTTCCCCTTTCAGAGACGGACTGGAAAGAGTCGTCCTTCTGGGTATGGGCGGCTCAAGCCTTGCCGCGGAAGTCTTTGGCAATATTTTCGGGACCGCCCCGGGCTTTCCCCGGCTGATGATCGTCGATACGACCGATCCTGCAACCATCCGCCGTGTGACTGAAAAAATAAACCCCGCCAAAACCCTTTTTATCGTCGCCTCCAAGTCCGGCACCACCATTGAAGTCGTCTCCCTGTTTAATTATTTTTACAACCTCGCGTATGAAAACCTGCCAGTTTCGGCGCGCGGCCGGTTTTTGTTCATCTCCGACGAGGGAAGCCCTATGCTGGCCAAAGCCCTCGAGCTTCAGCTCCCCTACGTTTTTTCCAATAACCCGGATATCGGGGGGCGCTACTCGGCCCTTTCTCCGGCGGGGATCATTCCCGCCGCCCTGATCGGCGCGCCCATCGACAGACTCCTTGAAAACGCCGCTGCGGCGGCACAAAGAGAAAAGGAATCCTGCTCGGCGGGCAGATGCGATTCAGGCGGGTTTCTTCTGGGTGCGGCGCTGGGCACGCTCGCCCGCCTCGGGCGCGACAAGCTCACGCTGGTTTTGCCCCGCGGCTGGCGATCCTTCGGCGACTGGCTCGAGCAGCTCGTGGCCGAGAGCCTCGGGAAAGAAGGGAAGGGCATTCTGCCTGTGGTGAATGAGCCGCCGCTGGATGCGGAATTATATGCGGACGATCGCATCTTTGTCTTTTTTTACCGCCGCCGCGGCGCGTATGACGGGCGGATGGAAAAGCTCACCGCCGCGGGACACCCTGTTTTCAAGATAAAAATAAACTCCGATGAGGATCTGGGCGGCCAGATGTTTCTGTGGGAGATGGGCATCGCCGTGGCCGGTCACCTCATGGGGGTCAACCCCTTTGACCAGCCGGATGTGGAAGCCACCAAAAAGCATATGGCGCTGCTGATCGCGGGCGGTGGGGCTGTGGAAAAGACAAGCCCGGGCGCCGCCGGGGCGACAGACGGAATGGAGGTTTATTCCGAAGATGTAACCTCCGCGGTGCCTGCGGAGGCGCTTGCCGGTTTTCTTGGCGGACTTTGCGAAAAAGGCTACGTTGCCCTGCAAATTTATCTGTCCCCCTCGCCGGGGCTTCGCCGTGCGCTCGATGAGCTTGCCGCCGCGATTTTGCTAAGGCACAAAACCGCCGTAACCATCGGCTACGGGCCGCGCTATCTTCATTCAACCGGCCAGCTCCACAAAGGCGACCGCGGCAGCGGCCTGTTTATCCAACTCACGGGAAAAGACAAAGACGATCTCGCCATTCCCGAAGCGCCGGGCGCAGGCTCATCGGTTATGACCTTCGGGGAGTTGAAGGCGGCGCAGGCAGAGGCGGACCGGCGGGCGCTTGTGGAAAAAGGCCGTGCCGTCCTCAGCATAAACTTCGTAAAAAACCCCGCCGCAGGCATCAAAAAACTGGCCCGCGTACTTAAGACTTTTTGACAACTTAACCACGAGCTGGGAGCCACCACCGTCCACCTCCGCCCCGATGAATCGGGGCACCTCCGCCAGCGGAGGACAAGAAGGTTGCGCTTCGCGCTTTGATCCTATTTCCCGTTCCCGGCGATCCGCGTCGCCTCCGATGCGGGTGACGTTAAGAGGATAAAAAATTAAATAAAAACGAACCTCTCGTATCCCCCTTTGGAGGGGGCAGGGGGAGGATGAAAAGTTTAAGTTTAGAGATCCCGGCGAGCCATGAGTTGTCAGCCATGAGCGTCCACCCTCGGCCTGCTAAAGCAGGCTTCCCCCGCCCGCCCTTCGACAAGCTCAGGGTGAACGGGGGACACGAAGTGGTTGCGCTCCGCGCTTTTATAGCCTTTCATGCTGAGCCTGTCGAAGCATCCTTTAGCCTTTCGCCTTTAGCCTTTCGCCTTTATCCTTTAGCCCTTATTCACGAGCCAGTCGCCAGCCTCCAACCCTCCAATCTTCCAAGATTCTAATCCTCCAACCCTCTAATCATCTAATCCTCTAATCCTCCGCCATTCACCATCAACCAGTCCCCGCCTCTGTAATCACGCGCATAATCTGCGGGGGGCGGCGGGGCGAAGCGGCCGGCACTGCTCTGGGGTAACCGATAATCAAAGGCACAACAATCCGGTGATTTTCATCAAAACCAAGCTGGGCCCGTAGCTGCGGGTCGCGGATATTCGCACCGAGCGCCACCCAGCAGGTGGCCAGCCCCCTGTCGGAGGCGGCAAACATGATATAGCTTGCCGCCAGCGCGCAATCCACATCCAGCGTCCGTACCTGGCGCGGCCCCGCTATGTAAATCACACAGGGCGCATTGTAAAATACGTTGGTCTGCTCATTTTTCAGATAGCTCACATAGTCGGGGTTGAGCTGGATCTTTTTTTCCTCATGGTCGGCCAGAAGATTGGCCCTGCTTTCGTCGGACAGGGCACGGATGGTTTTACGGCACTGCACCACCGAAAAGCGGCAGGGCTGGTTATTGCTGGCCGAAGGGGCAAGCGTCGCGTCCTGCAGGATCTCTTCCACCATCTTTAGCGGAACTGCTCTGTCTTCATAGTCGCGCACCGCGCGCCTTTTTTGCAAAAGTTCCAAAAATGTCATTTGTTTCTCCTTTCTGTGGTTCAGGCTGGTAAAAATAACGATATCAGGCTGATGATGCCGTATTGAAACATACGGATCACCGGGTGCAAAACGCCGGTGAGCAAAAGCCCCAAAACGATGAAAAAGCCAAAAGGCTCTATCTGATACAGAAGGCGGTTTAGCCTCTCCGGTGCGAACCCCATCAGAATTTTCGAGCCGTCGAGCGGCGGAATCGGAATAAGATTGAAAGCGGCCAGCAAAATATTGATATAAGACAGAAGATACAAAACGTTTTGGAGGAGGCTTCCCTGCGGCGGCTGAACCAGACGCCAGACAAGCAGGGCGCAAAAAGCGATGATGAGATTTGCCGTCACACCGGCTGCGGAAACCAGAATGAGGCCCAGGCGGCGGCGCGGCAGGGGGATGTTTTCGATATTGACCGGCACGGGCCTGGCCCAGCCGAAGCCGACCAGCAAAAGCATCGCCGAGCCGATGGGGTCCAGATGTTTCAGCGGGTTCAGCGTGAGGCGTCCCAGCCACCTGGCCGTCTCGTCGCCCATTTTGGAGGCGACCCATCCGTGCGCCACTTCATGCAAAATGACGGAATACAAAAGCAGCACCGCCAGCATGACAAATGCCGCCGGGTCGCTCATCAGTAACCTTATAAGCCCCATGCTACACTAAAACTTTTGGTTTTGCCGATAATCAGGGTCAATTCCTCCGCCCCATCGTCGTTTCCACGCCCTTGTCCTGCAGAATCGACGCCGCCATCGCATCCATGAGGGTGAAGGCATAGCGCTGGAGCTCCTCGTCGCTTTTCCATTCTGCCGGAGCGGGCGTCACCACCGCCTCTATCTCTGTGCTATACTTTTCCGTCCCGTTTTGCAAAACGGCCAGATGGAAGGCGACGTGCTGGGCGGTCATGGAATAAAGCTCGATACGCAGATGAAAATCATCCGCTGTGACCCAGGTGCTGTTCACCTTCATGCCTGCGTGGCGAAGCGCCTTTTCCAGGGAGTATTTGACGTACTGCTCCAAAAGAGAGTCGGTCATGTACCAGATGCGCCGCTGCGAATCACGGTAGCCGAACATGACCGTATCGTTGGCGCGGTTTGTCACATATTCGATCAGGACCGGCACATCTTTATAGGCAGCATACTTAGTTGCCTCGATGAGGGGGGTGTAGCGATACTTCATTATGGTTACTTCACGGGCCTTGCAGCCTGCCATAACCGCCGCGGCGAGCAAAAGCGGGATTAAAATTCTGTATGCCGTTTTCATCCATGACCCTCCTTGTTTTTTTTGCCGAATATCGGGATGAAAAACAAATTAAACCACGCAGTCGAAATATTCAACCGATACTTTCCGCCTGATCCCGGTGCCATTAACCGTTCACCAGCGTCCACCCCCGCCCCGATGAATCGGGGCACCTCCGCCAGCGGAGGACACGAAGCGGTGCGCTTCGCGCTTATACTGACGTGTGAGCTGAATTTTTACTAGCCTTTCATGCTGAGCCTGTCGAAGTATCCTTTAGCCTTTCGCCTTTATCCTTTAGCCCTTATCCACGACCCAATCACCAGCCACCAATCTTCCAATCTTCCAATCTTCTAATCCTCCAACCCTCTAACTCCCTATTATCATTGTCTTTTCAAAAAATTTACATTCGGGGCTAAAGTTTTGTAATACATTTCCGATAACTGGATTAAGCGCGGATAATAAACCGGAGGAGGTGAAAAAAACAAAAGTCAGCGCAAACAAGCCGAAAGCCAACGGCACAAAAAAACGGCCAGAAAGGCCGGAAAAAAACCTAGAAAAGGAGAAATATCATGGCTCTTAACGACATTTCATTAACCGCAGGAATGAGGTCCAACCTCTTATCACTTCAAAACACAGTTAAACTTTTGGACAGAACGCAGGAGCGTCTCTCCACGGGCAAGAAGGTCAACACGGCCATGGATAATCCCGTGTCCTTTTTTGCCGCACAGTCGCTCAATTCCCGCGCCTCCGTCATTGACAGCTTGAAAGACGCTATGGGTCAGGCGGTGCAAACCGTCACAGCGGCGGACAAGGGAATCACGGCCATTACCGCTATGATCGAGCAGGCCAAAGGTATTGCGCAGGAAGCGCTCAGCGTCGAGATGACTTTCACTCCCGAGACATTTGAAGGCATGGCTACTATCACAACAAGTGATGATTCAGGAACTAAGTACACAGCCACAATTGTAGTGGGAGGATTGACCTATACCGGCGGCGGCGGTCATGATACTGCAGCGGATGCCCTCACGGCGCTCGCGGCCGCGCTGACACATTCAGAGAATGGTGTTCCAGGAGCCGATGATGTAACTGTCGTCTCGGCGGCAGGCGAAGGTCAAGGCAGGGTTACCATCACTTATTTGCCCCAGCAAACCGACGAATTCGCCTCACTTGTGAGCCGCTACAACGAGATCCGCACCCAGCTTGACACAATTGCGCAAGACTCGGGCTACAAGGGGAAAAACCTGCTCACATCCGACACCATGGTAGTTAAATTCGAAGGCAGTCATAACCTGCAAGTCCAAGGCTTTGATGCCACGACCACGGGTTTGGGCATTAGCGCCGCTGCTTGGACCAATGAAGCGGCCATTGACGACTCCATTATCGAGCTTGACGATGCGGCTGTAAAGCTTCGTTCAGAGGCCTCGAAGCTGTCCGGAAACCTGAGCATCATCACCGTGCGGCAGGATTTCTCTACGAACATGATCAACACCCTCATCGAAGGCGCGGATAAGCTGACGCTTGCCGATGCCAACGAGGAGGGAGCGAACATGCTGATGCTGCAGACCAGGCAGTCACTGTCCACCACAGCGCTCAGTCTGTCGGCGCAGGCGGCCCAGTCCGTGCTGAGGCTGTTCCAGTAACATGATATAACCTGATACAGGGGGGGGAAGAATTCCCCCCCCTTAATAGAAAAGGTTTCAGGTGATGTATATTACAGCAACCAACCCGTATCAGGGGCTGCAGAACGCGATTCGCCCCGGCGGTTCAGATACCCCCGGTGTAGATAAGCGGGAGGCTCCTCCGGCCGGGCGGGCCGGGCCCGCCCCGATGGCCGTGTACAAACAAAATAATCCGGTGCATTTCGACATCGGCGAGAGGATAAATGCGCTTGTGAGAAATCTGGATCTGACGCTGGTACATTTTCCTCCTTTCTTCCCGATTGCCACTTACCAGAGGATGGATCTGATCTACGAGATGAAGTCAATTGCGGCGGATATCCCCGCAGATGATACGCGCCCGGAATTTGCCGTTGCGGCACAGGCGGGCGCCTCTCTCGGGCCCGAAGCGGATGATGCACAGATAGCAGAAGCGCTCGCCAAGCTCATCGCGGTCAGGGACACTCTGGCCCGCGACAGGGCAGGGGCCGGTCATGAGGTGAGGCCCGGCTCACTTTTCGAGCTGGAGATCTGATTGACATGGCCTTGAAAATAACACTCAAGCCGCATGAGAAGTTCATTTTGGGCGGTGCGGCAATCACCAACGGCGAGGCCCGCAGCACCTTTGTGCTGGAAAACGATGTGCCGGTTTTGCGCGAAAAGGACATCATGACGCTCAAATCGGCCGACACACCCTGCAAGAAGATTTATTTCGCCGTGCAGCTCATGTATGTTGACGGTAAAAATCTTTCGGAGCACCACAGGACGTACTGGGAGCTGGTGAGACAAGTCGCCGGCGCCGCTCCCAGCCAGACGGAACTTTTACAGGAGATCAGCACCAACATTCTTCAGGACCGTTTTTATCAGGCGCTGAAACTGACAAAAAAACTTATCGAATATGAAACGGAGGTAGTCAGCCGTGTACGGAGCTCAACAACTCGAAGCTTACAGAACAGTTCAAAACGCAAATAATCTCTCGGGACGCGACATAGAAGCAGCCGCCCTGACCCGCTCCGCCCTTCTGCTTGACGATTGCCGGAAAAACTGGGGCGGCCCCGGCCATGATGAAAAGCTGGCGCAAGCGCTTCGGATCAACCAGTCGGTCTGGACAATTTTGCAATCGGAGCTCGTCCGCGACGACAACCCGCTGCCGCTGGAGATCCGCCAAAACGTGCTCACGCTTAGCGTGTTTATCGACAAGCGCATCATCGAGATCATGGCGGACCCCCAGCCGGAGAAACTGAAGATCATCATCGACATCAACCTGAATCTCGCCGCCGGCCTGCGCGGAAGCGGGCTGGAGTAGGGATAGGAAATTAGAGGGTTAGAGGGTTGGAAGTTTAGATGATTGGAGGTTTAGAGGGTAGCGCGCGGGGGACATCAGTAGTTGGGCTGCGAGTTTTATTGGCCGCTCATGCTGAACTTTTACCGACCGTTCGTGATGCATTTTTATTAACCGTTCATGCTGAGCCTGTCGAAGCATGAACGGTATTTATTTTTGAAACACCGCTCACCCCCTTCGACGGGCTCAGGACAGGCTTCGACAGGCTCAGGACGAGCGGGGTTTTATTGGCTGTTTGTGGTGCGTTTTTATTAACCGTTCATGCTGAGCTTTTTAATGATCGTTCGTGGTGAGCTTGCCGAACCATGAACGGCGTTCATTTTGTGTCCCCCTTTGGAGGGGGGCAGGGGGAGGATGAAAAGCTTAAGTTTAGATATCACGGCGAACCATGAGCTGTCAGCCATGAGCATCCACCCCCGGCCTGCTAAAGCAGGCCTCCCCCGCCAGCGGGGGACACGAAGCGGTTGCGCTTCGCGCTTTTACTGCCGTTCGTGCTGAGCTTTTTAATGATCGTTCGTGGTGAGCTTGCCGAACCATGAACGGCGTTCATTTTGTGTCCCCCTTTGGAGGGGGGCAGGGGGAGGATGAAAAGCTTGAGTTTGGAGATCCCGGCGAACCATGAGCTGTCAGCCATGAGCGTCCACCCCCGGCCTGCTAAAGCAGGCCTCCCCCGCCGCCCTTCGACAAGCTCAGGGTGAACGGGGGGCATGAAGGTTGCGCTTCGCGCTTTTACTGCCGTTCGTGCTGAGCTTTTTAATGACCGTTCGTGCTGAGCCTGTCGAAGCATGAACGGTGTTCATTTTGTATCCCCCTTTGGAGGGGGCAGGGGGAGGATGAAAAGCTTAAGTTTAGATATCACGGCGAACCATGAGCTGTCAGCCATGAGCATCCACCCCCGGCCTGCTAAAGCAGGCCTCCCCCGCCGCCCTTCGACAAGCTCAGGGTGAACGGGGGGCATGAAGGTTGCGCTTCGCGCTTTATTAGCCGTTCGTGCTGAGCTTTTAATGACCGTTCGTGGCGCGTTTTTATTAACCGTTCGTGGTGAGCCTGTCGAACCATGAACGGTGTTCATTTTGTATCCCCCTTTGGAGGGGGCAGGGGGAGGATGGAAAGCTTGAGTTTGGAGATCCCGGCGAACCATGAGCTGTCAGCCATGAGCGTCCACCCCCGGCCTGCTAAAGCAGGCCTCCCCCGCCGCCCTTCGACAAGCTCAGGGTGAACGGGGGGCATGAAGGTTGCGCTTCGCGCTTTTACTGCCGTTCGAGCTGAATTTTTATTGCCGTTCGTGCTGAGCCTGTCGAAGCATCCTTTAGCCTTTAGCCTTTAGCCTTAGTCCATTAGCCTTTATCCACAAACCATCAGACCCTCGCGGGTTACGCCGGTGCTTCGGCCTCTATCTTTTCCATCAGGCGGTTTGTTTCTTGGGTTGCGATATTATTTTCCTTCAAAAAAGCCAAAAGCTTCATCGCTTCGCTTCCGCGCCCCGCTGCCTGCAGGTGGCCGGCGAAGGTATTGATAAATTGGATGACCGATAAATTGCCGCGTCCGAGAGCGGTAAGGAATTTTTTTGCCTCTTCTTTTTTCTCCAGAATCACAGATAAAATAAGGCCTGTCATACGGGCGGGCGGATAGTCAGTATCTTGTGTCAGCAGAGCCTCAAGCTCCTTTGCCGCATTTTCTAAACTCCCTGCGATGATCTCACATTGCGCGTAGGTAACTATTGCAGACCTGTCTTTATCAGGCGCGGCGATCACTTTTGCCGCCGACTTGCGGGCCTCGTCGTAGAGGCCCAACTGCAGATAAGTGGTCGCCATTTGAGTGTGAATCTCGCCCACGGGATCAAGGCCGGCAACAGTGGCCATCAACCTATAGTCGTGGCTGTCCGGCTTTCCCTCGAGCTTTGCTAGAAGTTTTTGCCAGAGTTCGAGCGCCTCTTCATATTTATTTAGCACATAAGCCTGTTTGGCGAGCTCATAGATATTTTTTACGTTATCCGGGTTGCTCTCATATTTAATTTTTCCCAGCAGGTAGTAGTCCTCACCTTTTTGCTGTTCTTTGACGGTATCGAGCATGCCGTAGTGATGCACAATCGTCTTTGCCTGATAAACGGAGATTTTCTGCTCTTTCAGAGAAGGCTCCAGAAGTTCATGGACCGGATTGGTAAAAAACACGCCTTTTGTGCGCGGCGCGAGACGCACCTTGTGGCTGGGCGCCCAGCCGGCGCCCGCCTCTTCCGGATATTCCCCCTTGTTTTCTTGCCAGCCGATTATAGAAACAATTTTGGTATAGTTTCGGGTGACAATAGAGTAGGCGACCTGCTTTTTCGTCTTTTTACGGACAAGTGCTTTAAATTCATTATAGTCGAGCGGGGAGATCACCTCGTCTGCGTCCATGATGAAGACCCACTCTCCTGTGGCATGGGCGAGCGATTCATTGCGGGCGGCGGAAAAATCGCCCGTCCAGGGAAAGTCAAAAACCTTCGCCCCGAAGATTTCGGCGATGTCTTTGGTTTTGTCCGTCGAGCCTGTATCGACGATAATCATCTCATCGACGATGTCGCGCACACTCTTCAGGCAGTGCGCAAGATGCCTCTCTTCGTTTTTGACGATCATACACAATGATACGGTTCCTCTCTGCCCCGGTTTTTCGATCTGCAGGGGGCCGATTTCATCGCGCACGGCCTTGGCCGCCCCGATGAGGCCCTCGTCAGGGCCGAAGCTTACCAGTGCGTCTTCGATTTTGCGCATCGCCTCGGGGTGCCTGCCCCCGGAAATGAGAATGTCGATGTAGAGAAACAAAAGGTTTTTGTTCTGCGGATAAAACCGCAAGCCTTCGGCAAAATCCTCCCTTGCCTCGTCGAGGAGATCGAGCGAGCGGGCGGCCGAATAATACAATGTGCCGGCATCAGGAAGCGACGGGGAGAGGCGGAATCCTTTTTTCAGATAGCCCCATGCCTCGGTGTGGCGCTCCTGGCCCCAGTGCAAAACGCCCATGTTCAAAAATGCCTCGCCATAGCCGGGATCGGCGCATGCCCGCTCGAAGTATTTGCCAGCCGTTTCGCGGTCCTGTTTTTTGTAGGCGAGGATGCCCAGCAGGTTTGCAGCGGTGGCGCTGTTTTCATCTAGTGCCAGCATCCGTCCGGCGAATTCGCGCGCCCTGTCATCCTCGTTCAGGCCCTCATGCGCGTAGGCCGCGCATTCCAGCCCTTTTAGCGATTCTGCGGCCGCCTCCGGCATGGATGCAACCACATCACGTGCTTCGGCAAATTTTTTCGTCTCCAGAAAGTAGCGCGCCAGTTCATAATAAACCAGCGGCTCATCGGGCGAGTATTTGATGCAGTCAACAAGTGTTTCGACCGCCTTGTCGATCTCACCGCGGGCATAGAAGCGCTTCGCCATGCCGGCCGCATTCAAAATGGCGAGCTTTTTCCCCTCGGGAGTTCCCATACCCAGGGTCCATTTTTTTGAAAAAATTTCTTTGTTGCCGCTCATGGTCTTGCGGTAGTTGATTCTGTTTCCGATGAAGCTCCGGCTGCCAAAGTGATGGATGAAGACGTCGCCTGCGATATAATTTCTGTACCCGGCCATCTCCGACCTCAGGCAGAAGTCGTCATCTTCAAAATTGCCCGTGCCGAAGCTCTCGTCGAGGAGGCCTATCCTGCCTGCAAGTGTGCGTTTAAAGAGCATGCAGAAACCGACAATTCTCCGGCAGGGGATGCGGCGATGGCGGTATTGTTCAAGGAAGGTTTGGGCACACTGATCCAGGCGCTCGAGAGTGTAGTTTTTATCGTCTATTTGCTGCGGGCCGCTGATATTATTGGTCATGGGGCCGACAATCCCCGCCTCCGGCGCGTATTTCAGGCAATCAATCAGGCCGGTAAGCCAGCCTTTTGCAACGACAACGTCGTTGTTCAAAAGAAGAATGTATTCTCCACGGGAGGCTTCCATCCCCTGATTGCAGCCTCCGGAAAATCCGAGGTTTTCCCGGTTTTCAATCAGTTTATAATTTTTATTGTTTTTCAGCTCGCCCCGGAGCCACTTTGGCGTGCCGTCGGTGGAGCCGTTATCCACGAAGATGATTTCATGGGGCTCCGGCGTGTGTTTTTGCAGGCTCCGAACGCATTTTTTTGTGTATTCAAGCTGATTGAAGGTAAGAATAACGATGCTGGTCATCCCCGGCACTGTATCGGTATCTTGAAGTTTCCGGACAGATTGGGCGGTGATGTCGTGGCTGCCCGAAGAAAGCAGGTTTGATTTATTTTCGCCCTGCTCTTTTTTCCGGGCAATGACGATGTACTGATAAGTATGAAGATTTAAAATTTCTTCCCTGGTCAGAGAACTGATTTCAAGGTTTTCTGTCCTGTATTTGTTGTCGGTATCTTTCAGGTCTTTCGTATTTATGGCCGGAAGGAGCACCCTTTCGATTCGGATGATCTCCAGGCCTGCCCCGGCGAACATTTTTTTTAAGGATTCCAGTGTAAAAAAACGCAGATGGGTCGCATCCAGAATACCAGCATCCAGGTATTGCCAGTTCCCCTTGAGCAGGTCGTCAACAATGGTAATGTTCTGAATATTTGGCAGGGAGGCGACCACGAAGCCGCCCGGCTTCAAATAGGTTGCCAGACCGGCAAGAACATCCCAGGGGTTGTAGAGATGTTCCAAAACATCAAGCGCCAGCAGCAAATCATACTCTCCGGTTTTCAGGCCGTATTCGGCCGCCAGGTCCGTCTCTTCGATGTCGGTGACGATAACCTTGTCCAGATGCTGTTTTGCGATCTCCGCTGCTTCAGCCGAGATGTCAATTCCCACATAGGACTTGACCGGCAGCTTTTCCTTCAGGATCTTTCCGGTGGCTCCGCCTGCGCAGCCGAGTTCGAGCACTTTTTCCACAGGTATTTTGTTTTTAATTATTGCTTCTATCACTTCCGGTCGGGAGAAACCATAGTAGGAATCATTTTTTCCCATCCGCAGAGGGTTGTCGGTATTGACTACGCGGGCGGGCGGTTTGGCCTTTCTCCGGCGTTTTTGCTTTGTTTCCTGATTTTGAGACTTGTACAGTATGCAAAAGGCATCTCCCCATTGATCGCTGCCATCGTGGAACCCGGATTTTCCCCACGTCGCCTGTGCATCGAGAACTTCCAGTCCGGCCCATTTGGCCAGAGCCCGGAAGCCATCAGGATAATAGCGCCAGCAGTCGACCGGATATTTGTGTTCCGGCCCGCGTGACGGAGCGACAATGCAGATCAAGCCGTGCAATTTAAGCACTCGTTCCATTTCTTCGATGATCAGCCAGGGGTATTCAATATGCTCAAAGGCTTGACCGGAAATGATCACGTCAAATGAATCATCAGTAAGTTCGGCCCATGAATAAGGGTCCGCCGGCACATAATCGACATTGGGGCCGGGATTGACATCGAGCCCGGTATATAAATATTTCCGGGTGTTGGAAAAGATTTCCTTATATGTTCCGTTTACACCGTAACTGCCGACATCGAGAACCCGAATGCCTTCCCGGGGGAATTTAGTTTCCACGAGCTTCTGGAATTGAACGATGATTTGGTACGAGCTCTGGTGCATGGATCCTTCCTTTCGTTACTGTTTATTGCCTTTTGCCCGCGAATCATTGTGATTGTGCGGCGTGGCATGCCGTAAATGCGGGCTTTTTTGCCGATTGTTGTCTTGTAAAGAGGCGCTTTAAAAAAGCTTCAATTAAAATTACCCACGATGGTTGCACCGCATTACCCATATATCTCATGATGTACCAGCAATATCAGTGCCATAATGAACCGGGATCTGGGGATGCGTAACTATGTGATTATACATTTATTGTTTGGATAGGTGAAGCTGTTTTGGATGATGGTAAAAAGGTTCGTCAATATCATGACGGGTTTGGGTATCCAGATGAACAATGTGTCAAATATTATGCGCAGGCAAAAGGCAAAAGCGGCAGGATTCCTTAGACCATGAGCTATTTTGCATAATTTTCTGGATACCGGCCTTCGCCGGTATGACGTTGTTGACTGATTTTGACGATTACGACACGGTCTCCGGTGGTGGACACAATGTGGATGCGCTTCGCGCTTTGCTGACCGTTTGTGCTGAATTTTTATAACCGTTCGTGGTGAGTTTTACTGACCGTTCATGGTGAGCCTGTCGAAGTATGAACGGGCACCTTTTCTGATAACTTGCCGCTCATTCCTCCTCCCCTTCGACAAGCTCAGGACAGGCTTCGAACCGCTCATCCTTCGACAGGCTCAGGACGAGCGGGTGAGCTTGGGATACGAAGGTTGCGCTTCGCGGTTTTATCTTATTTTCCGTTCCCGGCGATCCGCGTCGTCTCCGATGCGGGTGACGTTAAGAGGATAAAAAGTTAAACAAAAACGAACCTTTTGTGTCCCCCTTTGGAGGGGGCAGGGGGAGGATGAAAAGCTTAAGTTTAGAGATCCAGGCGAACCACAAGCTGTCAGCCATGAGCGTCCACCCCCGGCCTGCTAAAGCAGGCCTCCCCCGCCACCCTTCGACGGGCTCAGGGTGAACGGGGGACACGAAGCGGTTGCGCTTCGCGCTTTACTGACCGTTCATGCTGAGCCTGTCGAAGCATCCTTTAGCCTTTAGCCTTTAGCCTTTAGCCTTTAGCCTTTAGCCTTTGTCCTTTGGCCTTTAGCCACGAGCTAATCGCCCCTATTTTCTTTTTTTCGTCTTTTTCATCAGATCGCCCAGGGTGCCCATTGTTTTGGGCGGCTGGGGAATGAAATTGCGGTAGTCGTCTTCCTTTTCCGCCGCTGCGGCTTTCTCGTCACCGGGCTCTGCCAGGTCGAGCGATATTTTTTTATTTTCGCGGTCGATTTTTTCGATACGCACGTCAAGCTCCGCGTCTTTGGCGAGCACGTCACCTGCGTGTTTTATCTTTTTCCCCCTGCCCAGTTTGGAGATGTGCACCAGGCCGTCCACGCCCGCCTCCAGCGTGATAAAAGCGCCGAAATCGGTCAGGCGCGCCACTTTGCCTTTATGGATGCTGTCTTCTGGGTATTTGCGCACAGCCTCGTCCCACGGGTCGGGAAGTGTATCTTTAAAGGAGAGGGTGATGCGGTCGTTTTCCCAGTCCAGGCCGATGATGATGGCTTCAATGGTGTCGCCGGGCTTGAAAAGAGAATGGGTGTCATCAACCCTGCCCCAGGCCATTTCCGACACGGGCAGGAGCGCCGAGATGCCGCCGATATCGACAAACGCGCCGAAGTCGCGCACGGAGGTGACGATGCCTTGCACTTTCATTCCTTTTTCGAGCGACTCTTTCAGCTTCGCGATTCTCTCACGGTCTATTTTTTCCAGGATGGGCCGGCGCGAAAGGACGATGCGGCGGCCGTTTTCGGCGTATTCGATGATGATGAAATCAAATTTCTTTCCTACATAGTCGGAGGCGTTTTCGATTTTTCTACGGTCCATCTGCGAGTAGGGGCAAAAGCCGGTGGTGCCGGCGCTGATTCTTATGGAAAAGCCGCCTTTTATTTCTTTTTCGACGGTGGCCTCAAGCGGGATGGAATTCTGATAGGCGTTGGACAGGAACTCATCGACGCTTTTTCTGGTCAGAAGTTTTGTGGTGAACAGCCGCTCGCTACGGCGCGACGACAGGAAGTAGGCGGTGACATTGTCGCCCTCTTTGATGGTCAGGTTGCCGTCTTCGTCGATAAATTCTCTTTTGTCGATATAGCCCTCGCTTTTGGCTTCCAGGTCGATGAAGACCCATTCGGGAGAGATTTTCACCACCATTGCCTCGACTTTATCGCCCACGGAAAAACGCCGGGGCTTGGTGAATGATTCTTCGAGCAACTTGGCGAAGTCTTTTGTGTCGTCCATAAATTTTCCTTCCGGTTGTTTTGGCCGCAGCGCGGTCCCCGTGACGGCTTTTTTCGTCTCCGGCGATGATGCGGCAAAATAACGGCCGGTGTCCGCAGGCCGCTGTGGAGAGTTTGCCGGTCTGGCTCAAAAATTGATTTTACCAATATCACGAAACGTATATTATTTCTGCAGAAAATAATACGGCAAAGCCGGAGTGGCAGTGAGGGAGATTAAAAAAGTATGGATAAAATATATTATTTATATTATGCAAAGCTTTAAAAATATCCAAGGAGTTAGATGAGTTATGAGATTTGAGATTTCCCGCGGCGGCAGCGGTCTCACCTATGAGATCCGTAACATAGTGATGATCGCCAAAAAAATGCAGCAGTACGGGATGAAAATCATCTGGGAAAACATCGGCGACCCGGTGCAAAAGGGCGAGAAAATACCCGACTGGATGAAGGAGGTCCTCGTCGACATAATTAACGAGGACATGTCTTTTGCCTATTCCCCCACCAAGGGGATGGATGCCACCCGCCAGTTTATCGCCGAGCGCACCAATGCGCGCGGCAAGGTGCAGATTACCGCCGATGATGTTATTTTCTTCAACGGCCTCGGCGACGCGATCGCGCGTGCCTACAGCTCGATCCAGGTGGATGCCCGCATGATCATGCCGGAGCCGACCTACTCGACGCATCTCATGGCGGAGGTGCTGCACGCGTCTTTCCCGCCCAACACCTACCGGATGAACCCCTACAATAACTGGGCGCCGGATCTGCGCGAGCTGGAGCAGAAAGTCCGCAGCCACAGGGCGATCGTGGGTATTTTGATCATCAACCCCGACAACCCCACCGGTTTTGTTTATCCGGTGGAGGCCGTCGAGACGGTGGTGCGCATCGCGCGGGAAAATGATCTGTTTGTGATCGCCGACGAAACCTATATCAATATTCTCTATAACGGCAAGTCGACCGTGCCGCTGGGCGATGTGATCGGCGATGTGCCGGGAATTTCCATGAAGGGGATTTCCAAGGAGCTGCCCTGGCCGGGTGCCCGCTGCGGCTGGATGGAGGTGTACAACGCCGATAAGGACCCGATTTTCGCCCGCTTCATAAATACCATTTTGCATCAGAAGATGTCGGAGGTCTGCTCGACCACTCTGCCGCAGATGGCTATCCCGCGGATTATGCAGCATCCGGAATATAATAACTATCTGCGCGAACGCACCGGGCATTATGAAAAGCTCTCCGCCATCGCCTACGATATTTTAAAGGATGTGCCTTTTGTCATCGCCAATAAAACGAACGGCGCTTTTTACATGACGATTCTGTTCAACGAGTCCGTACTCAACGAGCGCCAGTACCTGAATATCGAACATCCGGAGTTGCGCTCCTATGTGGAGGAGCTTGTCAGGAATGTGGAACACGACAAACGCTTTGTCTATTACCTGCTTGCCTCCACGGGAATCTGCGTGGTGCCCCTGACCTCTTTTTTCACGCCGCTTCTGGGTTTCCGGATGACGCTTCTGGATAAAGATGTGGATGAGTTCGAATATGTCGTCAAAACCATTGCGGCGAAAGTTACCGAGTATATCCAGTCAAGCAAGTGAAGCGGGCTGCCCCTGCCCTCGTGGGACAGACAGTCTCGTCATGCCGGTGAAGGCCGGTATCTAGAACATAAGGGGCAAATAGCTCATAGCGACCCGCTTCACGGAGTGGAGCGGTTGGAAGATTAGAAGATTAGAGGGTTGGCGAATGGCGATTAGCTTGTGGAGAAAGGATAAAGGCAAAAGGACAAAGGGTAAAGGATAAAGGATGCTTCGACAGGCTCAGCATGAACGGCTATTAAGGCTCAGCACGAATGGCCAATAAAGTCCGGCATGAATGGCCAACACAACACCGTTCGTCCGCTCCCCTGAGCCTGTCGAAGGGTGCGCTTGTCGAAGGGCGAGTGGGGCCTGTTGTAGCATGCCCGTTCATGGTTCGACAGGCTCACCACGAACGGTCATTAAAAGCTCAGCACGAATGGTCAGTAAAACTCACCACGAACGGTCATTTAAAGTTCACCACGAACGGTCAGTAAAGCGCGAAGCGCATCCTTCTTGTCTCCGTTCACCCTGAGCCTGTCGAAGCGGGCGGCGGAGGTGCCCCGATTTATCGGGGCGGAGGTGGAAAATAATAGTACATGGCTCACGGCCTAAGGAAGCTTGCCGCTTTTATCCACCGTGCCCGCGTGGAACAGTCTCGTCATGCCGGTGAAAACCGGCATCCGGATTTATGAAGCTGTTGATAATTTAAAAAAGTCAAAAAAAG
>Ga0255343_1003111_pt1 | contig 18019 bp, 9 predicted proteins | sample wastewater_treat_4_FD_192413 | JGI IMG/M metagenome (GOLD analysis project Ga0255343, IMG submission 192413) | Wastewater microbial communities from Lulu Island WWTP, Vancouver, Canada - plant16 | ecosystem: Engineered > WWTP > Wastewater > Unclassified | place: Canada: Vancouver, British... | reverse complement strand
GCACCTTAGGCGCGGCCCTTGGCCTTGAGAAACTCGATGCAGCCGCGAATGTTGTTGAGCGTATTCGGGTCCGCCTCGCTTTCCACAATGTACCACTCGGTCACATCCGCCTCGGCGGCCGCGAAGACCTCGTCCCACTTCACGCCCTGCTTGCCTTCCGGCACCTGGCCCAGAATACCGGGACCGGGATAGATCTCCTTCGCGTGCAGCGTGCGCGAGCGGTTCGGAAACTTCTTGAGCCAGTAAACCGGATCTTCACCGGCCGAGACCACATGGCCGACGTCCAGTTGCTGGCAGACATCCGGCGATGCATGACTGAAAAAGATGTCCCACTTGCAGCGGCCGTCAAACTTGTCTTTGAACTCGTGCTGGTGATTGTGGTAGCCAACGAACATGCCGGCCGCTTTGGCGGTCACTGCGGCCTCCGAGAAGATCTTCGCGAAATCGATCCAGCCTTGAGCGTCCTTGGCGTTCATGCCCGGCACGATCAAGTACTTGTTACCGATCTCCTGATTGTACTCGATGGTCTTGGCGATATTGTTCGGCTTGATCGAGTCGAGCCCCGTGTGGGTACCGCAGGCGACCAAACCGAGGTCAGACAGGATCTGCTTCAGCTCTTTGGCGCTCTTGCCGTAGTAGCCCGCGAACTCGACGCCCGCGTAACCCATCTCCTTGATCGCCCCAAGCGTGCCGATCAAATCCTTTTCACACAGCTTGCGTACGGAATAGAGCTGCACGCCGGTCCGTATCTTAGCCTTTTTACCGGCCGACGCGGCGGCTTGAGACAACACCGGCGCGGTGAGCGCCAGACTAGCGGCACCAGCCTTGATGAAATCGCGGCGAGAAAACTGCATCATGATATCTTCCTCTTTTTTGTAGTCCGTGACCGTTCCCCTCCGGAACGTGAAATCAGACACAGTATCGCAAAAAATTCGGTTCGCCGCAATAACGTGAAAACGATCGCGATCGCGATTGCGCAATTGCCCGCCGCCGTTTCCCGGCTGGACAGTCGCGCGCGGCGTAAGGTATTATTACTGGCATGGCATTAGAGGCTCCTGCCAGACCCTTTGCTTGCAGGTGTGGCACGGGCATCTTGCCCGTGTTTCATGGGTGTGGCACGGGCATCTTGCCCGTGTTTCATGGGTGTGGCACGGGCATCTTGCCCGTGTTTCATGGGCGGGACGCCCATGCCACGAAGGGTTTTGCAAGACCTCATTATTTTTCGCCGTCATGCGATACGAAACAGAAACAGAAAAGGAGCAACTGCCATGAGAACGATCCGCCCATTGCTTCACATGCTTGTCATCATAGCCGCTCTCCCCTGCGTGAGTTTGGCCCAGTCGACCGAACACACCATGAAGGGCCATGATCCAATGGGCACCTCGTCGTTTAATACCGGCGGGCAGTGGGATGACGGGCAAGCGCCCAAAGCCGGCCACACCTATGTAGCCAACTTCCAGTTGCGCACGCCGCCCTCGGGCAGCAGCCATACCTTCGCGGGTGACCTGTTGACCGTCACCGGCAACATCCTCTGCAAAGGTCCCAACAATGGTTCGATCACGGTTCCCGCCATGATCCTGCGTGGAGCAATCAACAATGGTACGGGCCACACCACCGCAAAAGTCTACGGTGCCATCACCATCCCGGAGGACGCGACAGCGACCTTTGGTACTGGCCATGAGGAAGACCGCCGTATCCTCCAAATCTTCGCCCCGCTCACGGGCAGTGGCGCACTAAAACTTTTCATCCCGCGCCCCACAGGTGATATGAAAGAGATTTTGTTGCAGGCTGACAATACCGCCTTCACCGGCCCCATCACGATGATCGGCACCGGCAAGTTCTCGATCTATGACGAAAACAATCTAGGCGGCAACCCGCCGACGTGGAATCCCCAACAACTGACGCTGAACGGCTCGGTCCTGCGCGCCCAGAACACCCTGACGCTCGACGATCCCAACCGCGGCATCTGGCTCAACAACGAGAACAACCCAAAATCGCACATCTATCCCGGCGGCTGCTTCGAAATCGCCAGAGACGCCACCGTGACCATCGACTGCCTGATCGGCGGCGAGGGACCGTTCAAGAAGACCGACTTCGGTACGCTGATCTTGACGGCCACCAACACCTTCACTGGGTCCACCACCGTGAGCGCCGGCACGCTACTGATCAACAGCCCCACGAATGCAAGCCCCTCGCTTTCCGTTTCTACCGGCGCGGCCCTCGGCGGCACCGGCACCGTCTACAGCGCCGTCTCTTTAGCATCCGGTGTCGGACTGACGCTCGCCGGCAACGGGCACGGCACCCTCACGCTCGCGCATGCGGCAGGCGTGACGCTTGACTCGGTCACAATGAGCTTCGACCTGCGCGCCCCGGCCGATGGCATTTCCGACTGTCTCGCGCTGGGCGGACCGCTTGCGCTTATCGGCGCGAGTACCCTGACCCTCACCCTGCCCGAGAGCGGACTGCCCGCCGGCAGCTACCCGCTCATCACCTATCCCTCCTACAGCGGCGACGGCACCCTCGCCCTGACGGTCGCCTACCCCAACGCCACCTTGACGATCGGTGCAACCGCCGTAACGCTGGAAGTGACCGGTTCGGGCACTGTGCCGCGCATGACTTGGCAGGGCAACGCCGCCGCCAACACCTGGGACTTCACGTCCGGCAACTGGCTGCCCGCGGACGCACCTTTCAGTGACGGCACCGATGTGCTGTTCGACGACAGTGGCGTCGCCTCCGTACCGGTGTTGCTCGCGACGGATGTGGCGCCGCACAGTATCACGCTGGCCGCGACCAACAACGCCTACACGCTGGACGCCGATGTCCACACGCTCGTCGCGCACGATGTGGTCAAGCTCGGTACCGCCGCACTGACGCTCAAGGGGCGGCACCAGTACAGCACGCTGACCGTCGGGCAGATCGTCGGCAGCACGTATGAAGGCGGCGGCGCACTGACACTGGAAGGCACGCTCGCCATCGGCACAGAGATCCTCGTACGCCCCGGTGCGGGCACCCTCTCCCAATCGGCAACGGCGATCATCGAGGGCTCCGGCGACATTACGCTCGGCAGCTCGGCCGACCTGCGCGGAACCAACACGTTTGACGGTACCGCGACGTTCGGCTATGCAGAACAGACCAAGACCTTCACGCTTTACAATGACCGCGCGCTCGGCTCGACGGTGGGTGGCACCGTGCTGCGCGGCGGGACGGCGGGCGGCTACAACCACTTGAAGATCGCCAACGGCGTCACCGTAACCGACGAACTCCTGACCGTCACTGGCGGTAGCGGACGGCGCGCGGGCCTGTGGACGACCAGCGGCAGCACTGCCTGCTGGGATGGTGACATCCTGATCGCCTCGGACGGCCAGTTGCAGATTGGCAGTGCTGGCGGCAGTACCTTCACACTCGGCTCGCTCGGACGCACCGTCATCACCAACGCCGGCACGGTGACTACCTCTTTCCGCGATGGAGGGACCACCATTTTGAATAGCCGTTTCGCGATGCCCACGGCAAATTTCAATCGCGACGACAAAGGGACGTTGGTCATCCGCTCATCGGACAACACAGTGGCCGGTGTCGGTTTCCTTGAGGGCAACATCCGGCTTGAGACCGACGCGGCTTTCGCGACGCCGCCCCCGATGAACATCGGCAAAGGATACGAAAACACCGGCAACAAGGCCACGTTGGATCTCAACGGCCATACGCTCGCGCTCAGACGTATCATCGACCTGCACTGGGACGGCTTCAACGGCACACCGAACGAAGGTTACCAGCGGATCCTCTGCGCCGTACCCTCCACACTGATCGTGAACGGCGACATCGCCAGCAGCTACACGCGCGTCGGCAGCATCATGAGCGGACCGCTCACCTTCATCAAGGACGGCAGCGGCACGTTCGCCCTCGGCCAGACCAACGCCCTTTCCGGCGCCGTGATCGTCAGCAACGGCGTACTCGCCGTCACCGCGACCGGCAGCTTCGGGCCCGATGCCGTTCAGGTCATCGTGGCGGGTGGCACGCTCTCGCTCTCCAACAACACCGCCCTCTGCAGCGACGCGGCCGTCACCTTCGCGGAGAACGGCACCGGCGTGATCGACCTCCCGAACAACGTGAACGTCACGGTCGACACCCTCTGGTTCGGGGACAAACAGCGGCCCGGCGGCACATACGGCGCACCGGGCAGTGGCGCACAGCGTACAGACGCCACCCGCTTCTCCGGCAAGGGCCTGCTGATCGTGCGGCGCGGTAATGGCGGCACGGTGATGCTCCTCAACTGAACAAGCCGTTACGCAAGAACGAGAAGGAACAAAACCTTTCAATGGGTTGTCCGCTGGACCAGACGCATAAGCCGGATGGAAGACGAAGAAGTCGGCTTTCGCAGTCAGCGCAAGCACTGGTGCCAGCAGCAGGGCGGCAAAGAGCATGGGGTGTTTTTCATTATGCCGAACATCATTCTCATCTCAAGAAAACAGCGCCTACCCAAACCGCTGCTGGCGGAAGCGCTCGTATTGCGCCAGCATGCGGTCGGTCACCGAAGCCGGAATGGTCTTGAGCGCCTGTTCCAAGTCGGCCATCTCGATCTGCGGGTCGCCGTCCGTCTGTACGCTGCGCCGCAACGCCGCGCGCTTGGCGTCGTGGATGACGCCCACGATGTCGCTGCCCGTATAGCCGTCAAGACGCGCAACCCACGTTTCCATCTCAAAACCTTCACCCAGCGGCAATCCCGCCAAGTGCATCTCCAACAACCCGCTACGCGCCGCCGCATCCGGCAAACCGATGTAGATCTTCTCATCGAAACGTCCGGTGCGGAAGACCGCCTCGTCGATCTCCCACGGCTTGTTGGTCGCGCCCAGCAGGAGCAGGATGTTGTCAGAGTCCCGGAACCCGCCGATGTCGGCCAGGAACTGCGTCACGATACGGTTATCCACCACCGACGAGCCGCCGGTGCGGCGCGGCAGAAGCCCGTCCACCTCATCCAGAAACAACACCGCCACCGGACGCGACCGCGCCGCCTGGATCAAGCGGCTCAGGCGTTGCTCGCTCTCGCCGTGCCACTTCGAGCGGAGCTGCGCACCCGAGGCGTAGAAGAAGGGCGCGTCGATCTCGTGCGCGATGGCCTTGCCGAACATCGTCTTGCCGGTGCCGGGCGGTCCGTAAAGCAGCACACCGCCGCCTGGCTTGAGCTTGAGCATCCGCGCCTTCTCAGGCTCGCGCATCGGATGCACGATCATGTCGAAGAGCGCCTCCTTGGCCTCGTCCATGCCCGCGATGTCATCGAACGAGACCTCCGGCGTCTCCGCCACCAGCCACTCCTCATCCCCCGCCGTCCCCTCCTCCTCCGCTTGACGCCTGTCGCTTGCCGACTGCCTACTGCCCATTGCCGACTGCTTACTGCCCACTGCCGACTGCCCACTGCCCATCGCCGACTGCCGACTGCCGACTGCCGACTGCCTCCCCTTCAGCTCCTCCGCCAACTCCAGCCACCCTTCGGCATCGCGCGTATGCGCGTCAGCCACGGCACCGGCCGTGCGCTCCGCCAGCGCGAAACCGACCGACGCCGCCCGCGCCGCCTCCTCCGCCGCCCGCCCAAAATCACGCGTCTTCACAAACTCCGCGCACGCGTTCTCATGCCCTGCCTTGATCTCGATCAAACTTTTCATTTCTCGTTTCCTTTTGCGCTATCCGTAACGGCTCGTGGGGACACTCGCCCTCCATTACTCATACACGCCGTCCCCCCGCATTGGAGGGCGAGCGTCCTCGCGAGCCGCAACCGCATCTCACCACCACAACGAATGAACCTCCCCTTGGAACGGCCATGCGTCGGCATCGGCGACCAGCCCCGCGCGCACGGGATTCTCCCGCACGTACAGCCACTTCCGGTGATACTGATCCCCGTCACGCATCTGCGTGTCCCAAAAGTCAGCCTGCCACCTCCAAAGAACGGCCTCCAATCCGCACCCACCCCCCGTCACCGGCATTGGAGGGCGAGTGTCCCCACGAGCCGCAGAACCATGCCCACCCCCGTCCCCCGGCACTGGAGGGCGAGTGTCCCCACGAGCCGCATCCGCACCCGCCGCCTCCGCCAGCCGCATCGTCACGCATCTTTTAAAATACCGTCCCCACTGCCGCACCGAAACCGCCGGGAACCCTCCCGGCGCACAAAACAGATGCACATGATCCGGCATGATCACATACCGCCCCACCAGCCACGCATCCGCATCGCCGCATGCGCCGCGAAACGCCGCATGAAACCTCTCCGACGCCAGAAATTTCCCGCGCGGCTGCACGGTCAGCGTCACGAACAGGATGACCGGACGGTTATCGCGCTCGACCGACGGCGGATGCGCCAGATGCTTGCGTTGCGGTAGATTTCGCTCGTCCATACTTTTCACCTTTCTGACTCAACGTTTCGGCTCGTGGGGACACTCGCCCTCCAGTGCCAACACACGCCCTGGCAACGCCCACACAATCCGCAACGGCTCGTGAGGACACTCGCCCTCCATTACTCATCTACGCCGTCCTCCGCACTGGAGGGCGAGCGTCCCCGCGAGCCGCAGAGCCATGCCCCGTACGGCGGGACGTCCCGAACCGCCGAAAACACGCGCCCTACCGTCATCTTTCGGGCGTCCGAGACGTCCGCCCGTACTTTACTCAGCCAACACCCTCCAACAACACACGCCAGACCAACGCCACTCGACACCAACCTCCGCGCACAGCGCGGATGCGGCTCGTGAGGACACTCGCCCTCCATTACTCATACACGCCGTCCCCCCGCACTGGAGGGCGAGTGTCCCCACGAGCCGCAGAGCCATGCCAGTACGGCGGGACGTCCCGAACCGCCGAAAACAACTGCTCCCAACTCACGTGCTAACGCTAACGAACTACTGTGGATCTCTCGCGAGGCGCAAGCCCAAGTTGCTGATGCGGTTGCCGGGGTCGCTCCTGCTGCGATTCGCCGAACGACAGTTCCTGGCGAAGTCGTACCAGCTACCACCCCGGCGAACAACGCGGAACGGATCCGAACCATGGCCAACAGGGTCGGTCACGCTCCCCGAAGGATAGGCCTCGCACCCGTCCTCACACCACTCCCACACGTTCCCGTGCATGTCGTACAACCCCCAGGCGTTCGGGCGGAACGAGCCGACTCGCACCGTCGTCCCGCGGTACTTTCCCTTGCGACCGTCCCCGTACGGGTATCTGCCATCGAAATTCGCCATCGTCGCGTCAAGATCGTCGCCGTAATGGGACGCCGTGGCCGTCCCCGCACGGCAGGCATACTCCCACTCCGCCTCCGTCGGTAGTCGGAACCCGCCGCCCGGGATCCTCTCGTTCAGCTTCCGCACGAACGTCTGGCAGTCGTTCCACGACACGCGCTCCACCGGCGCGTTCTTGTCGGCGTCCATGAAGAGCGAGGGGTTGTTGCCCATCACCGCCTCCCACTGCGCCTGCGTCACCTCGTACTTCCCCATCCAGAAACCCTTGGTCAACGTCACCCGGTGTTGCATCTCGTCACTGTTACGTCTCGCCTCGGAAAGCGGGCTACCCATCATGAACGTCCCCGGCGGGCACCAGACCAGCTCCAGCTTGACCCCGCCGCCCAAGTCCACCATCTGCACATCGCCTGCCGCCCGCTCTATCTCCGCCTTCTTCAAATCAAGAGGCTCATCCGTAATTTTCCGCTCTGGGTCACCGTGCGAAAACGATTCTTTCCCCTGCCGCTCTTTCTGCCGGACGCCCTCCAACCCCTTCTCCACTTTTTCCAGCAGCCGCAGTCCTTCTTTCGCGCTCTGCAATCGCTGGCCTGGCTCCTCTTCAAGCGCCTGCTCGACAAAATCGTCCCAAGCCGGAAACAACTCCGCATCAATCCGCGAAGGCAGTTTGAGGACGTTCGCCCGTCCGGTCAGAAGCCGGTAGCACATCAGCCCCACCGCATAGAGGTCGCTGCGGGCATCCGCCTCTTCGCCCCGCTTCTGCTCCGGGCTCATGTATTCGTAGGTGCCCAGCATCGAACGCGTCGAACTGCCCTCCGGATCGCTGCCGACACCGATGGTCCGCGCATCCCCCATGCTCATCGAACGCTGCACCGAGAGCTTGACCATCGACTGCATCCACTCTTCTCCGATCAGCTTGACGAGTCCGAAATCGCTGATCTTGGCAGTGCAGGTCTCAACCACAGCGGACACCGCACCTCTTTTTTCGCGTGTTCCCGCAGTCAATAAAATGTTGCCCGGCTTCAAATCCCGGTGTACCGCCCCGCGCCCGTGCGCATAATCGAGTGCCTGCAGCACCTGCCTGAGAATCGGCAGCAGCGTCTCTTGCGGAAGCCGCCCCCCGTACGCCTCTGCCAGATCGGCCAGCGTGACGATCCGGCCATCCTCACTCCCGTCGGCCTCTGCCCTCCGGTCTCCGACCTCTGATGGGCTTAGCCCTTCGGCCAGTTCCATCCGCAGCCAGTAGCGCCCGTCAGCCTCGCCGAAATCGTCGACCCGGATGATATTCGGGTGCTCCAGATTGGCCATCACCCGCGCCTCGCGCCGGAAACGGTCGAGCGCCTCCGGGCTGCGGTCGAAGTCGGCGGGCAGCAGTTTCAGCGCATAGCGGCGGCCGAGCGTCGTATGCTCCGCCTCGTACACCTCGCCCATGCCGCCCCGTCCGAGCGGACGTACGATGCGGTACTGACCGAGCGACAGCCCGACCGCAAGCGTGTACCCCTTGCGTTCAGACACCGTCTGCACGACCGTCTTCTCTATGTCCATCGGGTCTTCGTTGTCGTTAGCCATGAGTCTTCCTTACCAACGCAAGGTATCCCTTTCACAGGCACAGTTTCAAGCAAAACCGTCTTTTTTGAACGTTGAGCGTTGAGCGTTGGGCGTTTCAACGGCTCGTGGGGACACTCGCCCTCCACTACTCATCCACGCCGTCCTCCGCACTGGAGGGCGAGTGTCCCCACGAGCCGCACGAGCCGCACGAGCCATGCTCGTACGGGACAAAACGACAGAGGGTAAAAGTCCATAGTGAAATAAGCCCTCAGCGCGACAAAACAACACGAAAACCGAAGTTGAAGGCACGATTCGAAACAACAGTGGCGCCGCAAGACGCGCACTGCAAAAAGGAGGGATCGTAATCGACACACGACGCGCCGCGCCACGCCTCGAACGACGAGCCAGAGCCGTCCGAGGCACAGCACTCCCAGACGTTCCCGCCCATGCCGTAGAGCCCCCACTCGTTCCTGCCGCTCTGCTCCACCGGGCACGTGACGGCATGTCCGTCAATATAACCGTCGATGACCCTCCTGCCCATCCTGCCCGAGAAAGCGTTTTTTAAAGCGCTTTTTGCGGCGGAATCCGCATAGTTCCCGTACTTCGGCGGCATACTGCTACCCCACGGATACTCGCGCCCGTCCCCGCACTGTGCGCAGGCCAACCACTCCGACTCCGAGATCACCCGGTAGCGCGCGCCGCCCAGATGGCCTACATCCTCCTGCGTGAGCCACTGGGCGAATTCCTTCGCGTCGTCAAAGTTCATGTAAACAACCGGCTGACGGTCGCCGTTGAGGCTGTGCCCTTCGTACGCCTTGCTGTCATGCGAGGGCTTCATCTTCCGGTACTCGCCGTTGGTCACCTCGTACTTGCCCACCCAGATCTTCAGGGACGGTATCCAGACGAACTCCATGCCGGTCGCGGGCGAGACCCACTCCTGGCCCTCGACCGGCTCTCTGACCTCCTCCAGCTCCACCCGCTGCGTCTTCGGCCCCTTCCAGTCTGCCGTAACCTCCAGCGTCGCGGGCTTGTAGCGCTTCGAACGAATCGATTGATTCGATTCCGTCGATTCTTTCGACACCACAAACCGGTAGCGCGTGTCCGGCTTGAGCGTGAAGGTGTGCGGCGCGTCGACCTCGCGCTGGCCGTCGGAGATCCGCGCGCCGGGCACGTTGCATTCCAGCGTCAGCGTCGGTATCGCGTCTGCCGCGCGTTTGGCCTGCACGGCACGTGTGTTCATCAGCGCATTGCTGTAAGATGCTGTTGCCTCCTGCCACGTCTTGCCCGCTTCGTCGAAGCTGCCTTTCTCGAACAGCCCGGCGGCTCGCGAAGACGCTCGCCCTCCAGTGTCGAACAGCTCCTTGGCGTCGGAAGCGGAACCAGCCTGCTCGGCCTCTTGCTTTGCTTTCTCGCTCTCCTCTCGGCGTGTCTTCGCGGCTTTACGTGAGGTCTCCAGCTTCTCCAACTCCAGACACGCCGCCTGCACCTTGCCGCAGGCGCTCACCGCCTCGCCCCACTTCCGGCCTTGCCACGCCACGTCAGCCTCCACCCAGACCTCGGCGAGCGTGCGCAACTTCTCCCGGAAGCCCTGTCCGGCATCCAGATTCCTTTTTTCCAGCGCCTCCTTTGCGGCCCGCGCCTTGACGTAAGCCGGTTTCGCGTCGCTCTCGCCCGCCAGATCCTCCACCCGCTTGCGCAGCGCTCCGCCCAGAGCGGCGTCGATCTTCTCCAAGGCCGCCGCGCGCTCCCCCGCCGTTTTCAGATCTTTGTCCGCCAGCGCCGCCTCGGCCTCATTTTGGAGCCGCTCGGCCTCCGCCCGTTTTCCGCATCCATCCTCGCCAGCCGCGCCCGTTGCTCCGCCGCCGCACGCTTTTGGTCTTGGGCAGTGCGGTATGACTGGATGGACCGGATTGACAGGACTGACGCCGCGGCTAGCGCGGCTAGGACAGCCAGCGTAAGCGCCGCCTTTTTTACACTCGACTTCGCGGCCTCTGTGTGGCCGCGAAAACCCGTTCCTCCAAGTGCCGCCACCAGCTCGCCGCAGCTCGCGAAGCGCTCTCCCGGCTCTTTCGCCAGCCCGCGCAGCAGGGCGGCGTTCTGCGCCTTGGAAAGCGCCGCCAGCGGCTCGGGCTTCAGGTTGAGCGCCGCATTGGCCATGATCACCGGATCGCCGGTGTCGAAGGCACTGGCGAACGGCACCGCGCCGCTGACCAGCTCGTAAAACAGCGCCGCCAGCGCGTACTGGTCGGTACACCCGTCCTGCCGTCTGCCCGCCCACTGCTCCGGCGCCATGTAGGGCCGTGTCCCGCTCGTGTCGCCCTTCTCCTGACTCACGCGGCTCATACTGCTGCGGATCTCCGCCGCCAGCCCGAAGTCCAGAACCCGCACACGCACCTGCGGCTCGTGAGGACACGGCTCGTGAGGACACTCACCCTCCAGTGTGGGTATTGGGGGGCGAGCGTCCCCGCGAGCCGCCATCAGGCTTTCGATCATCACATTCGACGGCTTGACATCCCGATGCACCACCTTCTCGCGGTGCGCATAGTCCAGCGCTGCCGCGATCTGGCGGCACACCTCCAGCGCCTGCGCCACCGGCACCTTGCCCTCGGGAAACTGCTTGCGCCATTTGTTCAGCGTCACCCCCGGCGCGTAGGTCATCACCAGCAGGGTGTCGCCCGACAAGACCCGCAGCGCCTGGCGCACACGCTCGTCGGCGTACGATACCGATCTGGCCGGGTGCAGCACCAGCGCCGCCGCGATGTTGGGGTGGTGCAACTTCGCGACCAGCGCAAAGTTCTCGCGGATGCGCTCCATCTCCTCGGCGTTGTTCTTGACCAGCGGCGGCAGTCCCTTGACCGCCACGTCGACACCCGCCACCGTGTCCCGCGCCAGATACACAACCCCGAATCCGCCGCCCCCGAGTTCGCGCACCAACTCGTACTGGTCGATACGCCCTAGGGGCGCACCGTCGGGACGCAACGTGTCGGCGCTGCCCAGACTGATGTCCATGCCATTATCAGGCGGGCGGTCACCCGCCCCGCCCATGGTCTTCATGCTGCCTATCGACCTTTCCATCAGTCAACTCCTAAATCCTAACTCCCCAATGCCAACTCTGCCTTCCGCGCACAGCGCGGAAGGCGGCTCGCCCTCCAGTGCCACTCGCCAGTAGTAACTTCCGTGCAACGCGGAAATCGGCCCGCTTATCAACTCCGTGGCGGCCAGTGTAGAAGCTTTCACACCGCTGCTCAAGTCATAAGTAGCAATGGGCGCAATTCTATGTTGTTCAACTTTGTTCCAGATCGTCTGGATGAATCTAAACTAACGAACTAAATCTGCCGCCTTAGCTTTTTCAGGGACCGGGGATCAATCATAATCGGTGGAACGCTCAACGCGCCAAGCGAACGAGATCGCCGGCATCGACCTCAAGCACGAGGCGGAGTGTCTGCTGCGTGACGCTCTTTTCGATCAAACGCCCCGCGACCGGCTCGACCGCACGGTAAGCAGGCGCGCGGTCTATCTCGATGCTCACGGTCGCCCGCTTGCCGCTCCAGTTCGATACCGCAAGCACGTCCGCCTCAGCGGATTCCAGCAGGTTGACCTCGATGTTGTACGGCGTGACGCGTATTCTGGGCCGTACGTCGAGCGTCCCCAAGAACGCCGTCATCCAGTTGCGGTGCGCCGCTTCGAAATCCAAGACCGAATACTCGGCTGCATCGGGGCGCTTTGATGTCGCGATATAACTGATGCCGGGGAAGAAGCCGGTCTGGATGACCCGGCCGCGGCCTGCCGCAACAGCATGTTCCAATGGCGCGTTCGTCCCGCACAGTAGCGGCATGCCGCGATATTCGCCGAGCGGTTTCAGGCGCGGCATTTCATACTCGGCGCGTCCCGGAAGATCGCGCAACACCAGCGGCTCGCGCGAGAAGCCCAGCGCCTTGTCCAAACCGAGCGGTGCGCCGAACTCGTCACTTGTCAACGCGCCTGTCCCCAACACAAGCACGCCGCCATCACGCACCCATGCCGTCAGCGGCGCCAGTGCCGCGCGTTTCAGATGGGCGTCGTTCGCGAACAGGACGCGGTACGGGGCCAGTGATGCGGCGAGTTCATCTTCGTGCAGGATGTCGCAACTCACTCCGCAATGGCGCAGCAACAGATGGAGCCATGCACGCTCTTTACCGAACACATTGTCGCGTGTTGCGTACCAAATATCCCCGCTTACGCTGAGAAGCTGGGCGACATCGCCACGCGCCGGGCGACTGGCCAATACATCGCGTTCGACCGCGCCCATCGTGAAGGTCACCCGCTTGATCGCGTCGTAGATTTCCGGACGATGGCTGTTCGCATCGCTGGTGATCGCGTAGTACGGCCCGTAGTTGAAAAAGTGCATCGACCTGACGCCGTGGCCGAACTCCAGAAAGGCGCGCGCCTGAATCTCCCACGGCGTCCGGGCGAGGATGTTGTAGATGCCGTACTCAATGCCCGGCTTGCGGCATGCAGCGCGCATCACATCAACGTAGTAGCCGTTGATCTGCCGCGTACGCGCCCAACCGCCCCAATCCTCGTGCCAGCCGTAGGTCAAGGCACCCGACCCAAAAATCTCGAACCCGTCGACGCAGCGCGACACCAAATTGCCCTCCAGCAACTCGCAGGCGAAGTTGGCGGTCGTGGGTACGCCGGGCATGTGCCGCTGCACGCAGGTATGACCCGCGCGCAGCATCTCCGTCATCAGATGGTTCATGTAGCGCCGGGTGTAGTAATACGAGACCTTCTGTTGTGCGTTCGTACCTTCCGGATTGTTGTTCAGCGTCAGGCCGGTCCGCATATCCTGCGGCACCCCCGCCTGTTCCAGAAAAGGCGCAAACCCTTGCTGGCAGGCGGCACAGGTTTCGATGTGTTTGAAGTCAAACCCCGGCTCGTCCATCAGATTGATCGCAACCCAGTCGGAACGGTCCGAATGTTTGCGCGCAACGTCCGTGAACAGCGCATCGATACGCGCACGATCAGGCTGACCGAGACAGCCCGGAGCAACCGTATGATGAAAGAAGAAGTGCGACGGCCGCCGTTTCGCATCATTGACCCCGATCAGGCGGAGCGCTTCAAGCTCATTCGTCACCGCCTGCGCGGACGAGCGATCCTCGCGCAGCGCCATGCCGGTAAAAAAGGGAAACGCCGACGGCGGCTTGCCCGGCACCTGCGGCACGGCCCGCGCCATGGCCAGCGAGGCCTCGCTCCCGACGCGCTCGGTCACGAGGCGGTAATCCGTCAGGTCGATCGCGAATATATAGCCGTCGCCTGTGCCGCGCCGCGTCTCGCGCTGCATAAGGCCATCCTCGGACGGCGTCTTTGAGAAAAACACCTCGAAAGCCGCCTCGGGTTCCGGCTTGCCGTAAACGCGCATCGCGTACAGGCTGATCTGGTTGAGTCCGCCGTAAGCGAGATACGAGGAGACATCCACCCACGGGCTCTCGTCACCGGCCGCCATGCGGATGCCGGGCTTGTCCTCAGACCCCGCGTAGATACTACGCACGATACCCTTGAGGTTGATGTTCGCGTGATCGGTGTACCACGGCGCGAACGGACGACGTCCCCAGAAATGAATAACGGCCGGCACCTTTTGCTCCGGCAGCATGCGCACCTTCAGGTAGAACGGCGTGAGGTCGGTCACGCGCGGCTCGTACATCAGGTTCGTCGTCACGATCATCACATCCAAGCTACGCGTATAGGCTGTGACCGGCACGGCATGCAGTTTCTCCACGGCGAGGCGCAGAGGGCCAGCGGCGGCGTCAAACTCGGCGACACACCACATCCAACGCGAGTAACCGGAACCCCATTTTTTCTCGCCCTCAGGCGTGGTGCGCGGAGAGACCTCTTCCGCCCCCATCTCCGCGCGCGCCACCTGCCGGTCCTCCTGCTCGGCAATCAACGCGAATCCCGTCCGGGCGCGGTGCGTGATAATGTCCAGATAGCGAACCCACACGCGATAGCGGCCTCCTACGGGCAGGGTCACCGTCGCAGTGGCCGCCCCCGGCTCGCCGTTCCTGCCGCTCAACATCTGTCCAAAAGGACGGCCCGCATACCACGCCTTGGGATCATGCTCCAAGACGCTCCAGCCGCTGCTCAGCGTCATCGCTTCGGCTTGCACCACCTGCGCGTCCTGCGGCAACGCGGCGCAAACAATCTGCGCCGTCATCAAACAAACAATCCCGCCGATCCAACCGCTATGCACCACGTTCATCATTGTGCTCCTTTCGCGTCAAGATTTCAGCGGGAACGGGCGGACGTGCGCGGGTTGCGCAAATAATAAAGAAAGCCGTCTTCCGCACCACCGATGAAGTCCGGCACGCCGTCGTCATTAAAGTCCACGACCGTCGGACTGACATCATGACCCTCGATGTTCTTGATGTGGAGATTTCCCATATTCGCAAAGAAGAAGCGTCCGTCCTTGGCCTCGGTCTGCCGCCACCACTCGGCATTTTTGGAGTTGATCAGGATGTCCAGCCGTCCGTCACCGTCCCAGTCCGTGATACACAGCTTGCGGCGTCCGCTGCCTCCCGCGCGACCGCGGTTGAAGCGGAGCGGCTCGCCCTTCTCGTTGCAGAACACGCGGCGCGGATGTAGCAGGACGCGCTCTCCATCGCGCAGGGCCCGCTCAAAAAAGGCGAGGTAGCCCTCTTGATCCAACATCACGAGATCCACCAGTCCATCGCCGTTCCAATCCACCGTGACCGGCGTCGTACGCCACTGCGTGAGCAGAGCCTTGCCCTCGGGCCGCATCCATCCCCAATCCAAAGTCGGCTGGGCACCCTCCCACTCGACCTCGATCGGCTGCGCAGCAGCCAGAACCGGCTTCCGGCGCGTGCCGATGTTGCGGTACCAATGTACCTTGCCCAAGATCGAGTTCGCCACGATGTCCAGCCGTCCGTCGCCGTCCCAGTCGCACACGGTCTGCGTGGTGTAACCCCACTTCGCTTCACACGGCCCCTGGATGCTGCCATTCGGGCCAGCCATGACCCGCAGCACCTTCCCGTCGGCCTCCAGCAATTTCGGCTCGGCCCAAACCGGCTGCTCCACGCCCTTCCCGCTCAGGTTCTCGATGAACGCGATATACCCAGCCGTGTTACCGCAAATCAAATCCCAGTCGCCATCGCCGTCCCAGTCGCACCCAAACGGCGTCACCAGCGCGCCGAACTTCACATCCTGCGCCTCCTGACGGAAGTAACGCGGCTGCCGGAAGCGGGGCATGCGCTCCGCGCACAGCGAGCCGGTGTTCTCGATAAATGCCACGCGCCCGTCTTCATCGCCGCAGATCAGGTCCAAGTCGCCGTCGCCGTCCCAGTCGATGGCCGTGGGCGTGATCATCTGCAAATCCATCACCAGCGGACGGCCGTCGCTGCCCACCAGACGACGCCCCGCCGCATACTCCGGATGCGTGCGCGAGCCGATGTTCTCAAAATAGGTGAACCCGTCTAGAAACTCTCCGCACAACAGATCAAGGTCTCCATCCCCGTCCCAGTCTGCAAAGTTTGGCGAAGGCCAGCCAAACACCTCCAGCGGTTGCCCCGCCGCCAGCACCAACTCCGCCGGAGCGTAATCGGGTTGCTGTGTGGTGCCGCGATTGCGCAGCCAATAGACCAGTCCGCGCAACGGCCCGTTGGTCCAGACGCCCTCGGCGTTGTAGGCGTTATCCCATCCGTAGGACGTCCAGTCGCCGACGCCGACGATCAAGTCTTGCGCACCGTCGCCGTCGTAATCGACATAGCGCCACATGTTGGCGCGCACTCTGTTCGTGTGGATATTCGACTTGATGTTTTCGCCCTTGATCCCGACACCCCGAGCGGTCCCGACCTGTTTGAACTCAGGGTGCATCGTGGCCGGCGTCAGAACGTGCGGCACGCCATCGACAAAACTCACCTGCACGTTTGAGGGCGAGCGGCTGAGTCTGCGCGCGGCCTTAAACACTGGCATGCGCGCCCCACTGTCCAGTCCGAGCATCCATCCGCGCGGCGAGGTACGGCCGGTAGGATTCTCGAACACATAGATTCCGTTGTACGGCTGATCCGGACAGGACACCACCAGATCAAGATCGCCGTCGTCATCCGCGTCCATCGGTAGCGGCCACGCCCACAGGCCAACGCCTAGATAAACCGTCAAGCCCGGATTGTTGTAGGGCAGGCGTTCGAGCGAGCCTTCGACCTCAAGACCCAGCAACAACAAGCCGCCGGCCCAAGTACCCTGCGGCAGCGACGCACGCTCGCCCGCCTTGAGTTTCCGTGCGTACACATGTAACCGCGTGCGGCCTGCGTCGGTATAGCGGAAGTTCACGCCCGCAACAGGCGACCAGCCATCGAACCGCGCATCAGGATTCGTGACCGTACACGCCATGTGGACCGTCGTGTCCTTGTGCGCCTCGACCTCCACGACCGCAGGCTCGCCACCCGCGATTTGCGTGTAACGCCACGTTGCGGTGTCGCGCGGCAGGTCCATCCACACATACGTCCGATTGGAAAAAGCCTTCGCGCCGTTTGCCAGCGGTTGGAGCGTCCACCCCGTTCCGCTGATGATCAGCGTCTCCGTCTCTACCCGTTGCTGCGCAGCCTCCTCCGCGAACGCTGCAACACAAAGAACCGCGCACCCCAATGCGCACCACAACCGGCTTCCAACCCTTGACATGCTTTTCATTGTCATCCCTCGTTCTCCTCTCGTCACTTATTATGGTCCTCACTTCACATCTTACCGCGCAAACGCCCGACTCTGACCGGTCGCAGCAAAGTCGAGCCAAGAAAGCCGGTCACAAAGATCACCGTCGTACCCAGCACGATCGACAAATTCTGATGGATCGCCACCGGTAGCGGCCACCGCTTCTGCCACACGCTGACCCACGCGATCGTCAACACACCCAGCACCACGCCAAGCGCCGCTTCGGGATTCCGCGCCTTCTGACAGAAATACCCCAACAGAAACAGACCGAGCATACCGCCACTGAAGATGGATTGCATTGCCCACCAGGCATCAAGCGCGCTCCTGACATGCATCATCGCCAGCGCACACCCCACCCCCAGCACCGCCAGCGCCACCGTCGCCCCCTGCAAGACGCGCAACGCGCGCGAGTCTTGCACCTGCGGATCCACGAACCGTTTGTAGTAATCCTCAAGTATGATCGTCGCGCCACTGTTGAGACTGGTGGAGACCGTGCTCATGCCTGCCGCGAAAATCGCGGCGATCAAGAGCCCTGTGATGCCGACCGGCAACCCCTTAACAATGAAGAA
>Ga0255343_1003110_pt1 | contig 18021 bp, 19 predicted proteins | sample wastewater_treat_4_FD_192413 | JGI IMG/M metagenome (GOLD analysis project Ga0255343, IMG submission 192413) | Wastewater microbial communities from Lulu Island WWTP, Vancouver, Canada - plant16 | ecosystem: Engineered > WWTP > Wastewater > Unclassified | place: Canada: Vancouver, British... | reverse complement strand
GCCGAAATGCTCTTCATGAAATCGCAAGCCCGCATCAACGGCGATATCCAAACCGGAAAGTTGGTGGTGGAAGTAGGTGCTTCATTTACCGGGAACTGCAGTATGGGTCCTGTAATTAAGGATATCAAAAATGCCGACCGACCAGCCCAAAAGCTCGCAGAAAAAACCGCTTAATAACTGGATCCGCTATTCCTCTATGGGAATTCAAATGGGAGCTACCATTTTTATTCTTACATGGTTGGGAATTAAAGCCGATGCCTGGTTGAAGATGAAATTCCCTCTCTTCACCCTTTTAATGGCAATGTTTTCGGCCTTCGCTGCGGTGTACTACTTCATAAAAGATTTCTTACCGAAAAAACCTCGTTCTTAAACGGGGTTTTCTTTTTTATCTTAATTCCTTCACACTAGAGAATAGTTCGCTCAAATATTTCTTGTCCGATTTTATTTCAATTATATTCTACTTCTACCCTCCTATCATTTAGAGATCCTCATATATTCCCTAAATTCGCACTCGTGAAATCCTTTCTCTTCAAATTACTTCTTCTAGCTGCAGTAGTAACTACAGCTTATGCATTGTTAGGCAATATCGTTCCCGCGCGATTTTATTTCGCCGGCTTTTATGCCGTTGCCGGATTATTCATTCTTGTAACTCTTTTGTTTCACCTCGGACTCCAAAAAAGTTTTGAAAAAGGTTCGAAGAATTTTATTCGTTACTACATGGGAGCTACAGGACTAAAGCTATTATTGTTCTTAATCATCATACTCATCTACGCCTTCGTAAATAAAGCCGGAGCCGTAGGATTCGCCCTCTGCTTTTTCTTTTACTATTTTACCTTCACCGCCTTCGAAGTAATCGTTGCGAATGCACAGTTTGGAAGAGTTGTGCAAGATGAGAAGGAGAAGAAGGCAATGAATGAAAGAATGAGTGAGTGAGTGAGTGAATGAGTGACTGAATGACTGAATGACTGAATGAGTGAATGAATGAGTGAGTGAGTGAATGACTGAATTTATTAAAGGTTCGTTTTGAGATATTCATACTTTTAGTGTTTATCATACTGTACGAATGAAATTGGGATGATCGATAAACGATGATATAAACTAAATTGCTACTTAAATGCCTTACTATACTCGCAAAATATCAATTAGTGAATTTAACTATTGGGTAAGCAATTGTAGTGTTCAGGAAATTGGTTACCCATCCGGATTTAATGGCAAGGAGAACGATAATGAGATTAAAGGTGTGGGGAATAGTTTGGATTTTGGAGCGAGGATGTATGATTCGAGATTGGGTAGGTGGCTGTCTATCGATCCTTGCTTTTCGAAATATCCATTTGGCTCTCCATATAATTTTGCTTTAAATACTCCTATTCAAGCTTTTGATCCAGACGGTAAATTAGTTATATTTAATAATGGGTTTCGCATTTCAGGGTACCCTCAACCATTTGATAATGCAAAATTACGATTATCCAATAAAGATAATTTTAACTACTGGGGGGAAATTGATAGTAAATTTTTGAATAGAATTGGTGATCATAAAGCACTTTATGCTGACGGGACTCATGGTATTTTCACTTCGGTAACAGAAAGAAGAATGGCGGGTTATTCAATCGGCATGAGTATTGTTGAAAAAATAAAAAGTGGAGAAGTTGTTTTAAAGAAAAACGAGGCCGGTGAAATAATAGAATCAATTAAAATAGTTGCACATAGTCAGGGTAGTGCTTTAGCTGAAGGAGAAGTCGCAGCTTTAACAGAATCTGGATTCAAAGTTGAAGTGGTTTATAATATTGCACCCAAGCAGCCAGATGATCTAAAATTCAAAAATGTTAAAAGGGTAGTCCAATATGGAAGTGATTGGGATATTATTGCTCCGCAAGCAAAAATTCATGGAAAAGTAGAGGACGGAGGAGGACCTAAAGAAGACGGCCCTATTGATGGTCATGAACTTAAAAATTATGAAAACATATTTGATATTAAAAAGGGAGATCCAGGATACGTTGCTCCAAGGGAAGATAATCAACAAAAAGCAATGCCTTATAAATGAAAACCTATCAAATTAAAAGCTTGCAGATTCTACTAGTTGGATTTACATCAATCCTTATGCTTATAATTTTACCGTTCAGGCCCGGGTTGGAACTAGGTTATGTATACATACCGTTGATCTCAACTATTATTAGTAGTCTTTGTGCAATTGTTTATATTATAATTTATAAATATATTAACAATTGGAGTCACATAGCCTTTTGGCTCTTTATAATTTTAATCATATTGGTTAATTTCCTGATGATATTTCCATGGGATTAAGTGCAAATAAATCTGTCATATAAAATCGGTAATGTCTGCATTATCACTCGTCTATAGGATACCCAACCACTCTACAAAAAACAGGAATATTATATATTATAATAAGTGAATAAATTGTTCGAAATTCCTCGAATTGTTTTTATGAAAACAGGTACACATGGTTACCCATCCGGATTTAATGGCAAGGAGAATGATAATGAGATAAAAGGTGTAGGGAATCAGCAGGATTATGGGTTCAGAATATATGATACAAGGCTAGGTAAGTTTTTATCTGTGGATCCATTGACAAAAGATTATCCTTGGTATACTCCTTATCAATTTGCAGGGAATAAGCCGACAACATATATAGATCTTGATGGATTAGAAGAGGCTAGAATTGATGCAATGTATCGAAATACTTATAAAGCTGCTAAAACTCTTTATCCTGATGATGCCGCAAAACGACAAGCATATATAGATCAAGCCGGAAAAGACAGAGCCATTGGGGCAGCTTTAGGTTCAGTTGCTATATTTACTGAATTCGCTCCAGTTTTAGCAAGATTAGGCTATACTACTGCTGCTGTTAGTTGTGGAATTTCAATTGCAAAAGGAGATAATGCCTACGAAGTTATTAAATCAACTTACTCGGGGTTTTATGGTGGTGCTGCATTAGGTTTAGGAGGATCAGCTGTGTCATTAATTGGCTTAGCGGGTAAAGGAGCCGTTTCTGGATTAGTCGGAGAAGCAACTAATCAAGTTTTTGATAACGCTTTTGGCAATGCTGATGGGTCTAACTTAGGAAGATTGGTTTATAGTGGAGCTATTGGGTCTATAGCTAATATCTTTTCATCTAAATTAGTTGAAAATGTGAATGATAAAGTTCAACAGCGTGTTATTACTGCAATAGCGCAAACAGAAACTGAAGTTTATAGAAATACAATTCAAAAAGTAATTCAAACAGAAACCCCAGGAATTGGCAATCAGTCATTAAAAAAGGCCGTAAATATGAGAATAGGGACAATACAAAGTTTAATAAAGTCCCAAGGCGAACAATTAAAGGCTGGCTTAAAGCAGGTAATTGAGAGAGGCACGGATGTTCTCCAAGATAGGGCAAATGAAAAATAGAATGTTAACGAAAAAACTAAATATTTTAGTTGTTTTAATGTGTGCTTTATCTGTAGCATTTATTTATGCAAAAGATTTGAAGTACGATTATTATTTTTATTTTAAAGGAAAGAAATCTATTGCTATTGTTGAGCAAATTGAAAAAGTAAAAGAGTATAGGCCTTATATTGTCAAATTGGGTTATTACAACGAGAATACTAAAAAAGCAGAAAGTTGCTCACTGAAACTTGATGGAAATTTTGGGAGCACATTAACACAAGGTAGTTCTCTTTATATTTTTTACACCGAACAAAATCCATGTGATCTTTACATTGAAGGATACAAATATCCTACGAAAATGGATTTAGTAATTCACGTAATAATTTTTTCAATCGCTATTTTTGCTTGCATAGTGTTTTCAAAAAAAATATTATTCAACCAAAAAATGGACTGAATTTAAAAGGTAATCAAAATTGAAGAAGTTAACATTTATAAAGTTATCGATGAGTTTCCTGAAAGCGATCATAAGGGTAATTAAAAGAAGTGGATTATGTTTCCCAGGAGATTAGGAATTAAAATTGAAGAAAGAGAGAACTTTTAGAACCAATCACTCTTTCAATCTCAACATATAGACCATGTACGGCAGCTCGCGATTAGGAATAGTGTATCCACTAAAAGATCATGTAATTTACGATACGCAGTTCGGGAATAACTGGCCCAGGCCGGTAGAGCAAATGAATGTTGGTTTAAAACTGCTTTATGTTTAATGATGCCATATTTGTTTGTAAAGTAGCTTTGATTTTCCCCTTTTCACCACTACCTTCACCTTATGTATTCTAATCCATTAAATACAATAAAATTGGCTTCCCCCTTATCAGGATATCCTGATTTGAACTGTTTTTATGGTTACCCATCCGGATTTAATGGCAAGGAGAATGATAATGAGATTAAAGGTATGGGGAATAGTTTGGATTTTGGAGCGAGGATGTATGATTCGAGATTGGGCCGTTTCTACAGCACAGATCCTCTAATTGAAAAATACCCTTCTTTGTCCACTTATCATTTCGTTAATAATAACCCAGTCTATAATATTGAGGTAGATGGCAAATATTTCACTGGTAATACGGCGAATGTAAAAGCTGTTTATTCAATTGTATCACAATTAGCATCACTAGGTAATGCAAGAGCTATCACATTTTAAGCAGCTCTTGAAAAAATGGATGCATCCGAAGTTGAATTTAACATTATAAATTCTACTAAACCAGGTTGGTTTGTTGGGACAGGTAAAGGAGGAGCAACGAAATTTGATGTTGACAATAATAGAATTTTAATAGATGTTTTTACTTTTAAAGATGGAATAGACCACTATATAAGCAAAGAAGGAAGAACTGGGCACGAATTGGAACATGGTGTTCAGTTTTTAAATGGTGAGATAAGTTTTAAAGGTAGTGAACCTGATATCAGCTTAACTTATGATGAAAGTGATGAAGTAAAGTCATTTCAAATTCAAAATTTGATTACAAATACTCAACTTAGCCATGATGACAGATTAAAATCTGATGACGATGCTAGAGATAATGCTAAACAATATTCAATGCCTTTGAAAACCGAAACTACTCTAACCACTGAGCAAGGGGAAAAATTTAAAAACTCATCTCAGACAATTAGAAATAGTATATATAATTATAAACCAACGGAAAAGCAAAAACTTGAGAAAAAATCAATATTTAAAAATGATTAAATTAAATAGGTTTATTCTAATATTTATTATAACTCCATTTTTTAGTAAATGTCAACAAAAACATTATACTAAATTAGGGAGTGAAGGAGGTCCTGCGTTCATGACTCTTTATTCAAATAATTCTTATGAGTATTTATGGTATAGATACTATGATCTTGGTCCAATAGATGATACAATATCTCATAGTGGTACTTGGAAAGAAAGTGGCGATACTTTAATTCTCAATAGTTACAACAAGCCAAGTAACTATGAGTTCTTAAAAATTGAGAGAGAAGAAGTAATTAATGATAATGATAGTACAATTATAATGATCAAATCATTTGACACTACTCCTTTTTTATTTTATGCGCCTAAACAAATTAGAGTTAATGACAGATACTATTCAATTACTTTGTTGGATGAATTTTCTATTAGATTTGCAATTCCACGGTCGGAAGTTAAGTATATAGTTATACCCGGATATCCGCTCTATTACCCAAAAAGTAAAAAATCTAATTATTTTCAGTTTGCTATAAAAGAATTAACAAGTAAAAAGTTTGAGTATTCAGGAGGGACCTATTTTTTAAATGAAAAATTTTTAACAAGGGGAGATACTCTCTATCAATTATGGAATAATGAAGTACAGTTGACATTTTTAAAGGACAAATAAAATTCATTATCCAATTCACAAAAGACAAGCTACCCCACTGATGTATTCATTCAGCCCATAGGGTACGAATTGGAGTCTACCCAGATGATAACTCTGCGGATTCTTAGTCAAAATTCAATTCACTATCCTCTTTTTCAACCTCTCATTGTACCAAACCATCCATGGCCATTCAACACCTTCGATTCCGATTTCATAGCCTTGCTGTAGGTGCTTTTTTATTAAAGGATATTGAAGTGCGCGCGATCTCGGTAGCTCTACCTTTTTTATTTTAAAGTAAATCCGCTTTAACAGCTTTGTGATCAAAATACTCATAAGTATTGCGAGTATAAATTGAATTCCCGAATAATACAGTAAAGCTGTTCCAACAATTTTTAATACGCGTTCAATATATTTCCAACTCGAATGCACATAGGCGGCAACGTTACTCCTCGGAACTAATACTATATGTTCTAGTCGTATCGTTTTTATAAATCGATCGGTCTTGATTTCTTTTAACGAATACAACGTCACTTGATAGGGATCTGTCCCCGCCTCTTCTCCTTCTTTGAAATAACATGCATTACCATCAACAGTAAATTCTAGCGCTTTTCCTTCTACTCGTTGCGATTGTATCGTGACCGCTGCCGCAGGAATTGAAATCTTTCCCGTCATCTGTGCCGATAAAACATACTTAAGTACCGTCTGCTTAATCATCTTCCCTTCGTAAAGCACTTCTTCTCGCTCTACAATTGGTCCCGATGATAAAAACCAACCGTTGAATTTCTCTCGCTTGAAAAAGCGTCCGTCGCTGGGAAAGGCAAATGTTATCTCTACTTCTTCGTTAACCTTTAAGTGGCTTCGCGATGCCGTTTGATGAAGAAAGTAAACTTGCTGCTCTTTTTCCGTCGGTGCCCACGCAAAGTTCAGTTGATCATACCTGAATTTTTTCTCAGGGTCCGATAGGGTTTGATAGGCTTCATTAATCAGCTTAAACTGCTCAGCCGCTGTGGCATCTCCCAGATTTTTATCGGGGTGATAGGCTTGCGCCAGTCGGTAAAATGCCTTCTTTATATCTTCCTTGCCCGCATCACGCGATACTCCTAATAACTCATAAAAATCGCGGATGGCCATACCTTCTTTCTCTTCTGCAAAGAAAAGAGGATTTGCTTATTTTTCAGCATTTATTGCCTCGATTCCTTAGATTTCTGCTCACATTGCTAACATCTACCCTTTCATAACACAATAAACTTCTCCATTTCTCCTTATAAGGATAGCTTATTTTTGCTGGGATGTCGCGTTTGAAGAAACCTCTTATTATTCTGTTTAGTGTGCTGGCCGGATTATTCCTGCTGGCTATGACTACCGCTCTCATTTTGGGACCGCGGATTAAAGATCTTGTTGTTGAACAAATCAACCAACGGTTAAGTACACCCGTTAAAGTTGATGCAATCGACTTTTCTTTCATCAGAAAATTCCCTTATGCTTCTGTCGATTTTTCGGGAGTTACTGCCGGCGGCGCTAAAGTTTCAGGAACAAATAAACCTCTTCTTGAAGCTCGCCATGTCTTCCTTCAGTTCAACATCTTCGATGTATTTGGTGATGAGTTGCACCTGAAAAAAATTACTGTTGAGGAAGCATCTCTCGTAATTTATACCGACGAGAATGGCGCGAACAACTACGACATCTTTAAAAAATCGAATTCGAAAGGCGGTAACTTTAAACTGGAACTCGAATCGGTCGATCTCGATCATGTGAATGTTTGGGTGCGCGATATAAACGGTGAACGCGACTATAGCGCCGATGTGCTGAAAGCAAATTTAAGCGGACAATTTACCGAGGATGTGTATGAACTTAACACCAAAGGCGATTTATTCGTGAATCATTTCCGCATGAATAAAACGAATTACCTCGATCATAAAAATACTACACTTACTTTAGCGATCAACATTAATTCGAAAGCCGGCACATATGATATTTCATCATCGACGCTTAAAGTGGAAGAGATAAATTTAGCAGTTAACGGACATGTGAGAAATGAGTCGGAAGGTGTTCGTACCGACCTAACTATCGAGAGTAAAGAAGCGGGTTTGAAAGAACTTTTATCGCTGATTCCCGGATTGTATATCGAGAAGTTAAAGGATTATAAATATTCAGGAGATATTTACTTTAAGATGCAGATCAACGGAGTATCTTCTGCTACTTCTACTCCTCTAATAAATGCTTCATTCGGAACATCAAATGCAACGCTTAGTCCGAAGTCGAGCGATTATAAGTTGAGCAATATTCGTTTCAACGGAACCTATATCAGTCGTATCTCGGCTAGCCATCCCGTTAGTAAAATGTCGCTAAATAATTTATCGGCAACCCTCGAAGGCCAACCACTATCGGCATCCTTAACAGTAGAAGATTTTTCGAATCCTTATATCAGCCTCGACGCTAAAAGTACTATCAACCTCGAAGTATTGAGTCGCTTTTACATGCCCGATACATTAGAATCTATTTCGGGAATGCTAACGGTGAATGCGCAAATCAAAGGCCGTAGCAACGACCGCAGCAGTTGGCTCTCCGACGGAAGTGTTACGCTGAAAGATGTATCTTTTAAAATCAAAGAGAAGCCTGTTGCGTTTACGGGATTCAACGGCGACTTCTCACTGAAAGGCAGCAGACTTACTGTGGGCGATTTCAGAGGTAGTGCAGCGGGTAGCGACTTCAACGCAAATGGTGTTTTCGAAAATGTTTATGGATTCTTACTTACAAAAGATGAAATTATCAGCGGACAAGCGAATATATCATCACGCAACCTCGACCTAAACGAACTTCTCGAAGACAAATCACAAACAAGCACTACCGACACCACCTATCGACTTGACTTCGATCGACGATTGAACTTAGCATTGAACGTAAATATTGGAATACTATCATTCAGGAAATTCCAAGCATGGCAGATGAGAGGAAGCATCACATTAAAAGATAAAGTGCTAAACACCTCTGATCTTACTTTCAAAGCATGCGAAGGAACAATACGAATGGATGGAACTATGGATGCATCGAGCAACGACAGTGTTTTAATTGCTTGTAATGCGGATATTAAAAAGATCGACATGTCGCAGTTATTTTATCAAATGGGAAACTTCGGACAAGAAATTATTACCGATAAAAATCTGAAAGGAAAAGTTACTGCCAACATACAATTTGCGAGTACATGGAGTAAGACACTCTTCTGTAATTTCGATCGCATCTATTCGAAAAGTAATTTAACAATTGAGAACGGAGAATTAGTAAACTTCGAACCAATGTTAGCACTATCAAAATATGTGAAAGGTGCCGATTTCAAAAACATTAAATTCAGCACACTTAAAAATCAAATTGAGATTCGCAATCAAGTGATCAATATTCCAACAATGGAAATCAAGAGCAGTGCTATGGATGTAACCGCATCAGGAACACATACCTTTGATAATATTGTTGACTATCACTTCCAGCTTTATTTATCGCAATTAATCGGCAAAATAGTTCGCGATCAGAACACCGAATTTGGCACAATAGAAGACGATGGGCTGGGCAGAATGCGCATATTTATCAATATGAAAGGCCCGGCGGGGAATCCGAAAATCACTTATGATCGCAAAGGAATCGAGCAGAAAATACAGCAAGATATCAAGGACGAGAAGCAAAATCTAAAGAATATCTTGAAGCAAGAATTCGGTTGGTTTAAAAAAGACAGCAGCAAAGTGCGTCAGGATCAACCCAATACGCAAAAACCACCCAAAAAAGAAGAGCTTCAGATTGAGTACGATAATTAGTGGATACTCCCTTTAAATTCAATAACTTTGTCGGGAGCAGTAACGCGAGGATGATCTCTTGAACCGGATACTTGAAGAGTAACAAGAATCTTTTTTACAGGAGCATCTCCCGAAATTTGAATGCAGTGAATATTTATACTAGAAAACAGCGCTGGAAATTAACTTTATTGATTGCCGCCCTCCTAATCGGGATCGGGTCTTTATGGTACACCAATCAGTTAGTACAAAAGTTAGCTACCGAAGAAAAAAAGAAAGTAGAATTGTGGGCGGAAGCTACGCGTCAGATTTCTGATATCAATACCGAGCCGGGCGATATCAGCTTTGCGCTTTCGGTACTAACGAACAATACAACAGTTCCTGTAATCCTAACGGATGAAAAGAAACAAATTATCTCGACCAGAAATTTGGATTCGTTATTATCGGACGATAATAACTATTTAAAACAAGAATTAGCGGAGATGGCTCAACAACACGAGCCTATTGAAATTGCGTTTGCTGGCAACCAGAAAAATTTTATCTATTACAAAGATTCCTTAATTCTTACACAGCTGCGATACTATCCTTATTTCCAATTGATGGTTATCGGATTATTTTTAATCGTGTCGTACCTCGCCTTCAGCTCATCGCGCAAAGCAGAACAAAATCAGGTGTGGGTTGGAATGGCGAAAGAAACAGCGCATCAATTAGGAACGCCATTATCATCGTTAATGGCATGGCTTGAAATAATCAAGTTAAAATCGCCAAACGAAGAATATGTAATCGAACTTGAAAAAGACATCAATCGTTTAAACACGATTACAGAGCGTTTCTCGAAAATCGGATCTGCGCCTGCTCTAAAGAAAGAAAATCTCACAGAAGTTTTAGAAAACTCCATCAGCTATATTAAAAGCAGAAGTTCATCGCGAGTTAATTTTTCACTCGAGAATGCACAGAGTTATAATGTAGAAGCTCCGTTAAACGTTGCGCTATTTGAATGGGTATTAGAAAATATTTTCAAGAATGCCATTGATGCGATGAGTGGAGAAGGAAGCATTCAAATTAAAATTACCGATCAGCAACAGTTTGCGTATATCGATATTAGCGATACCGGGAAAGGAATTCAGAAATCGAAATACAAAACAGTATTTAAGCCCGGATATACTTCTAAAAATCGCGGATGGGGATTAGGATTATCGCTCTCGAAACGTATTGTGGAAGAATATCACGCGGGACAAATTTTCGTAAAAAGCTCCGAGCTAAACAAAGGAACTACCTTCCGTATTGTGCTTAAAAAAGGAGCCTGATTGCTACTATCATGGCCGGCATTTACCTACATATACCTTTTTGCAGGCAAGCCTGTCACTATTGTGATTTTCACTTTAGCACTTCGCATAAAAACAAAGATGAATTTGTTGCGTCTCTTTTAAAAGAAATAGAGATTCGAAGTGATTATCTGCAAGGAGAAAAAATCGAGACGATTTATTTTGGCGGAGGAACACCATCACTACTCAGCACCGACGAGATAGCGCGAATTATAGATCGATTACAGGAGCACCATGACTTATCGGAAGTAAAAGAAATTACACTTGAGGCGAATCCTGATGATCTAACGGCAACGTATCTACGAAAACTACGACATACTCCGGTAAATCGTCTGAGCATAGGCATACAATCGTTTCGCGATGAAGACTTAAAGTTGATGAATAGAGCACACGACAGCCGACAAGCATTACGTTGTGTACCCGAAGCCGCTGATATAGGATTTGAAAATATAACCATCGACTTAATTTACGGTATTCCGGGATTAATGATGAGCGATTGGAAAAGAAATTTAGAGACAGCACTTCAACTTCCTGTCAATCATCTTTCGTCCTATTGTTTAACAGTAGAGCCTAAAACCGCTTTAGCATTTCAAGTAAACAAAGGAACGATACCGGCGGTAGATGATGATGCAGCAGCAGACCAATTTGATTATTTAATTGAATACACCGAAGCTGCCGGGATGCCGTGGTACGAAGTATCAAATTTTGCAAAACCCGGATTCGAATCGAAACATAATTCATCGTACTGGACGGGAGCTCGGTATTTAGGATTAGGTCCTTCGGCACATTCCTTCAATGGGAAAAACAGATCATGGAATGTAAAATCGAATGCAGGATATATTCAGCAGATTAATGAAAATCGATTACCTTCGGAAGAAGAAACGCTAACTAGCGAAGAACGATTCAACGAAGTAGTATTAACCTCGTTAAGAACGCGCAAGGGACTAACGCTATCGGATATCCGAAAATACGCTAATGAAAATACGTTAAAATTGATTTTAGAAAAGTGCCGAAAAAAATCGGACCTAGGACTACTAATAATCAACGACGAAAACATTGTACTCACCCGCAAAGGCCTACTATTTGCTGACGCCATTGCCTCTGAATTCTTCATTACACTATGAAAACGACCATTCACTTTAACGGAAAAGAATATACTGCTGACCTAAGCAAAGGGCATGATCTATCGATACCCTTAGTGGCTGGAGAAGATCGTGTTTCAGCATGGTATGTACCACCGATAAGAATAGAACCCGTTAAGATGGGAGAATGGACAGGCTCGGTAGCTGCGGGAGCGTCGGTAAACTTCAGAAATATCTTTTTTAATCCCCATGGACACGGAACGCATACCGAATCATACGGACATATCAGCAAAGAAATATACAGTGTAAACGAAGTGATGCAAAAGCACTTTTTTGTTGCTCAGATAATAACGGTAACGCCTATACGAGAAGGAGAAGATTACATTATTCACAAAAGTCAAATTGCGGAGCAATGCATTGCGGGAATAGAAGCCATTATACTACGTACGATGCCTAACGGCGATGAAAAGATGCACCGTAAATACTCAAGTAGTAATCCGCCCTACTTGCACCACGAAGCTGCAAGTTGGATGTGCGAAAACAACATCAAGCATTTACTACTCGATTTACCCTCAGTAGATCGCGAAGAAGACGGAGGGAAACTACTTGCGCATCATGCCTTTTGGAATTACCCAGCAGCACCAAGAAAAGACGCCACAATTACTGAAATGATTTATGTACGAGAAGAAATAAAAGACGGGTTGTATTTATTAAATCTCCAAACGGCACCATTTGAAAACGACGCAACACCATCGAGGCCGGTAGTGTTTGGGTTATACCTTTAAAACTTCGTTTTATATCCGAGGTTTAAAGTACTTGAGTGAATGTTTAAAACAGATTAAAATTCAGTTACGATGAAAGATTTTTTCAATTGAAGTTCCTTAAACAATAAAAATCTGATAATCTGTTACTCATGCTTCTATATTCGAGTTTCTTGGGTCTATATTTGAAAGAGCGGTTAAATGATATTGAAGCAATGGACATTGATTTTAAAGCCCAGTTTTTTAATATTATGGATGCCGTTATTAGAGATTATAAAACTTGGCAGATGCATAAATAAACATCTAGCATTGAATATTTCTAATTTACTTTTTAGGCAACGGTTCCACCCAAGAAAAAGTAGTTCTCCATCGTTCATCAATCTTAAAATCAATGGTAACAAAAGAACCCTTGCAATCACAAATTTCCCTTTTCAGTTCTTGGTCGTAGTGCTTCAATGGATTAAAATCAAAACAATAGATAAAAATCTCTCCATTCGCTTCGTCCGGCTCTCCTAAAATATTCTTTACATCATCTTTTGATTTCCCTTTTAAATCTGGAAAGTTTTCACTCTTGGCAATATTATATCTATACTCCGAACTTGTCAGCCATTTTTTCTTATCAAAAGAATTTGACTGTAATTTAACTGAAGTACGACAGCTTTCTGTTATAAATAACATCAATATTATACACAATAACTTCATCTTATTTTGGACTTACAGATTTACTCTTTCCAGTTGTATTATCGTATAGCTGTGGTCGTGGATTTCCTACATTAGCTGTCTTCCCACCTTTAAAATCTACGTTTTTAAATATTGCATCAATATTTCCTTGGGTTACTTTCCTACTAGATGGATTAGTTGAGTTTTTATCTTGTACTGCAATATCATTTTCAAACAGTTTTGTTTCATCGCCATCTGGTAAATCCTTGTTTGTACCACCATAACCATGATTCAACTCATGAGATAGTGTTGATGTTCCAGCTTCTGAAGTTTTAATAAACCCAGTGCTTCCTCCGCGTGACCCTTCTTTATCCTCTCCACTCAAGGTAACACCTGAGTTATTAATGCTTTTTGGATTATCTACCATTTCATAAAAGTTGTTTTCAGCATTCAACGTTTCGTATCCTCCAGGTAGAAGTTTATTTTCAACATCTTTTGCATCTATTACTTGAACCTTTATATCGAATTGCACTTCATATTCTACACCGTCTACAGTAGCAGAAAAATAATTACCATTATTATTGTATTGAGCCATCGCATTACCTTGCATTGTTTTTGCATTACCATCCGTTGCCCCAGCCCCATATATATATACATTTGAAACAACTTTTATAATAAGTTTCCCATCTTTATTTTTTTGATCTGTGATGTATGCTACACCAGAGCCACCAGTTGGATCAATAAAAATAATTGGATTATTATCAAATGAGCAATATGGACTCTGCCAAGAAAATGATTTAAACTTAGGATCAACACTCATCCATCTCCCTAACCTCGAATCATACATCCTCGCTCCAAAATCCAAGCTATTCCCTACACCCTTTATCTCATTATCATTCTCCTTGCCATTAAATCCGGAAGGGTACACCTGCGATTTAATGTTTCGGCTTGGCATGAGCATCCCAAAAGGATAATAATCGCTGGCACTTGCTAATGATGGCTCGAAATATTCTACCGACTCATTAGTTGTGATACTATCTACACCAACGGGGCGGTCGGTGATAGTGGCAAGAACATTGCCTAAATGGTTGCTTATTTCATATCGCTTCAAGCCTACATTCATCTGCTCGATAGGCAGCTCCCAGCTATTGCCAAATTGCGTATCGTATATAACATGATCCTTCGGAGGATATACTATTCCTAGTCGTGAGCTGCCGTACATGGTCCAGTTGCTGAGGTTATTGATAGAATTAACTAATGGAATGTAAATATAGCTAATAGAACGGCAAAAGTGATTTTACCATTAAAGATTGCTTTTCTCAAATTTAGCGAATAACAAACATTTTTGCTCAAATGATTAATTGTAATTTTCCATTTGATTAATTCAAATCTTAAACAAATGAAAGTTCACTAAATAAATCATTTCACTAAATCACAATCTTTATACTTTTCAATTAGTTCCTGCTTATCATAGTTAATCTTAAATTCACTAGGTACATTTTGATTGATCAATTCGATAAGTTCACCAAACACAGGATGGTGATAATTACTCAATTTAATTAATTTCTGTTTTGCGCCCTTCTTAACAATCAAATATATTTCGGTGCCACCTACAATACATGGATTCTCATATAATGGGTTAAGCGAATCAATACTTATTTTTCGAATGCTACTCAATAATGAAGGCTCGAGTATTTTTTTCTGAAACAGAATGCTATCATCCAATTCTTCATGACCACGCTTAAGTAAAATAATCAAATCGGTATCTTTATAGATATATTGAATGCCAAAAGCCAAGTCATGTTCGCTGGTAGATAAAATTACTTCTGTTGAATCACAATTCACTTTCACATCTTCCCTATGTGCGCAAGAGATGCAAAAAACAAACAAAATAAGAATAATGAATATTCCTATGCTAAAATTGAATTTAAATTTCATAGAATTAAAATTAATTATCCGTTTTAAATCAATTTTTTCTTTCAACATCTACTGGCCCGGGGGTTCCTGAATCACCACCTGAAACTACTCCATATGACCCATCTTGAGAATATATTTGATTGCTCTTTATTCCGCCAACGACTGCATGTGTTTTCCCATTAGATAGTAAATTACTCAATCCAATTTGAGAGATATCAGATTCAGTTACGGTTCTAGAATTAGGATCTAAGCCTAATTTTGCAACTTGATTTTCTGCAGCCATTATATTTGGCATGCCATTAGGTGCATAAAATAAGAAATGGCTAGTACTTCCAAGCTCTTGGTTACCATGTCCATATTCATGCCCGGGTGTTTTTGATGAGGAACCTAATTGAGGAAGGAGCCAAAATCCCGCATTACCAGCCATATGTGAAGGCCCTCCTTTGGTAGAATTTTGACTTTCAACACGTACAAAATTATTTTCTAAATTCCCAATGTACGTCTCACCGTTTCTTTGTAAAGAAGAAGCGAAAGCGCCAACTCTACTAATGTAAATCTGGTCAGATTCATTTTCTCTTTGTGTTATTACTTTTGAAGTAATTTCAAATCTTACATTGTAAGATTTACCATCAATATCAGCTGAGCCATATCCAATTGTGCCGTCATTTCTATGAACATTATTCCATGTATTCTGAATATTTGTACCAACTTTATTTGCAGTTGAAATGTCAATATTCCCATAGAAGTAAATAGTGGACCGAATTACTATTTCATTACCTTCTATAGAGGCGACTCCTGTTTTTCCATTTTTGTCTATAAAGAAGATCGGATTATTATATGAATATGCATATGATGAAGTTGCAGGAAATTTATCTTCATCTGGATCAACACTCATCCATCTCCCCAACCTCGAATCATACATCCTAGCTCCAAAATCTAAACTATTCCCCACACCCTTTATCTCATTATCATTCTCTTTTCCATTAAATCCGGAAGGGTAGCTGAATTTATAACCCCAATAACTTATTTTAAGTCCAGAGTAAACGTATGACATTGATATTGCTAAAATACATTTATTCATTGAAAATAATTTATTGAAATACTAAGAAACTCTCGCATTAAAAATAGCAACTTCTAATAATATAAACCAAACCGAGAAGGATCAAAATAGCACTAATAGTAATCCCACGCCAATTTTCAGCTATAACAGAAGGGCTTTCATTTTTATATTTAAATGTATACCAAAGCCAAATTAGCCCTATTAAAAGTTGGACAAATCCCTTAATCATAATTCTTACTTTACTTATTATTTGAATTCATGTATTTCATAATTTCTTCTTTCTTTTTATCTACTGTTAAGTCAATAACTGAATTTAACAGTCCCTTTTTAGAATTTTTTAAACTTAGTATTTTGCCATTATATTTACCTCCTAATTGACTAATTCCTAAAGATCCAATACGCAATTATGTAGCATCGTTATTCCTACTAGCAAGATTTTCAATAATTTTAGAATATTCACTTTTTGATAAAATTTTATCTTCAACTTTATAATTGAGAATTCTAGCTTCTAGATTTCCTGAAATGTTAGTGAATTTACCAAGAGCCTTAAGTATATTTGAAGCAGAGTCTTAAATTCTATAGGCTTACTTTCCCTAATTATCCTCCTTTAACAATTATAAGACTTAGGATTACCATTGTATTCGATATCTTCGTTTTTATCGGTAAGCAATGTACTAATTTTTACATTCATTACTCTATCATTGCAAGTAACAATAAACCCATTAAAATTAATCCAATTCCAAAACCAATTGTTTGAAAATTATACAAATTATCCATATAATCTCCGTTAATAATTCTTTTTTGATACTTAAAAATTAGCCAAACTACTCCTAGGATAATCAAAGCACATCCTGAAATACTGTAATACATGTTGTGTCCTTTAATTTTCAATTACTTGGAATCATACTTATCCAAAATTAGATCCGTTGCGTTCTCTCCAATGACTGAAACTTTATCAATTTGGGCTCCTACAAGTTTTTTCGTTGAATTATCAAATTTTCCTAAAGCCATTTTATTAACACCATTTTTCAAAACGCTTGATGCACCATTCGATACAGCCTCTATCGTAACTTTTTGAAATGCTGAACCATATTTTTCCTCTTCTATATCTGCTTCAACTTGGGATGCCGTGCCAACTGTAGAAATGTATGAACCAATTGCTACTCCAGGTAAGGTTGCTCCTCCAGTTATAGGTGCCAATGCAGCTGAACCAAATGTGATAATATCTCCAAAAGCCTCAACAGCTTTGCCAACATTTCTTTGACTTATTAAATTTAATTCATTTTGATTTTTGGGAGAATCGTTAAGAATAAATTGATTGGCTTGTACTTTTGAATTTATTGTGCTTGAAGCTGGAATAAAAATTGAACACTTTTCCTGTTCGATTTTTGAAAGTGGAATTTTAGAGGTGTTTGAAGGAAGTTGCTGACGAGCAGGTTCAAGTCCTTCCAAATCCTTTGCTTGGATTGTAGTATTTCCTGCAAATTGGAATGGCGTATACCATGGATATTTTTTGTACAAGGGATCAATAGAAATAAAGCGCCCTATTCTCGAATCGTAAGCTCTGAATTTAAATTCGAGGCTATTTCCAACTCCTTTTATCTCATCATCCTTCTCTTGGCCATTAAATCCGGAAGGGTACACCTGCGATTTAATGTTTCGGCTTGGCATGAGCATCCCAAAA
>Ga0255343_1003096_pt1 | contig 18054 bp, 7 predicted proteins | sample wastewater_treat_4_FD_192413 | JGI IMG/M metagenome (GOLD analysis project Ga0255343, IMG submission 192413) | Wastewater microbial communities from Lulu Island WWTP, Vancouver, Canada - plant16 | ecosystem: Engineered > WWTP > Wastewater > Unclassified | place: Canada: Vancouver, British... | reverse complement strand
CGGATCACATCGGCCAGACGCTCAGCAAGTCTCCGGTAACCCTTGGCGTTCGGATGGATCAAATCACTTTTCAGCGTCGGCCTCGAGAGGATCTTGGCCACGATCTTGTCCTCGTAAACCAAGCCGAACTCCTCCGCAACCTCCTGATAAAAGGAGGGCGCGCGCAGCAACAATCCGGGGCGCGGAACCCCGATCAGGATCACGTCGGCTTTCGCCTGATGCGCGGCACGGATCATTTCGCGCAGGTTCCGCGTGATCACCTCATCGTCCAGTTTACGCAGCATATCGTTACCGCCGAAACAGATGATAACCATCTGTGGTCGATGGTCCAGCAACATCTCCGGCAAACGGGCGACGCCCTGCTGTGTGATCTCGCCGGCCACACCGCCGTTCACGACCTCGCAACCCAGAAGACGCGCCAACACTGCCGGATAGCTCTGCTCCTCATCGGCGCCCTCACCTGAGGTCAAGCTGTCGCCAAAGGCCAGTACCACCGACTCCGGTGTCACCGGACGCAATCGCGGTCCGTCGCCGCACCCAACGACCCCGACCAGCAACAACGCGCCGACGGCCAACCGCCCTATCCAGCCTACATGCCTGAACAACGGCCCGCAACCGCTTGTCGTAGCATCTCGCCTCTCCCCACCGCGTAACATGGGACAAAGCATACACGATCCGAGTGTGAGAGTGAATAACGTAATCGATCACCAAAAATCACCAAAAAAACATTTCGAACACTGGTTCGATCAGATCGGCGTGTGCTATACTAACAGCACTTCAACCAAAGCAACCGTAAATCAGGAGACACTCGAAAAACGGAGCGTACCATGACGTTCAAAGACAGGGTGACGAAGACGATTGGCGCAAGTGCTGTTTTGGCCTTGGCCACTGTGAGAATCGGCCTGACCGAGGAACCCATTATCATTGCGCCGGTAAATGCGGCCGCACGGACGACCTGGGACGGGACGTCACAGGGTCAACCGCGGTTTGTCTCACCGCAATACCTGATCGACGGTTCCGGGCTGACAGGCACCGGACGGAATGCCATGCATAACTGCGCTAATGCCAGCAATCTATTCTGGCATTCGGGGTGGAATGCGGTCACGAACGGATGGCTCGAATTCGACCTCGGGGCAACGTACCGGGTGACCAATGCGTTGATCTGGCAACTGGCGCAAGAGAGTATGACCACGCGTGGCCTTCGGTCGTTTTCGATTCTGACGGCGGGTACAGACAAGGCGTATGCACTTTTATCGGCCAGCAACCAGCTCAGCCAGGCTACGAAAAACGTGAGTGTACCAGTCCAGATCGTACCGCTCATCGCGGACAATGTCCGGTGGATCCGTTTCGACATCCATGAAAGTTGGGGGGATTCCGCGATCGTGGGACTGAGCGAAGTACGTTTCGAGGTCTATCCCGTGCCTCAGGTGCCGCAGGAGCCACAGGTCCGGATCATGTCGCCCATCGCGGCGACGGCGAGCACGACGTGGGACGGTACAGCATCCGGTCAAGCCAACTTTGTTTCTCCAACCTACATGATTGACGACTCGGGTCTCTCCGGTATAGGCCGCGATGCCGTGCATTTGCCCAACAATGGGGGTGGGCTGTTCTGGCACTCCAATACGGGTATCATTGTCTCAAACCAGTGGGTCGAGTTCGACCTCGGCATGACATGTGATCTGACCAACGCACTGATCTGGCAACTGGCACAAAAGACCTTGACCACGCGCGGCGTCAAAGACTTCACAATCCTGACGGCAGGGGAAGACCGGATCTTCGTCGAGTACGCAACGGGGCATCTCAACCAGGCGGCAGGAACCACCAATGAACCCATACAAGTCGTGCCGCTGTACGTACATGGTGTCCGGTACGTTCGATTCAATATCCAATCAAATTGGGGTGGTGGCAGTATTGTGGGGCTGAGCGAAGTGAAATTCGAGGTTCTGCGTGTCCATCCCGCGACGAACGCGCTGACGCTCGCATACGTCGAGGCGTCGGCGAGTACGACCTATCAGCGGTCCGGTTTTGTTTCGCCGTCTTATCTGGTCGATGACGTCGGCCTGATCGGAACCGGACGCGACGCTCTGCACGTGGACAGAGATGCTGGCGGGCTGTTCTGGCACTCGCAAACCAACGTCGTCCTCTCGGATCAATGGATCGAGTTCGATCTGGGTGCGCCCTATGACCTGCAGTCGGTTTTGCTCTGGCAGTTGGCGCAGACCAACCTAACGGCGCGCGGTATCAAGGCTTACAGCATCCAGACAGCAGGAACAAACCGTGTCTTTACGACGATCGCCGCCAGCAATGTACTGCGAAGAGCGTCGAGAACCTTACTCGAGCCGGTTCAGTATGTGCCGTTGACGGCGACGGAAACGAGGTACGTCCGCCTCGATATCCATTCTAACTGGGGCGCGACCGACGTGGTCGGTCTCAGTGCAGTCAAGTTTGAGGTGGCACCCCCACCAGACATAGACAAAAGTGTCTGGCGTACGCCGCGCGTCGTGCAGTCCAGCAGCGCGTCCGATACGAATCCCGCGTCCAGACTGATCGACGATTCCGGCATAGAAGGGACCGGGCTGGCGGCCACCCACACGAACGGCTTGGGACAAAGTAGCATGTGGCTTTCCGGATTCGGCGTGATCACCAACGAATGGGTCGAATTCGATCTGGGCAGAGAGGTCGACCTTGATGCGGTGGTGATTTGGCAGTACAACCAAACCGTCCTTCCTGATATGAGTTCGGCGTCGGGGTGTTTGAAGCGTGGGGTTCGAGGTACGCGGATCTATTTGGCTGGCACGGATCATGCGTATTCTGAGCATGGTTTCTTCGGACTGCCGATAGGAAGTGGCTCGACGGATGAGCCGGCTCATCTGATCAAGTTGGATGTCGACCGGGTGCGCTATGTGAAGCTTGCGATCTGTTCGAATTGGGGGGATCCCTGCTATGTGGGTCTTGGCGAGGTGAAACTCCTGCATACGTATTGCGCCGGAACGTTGCTCAAAATACGTTGAATGAGACCTGCGCTTGAATGTGTTTCCTCTCGGAGCCTGAGACGGACGTAAGGAAGTGAAGGGAAAAGAAGTGAACGTGAAACTGGGACTTTGTGTTGCGATATTGCCGATGGTCTGCCTGGCAGGGAACGTCCAAGTTCCGGGACAGTGGGCATTGCTCCGTCGGGATGCCGATCCGGCGATGACTACGGTGCCAGCACCGGTTCCACGTGAGTTTTCAGGAAAGGCGTCAGCGCTCGCAAGCACCACAGTGCACACGGCGGACGGGGTTGCCGTCTCGGAACTGACGGGCGTGCCGGGTGTAAAGATCGCCTCGGGCAACGTCACACTGGTCTATCCGGCGCGGGACGTCGGCGCATTCAGCATGATGCGGACGCCGCCGAAGGACGGCGAGAAGTGGTACGACTCAACCTACTGGACCGGCGGCGAGATGTGGGCGCGGATCGGCAAAAACTGGACGCATCCAGGCAATGCGTGTGATGCGGCGCGCGTCTTTGTCGCGCCGAAGGACGGGCGCGTGACGGTTTCCGGAACAGTCAAGAAACTGCATCTCGACGGTGACGGCGTGCGTGTCGCGGTGTGGCATGGCGCGACAGAAGTGTGGTCGGCGGTGCTGGACGGGAAAGACGCGACCGGCAAGGAGGTCAAACTTGCGCTGGCGGTGAAGGCGGACGACACGTTGCGGTTCGTGGTGAACCGTCGCGGTAACCACACATGCGACACCACGGGATGGGATCCGCTGGTGGCATACGAGAACGGCGGCTCGTACCGCGCCTCGGAGGGCTTTTCGGACAAACCAGATGCGACCGTCTGGCGTTACGAATACACCAGTGATACAGCCGCCTTGACCAGTACGCCGGAGATTTACGGAGTCGGCAAAGACCTCAGGATCTACAAAGGCATGATCGACACGGCTGCGGCGTTTCCGTTCGTGATCGTTTCGGACGGCAATCCGGAGGACGGCTTCGGCGGATATGTCATCATACGCGACACCGACGGCGCGTGGACGCTTGAAGCCGACGGCCGGGGTGTGAAGTACTCCGGCGACGGACCGGTGGTCATCATGCGTTACGATGGTACGTGGATCGAGGGCTTGAAAGTTTTGACTAAAACGGAGGCATTCGCCCCGAAACTCGCCGCCGCTTTCCGCAGTGCAGTAAAGCAGGCGCTGGAGGGCGTGCCGCGCGCGCCGGAACCGGATCTGCTGTTGCTCGCGATTTCCGAATGGGTGCAGGACGACGGGCTCTTCGGCGGCGGCGATGCGGCGCGCCTCGCGGCATGTATCGACGAGCAGACCGCCCGGACGGCACACATCACGGGAGAGACCATTTCCGTTCCGGCGGACAAGGGTTGGAAGAGTTATTTGCGGACACGGCTGTTGAAACGCGCCGCCCTCTTAGCTGATCCCAAACTCGCGCTCGGCGAACTGCTTTTCTGCACGCGCCGTAACCCGTCTTGGAACCACGAAGTGGCGCAGTACTTCGGTTGGCGTCAGCGTCCGGGCGGCAGCCTGTTCGTTCTGGAAAAGCCCGGCATCTCGTTGGCCCGCCGCGACCTGATCGGCGGTCGCCTGCCTTCCGGCAGCCTGCTTGAACCGCGCCTCTCATACGATGCCAAGCAGATCCTCTTTTCGTTCGTCGCCACCGAAGGCTCACTGGACCCGCGTACCCTGCCGTGCAATGAAACCGACACCAACCACCACTACTTCCATATCTATGAGATCGGCGCGGACGGTTCCAATCTCCGCCAACTCACCAACGATACCTTTGACGACATGATGCCGGAATGGCTACCCGATGGCGGCATCGCTTTCGTCTCGACGCGCCGTCGCGCCACCTCTCGCTGTTTCTGGTGGGGTTACAGCGACCGCTGGCACTCCTACACGGTCTACCGCATGGAGCGTGACGGATCGCACATCCAGCAACTCTCGTGGAATGACGTGAATGACTGGTTCCCGGCCGTGGCCAACAGCGGCCACCTGCTGTTCGCACGCTGGGATTACATCGATCGCGATGCCGTGACGCACCAGAACCTCTGGTCCATGCGGCCCGACGGCACAAACCCGATGGCCGTCTGGGGCAATGAAACGGCCAAACCCCACTGCACCTTCCAAGCCAAGGCCATCCCCGGCAGCAGCAAGATCGTGTGCGTGGCATCCGCCCATCATGCGGTTACCGGCGGCCCGATCCTGCTGATCGATCCGACCGTTGACAACAACAGCCAAGCGGCGGTGACGCGTTTCACGCCCGGCCATTATCCTGAATGTGAGCGCGGCCCCAACAACGAGTGGTACAACGCACCCTGGCCGCTTTCCGAAAAGCTGTTCTTGGTCGCCTACAGTCGCGATCCGCTAATGTACGAGCCGACGCGCCACAATCCCGACCCTGCACTGGGACTCTATGTGCTCGACGACCAAGGCAACCGCGAACTGCTCTACCGCGAGGGACTCCTCGGCGCGACCTGTCCGACCCCACTCGCCCCCCGTCCCGTTCCGCCCGTCTTGCCCTCGGTGCTCAACCCGCAACTTGCCGAACGTGGCGAAGGCGAGGTTTTCATCGCCGACATCTACGAGGGGCTCCCCAATGCGGTGCGCGGTACGATTCGCGAGATTCGCGTGGTACAGGTCTTCCCCAAAACCACGCGCGACGCCAACGTGCCGCGTATCGGCGTCGCCGGCGAGGAAAATACGCGCGCCGTGCTGGGTGTAACGCCAGTCGAGGCGGACGGCTCAGCGCGTTTCATTGTGCCGGCCCGCAAGCCGATCCTCTTCCATGCGCTTGATGCCGATGGTTGCGCTTATCGCGTCATGCGCTCCAGCACCTCGCTCATGCCGGGTGAACGCGCCTCCTGCGTCGGGTGCCACGAGAACAAAATGACCGTCTCGCCCGCCGCCCTCAAGATCACGCAAGCGATGAAGCGCCCCGCCGCCCAACTCACCCCCACGCCCGAATCAGGACGGCCCTACGGATTCGTGGAACAGGTGCAACCGATACTCGACACCCGCTGCGTCTCCTGCCACAACGACAAGGAGGCCAAAGGCGGCATCAACCTCTCGCGCACGATCACGGGACCGTACACGGCGTCCTACCACTCGCTGTGCTACGCCACCGACAAGAACGGCAAGCAGACCCGCCGACGCTCCAAGAAAACCGGCGCGCCGCTCGTCCCCTGCTTCGCCATGCGCAACCAGATCCAAGTGACGCCCGAAGGTGGCGCCGACAGCGCACGCGGCAGTGCACTGTTTCAGATGCTCAAAGCCGGCCACAGCAACGTTCGCCTCACGCCCGACGAACTGCGCCGCATCGCGACGTGGATCGACCTGAACGCCGTTTTTTACGGGGTCTATGAACCTGCCGACCAACTCGCAATGCAACGCGAGGGCAAGCCCGTGCCTATGCCGGTGACGCAGTAACCCGTTGCGGAACTAGCGCATGAAAAACTTCGTGATCAGCCCCGTCTTATCCGGGTCCACGCCGTGCGGGTGGTGCCCGAACAGACCGCGCTGATTCACCTCGATCTTGCCGCCGGCCTCCTTGAAGCGGGTGGTGAACAACTCGCAGTTTTTCGCCGGCAGAACGGTCTGATCCTGACCACCGTACAAGAGCAGCACCGGGATACCGGCCTTCGCGATCGCCTCCGCCTGATTCACCGGCATACCCGGCACCGCACCCCAGTTGCCGTCCGTAGGCGCGACCGCGCCCCAAGGACCGATGCGATTCGGATCGCTGCCAAATCCGTCGAAGTTCAGCAACGGCGCATCCAGATAGATTTTCGCCACGTTGGCCGGATGCGCCGCCGCGTAACGCACGGAGAAAAAGCCGCCCCAGCTCATGCCTACCAAATCTGCTTTCGGTGCAAAGCCAAGTTCGCTCACAAGGAATTTTTGGAACTCGGCGAACTGCGCGACCCCCTCATCATTCGCACGCAGGTCAAAGGCTTCGAGCGTCACATGATGGAAACCCTGACGCAGAAGGTCAGGCACGCCCGTGCGATCCACAAACGCCTCGGCCCACTGCATCGTCCATGTCCAAGGCACCCCCGCCCGCGGTGCGCGTGAAGGTTCCACCACCCAGGCCGTGCGACCATTGAAGTCGAACTTTGTCCGGCGGAAACCCTGCCACATATCTTCCGCAACGATTTTGCGCGTCTTCACGATCTTGCCACGGATGGATTCTCCCGTGCGCTCCGCATCCATCTGCGCATTGACGTTTTTGATCACGTCGACTTCCTTCGGATCATACGGACGCAACGAAGGCCGGAACAGATCATGGAACCACTTCGACAGGTCATAGTGTTGACCGCCGCCCCGCTCGACCTCTCGCCACATCCCCTCCCACGGCTCATAGGTCTGATACTTCCCCGCCACAAACCCCCAGCACATGCAGCCAATGCGGTTCTGGGCAAAGAACGGATAGCAGTCAAACACCTCGCAGCCGAGGATGCGCGCCAGCCACTCCGTGTTGACCATCGGACGCCCGTAAAGCGTCTTGAGCCGTTTCACGAGTTCGACCTGGCTTGCGAGCGGACGATACGAGTGGTAGCTGACGATGTCCGAACACGCGCCCGCAACTTTCTGCGCCTCGTTCTTGTCATCGGCAGCGCCGTAGGCACCACCCCAAAGATCCGCCGCGAGCGGCTGCTTCGGATCAATCCGCCACCCCAGTTCAAAGAGCTTCTGCAGGTGCGGCGCGGTGATCTTTCCGCGTCCGTTGTTGCCCGGCTCGTTCCAGAGGTTCCAAAAGGCGATGCGGTCGTCATCGCGATACTTCATCAACAGCTCCTCGCACATCTGGAAGAACTTCGGGTTAAGCTCAGGATCATCAAGCGACGTGTAACCGATCGCCCCCGGAAACGATCCGTGCTGCGAGAGCTTCCGTCCCCCGTGGTAACCCCAGTCGCAGGGCTGCGGCCCCGGAGCCGGCAACTTCCACAACTCCTTCGGACGCGAGCAATCATTGCCGAGCACGACGATGGCGCGGATTCCATGTCGCTCCATGATCGAGAGCATGCGATCGAACCGCGTCATGAAACCGTCGTGATCGTGATACCACACGCCAAAGCCCTGCTCTTCGACCAAGATGCGCAACGTGTTGAAGCCGATCGACGCCGCCAGCGCCAGTTCGCGATCCACCTCCTTGAACCGCTCTTCGCTGCCCAACTCCTGCCACTGGTCCACGCGGTTCGCCGCACTCGCGGGCATGTAGTTGCAACCGCGCATCCACGGCTGGGCGTTGTACCACGCCCACGCCTTCTCCTTCGACCACGGCCCCGTCCGCTCAGCAAACGCACCCACAACAACGCAAAACACGCACAATCCAATGATCACACCTCTTGTTTTCATCATACTCCTACCTTTTCGGCGGTTGGGTTTCGCGCACGACCGCACCAAAGGCATCGCTCATGACCAGCACCGCCAGACGCTCGGCCTGATTGGCTTCGTCGGTGTTGAGCGACACATAATCAAAGCGACCGCGCAGGTCGGTGTAGCCGTCCTTAATGAAATTAACCGCACCACCACCCACGCGGGCGTACACTTTGACATACGCGCCCGGTACCGGTTTGCCGGTCTCGGCCTGCGTGACCACCAGTTGCCCGTAACTCTCAATCATCTGCACCCTGAGCGTGTTGGCGTAATAGGCCTGCGTCTTGCGCACGCCGCCCGCCAACGCTTCCACCATCACGTTCTTGGTCGCGAACTCCGGCGGCAACTCCGCCGTAGTGCGTTTCTGCCCGGCGGCGACCGCAACCGTCCGGCTCGCCACCGGCCGGATGAAGGCGAACTGCGCGGCCCCCTCCTGCAGGAAGGGATTGCGCGAGAAGAGCAACTCGATGTCCATCGGATAGAAGTTGAGCGTGACTTCCGCCACATTGCGTGTGTCGAGCTGGATGCGTCCCGCCTCCACCAGTAACTCCAGTGTCGGCTCGGTCGCGGCCAGCGCGCCTTGCGCTTGGTCGCGACTCTCCGCATTGACCGGCGTGGCACCGCTTCCGCTCCCGGCGATCTCATCGAGCTGCGCCAACACTTGCGCAAAGCGGTCGCGCCAACGCGCCACGCCTTCGTTCGCATGCGCCTTGGCCAACGCGCGCGCCCGCTCAAGGTCGCCGGTGTAAAAGGCCAGATACGCCGCCAGATAGTCGTACTGTAGCTTCTCTGTAATCTCGTCGCGCTTCACCCGTCCGAAGGTCTCCAACGCTTCGGCCACGCGGTCTTGCAACGCCATGTAGTAGGCCACCGCCAGCGTGTCGGCGGCCGACAGACGGGGCTTGTAGCGGAGCACCGTCATGAAGTGCTGGTACTGGCGCAGGAAGGCCGGATTCAGGATGGTGCGCTGTGCGCCGACCTGATGCGCGCGTGGATTGACGAGCGGCGCGTATTCAAGGTGCTGATAAACGAAACGCTCCACCGGATTCAGCGACAGCAGCGGCGATTCCAGCCACAGGCCGCACCGTGTCGCGAAGGACGAATGCTGCAGGAACGGACGGATCACCGTAGGCTCGTTGTGCAGAATACCGTACGACCAGAGCGTGTCGTGATACATGTGGCGCGCCTCCAGCAGGCTGATCACCGTTTTGAAAAAGGCTTTGTCCTTCATGCGCCACGCGATCTCATTCAGATCGAGCCGATGAATGTTGGCCTTGTCGAGAAACGCGTGTACCTGCTCCGCCGTGCCGTTCTGCGAGAGCCACGCCCACGACTCGGTGTCGGCGCGGCTCAGCCGCTCCACGACGTTGAATGTGAAGGGCTCGGCCGCGCCGATCACGCGCCCCTCTTGCGCAAGGGTCACCGGATAGTGCGCGAAACGCCCGGTCGCCGGGAAGGTGAAGAAATACTCCACGGTCTGGGTGGCATAGGGCTCCAGCACCAGATAAACGCCTTTCGACGTGAACCCGGCATTCACGGGGATCGAACCGACTGGAATCTGTAGCAAGGCGTTCAGCGCCTGGGGCTCGCCGGTGGGATTGGTCAGCACCACATGCGTACCGTAGACCACCTGCGGCAGAAACTCATCGGTCACCCACTTGTCAAACTTCTCCTCATTTTTAAAACGGGCGCGGTCGTCCGCGCGGAAGAAACGCTGCGCAACCAGCACCGAGCCGGCCTCATCGGCGCGTGCGCTCGCGCGAATCTCGCGGTGGAAAAGCAGCAAGGGCGATGCCGCCTTCAACGTGTAGGTCGCACCCTCGACCTGCTCCGTATGCGCGCCAGCTTCGAACGGCACCTGCAGCACCGCCAGTGCCAACATCATTTCAGTAAACGATGAGGTCGTTTCCAGCAGCGCTTTCGAGAGGAAGGGCGTCCGGCCGTCGTGCATCGCGTAGTCGGCCCAGAAGCCGTTATCCGCGACCAGCGTAGCAATCTGCCGCTCGATCGGCTGGTGCCAGTAATTGTTCTCCGCCCACTCCTGCGTCTTGTCCAGCTTCTGGAAGAAGCGCCGTCCTTGGTCGCGTTCAGCGGACAACTCTTCAAGGAAAACCGGGATGTCATCCTTGTCCTCTAACCCGCTGACCGGCTCGTCACGCTTTTTGGCCTGACGCGTCCCCGTGTCTCTCGCCGATGCATACATGTTCTTCAAAATCACTGGGCTTTTGACGGTCATGACCTGATCAAATGCGGCACTCGGAGCGGGGGCGGCTTCCTGTCTCGCCGCGCGGAGAGCTTGGGGCGCCCCAGCCGATTTCGGTTTCGACGGTGCGATGTCGAACGGATCCTGTACGTTCTCCCGAGCCAATATCTCGGTGGCCATTGTCGCGTCTTCCAACGCACCGGCCTGAATGGCGGTGTCGAAGCGGCGGTTAAACGCCTCCATGTCCGGCGGCGTCAGGTCGGCGCGCTCGCGCGCGTCCCGCGCCAACGAAAGTGCCTTGGCGCGCAAGCGCTTGCCCAACAACGCGCGCTCGGCCGCATTCAGTCGTCCAAAACGCCACGGTTCTAGAAAACCGCTCAGATCATTGCCCAGCAACCAGTGGTCGATAAAGGTTTTGTCTTTTTTATTGGCGAGCGCGGGCGCGACCACCGCCTCGTAGAAGCGCGGGTCTTTGTGATAAAGGAAGAGGTGCAACTCATGACAGGCATACTTGGAGTAGAGCCGACGCTGTTCCGCTTCATCCAGTTTGTCCCACTTCGCCACGAAGTCGAACTCGGCGAAGGTCGGATCGGGATTGAGCGTAGCAAGGAGCCGATAGAGGTCTGCGACTGTGCCGAACACTTTGAACCGCGCGGCCGCCAAGTCGGCCACCGCCACCGTCTCGCCGGCTTGCAGCGGCGTGATCAGCTTCTGCTCGGCAAACGGCTTGGCCGGCTCTAGTCCGTCGGCCAGCCGCAGATCGCGCGTCTCGACCGGCGTGTCTTCAAGATAGGCGCACGCGAGCACGGTGGCTGTCGGGTCCACCGCCAGCACACGCAAGCAGGGCAGCCCCTTGAGCGCCTCACGCGGAATCGAGAGCGTCCCCGACTTGTCCGGCACCAGATTCAACAGCGTCACGGCGGGCTGGCGCAGAAAATCGAGCGAGACAAAGCCCTCGGGCGTCCCTGACCCCTCCGGTTCTGCAGGCGCCGCCGCGCCACGCCCTCCGGCTTTGGCCTCCTGTGCTGCGCGGCCCGCATACGCGCCGCCTGACTTGAGCCGTTCTTTGTCGGAATCGGTCGTACGCAACGCCCAGGGATTAAGCAACAGGCCGGGGCGTTCCAGCATGTTGCCGGGGAACGTGCGCGCCTGCTGGCGGTCGAGGATATAGCGGTACTCGTCGCCGATGTCGCGCCCTGATTCGTAAAACGCGCGCGTCGACTGCCAAGGCTGGCACAGCGGGCGCGTGGCCGCAGTCGCACCAAGCCGGGCAAACAGGTCGTAGGCCGGTTGATAGCGCGTCGCCACCACATGCACGCGGGCGAACGGCGTGACATTCGCCAGCCGGATTTCAATCGTCTGCTTGCCGGGCGTGACGGCAGTCACCGCAAGCGGTTTGAGGCGCGGCAGTTCCAACGCACGGCGCGATCCCACCACAAAGCCGTCACGCGACTCGCCCTGCGTCATACGCACCGCGATCTCCCGCGCGGGTTCGGCGAGCCAGAGCGAATAGTCACCGGTCGGCAACCCACGCAGTTCCAAAAAGCCATCCTTCACCGCTAACGCGGCGTTCCACTCCTTCACGAATCGACCGCGCCGGGTTTCCAGCAACGTTGCCGCCGGATCGGCACCCGGCGGCAATGCCACGCGCAGCGTGTCGCCCGCCCTGCCGTGTAGCGCCTCCGGCAGGGTGCAAACATCGTGCAACGGTTGCCAAGAACCGGACACCCCATCGCTGGAAGTGATGGAAAGCGAACGCACGCCATCAAGCGCGCCCAGTCGCACACGACCGTTCTCATCGGTCTTCAGATGGGCACTGATGGTGTCGGACTGGAAGTAGCGGTGCCGGAGCTGCAGATGGATCGGCTCGCCAGCCAGCGGTTCGCCATTCTTGCCGCGCAAGTCGGCGTAGTGGCCATCGACGTCGCGCCCGAAATAGAGCGCGCGTGTCAGCGGTGTCCGTTCCATCTCGTTAAGAGCAAAATGCGCCGTATGGCTCAGCTTCTGTTTCTGGTTCACGCTGATATTTTGAATCTCGGCGTGCAGGGTCACGTCGAGCGCGACCGTTTGCTCCGGCACCAGAATCTCCTGCACGGTTTCAGCATCCTCGCGCAGAGTCAGGGCGGGAAACTCTTTGGTGGTCACGAGCCCCTGCAGATCGATCGCCTGTACCGTCAGTCGCACCTCTTTCAAAAGTTTCACGCTGACCGGCTGGCCGTTGAGACGCAGGTTCGGACGAACGGCGATCTGCGCCCGTTCGCGGCGGATCAGCGCTTCGCGCTCCACGTAGATGCCCGCCGAAAGCTCGTACCGCTCGGCCAGATGGTCGAACGCGACGCGCGTGGCAAAATCGCCGTGCCGGACGATCAGGTGTTCCGTGCCCGGTGCTGTCGAGAACGGCACGATGATACGGCCATCTTTGGCGGCCGCGAAGGCGCGTCCGCCCAACCAGCCCGAAGCATCGGTCACGCGCTTCCCGGTCTCGTCGAACACCGTAAAGGCGTGTCCGGCCGCGGTCACCTCCTGTAACACGTCGAGCCGTCCCTTCTGCACCAGCGCACGGCTGCTCTTGCCGTTGCCGATCAGTTCCACCACATAGACGCCGCGCTTTTGGATCTCAGGGAACTCAAAGGTCTGCGTGTGACGCCGCTCGGCGGGTTCGGCATACTCGATGCGACGCGACACCGAGGCCACAAGCCCGTCAAGGTTGATGGCCAGATTGAGCGGTCGTCCGGTCTCACGGTAGTAGTTGAACGTGTTGATCTCGTAAATCTTCACCAGCAGGGTCGGCACGTTTTTGAGCGCGGCGGTCAAGCGCACGGGCGCATCGGTGCTGAACTCGAGCGGATTGGTCTCGGCAAAATCGATGTCCACCCGCTCCTTGAGGCACGCGTAGGCGGATGGCGTCAGCAGCGGCACCCACTGCTGCGGCTCGCCGATGCCGTTGACAATCTTCGCTTCCGCGAAGAGCGGCTTAAGGACATCATCGCGCAAATAGGTTTCGAAGGCGCGGTAGTCCTTGTCCTGCTTGAAAAACTCCAGCAGGAAACGGCGCACCAGCGGCTCCTCCTGCGGCACCGGCGGCAGAGCGATCAGCTTGAAATCTTGATCGAGCCGGGCGATCTGGTTGGCGTGCGGAACACGCTCCAGAAACTCGGGGCACGAGGTCGACGCCCGGCGCGGCAACTTGAGGTACTCCAAAAAGCGGTTGCGATCGAAAACACCTTGCGTCAGGTCATGGCGCAGGCGGTTGTAGAGCACATTCACCTTGAGCGAGTTGTGCGCAGGCTCCAGCGTACTCGCATAGGCCCAGAGCCGTTCGAAGTAGGCTTGACGCGCAGCCGCATCGGTGTCGAGATCCACCTCGTCCGTCGGCACGAGCGCAGCCAGATAAGCCAGCGCAAAAGCCTGCTCGTTGCGCAACCCCGGCATGCGGCGCAACAGGTCGTCCAACTGTGCCAGCGTCATTTGCGCATGCACAGGGTGGTGACCGAAGCCCCGGCTGCCACGTGCGGCGAGATCAGCCGCGACCAGATCGACCAGATTCGGGATATCGGGACGCCGCAAACGCGCGAGCAGGCTGCGCCGCTGGTCGTCGGTGAGCTTCGCGGCGGCGACAAACGCGAGGCCGGCCTCACTCAGATGATCCAACGAGTGGAAGTCGCGCAACAGGGCCCGTTCGCGCAATGCATCCGGCGTAAGCGCGGCATTGTCGAAGTGCGACGGCGCGAGGTTCACACGCTCCTCAGTGCGGCGCGCGTGCGCGAAGTTCAGACCGAGTTCCCTCCTTAAGTAATCGAGCGTGGCCTGCGGCTCCCGCTCGTAATCGAGCAACGCCTGACGATGGGTGAGTTCGCGCGCAGAACCGACCAGATGCCCCTCACGGTCGCGTTGCCAGCGCGTCATGATCTCTTTGAAGCGGTCGCGCTCCCCGCTGTTTTGGGCGTGCAGCGCACGATAGAAATAATCATCGTCCGTGCCGGGCACCAGTTCCTGCAGCGCGGCCTCGCGGTCCTGCGCCAGACTGAAGCGCTCCACATATCCGATCTCTTGCGCGATAGCCGCCGTCCCGAGGACGGCTGATACCCAAGCTGCGACTCGTATCCGTTTCATAGACGCACCCTCCTGCTACATGACACATACGTGACCGAGGTAGAGCGTAACCAGATCGATGCTTTGAGGCAAGCCGGAATTCAGGTTTCTGGGTTTCTGGGTTTCGGGTTTCGGGTTTCGGGTTTCATCCAAATCGGGATCGGGATCGCTATCGGGATCGATTGTTTAACCACGGAACGCAGAACACGGAAAGACATGGTCCGGCTTTTACTCTCACGGTTGCGAGCCACTGCGTGGTCGCAACAAGAAAGGTTGACCCGCGGCTTGCGACTTGCGGCCAGCCCCGCACCAAAAAATAATCTGCGTGCCCATCTGTGGATAAAAAAAGCCGAGCGCAGCGCCAATTCCTAAATCCTAAATCTCAAATCCTAAATCCGCGCGCAGCGCGGAAGGCGCGGACTCATCTCTGTCTCAGCCATTGCTGATCGAACCGATTGTAGAACTCGGGGAAGACCCTGTGCGGCATGCCGATGCCGTGTCCGATCTCTTTGTCGGCAACGCGCAGGGCATTATAGCCCGCATACACAGCGGCAGGCGGGCAGGTTTCATCAATGAAACCGACCGACACACGCACGGGGCAAGTAATCCGGGGCGCAAAATGCGCACCGTCGAAATAAGGCGCAGCCTTTATGGCGGCGGCCTTGTCGGACTCCCGCATATTTTCAATCAGCTTCGGCCACCCGGAGTCGCGTCCCTTTTGAAAGCCCAGCAAGTCCGTGATCGCAGGCACATGAATCACGCCCTTTGTAAAGTGACGGTTGAGCCCCAAGAGATAGAAACCGAATCCCCCGCCCTGGCTGCTACCCGTGTAAGCAAAGTGCGTCTTGTCGACATCCGGGCGGGCCGCCACCCAGTTGACCGCACGGTTAATGCCCAACATGATCCGGTAGTAGAAATAGGTCTCGCGCTGTGCCGCACCCGCGAGGCAATAGCGCTTCACGCCGTAACGCTCCTGCACTTGGCGATCCTGTTCGGCATATAGCTTTTTCTGGCCTTCGGCATCCGCCGCCGGCTCGAAAGGATGAACGTTCATCACCAAATGGATAAATCCGCGATCCGCCATGCCAACGTTGGGGCCCGTCGTGCCCGGCCCCGCGCCCGGCACATTGACTTCCACCGGGAAAGGCCCCGGCCCCTTAGGGACGCTGAGGAACCCATACACGCGCAGGCCGTCAAACGTCGCGAAACTCACCTTAAACGCCTCGTGCTTGTCTGAGCAGTAACGATCGAAGCGTTCGACACGCGGATCAAGCGGCACTTCGGCCTCAAGCCGCGCAATCGCCGCATCCCAATAGGCGTCAAAATCGGCCGGTCGGGGCGAACCGGCCACAATCTTTTCCGGCTCGTAGGCCGCGCCGGAAACTCCCCTGACCTGCGCCTTGTCGAGTTTGACAACGGCAGTGCACTTAAGAAAACCCGGCTCGTGCAACGTGCCGGTGCATGTCACGGGATTCGCTTTCGCAAGATCAAAGGCAGCATACGCGACCTGCTGCGTCCCAAAGTTCGACAGTACGACGCTAAGCTGTCCCGCCGTCAGTGGCTGGTTATCTTTGTCCACCACACGCACCGTGAACGTGGTCGGTTCCCCGCACCGATACACATGCGAATCGCGATCCGCGCGCACCTCGACCGTTTGCGCCCAAGCGAATACCGGCACCAACAACCCCAACGCCATCAGCTTCACGTTCATACTTCCTCCAACTGTCTATCGCGTCTCTTCCAAAAACCCTTGTTCATAGGCATGGCACGGGCATCTTGCCCGTGTTTCATGGGCGGGACGCCCATGTCACGAAGGGTTTTGCAAGAGCCTTTACAATCCTTATTCACCCACTCCGATTCCAAGTGCCTTCCCAACCCTCAAGGCTGCATGGAACTGGTCGTCCGTCGTCCGCAACAACGCGACACCTTCACGCGAGGCCGCGGCTTGCATCTCTTCCGGAATCTCCCGGTTGTGTACGAGCACAATGGCTGGCGCGCCCACCAGCGTACAGACCGCCACCGAGTTGGTGTGGTTCTGCACCGTGATCAACACGGCACCGTCCGGGCAGTGAGCCATCACATCGCTCAGCAGGTCCGACACATACGCGCCCGACACCTCAACCTCGGGGTCCGGCACCAGCGCCGGTTCCCAACCACAAGCAACAATCAACGCGTTCAGTGTCATGATGCCTTGTCCTCGATGTAGATGATCGACTTCACTGTTGTTCCCGAACCCTTTTTCGATGTGATGTCAAACTCATCCGAAACCCGCCGCACATTCACCAAGCCCATGCCCGCGCCAAACCCCAACGACCGGATCCACTCGTTGGCGGTAGAGGCACCGTCACGGCAAGCCCACTCGACATCCTCAATGCCGGGGCCTGCATCGCGTGCGACTATCTCTGAGCGTCCGTTCGAGATCTGCCACGAGAGCACCCCGCCATCGGAGTGTACACACAGGTTGATCTCCAGTTCATACGCCGCCACTGCGATCCGCCGGATGATCTTCGGTGGGAGTTTCTTTTCCTGCAACACCTGCTTGATTTGATTCGCGGCCTTCCCAGCGTTCTCAAAATCATACTTACAAATCGGGAATTCGCGCAAGAGATAAAGGCTCCCCGACCCATCGTCACCATCTTTCTGGAGCGAGGCTCCCTCAAGACGGTGCAACTCCTGCGTTAGTTCAATCAGCAACGCGCGGTTGATGTCACGATGGCAGATGATGCCCACGAGTTGGCGGTCGCGATTGATAACCGGGAAGCGCCCATAGTGGTAACGGTCGAAATAACGCAGCGCGAAGGAGAGCGGCATGTCGTCCTCTAGCACCACCAGCTTGGTTGTCATGTGACGTCCGCACGACTCATGGATCGTGCCCGCGACCAGCGCCCGAATGATGTCATCGATACTGACCAAACCGAAGAGACGCCCCTTCTCCTCAACCGGCACACTACTGATCTTTTTCTGGCGCATCAACTCCTGCGCCTGCTGCATCGTTGCGTCGCGCGGCACCGTCACCAGATTCGAGGTCATCACATCACGCACCTTCAGGCGCTGGATGAGTTCAAGCAGTACGATCGGATCGTTGTCCGTTTCTCCCAATGTGGACCGTTTTTCCGGGGCAACGGGAGGTTGGCTGTCGGATGTGCTCATAGCGACTGAAGGGCAGTATGCACCGCCACACAGGCGTCATACTTGGACAGACGGCTGGTGGCCAATGTCATGCCGAGATCATTCGCCACATTCACCATCGAAGAGGGCAGCGGCTTGCCATTCACGACCACCACCCCCACCGCGCCGACAATCTGGGCGGTACGCAAGACCTGATCACTGGCCAGAGAAGTCAACAGCAGCATATCCTCCTCATCGACCAGTAATACGTCGCTCAT
>Ga0255343_1003089_pt1 | contig 18091 bp, 15 predicted proteins | sample wastewater_treat_4_FD_192413 | JGI IMG/M metagenome (GOLD analysis project Ga0255343, IMG submission 192413) | Wastewater microbial communities from Lulu Island WWTP, Vancouver, Canada - plant16 | ecosystem: Engineered > WWTP > Wastewater > Unclassified | place: Canada: Vancouver, British... | reverse complement strand
CCGCAAAGAAACGCCCGTTTTTTAGACATGACTGACCCGATTGACATGATTGTTGTGCCGTGCGCGGCGCGACGACAAAATAATGCACTAATGAACTCATGCACTAATGAACTCCGCACAGCGGTCAACCACCCCTTTGCGGCGCAACACGGCTTCCGTGGCGCGGGTGCCCAGAGCGCGGCGCGCCTCTGCATCGCTCATCAGACGCTCAATCTCGTGCGCCAACGCCGCTTCATCGGGCACCTGTATCAAGGCATCGGCCGCCAGCAGGTCGGACATCACCGGGCGGAAGTTTTCGGTGTACGGACCGACCAGCGTCGCTGCGCCGCAGAGGCAGGGCTCGATCATGTTCTGCGCCCCGTGTTCGTATAGGCTTTTACCCACGAACACGATCTGCGCGTTGCCGTAAAACCCCATCAGTTCGCCCGTCGTGTCGGCCAGAATAACGGGCGGAGAGGCAGGATCGATATCTGACAGCGGGCGGGCATTTTCGCCGGATGGTTCATGGAGCATCCCTGTTGATTTCCGCACGCATGCAAAACCGGCGCGTTCGATCTCCGCCTGCACGGCATCGGCTTTTTCAAAGTGGCGCGGTACCAGCACGAGGCGCAGGTCCGGATGGCGTGTCCTGAGATGGCTGTAAATGCGGAGCAGCGCCGCGTCTTCACCGGGCCATGTCGAGCCGCCCAGCAGTATCGTACGCGCCGGGCCACAATCCACCCGCGCCAGAAACGCGGCGACCTCCTGCTCTTTAGCGGGGTTCCTGATCGCCACGTCGAACTTGAAACTGCCGGTCACCGTGATACGCTCCGGATCGGCACCTGCGTCCACGAGGCGTTGCTTGTCGGCCTCGGACTGCGCTAAAATCGCGGTGAACATGCGCAAGACCGGCCCGAACCAGAAGCGCAGACGACGGTAGCCGGGCGCCGAGCGGTCAGAGACCCGCGCGTTGATCAGAAAAAGCGACACGCCCCGCCGATAGCAAGCGCGGATCAACGTGGGCCAGATTTCGGACTCCGTCAGAATCAACGCGCGCGGCCGGATCGCGGCCAGAGCCCGGCGCACGCAAAGCGGAAAGTCCAGCGGGTTGTACACGAGCACATCCTCGGGGCCGACCTGCTTTTCGGCTTCGCGCCATCCGGTGGAACTGGTGGTGCTGAAAACGAAACGGAGACCGGGCTCGCGCGCCCGCATGGCCCGCATCATCTGTCCCGCCACATAGACCTCGCCCACGCTGACAGCATGAATCCAGACCGCGCCCTGCATTTGTTGCAACCGCGCGAGCACGTCAGCCGGATAACGTCCGAAGCGGTCGCCCATGCGGCTGCGGTATCCACCGCGCCGCTTCATGCGCAACAGGAAATGCGGCAGCATCACGACGTAGGCCACAGCAAACAACACGTTGTAGAGCCACCACCTCATCGCGCAACTCCGTTCCCGGCCCCCGCCAAGGCATAGGCGCGGAACCACGCAACAAACCGGTCAAGGCCCTCCTCCAGCGTCGTGGCAGGCTGATATCCGGTACGAGCCTGAATCCGCGCGAGGTTCGCCCACGTCGCGGGGATATCGCCGGGCGGCAGTGGCGCGACCTCAATCTGCGGCGTCACACCCAATTTCTCCGCCAGCAGGCGGACCACGCTCAGCAGCACGACCGGTCGTCCGCTGCCCACATTGAAAAGCTCATACCGAGCGTGTAGCGGCATGTCGATGCAGCGCACGATGCCCTCCACCACATCGTCGATGTAGGTGAAATCGCGGCTCACGTCGCCGCCCTGAAACACTTGCAACGGACGGCGCTGCGACAGCGCGTCGGCAAACAGGTAGAGCGCCATATCGGGCCGACACCACGGGCCATACGCCGTGAAGAGCCGCAGACCGACGCACGGGATACCGTAGAGCTGCGCGTAGGTATGCGCCATCAGCTCATTCGCCCGTTTCGTGGCGGCGTAGAGACTCACCGGCCGGTCCGCAGGCTGCTCTTCTGTAAAGGGCAGCACGGCACTGTTGCCATAGACCGAGGATGAGGAGGCATACACCAGACGCGGCGTAACCGCCGCATGGCGGCAGCACTCGAGCAACGAGAGAAAGCCCTCCACGTTGTTCTTCTGGCAGACGAACGGCGCGTTGAGCGATGCGCGCATGCCGGGCTGTGCCGCGAGATGCACGACGCGCTCTGGTTGAAACTCCGCGAATACGCCCTGCAACCGCTCCCCGTCACACACATCGCATGTGATCAGGCGCGCTTCTTGGCCATCGTCCGCCGCACGTCCGACGAGCGCCGCCCAGCGGTCATGTTTGAACTGCACGTCGTAGTACGGCGTAAAGGCATCGATGCCCGTCACCGCGTGTCCGTCGCGCAGCAGACGCGCCGTCAAGTGGGCACCGATAAAACCCGCCGCTCCTGTCACCAGTATCCGCATAGCCGCTTTGCCTCGTGCGCCGGGGCGTTACAGAAGCGTCACGCCGCGTTCGCTGAGATACGCCTTCAGGTCACCGATGCCGATCTCGCCAAAGTGGAAGATCGAGGCAGCCAGCAGGATCGTGGCTCCCGCCTGAACGGCGTCGTAGAAATGCTCAAGCGTTCCGGCGCCGCCGGATGCTACGACCTCCGCCGAAACCGCCTGTTTGATCGCACGAATCACCGGCAGGTCATATCCGGTGCGCGCGCCATCGCCCGCCTTGCTGGTGGGCAGGATGACCGGCACACCGAAGCCGTCCACGCGCTTGGCCCACTCCACGGCGTCCGTGCCAGTCGCGGTACGGCCGCCGTCGATATAGACCTCGTACCCGGACGGCAGCGTCGCGCTACGATCCACGTCGATCGCCACGGTCACCTTGTCGGCACCGAACGCGCGAATCAACTCCGGCACCAGTTCCGGCTTGCGGAATGCCGCGCTGCTGATCGACACCTTGTCGGCACCAGCCGCGAGCACCGCCTCAGCGGTCGACACGTCGGAGATGCCGCCGCCCACCGTAAAGGGCACGGTCACGGCATCGGCCACGCGCCGCACCACATCCAGCAGTGTGGCGCGTCCCTCAACCGTCGCCGTGATATCCAGCATGGCGAGCTCATCGGCGCCTGCGGCACAATAAGCTCGGGCGCATGCGACAGGATCACCCGCGTCACGGATATCGACAAAATGCACGCCTTTGACGACGCGTCCCTCCTGCATATCCAGACAGGGCATGATCCGAACAGGTTGACTCATTACAAACAGACTCCTTGCGTTGGGTCGCAACCCTCACGCGCACTAGACCTTGAAGTACTCTTCCCAACCCTTACGCGGGGGCTCACCGATCCGCAACAACGCCTGAGCGGCGTCGTGATTGGTGATCTTGCGGGTCTTGGGATCAAACTCCAGCTTGGCGTTGACATTCTGCACGATGATGCCGAGGCACATGAACTGGCAGAGCGGACCGGACACTGCGAAGCGCGAACGGCAGACCTCCTCGCCCTTGACGCCGAGCAGGAAGTTCTTGTAGTGATTCGAGGGGCTCTTCGGAACCTGCGGCAGCGTGGCCTTCACCGCGTCGGCTTTTTCACCGCCGATCACCGAGAGCGTGGAGCCGTGCGAACCACCCTTGAATATCACGCCGTCACCGTAGATCTCCTTGCCGGGCGGCAGCGCCTTGCCCTGGTCGGAGCCGCCGAGCGACGCCGGCGCGTTACTGTTGGTCTTGACCCCGTGGAATCCCTCCGGCAGTTCGGGATGGTTACCCACGCCATCGTACCAGTACACATCGCAGGCCGGCAGGCCAGGTCCGCGTGCCGGCACCTTGAAGAGCAGCGTAGAGGCCATCGGGAAGACGTACGGATTCCACCCTTCCATTTTGAGCGGCTCGACCGACGTCGGCAGGCCCCACTTCAAGAACTGGTGACCGGTGTCAAGAATGTGGGCGCCCCAATCGCCCAGTGCGCCGTTACCGAATTCGTAGAAGCAGCGCCAGTCGCCATTGAGATACTGTTCGGTGAAGTCATGCTCCGCGACATGCGCCAGCCAGGTGTCCCAATCCACGTTGTTGGTGTTCGGCTGTTTCGCGATCGCCTTTTTGATGGCTGCGGGATCGCCCTTCCACTTGTGCCAGCGGCGACCGCCATTCATGTGGGCCACGAACTTGGTCACATTGTCGAGGACGCCGGCTTCCTGCCAGGTCTTGAACTGAAAGTAGTTGCCGTCGGAGTGGCCTTGGTTGCCCATTTGCGTGGCGACTTTGTACTTCTGCTCAGCCGCCATCAGCAGATCGATCTGGTTGAACGAATGGGCCAGCGGCTTCTCCACGAACACGCCCTTGCCACGACGCATCGCCTCCATCGTGATGACGAAATGCGAATGGTCCGGCGTGGCGACCAACACCGCGTCGATCTCCTTGTCGTGCTTGTCGAACATCTTGCGGAAGTCAGTGAAACGCGGCGCATTGGGAAACTTCTGCAACGTTTTTTGCGTCCGCTTGCCCCCCATCTCCGTATCGCACAGCGCCACGATGTTACAGAGTCCCGTGGCGAATAACGCGTTGATGTCGCCCGCGCCCTGATTGCCGATGCCGCAACAGGCGAGGTTGACCTTTTCATTGGGACTGGTTTGTCCGGCTACACGCAGAAAAGGAAATGCCGCGCATGCCGACGCGACGCCCGTACGTTTAAGAAATGACCGACGTGAATACGAAATGTGCTCCATGATGTCTCTCCTTGCTCTTACTCGTTTGTGTGGTGCGGGATTAAAAATTATCAGGGACGGGTGGCCGTGCGGGCGCGTTACGCTTCCGAGCCGCCGCTTGGCCAGCCATGGCGGCGGCCGTGATGGCCTTGATCTCTGAGGTCGGAATCAACATGGCGGACAACGTCTCTCCCTTGAACGGCCAACCCGCGAAGACGATCCCCTCGCTGTCCGGAATCCCTTTCGCGATGTCCGCCGTTTCGGGACGCGCCGCCAGAGAGAGCGCTATGATGCGCGCCAACGCGATGCTGCCGATGCTGTGCGGATCAGCCGATGGCGACAACAACGCTTCGATACGATCGGCCTCTGCGGATGCACCTGCCAAGGCTTTGGCGCGTTTGACCGCATCTGCAAGCACGGCCTCGCCGCCCATAGCCAAAATCAGATCCTTGCCGCTGGTCGCATAGGTGTAGCCGTCACCCAAAAGTACCTTCAGTGTGCGAAAAGTCTGCTGATGCGCCGCCACGGCGGCATCGGCCTTTTCGGCCGGCAGATCGGGAGGGAACGCAGCGCGTACTGTTTTCTCCATCGCCTGCTCATCGAACTCCATCTTCCAATCGTACACCTTCATGTCGTCAACCGTACGCTTGGTCGGCCCCGGGAACTTGATACCGCTCTGCTTCATCATCGTAACGAAAAACGGCTCTTTCATCATGGCGAACTGCGATTCCAAATAGCCGTCAGGATCATCCATCTGCCAGCATCCCTGTACGTGCAGCGCGCCGTCCGGCACCGGTCGGCTCACGGCCAAGGCTTGCGGCACACCCCACAGCGCGATCGATTGCTTCAAGACCGCAGCCCAGTCATTGGTTGCGCCGCCGGTATACATCGGCGACGAGGCGACGAGCTCGGTATACATCTCGATGAGCGCGTTCTCCAGCGTCTTCGGCACGGTCGACCCGCCCGACGCATAACTGAACAGCGAATCCTTTTTCAGAAACGCCTGCTGTTTCGTAGAAACGGGCTTGCCGGAGAGCATCAACGCTGCTATATCCGATCCCGCGCGCGGTATCAGGCGCGAGCGGACGAACACCCCTTCATTCTGGATGTTGAGCCCCAGATGAAGCGCTTTGAGCTGTTCGAGCATCCCGCTATAGAAACCCAGCGCGCGCTCCACCGCGCGGCGTTGCTTCTCGGCGTCAGGCGCGTTGACCTGCACCGGTATGGACGCCGTTGCTTTTTTCAGATAGGGCACCACGGCCTGAGGCTCCACCGACACACGCAGCACGCCAGGCAACGTCGGTAACTCGGAGTACGCCGTCAGGTCCGTCCCCAGCAGCGCGGCCTGTTCTTTCGCATGCGTCACGATATACAGGCGGCCGCCCGCGACCTTTGCCGCCATGTGCTTGCCCAGCGTGTAGATGCCGTCCTTCGGCTCGGGCAGCGCGCCTTCGGCCTCCCCCCCGGCCAACGCCTTGAGGTAAGCCTCCGGCGCGGCACTGGGCGCAACCTCGATGACCATGCCGGTTTCGCCGCCCTCGAGTGCGAGCAGGTGCATCGCGACCGGCTTACTGTTATCCATCTGCGCCGCACCCGGCAAGCCACCGGTCATCATCATCGGCAACGCCGCGAGCATCGGCGCCTGAAACGCCCCGGCCCCCAGCGCGGCTTGCTTTTGCAGCTCCGCGAAACTCTCTACGTAGACCGACACGATGCGCGTTGCACCCAACGCACTCCCGGCGCACGCGACGCCGCACACAGCAACGGCCAAAACCGCCCTCAATCCATTTTTCATATCAACCTCCCGGTGCCCATCCATCTGAAAGAGACCTAATTGGTAGTATCATTATGCGGACTTCACACCGGACGTGTCAAACGCATTAGCGATTTTGATTCAGGGTTTCTGCCATTGACTTGAAATAAAGATCCGTGTAAAAGGTGGGCAAACGATCAGGCGTTGAGTAGACGGAGCGCTCTACCATGAAAAAGAAAAAACTGCTGTATATTGTTTGCGGTTCTGCGATTGCTCTCGTATTTGTAGTCTTGTTAAGCGTGTCAAGCGCTAAGCATGGAGACGCGCGCACGATCGCGATGGTGAATGGGGTTGCGATAAGTGAAACGAATGATGCCTCAGCCATCATCATGAAAACGCTGCTGGATCAGTTTGACAAAAGTGAAAATATCGTGGTCACGCAGCAAGAGCTTGAAAAACAGCGTGCGCTTTTTGAAAAACTAGCCAAGGGGACTTATGACCAGCGGATTGCGCACCTCAACAAAGAACTGGAGAACCTTGTCGCCTCCGGCAATGGAACTGTAGATGTCTCAAACAGAGTCGCCAAAATCAAAAAAGAAATTGCGTGGCTGAAGCCCAGTTTTTTCGTGCCTGCGGATGACATGCTAAAAGAGGACGTGCTTTTGTGGAAACGAAACAGGGCGCTTTACAGACGTTATGGCGGCAATGTGTATTTTTCACATGTAGGCGGCTCTTTTCCTGCAGACGCTTACAAAGCATTTTTCAAAGAAAAAGAAACCGAACAGGCTTTTGAGATATTCGACGGGAAGCTGAGAAAAGATTTCTGGGACGAACTCACCAGCGATGCACAGCAATCAGAACTTTTGCTCGATGACGGCAAGAAAGCCATTGAGACGCCGCCCTGGGAAATGACCATCGAGGAATGAATGCGGTCGCACCCGTAATCGGTTAGCCCGCCGCCCGCGCTTCGCACGGGAATGTAAATGAGGATAACTTTGATGTAAGTTATAGGTAAGTGACAAAGGGTATGCGAGTCGAACGCATGTTTGAAAATTGAGTATCGGAAGTTGAGCGTTTTTTGCAAACAGATTTGCGGCGGCAAGCGGTATTCCGCGCGACACCGCTTTTTGAGCAGGCGTGCAGTGGTAGGGTGGCGCGCAAAAGCGGTGCCGCGACCCGCGCACAGCGCGGCTCTTGTCACCGTATTCCAAATTTCGTTACCGTGCCACACATAGCACAACACAATAATCGCGTCTAAAAAACGCCACCTTCCCAGTGCTCCACAATGAAACCAGAAACACATGATCTTCTCACACCCCTGTCGTTAACCCACGCCGAGCCATGCAATGTACTCCGCAAAGTGTAAGGATTTTACGATTGTAATATTGTGAACGTTTCTCAGAGCGGAAACTGCTAAGCTATCTCAATCACGCTTAGCCGAGGTTAAAGGGAATATGTCAGAAAAAACTTTTGGGATGTCTGGCGCGGTGAAAATCGCGGGCGTTCTGTCGTTTCTCGCCATAGGGAGTGCCATCGGTGCACCACCGGTGGTCTTGGAGTGGTCGGAGGGGTTCTCCCTGCCACCGCGTCCCGACGGGCGTCCGGCGCTCGGCGTCGGCGCGCCGTTTTACGGGGAACATGGGGGCGTGGCCCTGCTGGCAGGCGGGTCAAATTTTCCAGAAACGCCGCTGGTAAAAGGCGGTCCAAAGCGGTATTACGCCGATATTTTCGCGCTGCCCGCAGGCACCACAAACTGGGTGGCCGCCGGACAGCTTTCGCGGCCGGCGGCGGAGGGCGTGTCGGCCACGACAAGCAAGGGCATCACATGCGTCGGTGGCGCGTCGGACGACGGCAACTCCGCGCGCGCGTTTCTGCTGACTTGGGATGACGTGCGCGGGCAAGCAGTAGAACAGGCACTGCCGGACTTCCCCTGCCCCATGCGGTTGGGCGCGGCGGCGGCGCGTAATGCCTTGGTGTTTGTGGCGGGCGGCGAAGGGAGCGATACGCTCTCCAGCGACGTGTGGCGGCTGGATCTCGATGCGCCGGACAAAGGCTGGCATGCGTTGCCGCCGCTGCCGGGCGTCAAGGGACGCATGCAGGCGCAGGCCTTTGTGCAGAACGGCGACCAGAAATTGACGTACCTGTTTGTGGTCGGCGGCTATGCCAAACACGCGGACGGCGGATGGGTGGCGCTGACGGACGGCTATGCGTACAATCTGGCGCAGCCTGATACCACCGGCGTCTGGCAACCGATCGCGCCGGCGGTGCCCGTCGCGGAGAAGTCGGACGCCCCCCCGGCGGCGGCATGGCCGCTGATCGGTGCCAAGTGCGTGACAGTCGGCGATCAGCACGTCCTCTTCTTCGGTGGATTGGACGCCGCGTATTTCGACACGCACCAGCGCAAAATGGCGTCGCTCACCGGCACGGCGCGCGAGGCGCAACGCATCGCCTATCAATCCACCGTACCGACGACTTGGAATCGTAACGTACTGGCCTACCACACCGTGACCGACCGCTGGTTTGAACTGGGCGAAGTGCCGTTCGCGCCGACTGTAGCGGGATCGGCGATCAAACTTGCAGACGGAAACATCCTGTTGGCATCGGGTGAGGTGCAGCCGGGTATCCGCACGCCGCTGTGTACGGTCGGACGATTTGTCAATCGCCATAAATTCCATCCCGTCAACTGGGCGGTCATGGGCGGGTACTTCCTTGGGCTGGCCGTGATGGGCTGGTGGTTTATGCGCAAGAAGAAGAGCGCCGACGACTACTTCAAGGGCGGCGGACGCATTCCGTGGTGGGCGGCGGGCATCAGCATCTTTGCGGCGATGTTCAGCTCGATCACGTTTTTGGCGATACCGGCATTGGCCTATATGTCGAACTGGTGCTATGCTCCCAAAACGCTCGGCATCATTTTAATCCCGCCGTTGGTGATCGGCTGTTATCTGCCGTTCTTCCGCAAACTGAATCTCACTTGCGCCTACGAGTATCTCGAACTGCGTTTCAACCTCGCCTGCCGCCTCTTCGCGAGTCTGGCTTTCAACCTGTTCATGGTGGCGCGTGTGGCAGTCGTGGCCTATCTGCCCGCGTTGGCGGTCGCCGCTGCGACCGGCGCTGATATCAATATGTGCATCGTGGTGGTCTGCCTGCTGACCATCGTGTACTGCGCGGTCGGCGGCATTGAGGCGGTGATCTGGAGCGACGTGGTACAGGGGGCGGTACTACTAGGTGGCGCCTTATTGATTCTTGTGACGTTAATACTCGGTAGCGACGGCGGTATTGCAGGCATGGTCACGACAGCCGCCGGAGCCGGCAAACTGCGCATGCTCGATGCTGCTTTCGACCTCTCGCGCCCGGTGATCTGGGTCGTACTGATCGGAGGGTTTGCAGAGTGCCTGATCTCCTATACCAGCGACCAATGCATCATCCAGCGCTACATGACAACCCACGACGAGCGGGCGGCCGGCCGCAGCCTCTGGCTCAATGTGCCGATGAGCATCGCCAGCGGTTTGATCTTCTTCGGCATCGGTACCGCATTGTTCACCTATTACCGGTCGCATCCCCAACGCCTCGCGGTGACCATGCCCAAGGCGGACTCCATCCTGCCGATGTTCATGACCCACGAGTTACCGGTCGGCGTGGCCGGCATCGTGCTGGCCGGACTCTTCGCCGCGACAATCACCACGCTGGCGGCCAACCTGAACTCATCGGCGACGACGATCACCGGCGACTGGTTCGTACGCTTGCGGCGTAACCCCACCAGTGACCGCGCGCAGGTACGCATTGCACAAGCCTGCACCGTAGCGATCGGTCTGGCCGGCATGGCGGGCGCATTGGTTCTGGCCAATGCCGACATCCGCGCGGTCTACGACCAGTTCCTGAAATTCATCGGCATTCTGACCAGCGGTCTGGCCTGCCTCTTCATGCTGGGCATCTTCGCACCGCGCGTCGGCGCGACCGCCGCGCTATGCGGGCTGGTGGCGAATTACGTGGTATGCATCGGGCTGGACAGGGCGCCCCTCTCTTGGAAACCGCACCTGCTTCTCTATGGCGCGATCGGCATCCTCACCTGCTTGGTGGTCGCACTGGCGGTAAGCCTCATGTTCCCCAACAAGAAGACCGGGATCGAGGGGTTGATCTGGAAAGGCGGCCGCGCTGCGCGCGGCACGCGGATTTAGGATGTAGGAGTTAGGATTTAGGAGTTGTTTTTTTAACGCAGAGGCGCAGAGACGCAGAGATTTTTGGGGACAGGGCATACCGCAAGTCGCAAGTCGCGGGTCGCGAGTCAACCTCTCTTATTGCGACCACGCAGTGGCTCGCAATCGTGAGAGTAAAACAAACGATTAATTAGGAATTGAGTCATGGTAAAAGACGCGGATAACATCCGGCTGGGCGTGATCGGGATGACCGAGGGCAACGGACACCCCTATTCATGGAGCGCGATTTTGAACGGTTATGACCGCGCGCGCATGACGGCGGAGTGCCCCTTCCCGGGCATTCCGGGTTATCTGAACCTCCAGCCGCCTGAGGCGTTCGGAATCGCAGACGCGCGTGTCACGCATGTGTTCTGTGATGCGCGCAGCGATGCGGAGCATGTGGCGGCATTGTCGCTCATCCCGCACATCGCAGAGACGCCGGAAGCGATGATCGGCGCGGTCGATGCGGTGCTGATCGCAACCGACATCGGTGGCGAACATGTGAGGCGCGCGCGTCCCTTCGTCGAAGCGGGCGTGCCGCTCTTCATTGACAAACCGCTCTGCGATACGACGGCGGATCTGGAACAGTTCCAGCGATGGGTGGCGGACGGCGCGGCGATCATGTCATCCAGCTCCACGCGCTACGCCGCCGAATACGCGTCGTACCAAGCCCCCAACGCGCCGTTGGGCGCGTGGCGCTTTATCGCTATGCCCATGGCGAAAAAGTGGGAGACGTATGGCATCCATGCACTGGAAGCGGTTTTCAGTATCACGGGGCCGGGCTACGTGTCGGTACGCAACACCGGCACGGCGGAGCGCAACGTGGTGCATTTGAAACACCGTTGCGGCGCAGATGTGGTGATCGCCTGCGGCAAGGGTATTGTGTACGGCGGCGCGATGACGTTGTGCGGTGCGGAAGGTAACGCGACGGTCGTGACGAAGGACACCTTCTCGTCTTTCAAGGCGCAACTCGCGGCGTTCATCGAGTATCTGCGCAGTGGTGTCCGCCCCTATCCGTTCAGCCATACCGAGGAACTGATGCGGCTGGTGATCGGCGGCATAAAAAGTCGCGAACATGGGGGAAGAGAAGTCGAGGTTTGACATGTTTTTTCGCACCATGAAACACATGAAACTTCATGAAAAGTGTAGGGACGAGGTGTTTATGAACGTTTTAGATAGTTTTTCATTGAAGGGCAAGGTGGCACTGCTGACAGGCGGTGCGGGACTGTACGGACGCCAGATCACGGAAGCGCTGGCCGAAGCAGGCGCCACAACGGTGATCGCGTCGCGGAATCTCGCGGAACTGGAGAAGGTGGCCGAGGAACTGCGTGCCGCAGGCGGTGATGTGACGGCATTGCAACTGGATCTGGCGGAAGAGGCGTCGATTCACGCGCTGGTCGCAGAGATCGAGCGACGCTGGGGCCGGTTGGACGTGCTGGTCAACAACGCGGTGACACGCTGCGCCTGCGCGGACTGGGATCTGCCGATGGAGACGTTCGACCAGAGCCTGCGTATCAATGCGTCGGCGCTCTTCTGTCTGACGCGCCTGGCCGCCGAAGTGATGAAGCGAAACAAAACCGGTTCGATCATCAATATCGGTTCATACATGGGAGTGCGCGGGCCTGATCCGCTGAACTATGTCGGCACCGATATGATGAAGACCCCCTCCCCTATCTACTTCTTCGAAAAAGGCGGCATGGTCAATTTCACGCGATTCGCCGCGAGTGTGCTGGGGCCGTTCGGCATTCGCGTCAACGCGATCCATCCGGGCGGCTTTTTTAATCACCAGCCGGAAGCGTTTGTGAAAAACTACAGCGCCAACACGATGCTGGGGCGGCTGGCCAATGACAGCGACCTGAAAGGCGTGGTGGTGTTTCTGGCATCCGATGCCTCCGCCTACCTGACCGGCACGAACATTCCCGTGGACGGCGGCTATACGGCGAAGTAGAACCGGACGTGCCGGAAAGAAAGCATAAGCCTAAAAAGAGTCCTTCACAGCCCTACCGGTAGGCAGACGCGCACAGAGTAACGGATGAGAACGGTCGTCTGCGGAGCTCTTGCGCGATAGGCCGAACGCAAATGTGACCAGGCCGCCGAGTAAGCCCCTCCGCGTACGACACGATCCGTGCCCGTCGCCGGACCGACAGGCTCTGTCACGGCAGAACCGTCGGAGTATGCGCTGCCGCTCGCGTACCGATCAAGACAGAACTCCCAAGAGTTACCCAGCATGTCGTAGAGTCCCCAAGGGTTCGGCTTTTTGAGTCCGACCGGGTAGAGATTTTCTTCAGCCGGGGAGAACCCATACCAGCCAAGTTCGGAGAGTGCGACGGAAGAGTCATACGTGGCCGTATCCGTGCCCGCGCGGCAGGCGAACTCCCACTGCGCGTCTGTCGGCAAGTCGAAGAGCCCCCATCCCACATGTGTGCGGAGTCTGCCGAGAACTGTATTCTCCCCCACGGCGCGCGCCGCCGCCCAGTCCCCTGAGCCCGGCCAATCCGTGTTGCCGCGCACGATCGTCCATGATAATCGGTAATTGATGCTCTTGCCGGATGGGTGAAACGCCGTGTCGGGCGATGGACGAGGTTGCCCCATGAGCAGCGCATACTGGTATTCTGTCATGGTGTAAACGGCGAGGTAGTAATCGTTCGTGAACGAGACGTAATGCAGGATCTCGTCGTTGGCCACACGCCCAGATTCATCGGATGGCGAACCCATACGGAACGTCATGCCCTTTGCGGGAATGCGTCGCAGTACAAGCTTATTAAGCCGGTACATGTCATTTGCAAGGCCCCCCTCCGGCAACGCCGCGGCAGAGGTGTAGTACCTTACCGTGTTCGTCACACTTAAATCGATGACCATGTAGTCTGGCGGTGTAGTCAGTTCCCATGCCTTCACCACAGCGCGAACATTTTCTGTTGCGAGGGTTGGTCCGTTCCACGACTTGTCGGGGCGCCATGTGATCGTGCGCACCGTGTCTTCATCCGCCGCCACACGTTTGTTCGCGTCGCCAACCACGCGGCCGATATTCGCGTCACCAATCGAAACCCACGGCCCTTCGACAGTACCAGTGGCGTTGGTCTCGATATCAAGTGTGATGATCGCGTCTGCGTCCGCGAGTCTGTAATGTACCGTGACAAGGGCGCCATCCGCATCTTGCGCGGCGGTGACGCTATCTGTGACGATGCGGGGCGTCGCGGCCGAAACTAGACCGACGACAAGAAAGAAGACGGAAAAAAACAGAACCTGTTTGGCCATGTTGGACTCCTTTCTCATTTTGCAACTGCCGGACAACAAGCACGCCAGGTGTAGCGGACGAGCGTTCGATCAGGCGGCGCGCTGTTGCGGTGCGCCGAGCGCGCTTCCGCAAAAGTGTTTACACTATACGCGCCGCCCCTTGCGACACGTGTCGAACCGGTCGGAGGCCCCACGGGGTCCGTGACAGGCGAGCCGTCAGAATAAGCGAGACCGGAGGAATACCAGTCCAGACAGAGCTCCCACGAATTTCCAATCATGTCATAGAGCCCCCAGTTGTTCGGCTGCTTGAGCCCCACAGCCTTGAGCCCGCCCGTATTAACCCAGGCGATGTCCAAAACCGCTGCCCACGTCTCGCCGCCGTTGTATAGCGCGCGACCCTCGCCGGCCCGGCACGCAAACTCCCACTGCGCATCCGTCGGCAAATCCAAATCGAGCCCCGTGCGCGCACGGAGTTTCCCGACAATCGAATCGGGAGCAACCGCGCGTGCGACCTCAGGATCTTCGGCAGGCCACACGGCGGCGGTACCACGCAGCATATCGTAGCTAAGGTCGCCGACCGGACGGAGACGCGCCGGTTTGTCGTTCCAAACGACGAAGCCTGAACGGTTGACATCATGGTACTGCCCGCTTGTGATGGGAAAGATAGAAAGGTAGAAGTCCTCCGTTAACGTGACAAGATGCGGGATCTCCACATCAGACATGCGGGAGTCCTCACCCGGTGCAGACCCCATGCAGAACGTGGCATTCGCCGCCGGGACTTTTCGCATTACAAGGCGTGTAAGGCGATAAACGTCGTTTGCAAGCCCGCCCTCCGGCAAAGCCTCGGCCGAGGGATAGTAGCGGACAAGATCAGGCGAATCGCCGGCTTCCAAATCCACCACCATGTAATCCGGCGGACAGTTTGTCGCCCACGCTGTTACCACGGCGCGTATCTTTCCAGCATCGATGTACCCGAGCGCACCATCCGGCCTCCAGAAAATCGTCTGTGTACCGCTCTGACGCACCATGCGGTTAACGGCACCCCCCACGCGCGTCAGGTTGTGGTCGCCCACGTGCACCCAAGGTCCCGCCGCCGTGTCGCCGGCATTCGTCTCCACGGCGAGCGTCACCACCGCCGGCGCGTTCGCAAGCGTGTATTGCACCGTTACCATGGGAGCGCCGCTTATAGAAAGCGTCACGCTTGCCGGATCGATGGACGGCACCGCCGCACACACGACGGTCGCCGCGAAAAAGGAAATTCCAAGAATGTTCGTTTTCATCGGCGCCTCCTCCTTCAACGTACAACAGCGTGATGCCACAGACGAATGACGTAGCGCTCATTTACCTGCGTCTCGCCCGCACCATTGCGGTACGCGCTACGCATGCCGTACTGGGGCATATTCACGGCACCGCCGCGTACAGTGCGCTTGTTGCTGACCGATGCCGACTTGACGCAACCGACGGGTTCGACCACAGCAGAGCCGTCCGAGTAATTGGCATTCATCGAGAGCCAGTCGAGGCAAAGTTCCCAGCCATTGCCGAGCATGTCGTAGAATCCCCACGCATTGGGCTCAAGTTGTCCCACGGCGTACGGTGTCATCCGGCCGTCCGGGTTGTTCTCCTGATACCAAGCGATCTTCGCAAGCCGGGTTTGATCCAGTTGGCCGCAGTAGGCCGGATAGTCGGTGCCTGCGCGGCAGGCGAACTCCCAGCACGCTTCGGTGGCAAAATCGAACCAGTCTAACCCCGCATGACGGCGTAACTTATCGAAGAAGGTACCGCTCCCCACGGCGTGAGCCGTGGCGAAATCGCCCGCACTCGGCCAGCTCGTGTTGCCGCGGGTCCCGTTCCAACTGATCGAGGTCTGCGGGAAAACCGCATCGGTCGCAGACGGTTGCGTACCGCCCATGATGCGCCAGTACTGCTGTTTCGTCACTGTGAAGACGGAGAGGTAGTAGTCGTTCGTGAGCGTGACGAGATGCGGAATCTCATACGCGGCCGAATTCGGATCGTCCGATGCGAGACCGCCCATACGGAACATCGCACCCGCGCCGTGAACCTTGCGCATCACGAGGTGATCTGTACGGTAAAGGTCATTTGTGACATCCCCTCCGGGCAGTGCATCGGCCGTAACGTAGAAATTCACCGTGTTCGTCCTGGTGAGGTCCACCACCATGTAGTCCGGCGGTGCATTCGTCGCCCATGCGGTCACCACAGCGCGTACACGTCCATCCGTGTATCTGCCGCCGGGCCAGGACACATACGGCTTCCAAGTGATTGTCTGCGGCACGCCGACCTCGCGCACCACGCGATTCACCGCGCCTTCGGCAGTGCGGAAGTTCACAGCGCCGATCGACGCCCATGGCCCTTCTGCCGCGCCCGTCACGTTCGTTTGGATGTCGAGCGTCACCACCGCCGACGCGTTGCGCAACGTGTATGTCACCGTCACGAGATGCGACACACTATCCTGAACAAGCGTCACATCGTCCTGATCCACATGCGGAAGCGCAGCCCAAACGGACATCGCGCAAAAGGCCAGTGCCCAAACCGTTAATTTCTCGCGCATATCCACCTCTTCAGCGTAGGAACAGGATTAGGCCCTGCGGCTTCTCGCGTGAGAAGACCTGCGGCACGTTTGATTCTTTCTCCGTGAAAACCCGCGCTTCCAATGCGTCCGTCGTCACGGCCGTCCCCGCAAACGCGAGCCCGCCCACAAATGCGGTGGCCACTACGCCCGCGCCAGCACTTACAGGCGAACGCGTCGTATCACCCTCGAATTTCCACGGCAAGTCTGCGCCGCCCGCGATCAAAACGAGCGCCGTCGTCGCGTTAAACAGCACCTTTCGTTTCATCGTCGCTCCTTTCGTAAGCTACCGGTCGTCAGTCGAGTTTCATTCCGCACGCCATCAGCGTCGTCTTGCTGACTTCAATGTCGTGCTGGTAATAGTCTGGGTTCGGACGCTCGCTGCGGACGATCTCCGCGAGTTCCTGGAGCTGGTCGGCGTAACGGTCTTTCTGCACGCCACAGTCGACCGTATGCCATCCCTTCTTGTAGCCCGGAACGTCCTGATTGAGACGGAGCGAAAGCGTGGTCGGCTTACCGTCGAAGCGCTCAATCGGACATATCTCAATAGAGCCACGTGTGCCGTCGATCCGCAGGCGCCGACTGCCGCATGGTGCCTTGCTGCACGCCCGTATAAGTGCCATCCCGTTTTCCCACTCCAGGATACTTGCGCCATTCGTCTTCACGCCCGGCTTGCTACCCGGCGCCGTAAGCAGGACCGGGTGCGCGCGGTGCGGTGACTTGTCGCCCATCATCGGCAGGATGAAGTCCACAAGATGACACCCGAGGTTGTACAAGAGACCACCCGCAAACGATCCGATATAGGGCTCGTACTGCGCACTGCCGTAGTTGTGGTTCATGTCCGCCTCGATAAAGTTGATTTCGCCGATCCACTTCTCACGCACGGCTTTCGTCGCAAAACGGATCGCCGGGTTGACACGGAACATGTACCCCATCTGAAGGGGAATCCCGCGCTCACGGCAGTAGTTCACCAGCGCGACATATCGGGGGTGCGACTGCCCCGTGGGCTTGTCCATGTGCATCGCGAGCCCATGCTTCGCGCACTCCCATGCGACATCCTGCAAGTCATCGTTCGTCACTTCTACGAAGACGCATTGTATGGACTTGTCCGCCCATATCTGCTCCGGCGTAATGCGCGGCACGCCGTCATAGCATGAGTAGTTCTTTGCTTCACGCGGCGTCTTCGATGCGCGGTCATCCACAATGCCGACAAGTTCAAAGTGGTCCGGAAGCACCTTGAGCGACTGGAACTTCCCGTCCGCATGCTCGTGACACATCCCCCACTGTACCACGCGAACCCGCTTTGTGCCCGGGAACGGGTTCCATTTCACGACCGGTGCCGTCTCCGCTTCCTTTTGCGCCAGGCACTGCGGTGCTACGGCGAACGCCGCTGCGGCCCCCATGAATTCGCGTCTGTTGCTAAGCAACGGCTTAGGCCGCATCGCAGCCGCCGCAGACATCCCCTCGTCACGACGGACACGGTCCCCGTCCGCATCCAGCCCGCCACACCGCCCGGTTCCATTCATCGGTAGATTCCTCCTATTGCCAAGTGTCCCGACTTGTCTTCTAACGTCTCGGATTCTAGTACATCCCCCGTTGAAACACAAGCGGAACCCGAAACACCTTAAAAGCAAAAATGCGTTCTTTTGGGAGTTGACTGTTTTGCCTCTCC
>Ga0255343_1003084_pt1 | contig 18129 bp, 20 predicted proteins | sample wastewater_treat_4_FD_192413 | JGI IMG/M metagenome (GOLD analysis project Ga0255343, IMG submission 192413) | Wastewater microbial communities from Lulu Island WWTP, Vancouver, Canada - plant16 | ecosystem: Engineered > WWTP > Wastewater > Unclassified | place: Canada: Vancouver, British... | reverse complement strand
GAGCATCAGTGGCTTCCGCAGGAGGTGCAAATGGGCCCGATAGAGATTGAGATGCCAGCAGAGCCTGATCTCGATCTGCGTACACGCGAATTAGTGGACCATGCAGACCGTTTCGGGATTTCAGCTTGGCATCCATGGAGCATTTATGTGCATACTCAATCAATCTATTCGTCGAGATATCAGGATCAATGCCTTCTACTATCAATTCTTCTCGAACTTCCTCTGATGACTTACTTTCAGTAGAGGCAAGAAAATCTGCGAGCGAGTCGATGAAAAGCATATTCCGTTCATTCTTTAATTTTTCATCATTCTGCATAATTCACACAATCATCAGGATTTAAGGTTAATTCCCCGTGCTTTCCTCCGCATACGCTTCAGAATATTGTTAACACGGTCAACGTCATAGCCCGTCTGCTCCGAAATTTCCCGGGGTTTAGAGATGCCATCCTGGAGGCACATCACTACTATCCCCATTTCTTCATCTCCCTCGGCCATAGATTCCAAGCGCTGTACGAGGTTGGAAAGAGAATCAGCCTGAATAAGTCTGTCTTCAGCCGTTACCCTGGACAGACTAGCATACTTGTCCTTTGCGGCAGGCTCTGCAGATGCAGTGAAGTCCTCGTTCACTTCATCATGGCCTTCAACAGAATTTTCCGGGAAGCTACGCAGATGATCAATTTTGTGACTGACAATGCTCTTAATCACCGTCATGAGAAAGATCGCAAAATCAGGATATTTCTCGGGGTCCCAATTCCGATAGCCGCCATTTTCTCCAACGCCATATGTTAAAGCGATGGCTTCCTGTACCAAGTCGTGAGGATCTAAAGCCAAATTTGTCATCCAGAAATATTTCTTAGATTGATAGATCGCATATAGCAGCACCTTCTGAAGAATTTCAGGTCCAATGGCCGCATCCAGTGACGCCCTGGCCGATGGATCGTAACAGATCCTTTCTGACTTCTTATGATCCGGCATGATCTTTGACTTTCCTATTATAAATACCGGCAAGAAATAATTTTCATCCATGAAAAGAAATTTGGCGAAATATGCGGAATCGTCGGTATAGATATTAGAGACGAAAACCCTAGTCGTCGACCTACACAAAAAAAGTATAAATTGCAATAATATTCAAAGGAGTATGAGACGTGGCTGGAAAATCACATCACGTTGTACCCAACCCAACAGGCGGCTGGGATGTTAAAAAGGGAGGCGGATCACGCTCGTCCATTCGTTGCGAGACCAAGAAGGAGCCAATTGACCAAGGAAGGCAAATCAGCCGGAACCAAGGAACGGAATTTGTCATCCATTATAAGGATGGAAGGATATCCCGATCAGGCAGTCATGGAAACGATCCATTGCCGCCTAGAGATCGAAGATGAACATGATGGAGCGATAGACGGATGGTAAACACAATCAGTCGTTTTCAAATCCTCTCCCTAGATGGAGGGGGCTTGAAAGGCATCTTCACCGCTGCCTTCCTTTCCCACATAGAGGAACACGCTGGGATTAGATTGATCGACTGCTTTGATTTGATTGCAGGGACGTCGACAGGAGGGATCGTCGCTCTAGGACTTGGGTTGGGTTACTCACCTCGGGACATGCTTAATTATTATAAAGAAGAAGGCCCCAAAATATTTCCGTCACAGAATAGCCTAACGAGGTCGTTCCGCAACATATCTTGGTTCTTTGTCAGGAAGTATCCCTCGGCAGCACTGAGGAACTCCCTCGACAAGTACTTCGGTAACCGGCTTCTTGGCGAAAGCCTGCGACCATTGATTATCCCTGCATTCAATTTTGAACGAGGCGATGTATATCTCTACAAGACGCCACACCACAAAAATCTGAAATTCGACTACAGAGTTCCAGTAAAAAACGTGGCGTTGCACACTGCTTCGGCTCCATCCTACCTGCCGATTTCGATTACTGACACGGGAGTTCAATTGATCGACGGAGGCATATGGGCTAACAACCCGACCATGGTGGCCCTTGTGGAGGCTCTTGGCTATTTCGGCCAGCCGAAGGAAAGCATAGCCGTCCTCAGCATCGGAACATCACGGGGGCCCCGAGCGTCGGGACACGGGATAGTCAACGGCGGTCTCTGGACTTGGCGCAAGAAGACGATCGAGTTCCTCATGAGGGGTCAGTCCATCATGGCTCAGAACGCCGCTTTCCATATTTTGGACAATGATCGATTTCTGCGTGTAAATCCTGAAGTGTCAAAGGAATATCCTCTGGACCGCCTCATATCGGACCTTGAAGGGCTCGGATATTCCGAGGCGAGGGACAAGATTAACACAATCGAAAGGATGTTTCTCGGGCATAAAGCGGGGCGTTATGAACCAGTCTATAAAGTAGAAAACGGCAACTGAAGCGAGGATGAGCGATGTCTGATCTAATGCAGGAAAAGCAGTTTAGTGAAATACTGGAAAATCTCAGCGATGAACTTGATGTGACCCCGTCTCAGTACGAGGATGCGGAAAGAAAGTACAAGGCCGTAGGTGAATGGCTAGCGACGCCAGGATCGTTACTCGCCGATTTTCGACCGGAAATATATCCTCAGGGCTCAATTAAACTGGGAACGGCCGTCAAACCTGTCGAAGGAAACGAGTTCGATGTAGATCTCGTCTGTGAGATGAAGGCGCTCCCCTTATTGGATCAAAAAACTGTCAAGGATCTTGTAGGTGTGAGGCTGTCGAACAACGAGAATTATCGAAAAATGCTGCAGGAGAAAAAACGATGCTGGCGTCTGGATTATGCTGGCCAGTTCCACATGGACATACTTCCCGCGAGACCAGATCTCCACAAAGGCAATGGATGCGTTCTTGTTCCAGACCGTGATCTCAAGGAATGGAAAGAAAGCAATCCGAAGGGCTATGCAAGTTGGTTCGAAGACAGGATGGTGGTCATTAGAGCTAAGATGGCTAGGATGTACGCTGAAATTGAGGATCTGCCGGATAACGGTCGGTTGAGGACACCGCTGCAGAGGGCTGTGCAGATACTTAAAAGGTACCGCGATGTCGTATTCAAGAACAAGCAGGACAATGCGCCGCTTTCAATCATCATCACGACCCTTGCAGCCAAGGCCTACACCAACGAAGCAGACCTTTTCATTGCACTGATGGAGATTATTCAGGGTATGCCGCGTCAGATCCAGTACATCAACGGGCAGCCAGCCGTACTTAATCCGACCAACCCGGCAGAAAATTTCGCGGAAAAGTGGATAAGCAATCCTGAGCTATATGAAATCTTTCGGCAATGGCTTGGAGCCCTGCGAAGGGATCTGTTGTCAGTTCTGCCACGTCGCGGAATGGCAGCTATCACAGAGGATTTATCCCCTATGTTCGGCGAGCATACGGTCAGTAAAGCGGTCCTCAGGTACGCCGACAACATGGAGCTCCGACGAAGCACAGGATTACTGAGAATGACTTCGGGTTCCGGTACGCTGGGCACGATGGCGGGGACGCCACTTAGAAAAAATACATTCTTTGGGGATTAAATGAAACGCCCCTTCAAGAATAGAAGAAGTAAACGGATGACAGTACCCGCTCAGGCCTCTTGTCTTAAACAATCCTTTCCTGAGTCAACCATTAAGTATAACAGAACTCACAATGGACTGACTTGGAAAGGGAGACTACGACCAACTGCAATGAGCCCATCCTACCTTGTTCGCATTTTGTACGTACTAGGGGAAAGGCCCAATGTAACCGTTATCGATCCACCACTGGAAAACCGTAATGGTGAATGTATACCGCACATGTTCGGACAGAAACGGTTGTGCCTTTTCAGATATAAACACGACGAATGGGATTCGAGCATGCGGATCGACCGGACCATTATTCCATGGACGTGCCTATGGCTTTTCTACTACGAAATATGGCTAGCGACTGGAGAATGGAGAGGCGGAGGCGAACATCCCGAAATGAATGATTCCGAGCAAAAGACAGAGCAAGATGACAAATGATAAAATACATCATTCCTCCGATCCACATAGGTTCAACTTATTCGTATCAGCGTCATCGTTCCAATTATGTCCAATTAATGTAAATACAGTGCGCATCACATCAGGACTCTCATTTTCCCACCTCTTTAGCTCTCTCGACCTCAACAACCCCAAAATATCTGGCTTTTTACTTAGAGGATGGATTATAAAAAGTAGCCCTGCCACGTCACTGTAATCGGGGTCGACTAGAATTCCACATTTACCGAGAAGCCTGTCTTCGCTCGGCTTTCCTTCAAATTCAGGCATTTCATGAATAATCATGTCCGACCGACCAAATGCTATCGCCCATAGATCACCGGTTAGATTCGTTCCATCCGTGTAGATATCAGAATATGCCGGACACAGAACGCAATTTTCTGTACGAAAAGGAGGGATAAGGCAAAGGTTAATGACGAGGAATGTGTAAGGATTGGCGTACTGTTCAAGTTTAATGTTATTACGCGCCTTCTCGAGTAATGTATCAATTACAGCGAAGATAGTCCCGGATCTGTATGGTTTGTCACCATAAGGCTGTAATACCGTAACAGCCGAGGCTACCCGTTTCTCAGATTTCAATTGAGCCTCAATCTCAATGCGCGCATTGAGAGCATCTTCTAGGGCATCCTTAATTCCCCGATCCCCGTGCACTACCGATAACGTCTTGACTTCAAAAAATATTTTAATTGCTCCAGTTTCGAAGCAAAAATCTGGTGTTCTATTCAGTGTTTCCCGAACCCGTCTCAATGTAATTCCTTTTTCCATACACAATGCATAAAAATGTGCCTCTCCTAAAATCTGGGCGAATTCGTTCGTAGCTCTACTATCCAATGCGAAATTTTCGTGGCTGACAAGTTTGAACAGTATTTTAACATATTGTCTAAGAGTCGCACTAGACGAAGAAGCTATTTCAACTGCCTTTACGGAATCATAAAGAAGTCGCAAATAGCTGCTACCTGCAATGTCTCCCGTGCGTTGAAGTGCTGCGACGAAATCGTCCGTTAATCCCATTTATAAACTCCAGTGAGATGGTCGCTTTGAAGTATCCTCTATTCGATCTGGTCTCAGAGCTGTCATATTAAAGTGCCAAGATTGATCTCCCTAACCCTAACTATGTATTACAAGTGAGAATCCATCTCATTTAGCCCATTCTGTGAGAAATGCTGTGGTTGACATCGTTCTATTATCTCAACAATTTATTCCGTAGAGCTACTGCCGCTTTGGAGCAGTCTTTGAATTTGAGCTTCATAATGACTTCGCCATTTCTTTTGGTCTGTGCTGAAGTATTGACCTGCCTCCAAGCATGACTCGGAATCTCTCGTGGTTTCATCACGATGAACCAAGCCCCTGATCTCTTGAGAACTCCTCGTTCAATAAGATCCGCGAAGTCTATAGGTTTAGCGAGCTCATCCAAAATAGTAAGCATATCATCTCTTTTCATGGTAGCTCACCCTTCCTTCTTGCCATCGTATATTCATAGTCAGTATCTTGTTTGTTCATAATGAATGAAGGTAGATAGCCTTAAATCATCCTCACTCATCCTCACTCCTCAGCGCGTTTGTCCATTCTGTGAAACGGTATCTCTATATTAGCAAAATTCAGTACCCGCCAAGCATTTGCGAACAAAGTCCGTTTCATTTCTGTAAATGATACACCACGTATTTCAGCAAGGTGCTCCATCGTCATCATCACATCCCAGGGCATACTTTTGCTGTTTCCAATCGTATTGAACGGGGAATCCGTTTCTGTGAGCATCCGATTTATGGGCAAGCTTTTAACGAGTGTCCGTCCACGTTCCTTATCAAGCATCGCTTGATTGACAGAGAAGTAGCAACCTGCAGTGGCAGCTCTCTGTGCCTCCTTCACTGAGCCCGAAAACCAGTGCAGGATGCAGAGTACTCTGCCTGGATCAGTGCGCTCTTCAATCATTTCGATTACATCGCGTACGGCTCTGCGGCTGTGTATGGAGAGAACTCTTCCGCCCAGTATCTGCGCAGTATTGAGCGTACGGCGAAATATCTCCTTCTGTTTGTCAATACTCTTCAATATCCGCGGGCTACCATCGAGTCCGACCTCTCCAATAAACCGACTATCATGGATCTGCTGTTCGAGCAGGTCAGCTTCAGCGTATCGCTCACAGACAAGCTCAGGATGTAAACCGGCCGCTACTAGAATATAGCCACTCCCGGCGGCCCATTTGCAATTCTGCGGCCATGCCTTCGGTGTTGTTGTCACGGCGAAAACGACAAGACCTTCCCGGGCGCAGCGGTCAATAACTGCAACAGGGTCAGGATGCAGATCGATATGGCAATGAAAATCAAAACCCTGGAGTTGACCTTGATCGCTCATGATGGCCTTACGATTACGTCGTCAACAATAGTTCCGACTTCGACGATTCCTCGCCGAAACACTTCGATATATTCGTTGATCTCGCCCTGAGAATAGTCCGAAAAAGGCCCTGATTTATGGATTAGAATATTCGCAAGTTCGGGGTGTTGATTCAATCGCCGACGCATCATCTGAAAAGAACGTACATGCTGTGCTTCGACGCGCTTTGCATTAAGAGGCAGGGCTGTGAGATCGCCAATGAGGTAGTCGGTTGAATCCTCTCCAAATGCGACTTGAATGGCTGCTCGCCGGATTAGGCAAGGAACGCAAAATCCACAATGCCGTGGCGATAGCCCCTTCCAGCGCGCTTTCGCGATGGACGAACAGGAGATAGTCGTCGCAAGACTTTGTTTGAGGAATTGCGTATTCACACATCCAGTGAGCATCTCACCTTTCGTTTTAAAGCGATATGGATTTTCAAGACGCGCAGAGATGCCGATGTTGTCGAGAAGCCGCTGCCAACGAGCCATGTAGAATGGATGTGTTGTTCGGGTACTCCATGCGCCCAACCGCAACGGATCGAGGGGTACGTTCAGCGAGATCAGGCCGTTTTCAGGTACATAGATCGGAGTGTTGCCGTCCAGTGCGCTAGCAACCATTGTGGCCAATGAGAAAAACAGAAACGACCGTCCCCGAGTTGACATTTCGGGTGCTGACCCTGATACAAGGCTATCAGGAAAACCAATATGCGCTCTCACATGACGAGGACCCATATCACCATAGATGGTTCCAAGCAAACGTGCACAAGGCTTCTGGGAACTTGTACCCTGATCCCAGTAGTGGCTCACGAACAGAGGACTTTCACCCGTCGCGAGAAGATCTATGGCTCCCACAAAGCTGTCCAGTCCACCCGAGAACAGGCAAACGCTTGTGAATGGAGCTTCAAGAAGCCCTGCAGGTATATCGACTAGGTTTTCTAGGCTGCTCGGACGGCTGCGAAAGAAGACACGCCATAAATCACCTGTCAGGAATTTTAGCATGCGTTCCAGTAGGTTCGAATTATCTAACCACAGGGCAGGGTCCTTGACAGGTACGTATAGATCAATCTCTCGTGTCCAACTGTCCTGCGATTCCGTTGTGCGTGATATTCTCGTATCAGCCGCGGTTATTGCCAACGAAAGTATAGCAAGATCAAGGGCGGCTTCGGAAGGATACATATCACGGTCCGAGAGTTGCGCGAGCATTTGACCCAGCCCAAAGCCAAGTTGCCGTTCACCCTCGATTATACGTATGGTCGTGATTTGAGAATGTGGATCCTTCAGAATCAGTTCCCGTGTGTCAGCCGGGTACAGACTCAGTATGATACTGTGACGCCTCATCCTATCGGTCTCCTATCAACTCAAGAAGCTCCCATGCCTCAGAATACGTCCGGTCCACTATCATCCGTATATCGCTGTCCGACATTGCGGGCAGGTCTGTCAGTTCGGAAGTGAAAGAGTCGCGCACCGCACGCTCGATGTAACTCTTAAGCTGGGCATCAAAGTTCTCAATGTCGTCGATATCCCCGGCAACACGGAATCCGTTAATGCCAATATCCTGATAGAGCCGTACTTCAATCGCATGAGCGATGAAGCTCAGGAAGACCTCACGTATCTGATCGATCGTAAGGGTGTTTAGATCGTCGATCCCGAACCGATCTATATCGGCTACGGTTTCGAGCCAAGCATCACGGGCAATTGCTTCATCAACCGAGCCACCATCGCGACAAATCACCTCTGTCAGGCCGAGGAACACATCCTGTGGTGAATGTCCGGCCAGATCCTGCAGATTCAAATGACGGAGAGTCTCTCCAATTCCCTCACGCTGAAATCCCCGAAAGACACCCAAAACATTACTAGCCGATGCGCGGGACGCCCCCATGCGCCTCACCGCATTGTCGCTGCCTCTTGTGGCGGTGCGGACATAGTCACGCACTGCACGGTGGAGTGCTCTGCGATCATCGCCTCCTGAACGGGCGAAACGAGAAAAATTATACCGAGCAAGCCGAAAACGCTCCGGTTCCGGCGGCGGTACAAGAACAGGGCGTTCCGTAGTGTCTCGGCCCCCTGCCGTATCCACGTCACCGGTGTTCGGAGCGACGTTTTCTTCATTATCGGGGATATCGTCACCCACCTCACCAGGAAGTGGGTGAGTTTGTGGCTCGTCAAGCCATGTGGGTACGAGCGGCGTACTATTTTGCGGACCTCTCGATGAACCAGATGTGCCCATCATTTTGCTCCCTTATGCATGGCTGGTAGCGCCGCGCTGGCTGCTTTCTTCAGGATGGGATTATCATCTTGGTTCGCCCATTTCTCCATAACCAGTCGTAATCGCTCCCGCATTTTACTGTCCGTTATGAACTCGCCCCATCCTTTTACCACCCACATGGCCAGAGCTTTCGGATCTAGACTGTCGAGGAGTGCGATGATCTCGCCCTGAAAGCGTGGATGGTGCTTAGCCACAATGCCAAGGCCGTCAATTCCTGGAGGCACGCTTTTGAAATCGCCACAGCTGAGGACTCGCTCACGCAGTGCATTAAAAACCGTATCTGCGTCTCCGGAGGGTAAAGCCTTGACCTCCGGTTCGGCAGTTCGCGCGGTCAATGATGACCCGCATAGCCTTGTGATCAGTCCTTCGAGGCCACCAAGTTCTTCGGCGCCAGTCAGCAAACGCTTGTCTCTTGCTGCGAAGATATATGGACGTAAGTCAACATTGGCCAGCGGTGGGTCGATCTTGAGCCAGCGTCTCAGCCAGTCGCGTTCGAGCCATTTGTTCAGATCGGGTAATGGTTTTTCATCTGTCTTAGCTTTCTTTTTCTCCTCGGCTTCCGCCTTTTTTACTTTACTTGGCGATATGCACGCCTCCTCTAGACTTACAAGATCCACGACCTTTCCATCTTTTGAAACCATTCCTTGTGTGGCAATATATTCATAGAAATCCGGTTGGAATCGCTCGGCGAGCATAAGCTTGGCCAATAGGCATCGAACCAGCACAGGATGTTGATTGTGTAGTGATCTGCCTGAATTTTGGACAAGAAACGATATGGATTGTAATCGCAGTGGAAGTCATCTTCAAATACGGGGAGACCTTGCTTTTTCAGGCAATCCTTCATCTGGTTGAAGATGGTATAACTACTTTCATTATTCTTCTTCATTTTCTTGCTCCTACATTTTTGTTTGCTTTTGTGTGAATAATAAAATAGCCAGTCCCGGAATCGAGACTGGCCCACTAATAACACATAGAATCGATGGCTAAGACGTCACAATCATATAGTCATAACCTCCTTTCTGAATTTGATCGTTATGTAGTTGCACCTGAAGATCATTTCTCGAGGGGACAGTTTCCAGAAGGCTCATCCATTCTATTAAAATGAAATTGTTTAGAGCCTGTTCAGCCTAGGCCGCAATCAGTTGAATCTCTCTTCGGGCGTTCTCTTTAAGTTTCCTTCTTGACGGTCGCGTAGACCACATACAAAGCTCGAAATGCATCGACTCATTTTCACTAACCCGCTAAGAACCTGTCGGAAATGCTGAACATCCAATGCACCATGCTCAACGGTCAGTTCAGCCATGTATCCAACAAATCCGGTCTCAGGAGATGCGCATGCCTTGATAATGTCATGCTGCTTATAGATCTTAGGAATTACCCATTGAACTGCATCCCATTCATAGTCGGTAAGATCGTAGTGCAGTGCGAACATCGCGATCATTCCCGTTTCAGGGACATATAGTAGAGAAAATCCGGCACGGACGTCCTCCAGGTCCAGTTTCGCATGTATGCCCATCTCCCCCTTGCTAGCCGCTTCACTGTGAATCTTCAGACCAAGTTCCAGGCAGCAGTTCTTCATTTGCTGGAAGATGTCACTAGCTTTTCCGTTATCAATCTCTTTCTTGGACATTGTCGATTTCATATACAAGCTCCTTTGGTTTCATTGAAAAGGGCCAACCCTCGGTGAGTTGGCCCCTTTTTCGGTTAAATAGACTATTTAATTTACCATCTGACGCCGTCACGGTAGTACTCATCCGTCAGGGCGAAGTGATCCCCCTCGACGTAGATCTGAACATACCAGGCGTTCGGATCAACATCCTCCGGTTGCTCGATGAGGTATGCTTGTTTCACCGCTTCGAAATCGGGCGTAACCTTTCTTAAGCAGTACACGTAGGGTTCACTCCCCTTTTCGATCTTCTTGGGATGCATGTCATGCATGGTCAGCTTCAGAATCTGGCCACTCTTGATAGCTTCAAGCTTGTACTTGTTCCTCGGTATGACTAGAAAATCGTAGACTGCGTTGATACGTTGTCCATTTCCCTCTGGCCCGAATGCCAGTGGGTCAATAAGAAATTCCGGCATGCCGACATCCGCTAACCCATGTGTATGGGTCGGGAATGCAGGCATCCCTTTACACCCGTGGATGATATAAGGGCGCTTTTTGCGTCGCTTTGGTTTCAGTGAAGTGTGCATTTCTTTTCCTCCAGATTCATAAGGCAATTACAGGGTTCATCTTTTTCTTTGAGGTAATTGTCAATAATCTCCGCGGGGGTACTCGTTGAATTAAGCTGCTTGCCAATCAGACGTGAATACTCGTAGTTGTCAGCCATAATCCGCTTGAGCAGGGCCAGAAATTCCTTCTCACTCAAGCCGTCATCCGTGATGCAAGCGCCGGACTGCAGCACAAGCCCTCCCGTATCAAGCTCCATGATGTATTTGCCGACTACAACTAACACATTGATTCTGCTGATGAGCTCATGGATCACCGCCCGTTTCTCTTTCGGGACGATGCCGTATGCAATACCTATGGCGAGCGTCTGGCCATCATTGTCGAGCAAAACGCGAATTCCCATTGGCTCATCGGCATAGTTGAACTCCGAGTCTATGGCGATAAACGAATCTTCGTGAGATTCGCCTTTCACCGACAATCCCAATTTTGAAAGGCATGTTTTTACTTTTCCGACTAACTGTTTTTGCGTGTCATCCATTTCAAATTTCTCCTTAAGTGAATGAAAAAGGGAGCCTCCGGATGAGAGGCTCCCTTTAAAGTTTTAGACATGTAAAGATTCTGCGTTACGCGTTGCTGAACTATTAAAAGTTCAAATCTTCTCAACCGCGCCTGTAATCGGGTTGACCACCTCGATGGGTTTCCCCTGGTAAATCGGATCTATGATTTCCGAGGGGTGTGGGAGGGCCAGATACTGCCCCGCATCCAGTGTCAGGATATAGTACCTGTACTGGTTCGACTTGGATGGCTTTTTACGGTCCACGATGCCTACCTTCAAGAGGTATTGCAATTCGTTGTTCACCGTAGATAGCGACACGTACTCACCACCTTCCTTGTTAAGGGTCTCGAACACCTTCTCCCTGGTCATCCAGGCATTGGTGCTATTTGCGATGGCAGAGAGGACCTCAACCGCACTCTTGTTGTTAATGTGTGCGTTGCTGACACCGGCCAGGTTAAGCCGTTTCAGCACGTCAAGGATCCTGTTCTGCCTCGGCGTCAGGATGAACTCGCCAATCGGCAACACCTTGTCCAGCAGAAGCCAGGCAAAGAAATAATCGGCCTTGGTTGCCATCAGGGTTGGACTGCCTCCGGTTTGAACCACAGGAATTGCAATGTCCTTCTTCGCGGCAAGCCAGCCGCCGATCTTTTCCTTCCCCACCCCGTACATGAGGGAAATGATCTCTTCCCATTGCACCGGAGGGGGGTTGTTGATGATGGTTGCCATGCAGAGGACCTTGAAGATGTTCTCAACCTGGCAGACGGGAAAGGATTTGACATCCTTCAGGGCACCCATGACCTGTTCCGCGAAAGGAACCTCCACGGGGTGCCAGCACAGCCTCTCGTAGGTCTTTTGAAGCCTTGCGACTTCTACGTCCAGGAGAGGATTGCCGTCACCGTTTCCCAGCCTTGGAGGCTGGGTTAACGTCTTCTCCTGCTCCCCTCCAACTGATACCCATAGCAGCGACGGGTGCTGCAGGACGCTGCTTGCACGATCGGGAGCAACCCCAACCAGTGAAAGCGGGAGCTCGACCCTGCGGCCCTGAAGCCCAACCCCGAATTTGGAGCGAATGAGCTCTTGAGTCGTCGAGTTGCCCCGACTCAGAAGAAGATCCACGTCCTGTCGGACCTTCTTGAAACCATTTTCGTCGGAAGAGGTCACGGTCCTCTCCCGAATTTGCGGCGACCCGAGAAAGAGGTCTTCCTGGGTCATCTTCTGAAACTCGATGTACGAAGTGACGGGAGTCACCTGCATGCAGCGATGAAGGACTTTGACGGCCGCAGACGGCTCCTTCGACAGCAGGATCGCTGCAATCGGAAAGCCGAGTCTGGCCGAATTCAGGGCCAAGCTGATCATTACAGCTTCCTTCATATCGCCATCCGCGATACCCAAGGCCTTCAGCATCCTCACTGCACTGACGATGGGGGATACAAAGGGGCCATCGGGTACAGCCCTGGTCGGTTCGAAAAAAATGTAATCAAGGTTGGGGATTGCCCTCAGCTCTTTCCCCCCCGGATTGAGAGGAGCGGGCATGTAAGATTGTTGTAGAACCTCCGGGGCGGCGACGTTGACACGAGTCGCTTTCTCCATGACGCTAGACTTTTTCGCTTTATTCTTCATGATTTTATTCCTTTTAAAATTAAGGTGTTAATGGAAAGAAAAAAGCCGATCCCATACCTGAGATCGGCTTTTTTCTTCTGTCCCGCTCATTTCGTCACTATCTAAACCATGTGAATCACCTCCTCTGAGTCATGCCCCGTCAGTGGGTCTGACTCGGCGTATCAGCCGTAGCCTGCGGGAATCGCTCGTCGCGTTCTTCCCCTGCCTCGGATCTCAGGCGGAGCCCCTTCCAGAAGCGAACTCCGTCGCATTTCCCCTGTTTGTAACCTTTCTGCTTCAGGTACTGGCCGAAAGACTTTTTAGTCAGCGCATCGCCTTCGTTGTCCTCGGCCCACGACTTGTAGGTATCGTAGAGGGTCTTGATGGGCACTCGGGCCTCCCGCTCTTGACTGCAGCAGTCCGTGACAAAATCGGCGATCTTGTCGGTTTCTTCTCGGTACTCATGAAGGGCCGACATTGAGGAACTGGGCATGGCCAAACCGCTCTTTTGCCATTCGAGGCACCCTTGGACAGCCCAGGCGAGAATTCCAGGCAGCTCTCTCTCAAGCCTGTGAACCAGCCCCTTGTCCATCTCCTCTTCCTTGATGACCACATTGAAAGGAATCAGGTGGAGTCTGCGCCAAATGCCGTGATCCACACCCCTGATCTCCGGCAAGTGGTTCACGGCCATGAAGAGCTTGAAGGAAGGCCGATGCTCGAAATACTCCTGAAACAGGAACCGGGACGTTATAGGGTCGCCCCCGGTCAGTTGCTTGACGAGCGCCTCATCAAGTTTTTTCCCGATCCCGATTTCCACGGCCGAGACGAACCGGGCTCCCCTTAGCCTAGCCAAATCGTTCCGGATGGCCATGTTATTCGCCAGCAAGGTGCAGGAGGGGGTATGCCTTGCATAGTCCCCCAGCATCTTTCTGACCGTCTCGAGAAGCGTCGATTTCCCGTTGGCCCCATGGCCAGACAGGATGAAGAGACATTGCTCATCGACGCGTCCTGATAAAGAGTAACCGATGATCTTCTGAAGATAGGCAATCATGGTATTGTCGCCTGCCATGATCTTCTTTAAAAAGGCCATCCAGGTCGGGCATTGGGCCTTTTTGTCGTACTCCACGGGGACCAACCTAGTGATCAGGTCGTTCCGCGAATGAGGACGCAACCGGCCGCTTTCGAGCTCGACGGTTCCGTTTGGGCAGTTGAGGAGCATCGGGTTAGCATCCAGCTTGTCCAGTGAAACCTGAAACTCCGCTGCCGTGCGGGCAAGCCTTTCAGCTGCGTTGATCTTGCCGTAGGCCTGAGATTTCCGAGCGTGATCCCGGATCTTCTCTATGAGAGAGGCATCGCCCTCAGCATACTTGACCTCTTCGTAAATACTTTTCATGGCCTGTTGTATCCTGCGGTTGATCTCTCCGGTCTCGTCGACCTGCCACCGGATTCCGATCCAAAACAGCCATCGTTTAATGTCCTTGCAGTAACGAATTTCGTGCTTTTCGCGCTCACTGATCCGCTCTGCATTTCCCAAATCCGTAAAAGCTTTAATTTCATTCATTTTGAACTCCCAATAAAAGTAGATTGAAAAAGTTATGTCCCGTTCGTCCCGCCCGTCCCGGTGCTATGTGCAACTTCAACGAGGGGGCTTAACACCTTTTAATTGCCTGCGATCAAATATTGCAGCCCAAATGTGATCCGACGTACCGAAGGCCTTGTTGAGTTCTGGCGAACAGGCGCGATGGATGTGCCTACGTCGCGTGCCATCAAGATAGCTTAAAATGTCGTCCAGACGTGTTCCTTCTCTCAGTAGCACTCTGGCGAGTTCATACAGAGTAGATCCGCCTTCGGGATAACGGAAACCCTTCCCGACGAAATTCAACTCCTTGAGCCAGATATAGAAGGAAACAGGGACAATGCCATAACGTCTAAACTTCCTTTCCGAAGCCTTCCCGATCCGCCTTGCGATGTTGCGGGCACAAGGATCACACTTGAACAAGCCACATCCGCCTTCCGCGCTTCTGGACTCGACAAACTGGTCTACAAGCTTCTGTAGGGTCGTCTCAGCTTCCGAGGGCTTTATCATCTTTAGTCACCCCCAATTTTTTTCTTGATGCTCTTTGGATCAGTTCCTCCTGATCTCGTTGGTTCTGTTAATCGATGGTCTTGACTACGCGCCGCTCTATCCATTCGTTCAGTGTTTTAGTTTCGTACAGGACCTTGCGTTCGAACTTGAAGTAGGGGGGACCCTCTCCCCTCATCCGCTGGTTGGCCAGATGGCCAGGGGTCGTGCGGAGGATGTCCGCCACTTCCTTCGCTGTGAGAAACCGCCGGTCCACTGTCTTGATCACCCCCTTTTGCTTTGGCTTCGAGGGCAATCTAGGGCGTTTTTAGGGCAGGCGATAGACGGCTAATAGGCTATGAGGCAGGGGGTGGATAGGGTATTGCAGGGGGTGTTGCGGAAGGAAATTATCCAATTATTACGTGGTGATAAGAATGGTATGAGGTTTTGGTGGGTGAGATAATTTTTCTGATTATTTTCCCGTTTTGGCGCCTTTTTTACCCCAAACGAGGATGCATCCCTTTTTCGACTCCCACTTTTCCGCAACCGGAACGATGGCGTCTCGTATCGTCTTTATCAAGAATTTATCTGTCAGCTGCTCAGCTGCGACGCGTCTTTCCTCTGCGTTCTTGCCCTTGCATTTCTTGGAGGACACCTTTTGCTCAATATATTTGCTCCGGAGTTCAGCATGGGATTGTCTCAGAGACTCATAGATCTCCGCCGCCATCTCGTGATGCATGATATTCTCTTCTTCATCGCTCCATAAGTTATCCGCTATTTCCATGGCATCTTCTTTCAGTTTGTTCAGAGGGGCCCATCGTTTTTCGGTTAACGCATCCGACGCACCCATGCTAAAAAACGATTCCTGTATTTGGCGGTGAAAGAGGTGCAGCGGATTCATTGCTTCTCCGAGAAAAACACCGAGCATCAGATATTTTACACAAATCGCCTGGTCCTTGCTGAAATCACCCTTGCTCATCAACTCGTTTATTTGTGCTATCGTGTATAGGGCGAGGGACAATGCATGGAGTCTTGTAATCTTGGAGATTCTTTCGCTGCGCTCTTTCTTTGATGCTGTTACCTCGCTTCCTTCATCTGCCAGCGCTCTTCCCATGAACTCTTGAATCAGAACCATGAGAGCTTTCATCTCTGGGATTGAATCGGGTGAGTACATTTCTTTCTTCCCGAGCGATTTTACTTCTGTCAACAAATCCTCGTTCTCCTTTTTCAAGGAACTGATAATATTCTTCTTGATGAATGGAACCAGAAAAGAGGCAGGTACAGCGTCCGCTACGGTTTCCATCACCAACCTGACAGCTTCCAGGTAAGCCGCATGGTCTTTCGATGTCAGTTCATATTTTCCAAGCGGGACTAGGCGTAAAAAGAAAGTCCCCATATCATCGAGTTGACCAGCCTTTATACCCGCATAGAGTATGTCGGCCATGAATTGCATGATTTTGCTTCTTTCCTCTGCGGTTCCCTCTATTTCACCTGCGGCTTTGTCGATGAGGGGCATTAATGCTTCTGGAAAATCTCCAGGCATCATTAAGGTATACAGGAGTTCTTTTTTCTTCTTTTTATTTTTGGGATTCTTGGATTCTGCTTTATTCATCGGAATTAACTTCCTGTTGTTTCTCGGTCACGTCATTACCTGCAGCCGTCTCTGCAGCCGCAAAATAGTTCTCAATCCCCTCTATCGCCTGCTTCTTGTGGTCTGGGCTCAGGTGGCTGTACCTCTCTGTCATCGCGAGAGTCTGATGCCCCATCAGCTCCTTGATCGTCAGGATGGGGGTACCCTGAATTGCCAACCAACTGGCGAAGGTGTGGCGCAGGGTATGAAAGACGACTTTTTGTCTGGGGTCGGTAATGCCTTCGTTGAGGCCCAGGTTCTTGACTGCACGCATGAAGGTATTGCTTATTCGGCCAATCCTTTTGCCACGTCTTGCAGGAAACACATAATCCTCAGGCTCGCCCCTTTCCATTTGAGAAAACATGTTCCGTATCGTCGCTGTCATGAATGCCTTTCGGGCGCGCCCGTTCTTGGGATCGGCAACGAGGATAATGTTGTTCTCCATGTCTATGTGTTGCCACATGAGGGAGAAGATCTCTCCAGCTCTCATTCCCGTATGCAAGCTCAACATGCAAATATCGTGATTGTACCGCCCCCATTTTTCCAATTCCTGCAGCAGAAGCTGTGCCTCTTCCTTTGTCAGGAAACGTTCCCTTTGATTGCTCAGTCGGGGGAACTTGACTTTCTTTACTGGATTTTCCCCTTTCCACATCCCCCAGGATATTGCCTTATTGAGCAGCTGCCGGATTAGCACCAAGACATGCTTGACAGTAGCGGGCGCCAATCCTTTATTCAGGAGAGTTATTTTCACCCTCTCGAGATCGAAGGGATTGATTTTAGAAAGTAGGGTGTTCTCGAAGATGGGCTTGATGTGCTTATTGTAATAACCCCGATCAGCAGAAGGTTTTGTCTTACCTGATTCAAGCCATTCGTCATAGCGTTTCCACACATTCCCCAAGGTCACTTCCTTAGGCTTCTGCTTGGGTAGATCCTGGCCATGTCTAATAGCTCTTACCCGCTCAGCTCGGATCTGTGATGCCATAGCGGCGGTATATTTCTCGCTCATCCATCCTATCTTTTCCCAGACGAGCTTTCCGCGCTGGTCCCGATAGCAGATGTCGAAGCATCTATCCGGTGCCCCCTTATGTCTGCGGACTAGGGATTCCCGTGTGTATACTCCTTGGAATTTGGGTACGCGGGTTCGTTTTGGAGCATCTGATTTTGTCATGATATTTTTACGTTCCCGTTGCTAACAGACAGCTAACAGTAAAAGGGATTCGATAGGGCAGAAAATATCCGTGAGTCCAAAATGCTAACGTATAGCTAACTTGATGGGTGATTTTAGAGAATGTTCGCTGATGAAGTCAAGAGAATAACTGGCTGATATTAAATGATAAGTAATCTGTAGTGATTTTACGTGATTTCCTATTTTTGAGATTCCTAATCCGTGTGCCCCGTGTTCGAATCACGGAGGGGGCACCAGCCAATGAAACGGGTTACAGACGCTCGTCTGTAACCCGTTTTTTCCTTTCCAATGAAGAGGAGGCGTCCTATTTTCTGA
>Ga0255343_1003058_pt1 | contig 18230 bp, 10 predicted proteins | sample wastewater_treat_4_FD_192413 | JGI IMG/M metagenome (GOLD analysis project Ga0255343, IMG submission 192413) | Wastewater microbial communities from Lulu Island WWTP, Vancouver, Canada - plant16 | ecosystem: Engineered > WWTP > Wastewater > Unclassified | place: Canada: Vancouver, British... | reverse complement strand
TGTCAATCTTCGGCGAATCGTCCACCTGCGGACGGCAGTAATTGTTATCCAACGCGAGACGTGCAAAACCCGTAAGCACATCCAGCCGTGCCACTACCGAAGCATTGCGCTGGATGACGGCAACTGAAGCCTGAATAGAGCTTAATAAAACACCATATATCTCCGTCTCGAGAGCGAGGATCTTCTCCTCTGCTCCGAGGATCTTCTCTTCGTATTGTTTGAGTTCGGGAGTGATATAACGCTCCGCACTTACAAGAGTCTGTTTGCGGATCCAATCCGAGGGTACGCGATCCTTATGCGTATTGCGCACTTCGAGAAAATATCCGAAGACATTGTTGTAACTGATACGTAGCGAAGGAATAGCAGTACGCTCCTTTTCCCGTTGCTGAATATCCAGCAATATCTCCTTGCTGTGGGAGAGCGCATCGTGCAATGAATCGAGCTCCTCCGACACTCCGCGCGCTATTACGTCCCCTTTGCCTATCTGCGCGGCAGTATCGGGCAAGATGCGGGTAGAAATGGCCTCGGAGAGCTCCCTGCAGGCATCCAATTGTTCGATACAGGAGGTGAATACCGGATCGGCACTATTCAGGAGCAGCTTCCTTATCTCCGCTATTGCATCCAGACCCCTTGAGAGTTGGAGGGCCTCACGCGGCAGAAGCTTGCCGGCAGAGGCCTTTGAGATGATCCTCTCCAGGTCGCCTATGTCACCGATGCGGCTCCTCACCTTCTCGAGCATCATTTCGTCAGCCTGGAAGGCGGAAATTGTATCATAGCGCAGAGTGATCTCGGAAATATCTTTTATTGGCATTGCAAGCCACTCCCTAAGTCTGCGTGCACCCATTGGCGAGTTGCATCTGTCGATGGTCTCCAGAAGCGAGACTCCTTCAGCTCCGGCAAGGGGAGTGAAGATCTCCAAATTGCGGAATGTAAACTTGTCTATCCAGACAAAATCTCCCTCATCTATACGCGAAATTGAGTTCACATGCCCCAGGGAATGGTGATGGGTAATTTCCATATAGAATAGAATTGCGCCCGCCGCTTTTATGCCCAGCGGCATGCTCTCTATTCCGAATCCTTTTAGTGAGCTTATTGAAAAATGGTTGCAGAGTTTTTTATGGCAAGATTCAAAGACAAAAGCCCACTCTTCGATCGGGGAGATATAGGCGATGTTGCCGAATCTTTTGCGGAAACCGTCGCAATAACTCCTCTCCACCAAAATCTCCTTGGGTGCGCTGCCCGAAAGAAGATTTTCTATATACTCAAGGGATCCCTGAGCCACCTTGAAAGTGCCTGTGGAGATATCGAGAAAGGCCGCCCCTGCATTCTTTCCCTCAAAAGAGAGTGCAGCCAGATAATTGTGCTCATTCTGCTTGAGAATCGTATCATTGTAGGCCACTCCGGGAGTGACAAGCTCGGTAACACCGCGTTTAACAAGTTTTTTGGTGAGTTTCGGATCCTCCAGCTGGTCGCAAACCGCGACTTTATAGCCTGCCTGCACAAGTTTTGGAAGATAACTCTCCAGGGCGTGATGAGGTACTCCCGCCAATTCGATATAACTGCCCTTGCCGCTGGCCCGCTTTGTCAAAACGATACCAAGAACTTTGCTCGCAGTAATGGCGTCCTCGCCGAAAGTCTCATAGAAATCACCTACCCTATAAAGGAGCACGGAGTCAGGATACTGTGCCTTGATCTCATAAAACTGCTTAAGCAGCGGAGTAGCCGGTTTCTTCTCTTTCATAGTCCACAAAAATACCAATTATCTCCGAAAAATTCTATCTTTAATTACGAGAAATCGTCACAAATGACATTTTATCGTAAAGTGTTTATCAAAAGCACTTACGATTTTCTGCCATAAATCGTATCTTTGTAAAAACTATCAGTCAAAACCTATAATTCTCTAAAATTATGAAGAAAATCACCTTATTTGCACTGTTTGCGCTTCTGCTCACGGCCTGTGGTCCCAAATCCTACCCCGAGTTTGAACAAGATCTCAACGCTTTCAGAGAAGAGATCGGCAACGTAGGTCTCGGAGTAGCCGTTGTCAAAGATAACAAGATCATCTACGACAATTATTTCGGTGTCAAGAACCTTGAAACCGGAGAAAAGGTAGACGCACAAACCATTTTCAGGATTGCATCCATCTCCAAATCCTTTACCTCCACAGCTCTTATGCAGCTCGTCGAACAGGGCAAAGTTACCCTTGGGACCGATGTCGGCGATCTGATGGGATTTCAGGTACGCAATCCTAAATATCCTGAGACAGTCATTACTCTCGAGAGGCTCCTTTCACACACTTCCAGCCTGAGCGACACCTTGGGTTATTTCACGCTTGACGTTATCAATCCCGCTACTAACCCCGACTTTGCCGGCTGTTACAACGATTATGAGCCGGGTAAAGGTTACCAATACTGCAATCTGAACTTCAATATGGCAGGCACCATTCTCGAGAAACTCTCGGGAGAGCGATTTGACCAATATATAGTAAACCACATACTCAATCCTCTTGGACTCTACGGCGGCTACGACAATGATGCACTCGACTCAACCCGCTTTGCCACGCTCTACTCTTACAATCCGGAGAATGACAGTCTGGAGGCACAACCCGGCGCATATAAATCGAGGGCGGAGGATATTGCCAATTACATAACAGGCTACACCACTCCGATATTTTCCCCTACCGGCGGAATGAAAATCTCCACCACCGACCTTGCAAAATATATGATGATGCATATGAATTACGGCCTCTACCCGGGAGCTCAGGAGCGCATCATCTCCGAGGAGAGTTCCAAAAATATGCAGACTCCTCGTTCGGATGACGAACATTACGGACTCGCTCTATGGCGCAATGCGGACTATATCCCTGAAGTGGAACTTGTAGGCCATACGGGTGGTGCATACGGACTCAGAAGTGCAATGTTTTTCCATCCCGAGGAGAAATACGGCTTTATCGTCATCAGCAGCGGAGCGAAGAGATCGGATGAAGAGTTGTTAAAGGGCATAATAAAGCTCATGTACGACCATTTCATTGCAAATGAGTAGACCCTCCACTCAAATAAGAAAACCTGTTGTAAGGCCTAAAAAGGGGCTTGGACAGCATTTTCTAACGGATCAGACTATTGCGCGTAACATCGTCGATGCCCTTGAGGGCACCGGCGACGGTGTTCTTGATGTAATCGAGATAGGTCCCGGAATGGGAGTGCTGACACAGTACCTTCTTACACGCAGCGACATACGCCTAAAATTAATAGAGATTGACGGCGAATCGGTAAGATACCTGCTTGAAAAGTGGCCGCAACTCAGCCCCGTCCTATACGAGGCCGACTTTCTGAAAGCCAACCTAACCAAACTCTTCGAGGGGAAGTTTTCAATCATCGGAAATTTTCCCTATAACATCTCCTCCCAGATATTTTTCAGGATTCTTGACTACAAAGAAGAGGTATCCGAAGTGATCTGCATGATACAGAAAGAGGTGGCTGAGCGGATCGCCGCCCCTCCGGGCTCTAAAACATACGGAATACTCTCGGTACTTCTCCGGGCATGGTACGACATAGAGTACCTATTTACCGTAGGAGAAGGGGCGTTTGTGCCTCCTCCAAAAGTCAAATCCGCCGTTATACGCCTTACCCGCAACGGCCGCACGACTCTCAACTGCGACGAAAAGCTCTTCAAAAACGTAGTGAAAACCGCATTCAACCAGCGCCGTAAAAGACTCAGCAACTCCCTCAAGCCTCTCATTGCTGGCTCGGCAAAGTCCGAGAAACAATCAGCGTCGGAATCCGTAATTCAAGTTGCCGATACACCACAGAAACAACTACCGTCCAATTCGATCCCATTCGCAGAGGCGCGCCCCGAACAGCTCTCGATCGAACAATTCATCACGCTCACGCAAGCATTGGAAAGTTAAACAAATCCATAGTCCTAAATGACACAAAAAAAGGCGACCATCGGGTCGCCTTTTTAAGCTTTAGTAATGCTACTCGCTAATGATCAGATTAGAAGCGGATGCCAAGCTTCAATTGAGGAAAAGCAAACGCTCTGATGTTGTGATTCATAGCATAGTATGCATCTTGTCCCTGCACCTGCAAGTGTAATAGCGAGTACTGATAGAGAACGGGAGCTACTTCGAAGCTCAGAATAAGTCCCTGAGCCAATGAGTAACTAATGCCTGCCGTCAGTCCACCGCCAAATCCCAATACCTGAGCACCTCTTAGCGCAGCACGGTGGAGCGCAATGTCTTCAAACTGCGTGCCGCTACCTGTGCTGGGCTGGTTCCAATTATCGTTATTCCCAAGAGGATCATCGATATCAGGAACCTGAGGACCATCGTTCGTGGTGCCACCAAAGTTGGTGTCATCATCTACGGTCTGTCCGGTATAAGGATAATATGCTTCAATACGGGCCAACTTGAACTGTCCCATCACTCCTAAATAAGGATTGATGCGCGGATTCTTCGTGTGGAAATAGAAGTTTGATCCGATTTGTGTCATCAAACTGTGTGTAACAGCTCCCAGAATAGCTTTATGTGCGTAAATATCACCAACGCCCACCCGTACATTAACCCTTGAGGGGTCAATGTGGTCAACGTTGAGGTTTGCATCGTCGGTGAATGCACCTTCGATGAAATCCTTTCTAGGCTGCATGTTGACATTGTAAGCTCCCATAAGGTTGAGATCCCATCTGTCTGCGACGAAATATCTGGCCTGGAGACCTACTATGTTAACAAGACTGTTTACGTTTAACGACCCAATGTTCAAGACGTAGGTAGATAAATCTGCCGAAATGTTGTCGTTACCAAGTCCAAGGAACTCTTGAAGACCAAGTCCTTGAACGGATAGACCCACTCCGATAGGGCCACCATCCGCATTTGGCAATAGATAATACAGACCTGACATATCATTGAAGAACTGTCCCTGTCCCAGAGTAAGATCTATTTGCCATTGTCCCTTTTGAGGAGCAAACATACACTCGCAACCCTCCTCGGGTTGTGCCATTGCTGGCACAACCATAAGGATAGTCAATAGTAATATGCTTAATTTCTTTAACATTGTTTCTGTTTTAAAATTAATCACTTAGGATTCAATCAGATTGTTTGATTAATTCAAAAGTTTTGCGAGAGTTTCTTTGTACTCGGCCTCAGCTAATTCGAGTTTCTTCTTAGCGATTTCAACCTCTTTCTCGAGCTGTTCTACTACGTTCTTCTGCTCTTTAATAGCCATCTCGAGAGGATCGTAACCTGCATTGTAAGCGGCAAGAACCTTCTTCCAGAAACCAAGTTCAGCCGTGCAATCCTCGAGATATTTCTCCCAAGCCCTTACGTACTGTCTCTGGAATCTGTTATAGTTGTCGAAGTACTCAAGCAGCGTAGCAGCACCTGCTGCATCGTAATTTCTCCTTATAGCATCTACGTCAACTTCGTACTCGTGAGTAACAGGATCTACCGTGAGGACATATTTCTCCCACTCATACTGGTAAATGCCGGTAGCAGCCCTGTATGCAGGATCAAGAACATTTATGAGAGTGTTGAGGTGACCGATTACGTGGTTAGCCGTGCGTGTAGCAATCATCCACTCTTTGAGTTTTGCAGGATAGTCGGGCAGGAATTCGTTAGCCCAAGCGAGCTGCTTGCCACCAAGCTTGTAAGCTCCGTTGAAAACGTTAGCACCTTCGTGATCAAGATACTTCGTCATACAAGAAGGTACGTTGTGCGTATTAACATCAGGTACCGGGATTGTAGGTACAACCGTTCCGGTATTACTACCGGTAAGCTCATTGAGGAGTTCTCTCTTCTTAGTTGCAAGATCTGTCTGATATTGATTCCACTTTGTATTGTTGTCGTTGTAGTTAGCCATATCGGTTGCATATGCTGCCTGAACCTCTGCTGCCTTTGCATCAAATGCGGCCTCAATTTCGTCTATTTTAGCCTTGATCTTGTCCAAGGTAGCCCTGTAGGTAGTCTTTGCCAATTCGAGAATGAGGGCTTCCTCAGCAAGGAGCATTGTACGGAATTCGGTAGGCACTGTGGGATTTCTGAAGATAGCGGAGTTGTTGTTTACATCATTATCATCCCAGTCCCAAGTACCGGTTCCTACTACGCTGTTATTAGGGTCAATGAGAGAGAGAATCGCTGCAAGACCAACGTTGTAGTTGAGATCGGTGCCTGTGAATCTTGCGATTCTGTAAGGCTGATTGAAAGTAGTGTCACTGTAGCAGCCTGCTTCCCATGTTGCGTTAGCAGCAACAAATACTTCGTCGATAGTACCGGTTAGACCCCAGAATCTGTTGTAAACCTCGAGGAATTTTGTTTCAGACATGCTCTTAAGACCGAGGTTATCCGCTGCTGCGTTGTAAACAGGATCCTTTGCTGAAGTGGCAACACCATTATCGTCGTATATCCATTCAAGGTCGGCGGTTGACATAGCTCCATTGAGCCAAGCAGTTGCGTCAAGCCAAGTATCAAAGGTGCCTGCAGGGGCAGTGGGGAACAAAGCCCAGAAAATCTTCAGAAAAGCATCATAGGTAGCCTCAGTATCGGGGAAAGCAGGGAATGCCGGGTCGACAGCCTTTTTGGGATGCATCCCAACGGTATTATAATTCTTGCCACCGTAGAGCGAAGAAAAAGCAGCGCCGGTCGGTTTCTGTCTCAAACCCTCGATGGTCAAATTGCCGAGATAAATTGTTTGAGGGTTACTCATAATGTCCACGAAATTAATGTGGTCGTAATTCGCATGAGGATCACCGATATAAGCCTTCTTTGCATTCATCAAGTTAGCGATTGCACTTAAAAGTCGAACAGTGTCACCTGTGGAATTGGCTGAACCATCGTCCGTACGGCTGACTAAGTAGTCTTTGATAACCCAAACCAAATCTTCGGCTCTACCGGTAGGCTCATAGGCAGGAGTAATGAATTCGGCAGTTTTGAGGTTTTCAAGAGCAAGGGCTGCTTCCGTTTCGTAGGTCTTGTTGATGAGATAAGCGCGGTCATCGGCCCAAGCCTGCTTGGCGGCGTCATATGCAGCCTGCTTTACAGCAACTTGTGAAGCTGCCTCGATAAGCACGAGGTGTCTCTCGAGGACACTGTAAGCGCCCTTAAGACCGTACAAACCTGAGTTAACGGTTTCTACATTACCTTTCTTCCATCTGTATTCCTTCGGGTTTGGAGTGTCGTCATTGAGGATGAAATCCTTCATGTCGGCCCTTGCCTGGATCTTGAGGGTATCATTTACGGCAGTATATACCACCTTGCCATAGTAAGCACCACCTGCAAGCGTAGCAGAGTCACCGAAAGGAGCTAACATCTCCAGGAAAGAGTAATCGGTAATAAGGTCAACGAATTTATCATAAACGAGTTTTGCAGCAATATCATTTTTCTCCTGAAGAGTAACAACAACATTAAAAATGTCGAGTTTAGCCCTATCGCTGTTCAATGCATAGTCATCAGCGTCAGGCATAACGGGAGGAGCAGTCATGGTATTGCCGTTATGATCCTTCGGCTTTGGAACCAGGTTTGATACGTTGAGAGTACCGCCGGAGACAGAAACGTTCTTGTCGACGAGCCATGCCTCAAAAGCGCGTTCGTATTTCTCAACACCTTCGTGATATACGTTCACCATGTAGTAAACGGAGTCGGCTGTATTGGCCTGACGTCCATAATTGTAAGCCTTGATAGAGTCCTTAAGATTCTCAACTTCGGCATTCCAAGCCTCGAGGTCGAGGTTCTTGGGAACATTCTGGAGAGCAGCCTGAGCTCTTGCGATCTCAGCCGTATAGAAGTCAATGTTGCCCTGATAGTCGGCTTCCCAGTCAATAGAGTCTTTGAAACCGTACTCAAGGCTCCAGAGTTTTGCTTTAGCTTTCTCAAGATCCATGAGCTTATCGTTGTAAGCGTCGAAAGCTTCCTCGTATGCAGCAAGAACTCCGTTGAAGATAAAGCGCTCATGCACTGTGAGAAGGTGCTGAACTGCAGCGATGTCGCGGAGAGTTACTCTGAGATTCTCCTCAGCAGTTGCGAGGGCTGCTTTAGCATTAGCCATTTTTGTGTCGTGCTGAACCTGAAGGAGTTCTTTTTCCTTCTTCAGAGAGTCTACTTCGTAATCAGTCTGAGCAGCCTTGATCTGAACATCATATTCGTGAATTCTGTTCTCAATCAACTGCCACTCGGTCTGAGCGTCAACATAGGCGGCTTGAGCCAACACATAGGCAGCATTGGCCTTCTGCAATTCGGCATCTGCCAAGCGTAGTTGTGCGAGTGCATCGAGGTAGTCGGCTTTCGCAGCGCGAAGCTGCTGGATACCAACCGGCTCAACGTACTCAAGACACGAAGTGAAAAGACTGCCTGCAGCAATCATGATCACTAATGAATAAATAATCTTTTTCATAAAAAAAAATTGTTAAGTGTTTGATATTTATTGGTTAAACATAAATGAATTGCCGAAAAAACACAGTTTTTCCATAGTATTTAATGGCCAAATTTAGTTATATTTTTTTACTTTTCAAAAAAAATTGTTAATAATTATCAAAAAATGTTGAAAAAAACTAAAAGAATCGGGCTCTGTTGTCCTTAATTTCGACGGTTTCCGACATTACTTGTTGTAACAACTGGGTCTGATATGCCGATTTGCGCGCGAGCGCTCTCTGCACGTCTCCTTCTGTGTAGAAGGTACCTGTCTGACGGTCGATAACCTGGAATACATATACTCCGATGTCTCCCGCAACCGGCCCGCAAATGATACCGGGCTGGGCTGATGTCACAGCACCGATAAACTTGGGATCGAGCTGCTGGAGCGTGGTACCGAAGGTAATGCCATCCTGATGGCTCACGGTAGTGCCGAGAACCTCGGCCACCTGCTCCATGGTAGTGCAACCTTCAATCTGCTCACCGATGGTGGAAGCCATCTTGGCAATCTGCTTCTCTGCGGTGAGGGTATAGGTAATATCCTGCTGTATGTCGCTCAGGGGAATCATACCCTCTTTATAGAGGGCCGTCACGGCGGCGACGAAATAATATTTGTTGTCAACGGAAATCACGTCCGATACCTCGCCCGACTTGGTCTTGCGATCAAATGCCCAGTGCACCACGCTGCGTGCGTTGTCCACAACGCCGATACGTTCCGTGGTCTCGAGCAAACCGCTTACGGGGATGACCGGAAGCTGCTCCTCGCGCACAATCTGTGCAAACTTGTCGTAGTCGCCGTCAGATCTGTCGGCAAGGTCGGTAGCCTTCATCTGGAAGTCACGGTAGGTCTCTTCGGAAGGAATGATGTTTTTTACAAATGTGGCGAGTTGCGCCCTTTTCTGAGCTTTCGTACGCTCTGCCACATAGACTACAAAATATGCGTTGGCTGTAGTGTTTTTTATCTTATATGCCTTTCCGGTAGCAGGTTCAAGGGCCTTTTCAAAGCCTTCCATGCCTGTATATGAGAAGACATCCTGAGTAATCCAGCCCATCTCGCTGAACTCTCCCGAGGGCTCTTTCATCTTCAGAGCCTTTGCGAGCAACTCATCAGCCTCTGCTTCATTCTCGAGAGGGAATGGCGCATACCAAACTTTTGCGGAATCGGCCATCATCTTGATGTCGGACAAGCGGGCCGCGGCAAGCCGATTCTCTCCGGAACTGATCTCGCTCACTGCGGGAGCGTTCTTTCCAAATGCGATTGCCTTGAAATGGGGCTCTGACTCGAGCTGCTCTTCAGTATAATAGTAGGGATCCCACTTGCGGTCCGAGTTTAGAGCAATGAAGTTTTTGGGATTGTCGGCTACGGCAAATTCCGCATAAAGTGCATTGAAAGCCTCGGTCTGCGTCTCGATATCCTCCTCAGAAGGCACAACCTCATAGAGCACATACTCTATATTGCGGGTAGCCGGACGAGTAAAGAGTTCCTTGCGTGCATTATAATAGTCTTTTACCTCCTGAGTGGTCACTTTGATTGTAGAATCACGCTCAAAACCCATAGGTGAAAGAACGAAATCGACCGAAGAGATGACATTGTTGTCAACCATCATACGACGTTGCTCAACCTTGTTGTAAACATTGGATGCGTCAATCAGTGAGGAGTACTTACTATACAGACGATCGGTGTAAACGGAATTTTCCACGGATTGCCAGTACATCTCATACTGGCCGGTGGCATCTGTGGGGATCGCCTGCACGAAACCGGCGAGTGCTTCACGGCTGAATGCGCCGTTAGCGTCCTTGAACATCTGCTGATTTGCCACCACGGGAGAGATGTTGGCTCCCTGTGTGAGATCAAGCATCTCTGCGTCACCTACAACGATACCTGCATCGGCGATCAAAGGCTGGAAAAGGTGCTTGTCTAGAAGAGACTGCCAGGCTGCATTTCGTATGGCTTTCTGTGCCTCTTCGTTGTTGGAACTCTGTCCCATCATCTCGGTCAGTCGGGTAAAATAATCAACTTCCCGGTAAAAATCACTATAAGAAATGGACTTTCCGTCCAGTATGCCTACTTTATTGTCGGATGAAAATCTTTGTGCAGTCGAAGTCAGTGTTTGGGGATCAATAATGAATGATAACAGCGCGACTGCGATGAGAACTGTTATAAGTATACCTAATTTTACGCGAATTTTCTCAAGAACCGCCATTGTGTTTGTTAAGTTTTAGTTTTATTTTAGTCTGCTTTACGTGCCCATTTTGCGAAAATGGAGTACAAAAGTAAACAAAAATATATTATATAGATGCATAAAGTGTCAAAAACGTTGCACGGGCGGACCAACAAAATTGAGAGAATCGAGCAAAATTGTCGTACTGTCACCTGCAATCGTGTAGGAATCGAAGGGCTTGAGCAGGATTGCATTCCTGGCCATCTCGTCCGATTCCATACCGAAACCCTGCATCATTCCCTGCGGTGATGTGAGTCTGACATAGCAGTTGGTATATATCTTTTGCTCTTGACGGTCCCAGTAAACGGTATCGCTCTCCATGCTTTCCTGCTTTATATAATTGGTAATTATCACATCTCCGTATGCGAGCCACTGCTCCTTTCCGTCGGTGGTGATGTGCTTCGCCTCTTTCGACGTGATGCGCGTTTCCAGTTCCCCGTCGGATGTAAAAGCATTTACAGAGAATCCGCCGGTATAGAGATCGTAACTCACCTCAACCAAATCCGTAATATATGAGTATTTGCGCATTTCTGGCGCTCGCATCCTCATTTCCACCCCGCCGTTGACCGTCTGCACCACCTCCAGATTTTTTACCACCTGCACCGGAGTTACCCTCGGGTCAATAGGATCGCCCGTCTGCTCTTTCTTGCAGGATGAAAGCGCAAAAAGCACTATAGCCATCAAGCATGAACCGATGGCTATAGGTTTGTGTCTGTACTGTGCGGTAGAGGTCAAGAGAGACTATTTCTGTGTCCTTACGGTTGTTATTTCCGTCATACCCCCGCAAGATACGGTATATCTTTGACCGTCTGTAACGTCATACATAAAGGCATCAACCTGCATGGGGAAGTATTTACGGTACTGAGCAGCCAGTTCATCCGCATTTGCAGCGACTTCAGGGTCGGCATTCTTGGCTTTGACCATATAGTCGACCGCAACCCAGTATTTTGATCTTGCATCAACCTCGCTGCCGGGGCAATCCTGTGATGCCCAGATGGTACCTATAAGTAGATAGGCCTTGCCTGCAACGCTCTGGTCATACTCTATGGCCTTCTTGGCGGTAGCTACTGCAGTGGCGGAACGGTTGAGCTTCTTGAAATAGAATGTAGCCAGCTCTAAGTTGTATTCTGCAGCTGTCTTCACATCGTTTGGATCGAGGAGTGAAACGGCGCTCTCGAAAAACTGTGCTGCAACCCTATCTTCGTCGCGTGAGGAATAGAGTCTGTAAAGACCGTATGCCGAGCTCGATGAAGGGTTGATCTCATGGAGGGCAACGGCACTCTTTAGGAAGAGGTCGGTGTTGACGCAGTCTGATCTGGTAAGCATTTTCACCATTGTGGCGAGAAGATTGGCATCCGTAGGATTCGCCTCGAATCTTGGAGTATAGAGTTCCACGAGGTTGTCGCACGATGCAACACCGCTTTCGGCGAAGATGGTTTCGATATCCTGTTTCACTACGCGGTACTCCTCTTTTTCGGGATCCATGGAAATCATCTCTTCGATGTGGTTGATGTTATTCTCGAAGCAGGTCATCAGGGCCTCCGGAGGGAGAGTGCCGGCCTGATAGAGTGCCACGCCCCCTTTCATCTGATTGATGAAGACGATGGGGCTACAATCGGTATTGATGGTGTTGATGATCTCAGTCAGCATCTGATACTGCTTGAGGGGATCGTCACCGCAATAGTTGTAGTTGATTATATCAATGGCCTTGTTGTCAATGCTCTTCACGCGGTAACTGGGATAGTATTCCGAGCGGAGGTCGTGGAGCATTATCAGGGAGTCGATTAGCTCCTGTCTGCGAGCCGGATTATTGGCATTTTTGCTTATGTCCAGACGGAGAAGATTCTGACCGTGCAGGAGCATGTTCTGACTGGCTGTCGGAGGACAGAGGGCTATGGCCTTCCTCCAGTGCGGGGCAGCTTCGTCATAATTTCTCTGTTTGTAAAGTTCTGAGTAGAATGAAAGATATTTTTTACATTCCACACTGTCTTTTCCATACTTTCCCTGGGAAAATGCAGGAATAGAAAGAACCATTGCAAAGAGGATAATTGCGATTTTCTTCATTGTTTCCATTTTTAAAATATCGGGTAAAGTTAATAAAAATAATCTATTCTATTGGTATAAAGTTTTTACAAACCAGATGTCGTGCAGGTCAAACGAGAGGGTGAATAGGAAATATCTCTCCCTGATGAGGTTGTCTGCAACCGACCCTCTTTGGCCTATGTCTACACCCAGAGTCACTGCGTTGTAGTAGCGGAATACCGGAAACGAGACTCCGAAGGTAATGCCTCTCCTTGCTATTGGAGAGCCGTTTAGGGTAAAATAGTTCTGCTCATAGTAGGCTCCGGCCCTATAAGTGAGCGTCTTGAGATAGTACCTGATGTCGTAACGGTTGGGCGTCACTTCAAATCCCAACCTGAATGCCTGTGCTGTCGTAGCCTTGATGTCCACCCCCGGTGTCTCCTCGAGGAAGGCTTTGGTCCAATTTGAACGCGTGTAATCAAATCCCACCATCCATCTCTCAGTGTTGCGTATGGCAAAGCCCACTCCGAGTTCGGATGGCGCCGACATTGTCTCAAGAGGGGTGTTGCTGTGGAAAACTGTATCCTTGCCGCTTGCCGATACACCGTAAGCGTAGCGTATATTCTCACCCCTGAATGCGGTCGCCAGATCGTATGTTACTCCGATGGTGGCCGAAGTGTTGCCTGCCAGCGGCTGCCTGTACTGGAGTCCGAACTTGCCCGATATGGCACGGGTGACGAAGGTCCAGCCAGAATTGATCGATCTTAATGACGTATTTGTTGTAAATGTTGCGCTACTGTAGCGATTAATCGTACCGAAGTAAAACTGCAGATCCGCTCCCACGCTAAGTCTATCCCAGAAGGTGGCTCCCGCACCTAAAAATGTCTGATAAATACTGCCCTGTCCGATTTTGGAGTACTTGATGTCTCCGGCTTCAGCGATTATGTCGTCATTGCTCTCGGTTGTGACAAACTTGTATCCCACATTGCTGTAAGGCACGATACCTACCTTGAAGGCTGAACTCTTCCAGATTGGGAACGATGCAATGATGTGGTGCATATTGAAAGTATTGTTGACGCTCTTCAACAGATCGGAACCTGTTCCTCCAACTGCCGTGGCCGGATTGGCCGTATAATAGATATTACCCTGTTCTATACCGAAATCGAGCATGAATGACTGAGCCTGGCGCTCCGTCACGGCGGCAGGATTGATATAATTAATATAGCGGTAGTTGCGGTCGCCGATCCCGATGCCTCCCATCGAAAGGTTGTATGATATGCCAGGTCTGGCAAGAGAACCTACGCCGAACATAGAGTATGGAGTGAAACTACCGTCGGCAGCTATACTCTGCGCCGAAGAAGGTAGAGCTGCAAACAGCACGAAAAGTGCCGGCAACACTGCCGCGAATCTTCTGAATTTGGTTATGGTACTATTGTTCGGCATAAAATTGTGCTATCTGCGAGAGTCCCATCAAAACAAGGTTGTAAACGACAAATATGGAACTTTTCAGCTTTTCGGCAAAATAAATCGCATCCCCGCCCGTGAAAATCACCGTTCTATCAGGATACTCTCTCTTATATCCTTCTATCTCAAACATTATGCCGAGAATATTACCCGCAGCCATGGCAGTATCCAAATCAAAGCCGATCGGGTTGATTTTCTTCTCTTTATGGGACTCCATAAAATCCCTCGGATTAAGTAATGGAATACGCTCTGTAAAGTGGCTCAGAGCCCGATATCTCGTATTTAAGCCCAAAGAAATCGCACCACCGGCATAACATGCAGAAGCATTCTCTTTATGACAATCAATAAATTCCACCGTAATGGCCGTACCGAAATCAAACACCATCAAGTCATTTTCCGGAAAGAGGTTATTGGCTGCAAGAATAGCCGCTATCCGGTCTGCTCCCATGCCCTCGGGCATGTTGGCAAGCACCTCAAACTGCGGTAGTCCGGTTTTTACCAGACGGTCACATTCCGCCACATCCAGAACAATCAAACGGTCGCAGCACTCATTGAGCAACATTGTCTCCAACTCGGGATCGTCTGCACGAACATTGCTTAAAACAGCCACCCGTACTCTTTGGCCCGGATATTCCGAATCGAAAGTCTCGCGGATAAACTGTCGGATATCATCTCCCGCATAACGGAAAACTTTTCCTATCCTCTCGTTGTCGGCAAAGGCCGCCTTGCATGCCGTATTGCCGATATCAATAAGCAAATACATTCTATATTTATTATGGTCTTTGGGGTTGCAAAGGTAAGAAGTTTTTGGAATCTAAATGAGTTTTGAGAGAAAGAGAATGGCTTGACGTACATCAGGAATGCTTTTTACCCTGATATAGAGTCTATCTTTCACCTCATTTACCCTGCAGCGGTCACCGAGTGACTGGATGGCGGTAAGTATTGCGGGGAATAGATCCCCTCTATAATACGAATGCATATTGTTGGAGATGAAATAGGCGAGCATCACCCCATTTTTCAGGATTATCTTCTCGAAACCGAGATTTTGTGCGACTTTCTTTAGCCGTACTATACGGATCAACTCTTCGAGCTGCTCGGGAATAGGACCGAAACGATCCGCCATCTCCTTGCGCAAAGCCTCCATCTGCCTCTCATCGCCGATATTTGTAAGATCCTTGTAAAGACGGATTTTTTCCGAAGTAACTTGCACGTACTCATCGGGAATATAGGCCTCAAGGTCGGTCTCTATCTGGGTATCCGCCATAGGGACGGAGCGCATGGCATCGGGCATGACCACATCCTCTCCCTTACTCATCTTCTCTTCACGCAGCTCCGCCATCGCCTCGTTGAGGATACGCATATAGGTCTCGAATCCCATCTCGGCAATAAATCCGCTCTGCTCCGCACCCAATAGATTGCCTGCTCCGCGGATATCCAAATCCTGCATCGCTATGTTGAATCCGCTACCCAGTTCCGAGAAGGCCTCGATCGCCCTGATGCGTCTGCGGGCATCGTCCGTAATAGATGCGATGGGAGGTATCAGGAGATAACAGTAAGCCTTGACATTTGACCGACCGACCCTCCCTCTGAGTTGGTGAAGGTCGCTCAAACCGAAGCGTTGCGCCTGATTGATTATCATCGTGTTGGCATTGGGAATATCTATTCCGTTTTCGATTATGGTGGTGGCAAGCAGGATATCGTACTCACCTGCGATAAACTCCACTACCCTCTTTTCCAGCGTTTCGGGCTCCATCTGTCCGTGTGCCACACATATCTGTGCCTGAGGTACCAGACGCTGCAATATATCACGCACCGAGAGGATATCTTCTATCCTGTTGTGGACGAAAAAGACCTGTCCCCCTCTCTCCAGCTCGGAGTTGATGATATCGGTTATGACATCATCATTGAAATTAATCACCTCGGTATAGACCGGTTTGCGGTTGGGCGGAGGAGTGTTGATGATGGAGAGATCCCTTGCTCCGAGAAGCGAAAATTGCAAAGTTCTGGGGATGGGAGTGGCGGTGAGGGTGAGAGTATCTATATTGCTCCTCATCCGGCGTATCTTTTCCTTGGAAGAAACTCCGAATTTCTGCTCCTCGTCGATAATGAGCAATCCGAGATCCTTGAAGAGTACTTTTTTGTTGAGGATGCGGTGAGTGCCGATAAGGATATCCACTCTGCCGGCCTCGAGATCTCCCAATATGCGCGATATCTCTTGGGTGTTGCGCAAGCGGCTGACATACTCAACCCTGCAGGGGAAATCCTTAAGACGAGAAGAGAATGTCTGATAGTGCTGCAGCGCAAGAATTGTAGTCGGCACAAGAAGCGCCACCTGCTTGCTGTCGCAAACAGCCTTAAACGCAGCCCTGATGGCCACTTCAGTCTTGCCGAATCCCACGTCTCCGCAAACGAGGCGGTCCATCGGCAGGTCACTCTCCATATCTTCCTTTACTTTCTTTGAAGCAAGAGCCTGGTCAGGCGTATCCTCGTACATAAATGAAGATTCAAGTTCTTGCATTAGATAATTGTCGGCCGAAAATGCAAATCCTTTTGAATGTTGTCTGGCGGAATAGAGTTTTATCAGATCATCTGCTATATCCTTTACCTTGGATTTGGTTCTGGATTTGAGATTTTCCCACGCCTTGGTGCCGAGCTTATATATTTTCGGAGGTTCTCCATCCCTCGATTTATATTTGGAGATACGGTGGACACCGTGAATGGAGACAAATACCACATCATTGTCTTTATAGACCAGTTTTATCGCCTCCTGCACCTTACCGTTTACATTTGTCTTGACAAGACCTCCGAACTTGCCCACTCCGTAATCTATATGGACTACATAATCTCCCAGCCTGAATGCCATTATCTCATTGATGGTAAGGCGTTCGGATCTCTCTACCTGCCTTTTGACCTTTACCTTGTGATAGCGTTCGAATATCTGGTGGTCGGTATAATAGCAATTCTTGGAAATCCTGTCCACATAACCTTCATGGAGTGACAACGGCAGAAAATCAGGTCGCACCTTCTCGCCCGTATCAACCAAAATCTGCCTTAGACGGTCGGTCTGTGCCTCATTGGGGCTGAGGATGGTCACAGTATATCCCTGATCCATCTTGCTTCGGATATCCTGCGAGAGTATTTCGAAATTTTTATTGAATGTAGGCTGGGGTATGACATAATTTTCTCCGGTAGGATTTTCCCCCCTCAAATCCCATAAAACAAAATTTTCGGGAAGAATATCCCAAAACGGGACGAGGGGTGTCTCATCCATGTTCTTGTGTATATCGGGAAAAATGTCGACACTCTCCACGATTTCTTTTGAAAGCTGGGTATTGATGTCGAATTTGCGGATTGATTCAACCTGATCACCGAAAAAATCTATTCTGACAGGCAGGTTGTCGGCAAATGAAAATATATCGATTATACCGCCCCTCAAGGCAAACTGACCCGGCTCCGCCGTGAAATCCACTTTTTCAAATCCGCTTTCATAGAGCATTTCTTTTATGAATTCGTGGGAAAGTCTCTCTCCTCGCTTTATCGAAAGTATGGTGCGTCTGATTTCGCTTCTATTCAGTACCGGCAGATCCAGAGCTTCCGGATAGGAGATTATCAGCACAGGTTTGTGCCGAGAATTGTACTCCATATCCATCAGCCGACCGGTTATGACAAATGAGCCGGCTCCGACCTTTTCACGCCATGAAGCGCATGAACCCCCCTCAAATGAGTTCAGAGCCGATAACGCGGCTGTACGCTGCACCTTGGCAGTAGCCTCTTTCAGTTCACTTTTATCCGTCGGCGAGGGATAATAATAGATACACTCGTCAGAAAAAAAACTATAGAAGTCGTTGGTCAGGAAATATGCATTCTTCTTGGTATCTGCCAACACGACATGCACCGATGGAGAATCCATCAAAGAGATTACCGATGTTATGTAAACTGCTTTTGCCGATGAGGTAAAACAGTTGTCTACATAATTCCTGGATATATTTTCGGGAATATGCACCTTATTTTACCTCAGCGCCTATATCCATTTTTGAATAGAGTGCGGAGAGTTCCGAAAGATCTACCGAACCCTTTTTATACCACTTTTCAATTACAGGATTGAATGTCTCGAAAATAGCCTCCTC
>Ga0255343_1003046_pt1 | contig 18278 bp, 8 predicted proteins | sample wastewater_treat_4_FD_192413 | JGI IMG/M metagenome (GOLD analysis project Ga0255343, IMG submission 192413) | Wastewater microbial communities from Lulu Island WWTP, Vancouver, Canada - plant16 | ecosystem: Engineered > WWTP > Wastewater > Unclassified | place: Canada: Vancouver, British... | reverse complement strand
AAAAATAATATCAAAACAAAAAGACTAAAAGTAGGATTTATATTTTTTTCGTATCTAAGTTCTGCATCAGTTCTAAGTCACAATCTTACTCAAGTTTTTCTCACACAAACAGGATCAAAATTTGCTATTTCTACTAAAATATTTTTTGTATTTTCAGTCACTCCAGAATCCAGTCATCAAACCACACCCGCCAATGCTAATATTTTTTGATCATCAGCTATCACCATATCAGTTTCTAGTAACTCATGCTCTTTTTCAAACAGATCCACAAACTTTTCTCATTTTTTTGCTTGCCTAATTATCACATTTCATACAACTTTCTCAGCATCAAAAAAATGAACAGGCTGACCAGAAATATTCATAAATAAATTACTAAAATCCACCCAATTGGAAATTGGATGACTTCATAAATCCATCATTTGTATTCTAGTAAAAAAACTAGATTTTTTGACAGAGATATTGTTTAATTCCATTAAAATATATGTATTCAAATTATCTGTTTCAGATTTTAAGCCAATTTTAGTTTTCTCTTTGTTGTCTAAAATTTCAAATATGTTGGTGTTTTTGAATGTTTCAAAATATTCATTAATTTTATTGAAAGAAATCTTTTCATTTTCATACATGGAATTTAATTCTACAGACATACCAAAATGACCAGTAAGATCAGGTCTATTTGTGAGTCATTTGTTATCTATATCTATTATTTCAGATTCTAACCAAGGATACTTTTCTACTACAGGTTTTCATAAATCTTCATCAGACAAATCATCTAAATCTTTTTGCATATCCCAAATCCAATGAGTATCCAAATCTTCATCTATTCACAATTCTGCTTTACTACAAATCATACCGTTTGATTCTTCTCATCTCATTTTTCTAGGTTCTATAGTGATATCTAATTTTGGAAAATATGCACCTGATAGAGCAGTAGGGACATAAATTCATTCTGCAACATTTGTCCCGCCACAAATTATTTGATATTCTCATTTGCTTCAACAATCCACCATACAAATATTCAATTTATCTGCATCTGGGTGCTTTTTTACAGCTTTTATTTTTCATATTACAATTTTTTGATCTATGTTTCTTTGGAATACTTCTTCTACTTCTACTGTTTTTAGAGTGAGTTTGTCTGCTAGATTTTCTATGCTATCATTGATAGATATGAATTTTTTTAATAGATTAAGTGAATACTTCATAATTTTTTATTTATACTATAAAACATATACTATCATATCTAATAATCACAAATCAAAAATAAAGAGAAAAACAAAAAAACATCTATCAAAATTTGCAAAATTTGAGATTGTGACTATAATATAACTGTAATTTTATATGTTAACTTATATATCAATGCAAACATTACCAACTTGAAAAGAAGTGGAACTAAACCAGCTAGCAGAAGCTGAAGCATTTTTACAAGAATTAAAAACTAATCCAGAAGGAGTAGAGAATTCGATCATCAAAAACGAGTATTTTTCGTTTTTGGATAAAGCATTTGAAAAAGCTGAATCAGACAGTAGCTGGGTAGCAGATATAGTTCCAGCACTATTAGAGTTGAATATAGTAGATAAGAGTGAAATCAAAGAGAAATATATAACACTTTTGGATAGGGCATTTGAAAAAGCTGAATCAAAAGATAGCTGGGCAGAATATATAGTTCCAGCACTATTAAAGTTGAATATATTAGATAAGAGTGAAATCAAAGAGAAATATATGACACTTTTAGATAAAGCATTTGAAAAAGCAAAATCAGACAAATATTGGGCAAAATATGAAGTTCCAGCACTATTAGAGTTGAATATATTAGATAAGAGCGATAAAGAGAAATATATGATACTTTTGGATAAGGCATTTGAAAAAGCTGAATCAGACAGTAGCTGGGCAGCAGATATAGTTCCAGCACTATTAAAGTTGAATATATTAGATAAGAGTGAAATCAAAGAGAAATATATGACACTTTTAGATAAAGCATTTGAAAAAGCAAAATCAGACAAATATTGGGCAAAATATGAAGTTCCAGCACTATTAGAGTTGAATATATTAGATAAGAGCGATAAAGAGAAATATATGATACTTTTGGATAAGGCATTTGAAAAAGCTGAATCAGACAGTAGCTGGGCAGCAGATATAGTTCCAGCACTATTAGAGTTGAATATATTGGATAAGAGTTATAAAGAGAAATATATGATACTTTTGGATAGGGCATTTGAAAAAGCTGAATCAGACAGTAGCTGGGCAGCAGATATAGTTCCAGCACTATTAAAGTTGAATATAGTAGATAAGAGTGAAATCAAAGAGAAATATATAACACTTTTGGATAGGGCATTTGAAAAAGCTGAATCAGACAGTTATTGGGCAGAATATATAGTTCCAGCACTATTAGAGTTGAATATAGTAGATAAGAGTGAAATCAAAGAGAAATATATAACACTTTTGGATAAAGCATTTGAAAAAGCTGAATCAGACAGTTATTGGGCAGAATATATAGTTCCAGCACTATTAAAGTTGAATATATTAGATAAGAGCGATAAAGAGAAATATATGATACTTTTAGATAAAGCCTTTGAAAAAGCTGAATCAGACAGTTATTGGGCAGAATATATAGTTCCAGCACTATTAGAGTTGAATATATTAGATAAGAGCGATAAAGAGAAATATATGATACTTTTAGATAAAGCCTTTGAAAAAGCTGAATCAAATATATATTGGGCAGAATATATAGTTCCAGCACTATTAGAGTTGAATATAGTAGATAAGAGTGAAATCAAAGAGAAATATATAACACTTTTGGATAGGGCATTTGAAAAAGCTGAATCAAAAGATAGCTGGGCAGAATATATAGTTCCAGCACTATTAAAGTTGAATATATTAGATAAGAGCGATAAAGAGAAATATATAACACTTTTGGATAGGGCATTTGAAAAAGCTGAATCAGACAGTTATTGGGCAAAATATATAGTTCCAGCACTATTAAAGTTGAATATATTAGATAAGAGCGATAAAGAGAAATATATAACACTTTTGGATAGGGCATTTGAAAAAGCTGAATCAAATATATATTGGGCAAAATATATAGTTCCAGCACTATTAAAGTTGAATATAGTAGATAAGAGCGATAAAGAGAAATATATAACACTTTTGGATAAAGCATTTGAAAAAGCTGAATCAAAAGATAGCTGGGCAGAATATATAGTTCCAGCACTATTAAAGTTGAATATTTTTGATAAATGAGAGATAAAAACATATCCTATTAATTCATTAGGACAATTATTTTTCATAAAAAAGCATAATATATATATTAAAGCCAATGATGTATTATTTATAAAAGAAATTGATTATATTCTCAGTCAAAAAGAACAAAAACACCTTTTCCAAAAAGATTATCAGTTTTTTTTGGACTTCAAAAATTGAATACATAGTAGTGATTATCAAAAATTACGAGAAATAAAAAGTGCTTGTTATCCTGAAGAAGAACAACCCAAATTAAAAAACTTAACCAATTATTTCTGAAATGAAGTATGGATTTACTTTTTTGATAAAGTAAATCGTGATAAAAACCTAAAAAACCGTTTTAGAGATCCACATAATGCACTTTTACATACAGACAAAATCGTTTGATTAGCACAAGAATTAGAAGAAAAATGAGTTTCAAAAGCAGATTTTATTAAAAATTATCTCTGAGTAGCAGGAGATAGAAATAACGGCTATCAGCAACTCAATGATTTTTTAATCAAATACGATTCTTTACGAAAAACCAAAATAGAAAATGAACTTGAAGACCCTGAAGGATTAAAAGATCCTGCATTTCTTGAATATGCAAAAAATTTACTAGAAAATGAAAAAAGTGGGCTACTGTATCAGAATCTTGACCAACTAGAAGCGATAATAACAACTCTTTCTTTTCTCAACAAAAAAGAAAGCTTAAAAAAACTTGAAAGCATTTCACAAAGTAATGATCCCAAAGATCAGGTTCGTTATCAATATTTTAGAAATGCAATTTATCACCCAAGAACAACTCCAATTATTATGGATTTATACGAGAATCCTAAAAGATTTCTTTGACTGGATGATACTACTTCTAGTGGGCATCTTCATCAAGCTAAAAAACCTTCAAATATGGTTGAAAACTTTGAATATCTCGATTTTGAAGCAGAAGATTTGGTAGATTGTCTTCCTCTATGAATTTATGATCAAGTTGGATACTTCAAACCTTTTGAAAAGCAGTATCTCATTGATGGTTCTCGTTGTTATCCTTTGGATAAAGTCAAAGATGAGATAAAGACATTTATTGATTCGGCAGATCAAAAAAAGATTTCAGTGATTATTACCTCATTCAATAAAATATATCCAGATAATATATTGAGTTTTAAACAATGGAAAAATGATAAACAAAATTTTATTGATGATCTCTTATCAAAACATGATGTAGATATTCTTATATGATTATTTACTAGTCTAGGATATCAAGAATTCAATAAATATAAAAATACCAAGTTAATGACTGCCAAAATCAGTCCAAAATCTGATCCTAATAACCGATTTAATGGTTTCAACTGTGATAGTTTAGCTGAATGACACGGGAAAAAGGTTGTTGCAATGTTCAATCCTTATTGTACTGATTTCTGTATTTATGAATGAGAACAAGATCAAAATTCAGATAACCTGAAAGTGACAAGCTGGGTTACGCTGAATAGAAAAATCCCTCAAAATTTTAGTTCTTTATTAAAAAAAGCGAGGTCTGACACTACTCATGATATTGCTCAATTGCTTGGAAAAGATTTTGAAGACTATAAAGATCCTAATGAATATATTATGACGATGGATAATATTGAAGCAAATCCAAACTTTTGAAATAGTTATGCTTCAGCTGTTCGTCAAATGTATGAGGATTTCTTTTCTGAATATATCAAAGTTCATCCTACTTCTCCAAATGGTGTTCCAATCAATACAAAGCATTTTCAATCTGGAATGAGTTATAATAAGATTGATTTTTTACATAAAACAATAGAAAATAATACTATTCCTGTCTTCGTAAATGCTTATACTGATAATGCATCATCTCAATCATTACAATGAGATCTCCATATAGAAAAACAAGTAGAAAAACAGAAAAAAACTGGAATTCATCCACTTTCTATAGAAGATGTTATTCCTATTTCTTACTTAGAATGAAAAATTTATCCAGAAGATCTAAAAAGTCATATATGAAATATGCAACATGAAATTACTGCTTCAATATTGAATAACACTTTGAAATGAAGGGAGAATCTTTCATTTACTCGATATGATAAAGAAGGGAAGTTAAGAGGATATTTTCTTGCCTATCAATGAAAAATGGAAGATGGAAGACAATGAATTTATATTTCAGATTTTGCAATCGATGAAAAAGCAAGAGGTCGTTCAGGTGTTGAAATGATAAATAATTGGATCAAACAAATAAAAACTTATTATCCAAATATGCCAATATTTACTAGAGCAAGGGAATCTACAAGTTATCGTATGGTTCAAGTTTTAGCAAAAAAAAGTGGATATAAAATTACTTTGGATAAAAAGGTCCAAGATGCTGGTGAAGCATTTCATCGAGTAGTTATGGAACCTGTTGATAGTTAAAACTAATTACAGAGCCAGAGTTTGTGAATATTTCTGCAATAGAAGATAATAGAAAATTTAAGTTATAGATTGTCATTTCGACTAAATGAACGAAGTGAACATACAGGAACAAGGAATTCTTCCCTCGGGGGAAGTTGTTTTCCGTCCCGTAGGACTACGGGACGGGATAGTTGGGGGTTGTTGGGGGTATTTGGATTATTTACCCCCACCTACCCCGCAGTACTGCGGGGAGAACATCCTCCCCCTAGGGAGGAACTTTTCTCCCCGCTATCCCTCAAATACAATTTTTCAAACATTTTTCCAATACACTTGATTTTTGGGATACAAAACTTAAAAATTAATCTAGTTTTTTTATACATTTTTTGCAAAAATGATCCCAAAAAGATGAGTTAAAAGGATTCCCAGTTTAGTAGTAAATAGACTAGCAAGAAATCTTTTCAAAATCAGACAGTTTTGAAAACGAGAACTTTTACACCATCAAGAAACTTTTCTTTTTGATTTAATTCGTAAATGTAGAAATACAGTATTCGGGCAAAGATATAATTTCAAAAACATAAAATCTATCCAAGATTTTCAGAATAATGTACCTATATTCACCTACAAAGAATTTAAACCTCGAGTAGAATATATGCTTAGATGAGAAAGAAATATTAGTTATCCTGGGAAAATCCCACTATTTGCCATATCATCTGGCACAACTTGAAAAGAATGAAAATATATTCCACTTACAAATGAACATTTAAGGAGCTCTCAGGTAAGATGATGAGAAAAATTACTAGCTCGATACTGTAAAGCAAATCCCAAAACTAGACTTTTTGCAGGAAAAACTATTGTAATTTGATGAACATTTATAAAAAATCCATATACAGACAAAAACAATGTTTGATATATTACAGCTATATTACAAAAAAAGTCACCACGAATATGAAAACTATTCAAAAGACCAGGCTTAAAAACCTCGTTTATTGAAAACTGGGAGGAAAAATCAAATAAAATTATAGAAGAAAATATCTCTCAAGATATTACTTGAATTACAGGGCAACCTTCTTGGTGTACGCAATTTCTTTATAAAGTTTTAGAAAAAACAGGGAAAAAAGATATTCATCAAGTACGACCAAATTTAGAAGTATTTTTGTGATGAGGAATGCCAGTAGATTTATACAAGGATAGTCTAAAAGAATTATTTCCAGATCCAAAATTCAAGTATCGACAAAGCTACAATGCTTCAGAGTGATTTTTTGCTATACAAACTCACAATGATTCTGATGAGATGTTGTTGCTTACAGATAACGGAGTTTTTTATGAGTTTATACCAAAAGAGGAGTTTGGAAAGGAAGATCCACAGGTTCTCACATTATGATGAGTAGAAAAAAATAAAGAATATGTGTTATTAATTACTACAAATGCTGGATTACGAAGGTATATTATAGGAGATACTATTAAATTTACAGAAGTAGAACCTTTTTATAAAATAAAAATCACTTGAAGAACAAAGTATTATATAGATGTTGTCTGAGAATGAACAACAGTAGAATACACAGACAAAGCTATTATTGAGGCCTGTAAAATAGCATGAGGAATAGCTACCGATTATACGGTTTGACCTATAGCTCCCAAATGATTAGAAAAATGAGCCTATGAACGAATTATAGAATTTAGCCACAAACCAAAAGATTTACAAGAATTTACAAGAATTTTGGATATTGAAATGCAAAAGGCATTCTCCAATTATTATGATGAAAGAAATTACAATAATACATTAAAAGAAAATATCGTACATGCAGTGGAAGTAGGCACATTCCAAAAACGATTGAGTTCAAATAACAAAGTAGTTTGACAATCAAAAATTCCAAAATTAAGTAATAACAGGGGAATAGTAGATGATATATTAGAAAACATAATACAATAAAAAATATTTTTATATAATTGTTTTATAAAAAATGAAAAAAATGTTTCTTTTACTTTTATTTTTAATTTGAGCAGTATTGTTCACTGGATGTTTTACAAATATATGAGATCAAACTGATCAAATTTATCTATCAGCATTTTGAACAGAACCATTTTGGGATATAGAAATATCTGGTGGAGTGGCAGATTTTTTTGAAATGAATATGTTGGACTACGAAAACAGACCACAAATCCCAGTTTCTATAGTTCAAAAATGAGAAAATTATGAATTTTCATGAGAGCAAATTTATTGAATTTTTGAAAAAAAAGATTGTATAGACTGATGAAAATGAGATACACATGATTATACAGTTAGTATAACATATGAATGAAGTATGCTGCTTTTTTGATGTTGAGATGATTATCAAAGAAATTTGGAAGATTCTGACTTGCAAGAATGAAACATAGATATTACATGAATTGAATGATGGATAGAAGATTGTGAGTCTACTAGTCCATATCGATTAGAAAATCCTGACGGAATTACAAATATTTCATATTCATGGTATGATAAACAAAATATATGAAGTTCATACAAAGTTTTATGAAACCTTACTTATGAACAAAAATGAGAATTTATTTTTGAAAATGTTTTTTGTACATTTACTACAAATGATAAATGATGAGAAAATGATTATTATGGCACTTTAAAGTTGGAACAATATCTTTGGGAAACAGAATGTTTTGACATACTAGAAAACTATAAAGAAACTGAAACTATGGAATGACATCCAGAAACAACAATTTCAATTTGATGTTTCCCTGAAGATTATTGAAATGATTTAGCAACATGATATCTTTATACTACAAAATACCCTGATTTATGATTAGCTATCACAACCCCTGAATGAGCATGAGATTATTACGAATGAATTTTCCGAAGCAAAGCTCAAAAACCAATTTTTGAACAAAAATGAAATAGGATTTCCTATATGATCAATTGACAGGAAGATGAATATATTCAAGTTTATGAAAAGTCTGAAGATGAATCACTTGAAGAGCTAATCACAAAAAAGCATCTAAATGATGGTTGTGTAATAAATATTCGCAATTACTACGATCAAAAAATGATTTCAACAAACTATCCTTGAACTATAATATACGATATCCGAGATGAGTCTTGAGTGATGCCGGGGAAATGTATACTTGATGATGAAAATAAGACCTGAAAAGATGATTCCAGATTAGTACGATATTTCGAATCTTCAGACAAAACTAAGTATTATAAAGTAGTGTTTACAGATTGATGTGCACCTTGACCATGTTCAATCTTTTGAAAGATTGAAGTTCAGTAATTGAATTGATATAACAATTTACATCGCCTATTTTTGATATGAATAAATTTTTTAGAAAAATCATATTTAAATTTAGAATACACAGAAGAAATATTGTAATCAACTCATTTTTAAAGAAAAAAAAGAAAATTAGAATCAGTGAAATCTCAAAAAGAAAAGATTATTCTGATCCATTTTATATGACATTACTCGATGATTTATTAGATGGTATAGGTAAAAAATATTTGAGAAAATATATATATCCAAAAATTTTAGAAGAAGAAAAAAATACAATAAAAAATCAAAAAACCATTTTGAGTGATTTGTTGAAAAATATAAAAAATACAAAAATATGAGAAAAGTACTGAATTCCAAGCATTTTAAATGAAAGCAATATTTACCAAAAATTCACAGAAAAATTACCTATATTTGATTACGATACTTACAAAACTTATATAGAAGAAGCCAAAGAAAAAGAAAACATTGTACGACCAGATAAAATCTTGCAATTTTCAGCATCATCTGGTACTACTAGCAATAAAAAACATATTCCCGTTAGCAGTGAATCATTGTTAAGTGCAAGTAAAGCTGGGATATGTATGTTTGCCGAATATTCTTTCAAAAACCCTAATACAAAAATTTTTAAATGAGAGTTTTTTCCTTTAACTTGAACAATACAATACCATGACAATAACATAACAATAGCAGATGTGTCAGCTTTATTGCTTTTGGATAGATGAAAGTTTGCTAAAAACAAATATGCTTTAGATCTTTTTCAATTATTACATTCAGAACGAGAAATCAAAAGAGAAATCGCACTAAAATATATAAACCCAAACAAACCAATTACAATGATGTGAATAACCAGCCGAGCTTATGAAATACTAAATTACATACAACAAAGAGATGCCAAAATGTTTGATACTATGATAAAAAATATGGAAGTTATTTTTGGTGGAGGAGTAGATGTTGCACCATATATGCAGTATTTCAAAAAATTGAATTTAAATTATATGTGAGTTTACAATGCTTCCGAATGATATTTTTGATATCAAGATATTATCAATTATGATAATTCAAATTGAGATGCTCCATACAAATTATTAACAAATCATTGAATATTTTACGAATTTCTTGAATTTAATAGTAATAATTTTGATGAAAATTGAAATTGTAAAAAAGCAAGTGAAGTCAAAGCAATACGAGATATAACAAAAAAAGATATAAACAAAAAATTCGCACTAATTATTACCACAAATAGCGGTTTGTTGCGTTATATGATATGAGATGTAATACAGTTTGTAGATGAGAATTTAAGATACAAAATAACTGGTAGGACCAGACAATCATTGAATCTAAAATGAGAAGAGTTGATGGAAACTCAGATAGGAGCAGTAATACAAGAGCTTTCAAATCAAGATAAGATTAACATCATTTATTATACAATATGACCTGATCAAGAAGAAAATCCAACAAAACATCAACGAGTTGTAGAAACAGATGCAGAGATAAATGTTTCTGAACAAGAATTAGCACAAAAAATAGATAAAATTTTACAAAAAATAAATGCTGATTACAAAACAAAGCGCAACAACGATATTTTACTAAAATTACCTCAAATTACATTGGTCCCACAGTGAACTTTTTATCAACGATTGAAAAAATCTAATAGACTCTGAGCACAAATAAAAGTACCAAAACTTTCATCAAAGAGAAATTATATAAAAGAAGTATTGAGAATTGTTAAATAAGAGAATCTACAAAGAATTATTTAAATGCTTTTCAAAACTTCATAAACTTCATCCTCAGTTAATTTTATTATTCAATTGGGAACTTTAATTCATTTTGCTTCCAATTTGTTCACTTCCTCTCGATCATTCCAAGCTCTTTTGACCAAATAAGGTTTTGTTTTGGGAGCATTTTCATATACATCAATCACATTATGCAAAGCATCATCAAAAAAATGGTCTACATTTTCCAACCTACAAACTTTAGATTTTTTTTCTCACATAAATATATCGTCAAACTCCAATCAATGATTATATAGTTCTGACATTGTGTCATCCACATAAATATCTTTTCTGGCTGTAATCATGATCAGATAAATATCTTTTCTTTTTTGTTTCAAAAAATGTAAAATACGCGTTGGCATCATATTTTTATATAATTTATGTTTTTCAACTATATCACATATATTAACAGATTCATATCTCAAATCCCAAACATCTTTTAGTGCTTTATTTGTTCAATACTTCAAATTGTAATACTTGATTAAATTGGGTAATAGGTGAAAAACCACATCATCTATATCACATCAAATTACAGGTTTTGGTATACCATCCACATATCTCATATTTGATTTTGAATTATTAATAAATCCTACATAATAATAAATATTAATACAAAAATGTCAAGATATATTTAAAAATGTTATTACTATTGTAGTAATTACAGATCAAAAAAGATGTGCTAAACACCGAAATTAAAACGCAAAAATTTTTGAATACAAAAAAAAATCCATCAAAATATAAATATTAGCCTTATCAAAAATAAATTATTTGTATTGGCCACGAACTTTTGCAATATCTTTTTTACAGTACTCCAATGTATCTAATGCTCTTTGTGCATATTGTGATAACTCCGAAATAGAAGCATTTGGGCTTATTTCCTCATCTAAAAGAACCTCTATTAGTTCTACTGTTTGTTTTAAAGATAAAGAACGCCTTACTGATTCATGTTGGATCCTATTGTCTGCCAAACAAACCAAATTTTTAAATGTTTGTTCTCCAAATCTATTAGAATTTCTTCAAGCCATGGTTTCTAAAATTTAAAATAAAAAAATATTATACATATTATTTACAATAAAGCAACACAAAATATAGAAAAGTTATTTTTTATTGAATAAAGAACAAAAAATATTATAAGAAACCAAAGAAATTTTTTTTATTCAATATAAAACAATATTATGAGTATTCAACAAAGCGATCCAGAAATATTTCAAGCAATTCAAGATGAACAAAAAAGGCAATTAGAGGGTATGGAGTTAATTGCTAGCGAAAACTATCAATCAGAAGCAGTACTACAAGCACAATCAAGTGTTTTTGCAAATAAGTATTCTGAATGATTTCCATGAAAAAGATATTACTGATGACAAGCAAATACGGATATTGTAGAACAATTAGCTATAGATAGAGCAAAAAAAGTTTTTCATGCAGATCATGCCAATGTACAAGCACTTTCTGGTGCTGCCGCAAATATATGTGTATATGCAGCACTTATGGAGCCATGAGATACAATACTTTGAATGGATTTATCGCATTGATGACATCTAACTCATTGAGCTCCAGTCACTTTTTTATCCAAAGTATTCAATTTTATTAGATACAAAACTCTTCCAAATTGAGAAATAGATTTTGATCAAGTCAAAAAGCTAGCACATCAACATAAACCAAAAATTATATTAGCTTGATTTTCAGCCTATCCTAGAGAATTAGATTACGACAAATTTGCTGAAATTGCCAAAGAGGTAGGTGCTGTAGCTTTTGCTGATGTATCTCATATATGATGATTTATAGCAACATGAGTATTAAAAAACCCATTAGATCATGGCTTTCATGTAATGATGACCACAACCCATAAATCTTTGAGATGACCAAGGTGAGCTTTGATTCTTAGTAAATGAATAGTAAGTAACCCATTAAAAAAACCAGAAAATACTATAGAAAATATACCAACTAGGATAGATAGAGCAGTATTCCCATGAATACAATGATGACCGCATATAAATACTATTTCAGCGATTGCTGTTGCACTATTAGAAGCACAAACAGATAAGTTCAAAGAATATGCGACACAAGCCCTCAAAAATTCAAAAGTAATGGCAGAGGAGTTTATCAATAGATGATATAAACTTGTAACATGATGAACAGACAACCACATGATTGTGCTAGATTTTTCAAATACTCCCGTGGGAAACTGAAAAAATGCTGAACATATTTTGGATTTAGTAGGGATCTCTACTTCTAAATCCACAATACCAGATGACCCAAATCCTCCATTCAGACCATCAGGACTTAGGATATGAACACCAGCTATGACTACCAGATGAGTAAAAGAAGATGATATTCGTAAAATAGTAGATTTTATAGATCAAGCATTAAAGTTGATACCTTTGATGGAAGAAGTAGATTTTCACTCAAAAATAGAACAACTGAGAAAACAAGTAATAGACTTTTCAAAACAATTTCCAGTACCTGGCATAAGTTAGTTATAAAGCCTGCCCTGCCCCGCAGTACTGCGGGGCAGGCTGTCGGCAGACAGGTTTATAAAGTTCATAAAGTTAGAAGATAAAATTCCTCCCCTGGGGGAGGGTGTTCTCCCCGCAGTACTGCGGGGTAGGTGGGGGTTTTACCCCAATTATTTTCAACAACCCCCAACTAGCTTCGCGCCCAACTTCCCCGTTGGGGAAGGATTTCTTTGCATATCCCCAACAACCCCCAACTATCCCGTCCCGTAGTCCTACGGGACGGAAAACAACTTCCCCCGAGGGAAGAATGTTTTATTTATAACTTGTAACTTTCAACTTTATAAACTAAATTATGAAAATCGATTAATTCAAAAAGAAGGGAACTAGACCAGAAAAATAGTAGACAAAATTATTCTTAAACCATAAAAAAAACCGAGTAAATTTACTCGGTTTTTTTGACTGTATTTCTTTATTTTTTCATATTTTGTTTTGCTAATAATCTTTTTTGAACAGCTTTTTGTCTGTTAAATCTTTTTGCCAAGCCCCAAGTTGCTAGTATAAACAAACTCAATCCAACTAGAAAGAAGGCACTATACATACCAAAAAGGGCACCTAAAATACCAAATCACAAACTTCCAACTATTTTTCCTACTTGTCATACAAACTGCTGAATTCCAGTTATAGTTCAAGCATTTTCTTTTACAGAAGACTCACTAATCAAAGCTGATACCAGCGGTCTAATAAGTGATAATCATATTGATATACCGAATGTAATGATCATTATTGATCCAAAGGACATTTCAAATCATAACATTCAATATAAGAATGATAAAAATATCAATACTACGGCAATAAATAATTTTTTATTAAATTTTTCGCTAAAAGAAACTACAAAAAAGTTAGTAACAAAAGGTAATTTCATCAAAGCAAAGATCAACGCTATTTGACTAAGTGAAAAGGAGTTCCTAATCGCAATCAAAGGTATAAACAAGAATCCTATATATTCCAATACATTATACAATCATTCATATCATAAAGTGTAAATAAATCTCCTTGGACTTTCTTTTATAAAAATAATAGCATTTTTTACCGGTTTTTTTGAAAAGATTTTTTTGAGTGTATGCCTCAAAAAACTCTGTCTTCAAAACAATTTCTTTACTTTTTCTTTATCCAATATCGGTATTTTTTGATCTGTAATCAAAGATAGAATCGAAAATATACCTATAAATAAAAACAGATAAGGTAAAGCTAAAAATTTCACCAAAAATGATGCAATAATCGCTCCAATTACCCGAGCTATGTGCCAACTAGAGAAATATAATCACCAAGAACTTTCCGATTTGTCTGATTCTGTTGTAGCACGGATATATCATTCATAAGTTACATAAACCAAAACACTACCAACTCAATTCAATAATACGGCGATTATCAATAAACCTGGACTTTTGAGTATTCCAGCCAAAAAATAAAATATACTAGTGAAAATATAGAAGAATTTTCCCAAAAACACAACATATTTTCTGTTTGTATTGTCGTTCAAACTTCATACTTGTAATACAAGCAACAATTTAATAACTGGTCAGAGCATTCATATCAAAGAAACAAGCATAACAGCCGTTACAATTCTTTCTACATATATTGAGAAAAAAATATCTCATCACAATCACCAACCAAAAACAAATAAGAATAGTGATAAAGAAATAAATCTTACAGATACTGGGATAGAAAAAAACCTTCTTTTCATAACGGAAAAAAGTCAGTTTTTAAGTTCTTGCTCTTTTGTCTGGAACAATAAATCCCTAGTACTGCTCAAAAACTTAGTAACATTAGTGTGATCTTTCTTTTTCTTACTTGTCGTTTTAATTTTATCAGTCTTTTTGATCGGGAGTTTAATAGCTTTTTGAGCTGTTGTTTTTTTAAAATCTTTTTTGTTTTTTTTAGTCATGAAAATATTTTTAATAATAAATGTATCACTATTATAATAATTTTTTTAAATTTGTCAAAAAATGGAGCATATTTATTTTTAAATATAAAAAATGTAGCATTTCGATCTCCATTTTCTCTTTTAAATTCCCCCCTGACTCCCTCTGGTCTTCAATCACCCTAAAACCCCTCTTCTTCCTCTAAATCACCCCCTTAATCCCCCTCTTCGAAGAAGAGGGGGAAACCTTGTGTTGAGCCCCCTTCTTTTTTCGACTGAAAGGAGTCCTCTCCCGATAGATCGGGATCTCACTTTGTTCGAGATCTTTCGGGAAAAGTAGGGGGGTTGGGGATGATTTAAGATAAGCAAGTGGTTTGGGGCGATTTAAGATAAGCAAGTGGTTTGGACAGAAAGGGCTTGGGGGTGATTTAGTGGAGGAGTTTGGCCTGATTTAGAATCGGGGAGCTAGGAATTATTTAAATTCAAATACTATTTTTTCGTTTTGTCAACCGATAATCACAAGTAATTGTTCAAAAATTATGAGATTTTTTTGTTTTGGCTATAATATAGATGTGCAAAAAAAATTCTGAAAACAAAAGCTTTATTTTGAAATGAAATCTTATCAATATGGTAGAAAAAATAGTCCATAGAATTCGTATATTACACCATATAAAAAGACATCATAGAGCATACATTTTATGATGATTCTCTATTTTTGCTATTATCCAAACAGTTTCTTTTCTCTCTGGGATTTTTTCCAAAGCGAGTTATGAAGAAGCTATTATGCCAGAAGTCCAGCAAGAAGATAGCATAGATTTTTTGGAATTGGAAAAAGCTTTTATGGATGAGATATCCAGCGACAACAAGGAAAATAAAGAAATTTACAATACTGTTTTCCAGTTTTTTGGAGGCTGAAATGAGGAGTCAGATGATCCTCCACTTGATTGATGAGAGTCAAATGACGATAGTACCCCGCCTACAACGACAATTAGTGGTGGAGTACCTGATTCTCGGATAAAAACTGATCTGCCAATAGAGTTAGTTGCTGTAGATACATGAGTATGAGTACATTATACCCTGTATTGTACTTGAACAAATACAGGTTGTGTGCCCAATATCACTTGAACGACATTGACTGTTGGTTGTGCAAGTAACACAACTTGTCCATCACAATATGTGAACTATCATAGTGTAGATTATTCTGGGAATTGGGAGGCAATCAACATATCACCAATAATAAGGATAGACAAGCAGTGACCGAGCTTTACATTCAACAACGGATCATGACCAGAATGTTCCAACTGAAGTTTAAGTATAATAGGTGCTTCAGATGCAGGTGCTGGACTAAATACTACTCCATACAGTTTCAATGGAAGTTATTGGTCAACAGCGACAAGTACAAGCATACCAGGACAACAGCCCTGAGTAGTAACAAAAACCTGATATGTGAGGGATGCTTTGGCAAATATAAGTACAAGAACGGCTACTTATACTTTTACCAATACAATGCCAACAGCTAATGATTTTACGGGGCATGCGAATGTATGAAATATAGCCAGAACAGTGAATTGGAAGCTATTGTCCAATGCGACAGATGGAGCATGTTGAGCAGGGGATCTAAGTTTTAATGGTGTGACAAATCAATGAGCAAAGTGATCTTGTAGTGTATCTGGTGACTATATTACCTATACTCCAAATTCATGAGCAGTAGGAAACGATTCTTGTGAGATAAGAGTCAGGGATAACGAAGGATATACGGTTACTGTATTAGTAAATCGATGAAACTTATCTTCAACAATAGCACCTGCAAGCTCTGGGAATATTCTCTTGGAAGTAAGTGTATGAACAGCTAACCAGACCCTCACTCTCCATAAATACTTCAATGTTTCCAACTATACAGTAGACCGATGAGATGGTACTGCTGGGACATCCAGTACTGATCTAACAAAAACTTATAATAATACTGGGACATATTATGTGGAACTACACAACCCTTGAGGCAGATGGACATTTTCATCGGCAGGTACTACACTTGTACCTAAAGATTGAACAACAGTAGATGATGTGAAGGTGTTTTATATGCCAAGTCTATCGGGTCGATTTGGGGATTCTGCTAGTGATCCTGGGAATTATTTTTTTCGCTCTTTCAATGCTATATGAGCTTTAACATCTTTGCCAACAGGTAGTTTTGATACAAGTAATATTATGAGTGTAGGGAATCATTTCTTTTATTCTTTCAATGCTAGATGAGCTTTAACATCTTTGCCAACAGGTAGTTTTGATACAAGTAATATAACAATGTTGGAGAACGGTTTTTTTTCTTCTTTCAACAACGGTTGAGCTTTAACTTCATTACCAGCCTGAAGTTTTGATACTAGTAGTATCACAAAGATAGATAGTAGTTTCTTTGCTTCTTTCAACAACGGTTGATCTTTAACTTCATTACCAGCCTGAAGTTTTGATACTAGTAGTATTACAATGGTGGGGAATGAGTTCTTTTCTTCTTTCAACCAAAATTGAGCTTTAACATCCTTGCCAGAAGGTAGTTTTGATACTAGTAGTATTACGAGTGTGGGGAACGATTTCCTTTCTTTTTTCAACGACAGTTGAGCTTTAACTTCATTACCAGCCTGAAGTTTTGATACTAGTGGTATCACAATGGTGGGAAGTAATTTTTTTAAGGAGTTCAACTACAATTGAAGAATCCCTAAAACTCAAAGTGGAGTAAGGATAAAAAATGTAACTAGCTCTGCTATTCCTTTCTATTATCGAAATGGAAGCAATATGTCAGAATCTGTACCAGCATGATCATACTTTGAGTCATATAATACAGACACAGGTAGTACTTGACCAACACCTACAAGTCCTGGAAACATTCTTTTGGAAGTAACTGTATGATGAAAAGGTAATCAGACACTCATTCTCAATAAATACTTTGATGTTTACAACTATACAGTAGACCGATGAGATGGTACTACTGGAGCATTTCCTATTGTGGGTGCGGGTTCATTTACACTAACAAAAACTTATAATAATGCTGGGACATATTATGTAGAACTACATAACCCTTGAGGCAGATGGACATTTTCATCAGCAGACAATCCACTTGTACCCCAATCTTGAACAACAGTAGATAATGTGAAGGTGTTTTATATGCCAAGTCTAGCAGATTGATTTGGAGAATCTGCTAGTAATCCTGGGGATAATTTTTTCCGTTCTTTCAACTACAATTGAGCTTTGACTTCCTTACCAGTCTGAAGTTTTGATACAAGTAGTA
>Ga0255343_1003043_pt1 | contig 18329 bp, 16 predicted proteins | sample wastewater_treat_4_FD_192413 | JGI IMG/M metagenome (GOLD analysis project Ga0255343, IMG submission 192413) | Wastewater microbial communities from Lulu Island WWTP, Vancouver, Canada - plant16 | ecosystem: Engineered > WWTP > Wastewater > Unclassified | place: Canada: Vancouver, British... | reverse complement strand
GCAGCAATGAGAGCGCCACATTCAATGAGTCGCCTCTACTGAAAGAGCTGGTTGGGATGGACATCATATTTGTGTGCCACCGAAGACACGCTGTTGCCAGGTTGTTCGGCCTCTTCAACCATCGCCCTTTTCTGTGCTGCGCTCCAGCGCCTTCTTCTCTCTACTGACGTAATGACTTCTACCGGGCTCACAGGCCTCCTTTCCTTGATTATAGGAATAACTCCAGGGTTATTACTACAACATATTCTCGCTCGCATGAGTGTCCGGTCTAAATGGGGCTGCTACACTAGGACCACAGTTATTCTTCACTTTTCCCGGATAAAGTTGTTAATAGCACAAAGAAATAGCATGTCAAATACGACCATCGATCATCATTGAGCGCTATGACGCATGGGGCATATGCTTCAGAGGAAGCATAATGTACTTTAGTCATATCGGATTAGATTTTTTCAAACCGCTGTTGAATAATTTGTTGAACAATTGTTATAATTTAAATGATTATAATTTAAATGAATTAATATGGTGTAAGATGGGTAATCGAGAGGAAACACAAACTAAACTAATTGAAGCGGCCATTAAGCTATTTACTGCTAAAGGCTATAAAGGGACTACTATTCGAGATATAGCTAGAGCTACAGGGATGACAGTGTCCAACACTTACTATCATTTCGGTAGTAAACACGGTCTCTTGGTGGCCATTATTAATAAACTCTCTACGGAGTTACAAGAGGAATTGAAACGCATTTGCGAATCGGATTTTGAACCTCTGGTGCGATTCAAGGAATTTGTGAGAACACACCTGGATCGAGCGGTCAGCGTTGACAAAATGAATCCTGCATTATTGCTTCACGAAGAGGAAGGCCTTTCCCCTGCTACCAACGATGCCCTCAAAAAGGTACAGTTAGATTTTTTAAATATTTACCGACAAGAATTGCGGAACCTTCAGGCGGCTGGTTATCTACGTCGTCAAAACGTAACTATCCTTTCCTTCTACATTATCAGCGTTGTTGAGTGGCACATCCGTTGGTACAAACCAGACGGCAGATTGTCTCTAGATGAGATCAAGGATGAAGTACTTGATTTCATTCTAAACGGTATTCTCGATTGCCATAAGAAAAAGAGGGGCAGCGTGAATTAGGCAACGTACTTCAACTTTCTCTCGAAACGCACTTTACATCGACTAGCCTTGGCCTCAGCATGAGCTCGAATAGTCTATTTTCTTTTATATACAAAGCAAATGTAATGATGACCACTGCTATTTTTGGTTCCTGAAGAACATATTTTGTTGTTACAAGACCGGCCGGTATGAATTGATGCCCTTTTATAGCTGTAGAGAGTCACTATAGGTTGGAAAATTATACAGGCGGATCGAGACAAAATAAACTCATTGATTACGTTTTAGCCTACTTACTTTGTATTACCTGAATATTTTCTTTAATTTGACAGTAATTCGAACATTTGTTATTTTTTGCTTGACAGTAATTCGAACATTTGTTATTTTTGCTTAATATAGATTCGAGTTAAGTAAAAGATGCTTATTAGGGGGTTACTTGTGGAGTTAATTTCATTCAGCTTGATTCAGGTTCTTCAAAAATATGCTTCAAAAGGAGGTGATAGGAAATAGTTTCTAGGATTATGGATATGAATTGAGGAGCTGTCATAGATCGGTAGACATTTGGTGCCTGACAATAGGGGAAAAACAACAAATAAAGAAACAAAGGAGGCAGGCAGATGTTTAAGAAAATGGACCACACGGTTCTGGTAGTTAAAAATATGGAGGAGGCGATAAAATTTTATAGCGATATGTTTCGTACAAAACCTTGGGATCGGGGTATTGCAGAAGTCCCTGATGCAGGGTTTCGGATGACCATGCTTCCTGTTGGAGATCACTTTATTGAGCTTGTTGAGCCGACCAAACCAGAGAGCCGTCATGCCCGACACTTGCGAGAACGAGGAGAAAGTATTTTCGGTATTTGTTTTTTTGTCGAGGATTATGATTCAGAAGTGAAGGCGATGAAGGATAAGGGGTTTGTTGTGGAAGAGGAGATAGGAGCGACCATTTTACCGGGAGTAAAATTCAGAGTGGCTCTGGTGGCACCTCGTCCAACCAGAGAATTCTGGATTGAACTTGTTGATTTGGCGAGTTTGCCTCCTATGCAATAGTGGCAAACCACTTGAATTCAAGAGAAGGGTGGGCTGTGGCGCAGTACTTTTAGTACTGCTCTCTACAAGGATATGCAAACATATCAAAATTAAAGGAGATAATTATGAGTAATCCTAAAGAGTTTGACGTGATCGTGGTTGGAGGGGGTCAGGGGGGTGGTCTTCCGGCAGCTACCTACCTGCAGAAAGCCGGGGCAAGGGTAGCCTTGGTAGAAGCGAGACATGAACTAGCAGCGTTGAATGTATGCCATGAATTTATCCCCGGTTGTGCAAATACATTCTGCACTTCGGCAATGGTTAATGGAACGGCACCGATGTGGGAAGATTTAGACCTAGAAAGCTATGGTACCAGGCTTATTGTAGCTCCTATGCACATAGGAAACATATTCCCGGACGGGAAATGTACAATGCATTATTATGATATTGAGACAAATTGTGCCAAAATCGCTAGGTTTTCGCAAAAAGATGCTGAGAGGTCAAGGCGTGTTTATGAAGGTATTAAGAAGAATCTAGGTGAATTTGCTACGTTGTCATGGTTCTCTTTGCCGTCGCCGGAGCGCCTTGAGCGCCTTCATGAGCTCATGGCAGACATGTGGGGGGTTCCGCTTAAGGACTACATGGATATGAACGCCTTTGAGTTCCTGGAAAGTATGTTTGAATCAGATCATGTACGGATACATTGGTTAGGTTCGACGGGTTGCCTGGCATTCGGAGATCCGGGAGTAAAGGCACAGGGCCCTTTTACTAACCTGTTTTCGTACACCATCTTCCCCGGGCTAATCCCGGGAGGCAATCATCAATTGGCCCACGTGATGCTAAGAATTTTTTTGAAATACGGTGGCACCATTCTGCGTGACTGCCCGGTAAAAAAAATAATAGTCTCCAACGGCGTGGCTACTGGCGTGCAGTTAGCAGATACTGCGCCCTATCCTGAAAAAGAGTTGCGCGCCACACATGCTGTCCTAAGCGGAGTATCAGCACCTCTATTGATGGATTTGGTTGGAGAAGATGAAATAAAGAAAGTTGACGCCAAGTTGGCTTCCAAAATGAAAGGCTGGGATATGAATTCAAGGGGCGCCTTAGTTGTGTGCTACGTTCTCAAGGGGTTTCCCAAATGGAAGGCTGCTGAGTATGACCCAGATTTAAACAAGTGCTATTTCAACTGGAAGGTGTGGCGCAACTGGGACGCTGTGTTAGAGTGGTATAAAGCTTGGAAAGAGAAAGATCTTTGGGGTCTATATAATCACTTCCACGAAATAGCGATACCTGGTGCACTTGATGTCACCCAGGTTTCGCCTGAAGGGTATCTGACGGTGAGAACGGAGGATGTTGTGCCATATGACGCCTTCGAAAAAGAGGGGAAAACCCCCGAAATGTGGGATGATGAAAACCTGAGAAGGACTTTGATCCAAAACCGGACTGATGAATTTGAGGAACTTGCTCCCGGCTTTACAAAACAGATAGTTTACTCATATGTAGTAACACCGTTAGACTTCTGGAGATATAACCCCTCACTTGTGGGTGGGAATGCCGCTAGCGGCTCATATGTCCCGGATCAGTGGTATGATGGTAGAATACCGTACAGGCTACCCATTAAAGGGCTGTATGCCTCTGTAAGCGTTTGGCCGCCACAGTACTCCCTTGGGGCTGGTGGTTACAATGCTGCGGCGGCTATTGCCGAGGACATGGGAATAAGAGATCAATCATGGTGGACCCACAGGCCCGTAGAATGGTTTTTCAAGAACCTTGGCCGCAATATGGTTGTCCTATAAAAAGAATAGGGAGGGATATACAATGGAACAATATGATGCTATTGTAATTGGCGCTGGCCCTAATGGGTTAACGTGTGCTGCATACCTGGCTAAGGCGGGTGTCAAGACCTTGCTCGTTGAGAAAAAACTTGAGATAGGTGGAGGCCTAGCTACCGAGAGCTGGACGACGCCCTTCCTCTTCAATTTGCATGCGACCTATCTTTTTCTTGCGGAGCTTATGCCGCCGTACCGCGATCTTCAGCTGGAGAAATATAATGTCAAGTTCATACGGCCAGAAACACAGATTGCCTTTTTATACAAGGACGATACGTCTTTAGTGTTTTACTTGGATCCGAAAAAGTCAGTTGACTCAATCAGCCAATTTTCTAGGAAAGATGGTGAGGCGTTTGAGAGGATGTACTATGAGTTCAAACAAATGGCAGACGAATGTCTGATTCCTGCCACATATATGCCGCCTATGCCCGCTTTTGATACTATCGAGCTTTATCACAAAACGGAGTTAGGCAGAAAAATGTCGGAGATTGCGGAGTTAAGCCCCATTGAGATTATAGACCGTTACGGTTATGAAAACCCTAGGATACGGGCTGCTTTATTGTACCTGGCAACATTATGGGGAATAAATCCTGATTCCAAGTCTACAGGATATCTCCCGGTACTGTGGATATACAGGATGATGAACGCGGCTCTGGTACAAGGAGGGTCACACATGTTGGCCTCTGCTCTGGCTGCCTCTATGGTTAGTGATGGGGGAAAGCTCTTGGATTTTGCAGAGGTCGACAAGATTGTTGTAGAAGGTGGTACGGCAAAAGGGATCGTATTAAAGGACGGGCAGGAATTAAGGGCAAAAGCTGTCGTGAGTACTCTGGATCCTCAGGCTACATTCTTGAAGCTTGTAGGCAAGGAGAACGTTCCCGAAGATCTAGCAGCTTCTGCCGAGATGTGGCAGTGGGAGGAGTGGAGTTTGTACACTGCTCATTATGGAATAAAGGGTGAACCTCCCCGTTACAACGCTGCGAAATCCAATCCTGATGTGAATCAAGCTCTCATCGCAGTTATGGGTTATGAGGCACCTGAAGATGTTTACAAGCATATTTCAGACGTGAAAGCCGGTAGGCTGCCTGAACCAGCAGGCCATGCAACGTGTTCTACCCTGTTCGATATGTCACAGGGTAGCACAGGCCCGTACGGACCTCTCCACTCACTTAGATGGGAGGGTTGGAGCTCATATGAACTTACCGGTCAACAATGGGATGACATAAGAAATGACTATACGGCGAGATGTTTTGAGAAGTGGATGGAATACGCGCCAAACCTAAAAAAGGAAAAGGTCCTCTTCAGTTTCGGTTTTAGTCCGTTAGACACGGAGAGGAGGCTGGTGAATATGAAGCGAGGGTCTATTAAACATGGGTCTTATACGATGTTTCAGATGGGTTACCTGAGGCCCAACGAAAGCTGCTCGCGTTACAGGACGCCTGTAAAGGGATTGTACGTGGGTGGAGCATCCACATACCCGGGTGGCACAATCCTGCTGGGCTCAGGTTACAATGCTGCTAAGGTTGTAGTGGAAGACTTAGGGGAGAAGGTGTGGTGGACCCCTCCTGATTATGTTTTACAAGCACAAAAAAAAGGATATTTGCAGACTGAAGTTTGAATGGGAGGATACTTATGAAGGCTGGATCAACAGGTTTGGGCGACAAAACACTTAAGTTTCGCATTAAATCTCCTGCTAAAAAGGCAGAAGGTATGCCTTCGACCTATCCAAAAGGAGAACCTCTGCTCATCCTGGGGTGCAAGACTTATGAGCCCGTAATCTGGAATATATGGGTAGGAATTGAGCGGAGCGACATTTTACCCATGTTGCGAATAATTTTTAGTCGTGAGACATTGGTCTGTATTCTCAAGTGGTTCTGGGTACGAAGACTGTAACAATCCTAAGATTAACGCAGCGTGTGTGATTTACACAGGATACGGAAAACAGGAAGTGTTTATGATTGGATGGACATGAAAACAGTGCAATAACACTTTTTGTCGGAAATACTCTTCGTGCACCAGATATGCTGACGAAAGATGGCACGTGGTGTTGGTTTCATAAAGTAGAGAATGTTTTCCATGTGTTATTTAAATTGTGAGGAGGAAATAATGAGTGATTCGTCAAAGGAAGAGGTGAGGATTACCCCTACATATACGCCCATAGGTATTAATGGGGTGAGTTGGGTTATGGTTGAGGCAAATCTATTCGAATATCCTGTTCCGAAGGGCAAAAAGCCTGCTCTTTTTGGGAGTCTTTGTACAAAGTGCGACAGGGTGTTTTTTCCTCAGCGTGAGCTGTGTCCGGATTGTTTTGAGGAAGGTGGTATGGTTATGAAGCGACTCGATTCAAAAGGTGTCATCTATGCATCTACCCTCGTCCAGATTCCGTCACCTGCTGGTATAAAGCCACCATACGCCTATGGTTATGTTGACATTCCCGTTGACAAGATTCGTATCCATGCCTTGTTTGACGGTACGGATCTGGCAACTCTTGCTCCCGGTACTGAAGTTGAACTTGTAATTGGTCCATTTGCAGTAAATAAACAAGGTCAGAATATCATCGGATATAAGTACAGGCCAGTCCAATCAAGGAGGGTATGATGAGAAATGTATTTGTCATAGGTGTCGGGATGACAGTATTCGGCAAACACGAGAGAAGTCTTAGAAGTCTCGGCTATGAAGCGTGTCTGAATGCTCTCAAGGATGCCGGAGTGAAGCCTGCTGATATCGAAGCAGGTTACTGTGGGAATTGTCTCGCGCCGGCTTTACAAGGTGAGACTGGTGTTGGACAGCATGTGTTCTGGGAAGCGGGCATAAAAGGAATCCCGATTATCAACGTGGAAAATGCGTGTGCTTCGGGATCGACGGCCGTCAGGGAGGCTTGGATGGCCATCTCAGGTGGTTTTTATGACATGGCCATTGTTGTCGGAGTTGAGAAGACTGTTATGCCGAAAGGCACCCCCCTGAACGTAGGTACCGGAGAACTGGAGGCAAAGCTAGGCGAAGTCTTTCCTGGGTACTTTGCCTTTGTTGCGCAAAAACATATGGAGAAGTATGGTACTACCCGCGAACAGCTCGCCAAAGTCTCTGTTAAAAACCACGAAAACGGGGCCCTCAACCCCTATGCACAATTTAACAAACCCTTGACGGTGGAACAAGTGCTTAACTCAGCAATGATAGCGGAGCCTCTAACTCTTCTATCTTGTTGCCCCAACAGTGATGGAGCTGCGGCGATCATCCTGGCCAGTGCTGAAAAGGCAAAGAAAGTTGGCAAGAAGTCTGTGAGGCTTGCGGGATCCGCCTTGACATCAGGAACCTATGAAAACCAGAAAGATTTCACAGGTTGGGAAATGGAACAACGAGCAGCAAAACAGGCGTACGAGATGGCTTCGATCGACCCGAAAGATATAAATGTGGTCGAGGTCCATGATGCCTTTACGATCTGTGAGATCGTTCATTATGAAGGCCTTGGCCTTTGCTCCGCAGGCGAAGGCGGTAGGTTTATTGACGAAGGGCATAGTTGGCTGGGAGGAAAAGTCCCTGTCTGTCCGAGCGGAGGCCTACTAGCTAAAGGTCACCCGGTGGGTGCGTCAGGCGTTGCCCAGATTGTTGAGCTCGCGTGGCAGTTGAGGGGTGAAGCTGGTAAACGTCAGGTCCCCAAGGCCCGAGTAGCTGTGGCGCAGATAATGGGTGGTGCCAAGGGGTCGGATACAAGGGCGTGCACTGTCCATGTGATGATTAAGGATTAAAGAGGAGGTTGTCAAATGTTGGAGATAAAAAAAGTTGCTGTTCTTGGTGCAGGTACCATGGGGAATGGCATTGCCCAGGTATACGCACAAGCTGGTTTTCAGGTGACAATGATGGACGTAGATGAGGGGTCTCTTCAGAGGGGCTTCGATATCATTAAGAAGAGTCTTGGTTTAATGGTGAAGAAAGGAAAAGTAAGAGACAACGAGGTGAGTGAGGTGGTTACCGTTAGGATCAAGGGGACCACAAATATGAAGGAGGCCGTACGCGACGCCGATTTGGTGATCGAGGCGGTCCCTGAGGAACTTACCCTCAAACAGAGTATCTTCAAGCAACTTGATCAGATGTGTCCTTTACATACAATATTGGCGACCAATACTTCGACGATAAGCATCACTGCAATAGCTTCGGCAACGAAAAGACCAGGGCAGGTTATTGGTCTGCACTTTGCCGCACCAGTTCCTTTGATGAAAGGTGTGGAGATAGTACGAGGGCTTGATACATCCGAACAAACTCTCGAAGCTGCGAAGAAAATGGTGTATGCAGTGGGTAAGGAAGTGTATGTGGGCAAGGACGGTCCCGGATTTGTCGGCAACAGGCTTTTCACGATGTACCTGAATGAAGCCTTCAACCTCCTTTGGGAAGAAGTTGCCACCCCTGAAGATATCGACAAAATGGCGACGTTGGCATTGGGTCACCCTATGGGCCCGATAGCCCTATCTGACATGATTGGACTAGACCAGCTCTTGAAAGGTGTGGAGTACCTTCATCAAGAACTGGGGGAAAAATATCGTCCCAGCCCCATGCTCAAGAAGCTCGTTGCCGGAGGATATTATGGGAGAAAAACGGGTCGTGGGGTATACAAGTACTAAACAGAAGTGTGCAATACAAAGATAGGTGGGATTGTCTGTATCGGCGCTGTTGCGTATGACATACATTATCGTCGAACTATAGGGCAAATAGAACCCCTTCGAGTGTTGGCCAGGATAATGGAGGAGATTTAACAAAAAAAGGGCTATTAAAACGACCATCACGATGGTGCCTATGGCTGTAAAAGGAAATAGCCATATAGTTCATGGACTTTATTTTAGAAGGAGGGAACATTATGGCGTTGTCGGATAAAGAATTCGCAGATTTTAAGAAAACCAGATTTCAGTATCTATGGGACAATGTCGCGCCGTTGGTGAACGAGATTGAAGCTACAGGACGCTTTCCACGGGAGAAGTTCTGGGGAAAATTTGGGGAGCTTGGATTATTGGGCCTCACTATTCCTAAAGAGTACGGTGGTGTCGGTCTCTCCGAAATGCAATTTCTGGAGTTTGAGAAGGAATCAGCCAAGATCCATGGTGGATTGCGGGGGATTATCCATTTTCATGGTTCATGTAACGATATGTTTGACATGGCAACAGAGGAGCAGAAGAGACGGTTCTGGCCCAAACTCGCGACTGGTGAGATCGCTGCAGCTTTTGCTATCACAGAACCGGATGGGGGCACAGGAAAGGATATAAAGACAAAAGCGGTAAGAAAGGGTTCCGACTTTATTTTGAATGGTAGGAAACATTTCACAACGGCAGCGGATTTTGCCGACTTTGTCCACGTGATCTGCTGGACTCAGTCAGAATCCGGTGATTTTCAAATCAGCGACCTAATGGTAGAACGAGGTCGAAAGGGATTTATCATTGGAGATATGGCACCGACTATGGGTGTAAAGGGGCTTTATCATCCTAGGCTCACGTTCGATAACTGCGTTGTCCCTGTATCCAACATTGTCGGTAAAGAAGGCCAAGGGTTGGATATTGCTCTAAACATGTTAAGTACTAGTAGGCTCCGGATAGCAGCGACTGCCCTGGGGGTGATGGAAAGGTGCCTTGATTTGGCAGTGGAATACGCAAAACAGCGAATAACATTTGGGAAGCCAATTGCAGAGAGGCAAGCCATACACCGGTACATCGCCGAGATGTCTCAAGACATCTATGCCCTCCAGTGTGCCATCAACGATGCTGCAAGGAAGGCAGATGAAGGTAAGGATTATTCTCTGGAGGCCGAACTGGCGAAACTCATCGCCATCGATGCAGAGCGGCGAGTGACTGATAATGCGCTTCTTATTTTTGGTGGGCTGGGCTATGTCCGTGAATATCCTATCGAGATGCTTTACAGAGATGCACGCATCAACTGGATCGAAGAGGGCACACCGACAATTCATTATATGCTTTGCGCAAATAGACTTCTGCAAGGACAGCGCACCTACGAAAGATTTCATGACGAGGTTATAGAAAACCCAGTAGAAAGACACAAAAGGTTGGCACAGGAGCTGAAGCAAAAGACACCAACATAGATTTTGGCAGAAGTCTCCGGAATGCAGAGTTTCTTTCACATTAGGAGGATACATTGAAAACTGATCTCGAAGGAAAAACAGCTTTGGTTACGGGAGGCTCAGGCACGATTGGCCGTTCCATAGTTAGTGCACTGGCAACAGAGGGTGCAAATGTGATCGTCCATTATCGCACAAGGGAGAATGAAGCGAATGATGTCGCCGCAGAAATTATAGCTAAGGGAGCGAGAGCAATTACTATTCGTGCCGACATAACAGTATGGTCAGAAGTGGAATCTATGGTTGACAAAGGAATTGCTGAATTCGGGTCAATCGATATCTTAGTAAACAATGCGGCTTCGCATAGGGCTGGAAAGATCCATAAACTTTCTTTCGAATCCTGGGATACGGTTATCAGGTCCTGTTTATACGGAACATACTTTTGTACCCGTTGTGTTATCCCTTTTATGCTTGAACGAAATTGGGGACGAATAATTAATATTTCATCTCCTGCTGGAGAGCGTGGGCATCCGGGAGATACAGCTTATGGATCAGCGAAGGCTGGTCTTTTGGGTTTCACAAAATCGTTGGCCAAAGAAGTTGCGCCGTTTGGCATTACCGTCAACGCCGTCATTCCTGGATTCATCCCTAATGACTGCACAAAGTTTCTTAGCGCAAAGAGCTTGGAACAGATTAAGGCCGGCATACTCCTAGGAAGATTTGGGGACCCGCAAGAAGTGGCCGACATGATTACATTTCTTGTATGTAATGGAGATTACATAACAGGCTCAATACACCATGTAGACGGCGGTGCAACAGTGTAGGATTTTACTTACGAGAGGGAGCAAGAGAGAATGGATGAGGGCAAGAATATAATCGCTTACAAATGTAAGATGGTGAAGAAGATAGAGTAATAAAAGCAACAAAAGATACACAATAACAAAATGAGAGAGTGAATATGCATGTGTTAGGAGACATAATTAGGCTAAATGCCAAACGATTCCCCGGTGAAGTGGCGATAGTGATGGAAGAACGAAACGTTACTTTTAGAGAGCTTAACACCCAAGTAAATATGCTAGCCAACAAGCTTATTAAATTTGGGGTGCGGCCCAAAGATAAGGTGGCAATCTATTCAGCCAATTCAATTGAATGGGTTATCGTTTTCTTTGCTTTGGCAAAATGCGGCGCATGTATTGTGCCGGTAAACTTTAGATACAAAAAAGAGGAACTGGAGTACGCGATCAATAACTCAGAATGTAGCGTCATTTTTTTTGGGGACGAGCTTGAACAAATCATACAGACGGCAAAGACAAATTTCATACTATCTCCACACCTTATTTCTATGGGTGAGATGACTATTAATGGAGGTGTGTCGCTTGCGACTCTCCTGAAGAATGGAGATGATTCGGAACCAGATATTAAGGTTAATCGCGAATGGCCCTGTTCCTTGACATACACCAGTGGAACAACAGGAGTACCAAAAGGTGTTCTGCATTGCCATACCGCTTTGATTGATGTATGGATTCAGCACGTTATAGAAGGAGATGTGAAGGAAAAGGAGGTCACTATAGTAAATATCCCTTTCTTCCATGTTGCATCAGTGCATTGCTTGATAGGGCCTACATTTTTAAGGGGCGGATCAATCGTTTTAATGGCAGGAGGCTTTGATCCGGACAAAGTCTTAAAAACAGTGGAGCGATGCAAGGTAACCATGACTATGTGGGTACCAGCTCAATTGGCCACACTGGTTCTTAGTCCTGCTATGGAGAAGTATGACATTTCCAGCCTCAAAAAGATTTGGTATGGCTCTTCCCCAATCCCAGCATCCGTACTTGAAGCCTGTCTCAAGCGGTTCAAGGCCGATTTCTACCAATGGTACGGCCAGACAGAACTGGGTATTTCGTCAGTGCTAACTCCAATGGATCACTATGGGGAAAGGGCGAGGTTTACGGGAAGGGAGTCTTTCAACGCAGACTTACGGATAGTGAATGAGAAAGGGGAGGACTTGCAGGTAGGTGAGATAGGTGAGATCATCGGGCGCCAGAGTGCTTTAGGGATGATCGGCTATTACAAGATGGAGGAAGAAACAAGAAATGTTGTCCGTGATGGGTGGATCTACACGGGAGATCTGGCCAGGGTAGAGGGTGATGGTTATTTTACAATAGTTGATCGGCTTAAGGACATGATTATCAGTGGAGGTGAAAATATTTATGCAAAGGAGATAGAGGACGTGTTGGCTGTGCATGTGGGCGTGCGAGAAGTAGCGGTTTTTGGTATCCCGGATGATGTGTATGGAGAAAGTGTGTGCGCCGCAGTAGTTAGGAGAGATGGATATGAGTTTGGTGAAGAAGAGATAATAGGCTATTGCGCAGAGAAGCTTGCGGGTTACAAGAAACCGAAAAAAGTACTCTTCTTGAATGAGTTGCCTCGGAATGCGTTTGGCAAGGTTACCAAAAATGCCCTTCGCGAGCCTTTTTGGACCGGAAGAAGGAAGTTGATCTGAGTGCATAATGAGGACACGCATTGATGTCCATAGCGTTCAATCTAGTATTGTGTCATACTATTAGCCCGATTACGGTGACCGGAGTGATGGGAACTGGTCAACTAATAAAATATATGGTAAAAGAGTCTTAGGGCACCTCTACCGCGAACTGGAAGGGAAGTGTTGTTCACAACAGAGCAGTGCCCATGAAGTTCGTGACTTGTGGATAATGCTGTTAGAGAGAAAGACTGTGGCGTACACATGATCTGAAGCCAAAAAACAGCTCGCGCTAAAGGATTCCAGCGTGGGTTCTGACTAGGGGTTTGATATGGAGTATACAACCATTGTTGTGGAAAAGAACAAAGATGATTTTATCTCAAAAATCATTTTGAACCGACCTGAAGCCTCAAACGCTTTGACTGGTAATATGATTGGAGAGATTGGCCATGCGCTGTTGGATGCAAACGAAGATGATTCTATTCACGTCGTAATTATCACGGGAAGAGGGAAATCATTCTGTGCAGGAGTTGACTTGAAGTATTTCAAAGAAACAGTTTCCACATTATGGCAGCAAGAGGAATGGTACCGCTGGGCTAACAGGACAATGATAAACCCCCTTGCTCAACTAAGCAAACCTGTTATTGCTGAGGTCAACGGTGCCGCACTTGGAGGGGGATACGAAATGATGCTCGCTTGCGATTTGGCTGTAGCCGCTGAGGATGCTATCATTGGCGATCAACACATTAACTTCGGTCTTATTGGACCGGGGGGAAGCACCCAGCGGACGACCTGGCTTTTAGGTCCCAGAAGGGCAAAAGAGGTCATACTGATGGGCAAAAGGCTCACAGGGATAGAGGCTGAAAAGATAGGATTAGTAAACCGAGCTGTGCCGAAGAATCAACTTGATCGTACGGTTCATGAGATGGCAGCTCAAATTGCGCAGAAAAGCCCCGTTGCCGTTAGAATAGCAAAAGCCCTCATAAATCGGGCACTTCAGATAGATTTATCCACATCTGAACAACTTGAAATCATGTCTGCAATAGTAAATGCCACTTCTGAAGATTTTGTTGAGGGAATGATAGCCTTCAATGAGAAGAGAAAACCCGTTTTCAAAGGTAAGTAAATAGAAAACGTGATTATCGGAGAGAGATACACACAATACTCCTCATTGTTTCAGACTTAAGGGGAAAAAGTGGAATTCAAATTTTCTGAGGATGAAGAAGACTTAAGGAAAGCAGTGAGTGATTTTGCACAGAAAGAACTCGTGACAAAGAAGTTCAATAACTTCACTGACTTTCCCGCAAGTCTTTTCAAACAAATGAGCACGTTGGGTTTCTTTTCATTAAGGATTCCGCAGGAATACGGTGGACTGCCGGCAAGTTGGGTTGACATTGGCATTTTGGTGGAGGAGATTGCTAAAGGGAACATTGATCTAGCCTACTTATTGATTCTATCTTACGAAGTCAACCTTCTCCTTGCGGCTTGTGCCAAGAAAGAAATTGTCGAACAGTGGTTGCCCGACCTAACAAATGGGATCAAATTGGGGAGTATATCATTGACAGAGCCGCAAGCAGGTTATGATCTAGGGTCAATGAGGACTGTGGCAGTCAAAAAGAAAGATTCATACGTGATCAGTGGTGAGAAATGCCCAGTGAGCTTCGGAATACAGGCTGACTTTACAGTGCTTTTAGCGTCTACAGCGAGTGGGGCGGCAATGCCTGGGATCACGGCGTTCTTGGTTCCTTTGAATTTTCCAGGTGTTAGTAGAAGCCCTAATGTCCACACTGGATTGCTGTCATCCACGCCTGCCTTGATCACCTTCGACAACGTGCATGTTCCGATAAACTATCGACTTGGAGAAGAGGGGGAAGGCTTGCTACTAAACAGAAAGTATGGTCTTTTTAGCGACTTAAACCAGATTCTCTGTGCCCTAGCCTCTTTGGGTTTATGTCAGGTCGCGTTTAAGCTGGCAGTGTCGTACTCTAAGGAAAGAAGCGCCTTTGGACGGCCTATAGCCCAGTTCCAGGCAATATCTGAGCGGATTGCAGAAAATGCTACTTTAATAGAAGCCGGGAGATGGCTGTGCTACAGGCCATTGTGGCTTAAAGATCAGAACCTTTCTAATGCCAAACAGGCAGCGATGTGCGGGTGGTGGTGCACCCGAAATGCATACCGTGTCATTGAAGATGCTCTGTTGATCCACGGTCACATAGGGTATACCGATGATCAGCCGTTCCAACAGATGCTCAGGGATGTGTTGGCATTTGAGATGATTGCAGGAACAAGACAAGCCTTGCAGCTTTTAATTGCAGAAGATGTGATCGGAAAAGCAGCGGTGCCAAGAGAGATAATAAGATGACAAGTCCATAAACAAAATAAGGTCAAACTATATGCGGAAAGATGGGGGCGAGCCGGGATGATATACTTCACGGAACCACAAAAGCGGTTTCAGAAAATCATTCGTAATTTTGCCCGTAATGAACTCTCGGAAGGAGCTCAAGAAAGAGCAAAAATGGAATGTACAACACAAGAGATACTAAAAAAACTCGCGCAAGCCGGTATGTTTGGCATGACAACGCCAGCAAAGTATGGCGGCAACCCTCAAGACTGCGTATCGATCGGTATAGCATTCCAGGAGGTCTGTGGAGTCGATTTCTCAGTGTTCTCTGTGATGCTGAGCCAGGTGGTCTTACCACTTTTGATGCAATGGGCAAGTAAACAGGTTAGAGAAGAATGGCTGCCCCTCATGGTAAAAGCCGAGAAACTTGGATGTTTTGCCCAAACAGAACCGGACTGCGGATCTGATGCCAGTGCAATTAAGACAAGGGCTGTCAGGAGTGGAAGTTACTATATACTGAACGGTGAGAAGACATCAATTAGCGCAGGGATGGATTCTGATGTAGCCCTTGTTATGGCAAAAACAGACCCTGCAAGGGGTGTGAAAGGTATTACCTGTTTTCTCGTTCCACTTAGAATTCCGGGTATTGATCGGGGACGCTTTAGTGATATGGGAGGTATCCCTTCAGGTCGTGCTTGGATTACGTTCGATAACGTGCGTGTTCCTGTCTCATTTCGCATAGGCGGAGAAGGCGAGGGGTTTACGAAGGTCTTAAACGGTCTGGATTTTGCGAGGGTACTCTGTGTCCTAACAGCCGTGGGAATGGCGGAACAGACCCTTAGAGAAGCTATTGAATATGTCAAAAATCGTACGGTCTTCAATATACCCATCTGTAAATTCGAAGGTATTTCTTTTAAACTAGCAGAAGTTGCAACATTAATTGAGGCGACCAAATTACTCTCTTATCAGGCGTTAAAGCTGAGGGATGAGAATCTCCCCCATATGAAAGAAGTAGCCATGGCCAAATGGTATGGTACCACAAGCATCTCCAGTTGTCTTCATGAGTTGTTATTGCTATTTGGCTGGAGGGGTTATAGCACGCAGTTGCCCGTAGAGCAACGATTAAGAGATGCATTAGGTCTTAGGATTGGAGATGGTACTGCTGAGATAATGAAACTGATTATTGCTCGGGAACTGCTGGGAAAGGAATTTGGACCAATCGTCTGAATGAAGACATGCACCGTTCAAAATGTGTACTTAAAGCCTCAACCCTCAGTTTTTCTGCAGCGATCTTCATATCCATTGAAAAGATGAAGAGAAGGTATAATGTGTTTTTTTGTATAATGCGTTTTTTTAGGGCTTTTTTACTTCAGTAATACGTTCTCAATAATTTTTATTTTCTAAGGTGGGACCCATCTGTCAAGACAATTTTTTACCTTTTTTAAGTTACAGCCCTGTATGTGTTTGTGTACATTTTTCATAGTCAGTTCCTGCCACTATAGTACAACTCGGCCGGGGTTATGTATCCAAGAGTCTGGTGAAGTCTCTCGGTATTGTAAAGAACAAAATATGTGTCGATCCCTTGCCGTGCAACCCGTACGGTCTGATAGTCATTGATGTAGATGTTTTCATACTTCAGCGAGCGCCAGAGTCTTTCAATGAAGATATTGTCGAAGGTTCGTCCCCTGCCGTCCATGCTGATGGCAATGGCTTCATCGATGAGTAGTTTGGTGAAATTATTGCTCGTAAACTGTGAACCCTGGTCAGCGTTGAAGATATCCGGTTTCCCAAATGTCAGCGCCTTCTGAAGGGCGTTGATACAAAAGTCTACCTCCAAACTCGTTGAAAGCTCCCAGGCGATAACATACCGGGAGTACCAGTCCATAATAGCCACCAGATATGCAAATCCTTTGATCAGACGGATGTATGTTATGTCAGCCGCCCAGACAGCATTGGGCCGCTCAATGATAGCATTACGCAAGAGACAGGGATACACGCTATGCTCAGGGTGGGGTTTCGAGAGATCCGGCTTTTGATAGATTGCTTCTATCCCCATGGTTCTCATAAGCCGCTGGACCCTCTTTCGCCCCACAGCATGTCCCATTCTTTGGAGGGTTTCTGCAATCTTCCGGGAACCGTAGAAGGGCATCTTCGTATAGAGTTCATCGATGAGATGCATAAGCGTTGCATCAAAGGGATCAAGAATCGGTTCGTAGTACAGACTCGAACGGGACAAGCTTAAGAGGTCCGCCTGCCTGGTGACTGACAGCGTTGCATGGCTCCAGTCGATACGCATCCTTCTCTCCTTAACGGTCAAGTCCAGATTTTTTTTAAGCCAGTCCAACTCGACTTCCAGCTTGCCTATCTTCTTGTAGAGCTGATCGATAAGCTCTGCCTGGCCTTTGTCGGAATGACCACTGCCGTTGAAAAGTTCGGGGCCACTCTTTACGAGAAGGGCTTTCCAGTTCCGTATCAGACCGGGATGGACCTGGTACTGACTTGCCAGTTCTGCCGACGTCTTCTCTTCCTTGTATGCCTCAAGGGCTACCTTTGCTTTGAATGCCGGTGGATGTTTGGTTCTCATGCTGCTCATCTCAAAACCTCCGAAATTTAGACTCGGGTGTAACTTAACATACTGTCTAAAAATCTGGGCCCATTATATATTTGTTGGCTACCATTTCAAGGTAGTGATTTCTGCTGGCTTCTGATGTCGAATTCATTCGGTGTTGCATGCGTAGCCAGTCCTAACCAGACCAGGTCTGAAAACATGAAAAATCAGGTTGGAACCGGGGAGTCAGAGGTTAAGCAAAAGTGTTGATGTAAATATACACTGGTTATCAGCCTGTCCGAATTTCTTGCAGCATCGCTGGAATGCCTTACGTCAGGCTATCTTCTTCCAGCCGAACATCTTCTGGATGACCCAGTAGTAACGGGTCACTTCAAGGTGTCCGTACCGGTTGGCTCCGCTTAAAACGTTAACCCAGAAATTGATGTTAAGCTGTACAGGGTTATATCATCTGTTCGAATGTTGAAGGGGAGACCTATACTTTCCAGGACTTAATTTATCCCGGTCCTTCTGATGATTTCTGTCCCAGGGGAGGGTGATTCCTTTATCGGTGAGTTCTATTTTCAAGTCTATATTCAACTCTAACTTTTACTTCTTGTGAGAGACTGGCGTTGGAATGGTAGTGGGTATATCTCATAATCTTCTATCATTCCATCATTGTAGATAGCTTTTTTCCTAATGGTGGTCATTAGAAGATTGGGGGCTAATAAGAAGATTGGGATAATCGTGAAATCAGCAGGTCAGGATTCCCCTCTTTCTTGATATGACAGATAAAACTTTTATTCACGGAGTGATTACTCTCTGAGTTTTATGCTCAAGGAGCCGTTGGAGACTTTGATGTCCTCTACGCCTTTAGATAGGGTGCCCCAGAATCCGTGTTGACCATTGAATTCATGGACCAGGTCTACATTCTTGAGATT
>Ga0255343_1003040_pt1 | contig 18341 bp, 16 predicted proteins | sample wastewater_treat_4_FD_192413 | JGI IMG/M metagenome (GOLD analysis project Ga0255343, IMG submission 192413) | Wastewater microbial communities from Lulu Island WWTP, Vancouver, Canada - plant16 | ecosystem: Engineered > WWTP > Wastewater > Unclassified | place: Canada: Vancouver, British... | reverse complement strand
GCAAACGTCTGCATTCCTCTCTCGGATACAGACCACCGGTGGAATTTGAAGAACTGTTTTATCAAAACCATAAACCCTGGCCGACTGCCCTAACCCAATCTGTCTAACCACAAGGGTGCAGTCCATATATAAAAAAACAAAGCCGCCGTCAGCGTTTGACTGACGGCGGCTCCGGCAAGTTAGCGTATAAATTTTTAAAATCCCTATAATAATGTTACGGCGTAATGAATACCTGGTGCGGCTGGAAAATGCAGATATTCGTGTCGCCCATCGAGTTGCTGTCTGTTATTTCCGTAAAATGTACATAGGCCGTTTTGGGCTTCAGTTCGGTGGTGATTACAACCTCGCCTCTATTCAATCCGGCATTTTTGTTGCCGTAAAATTTCTGAGCGAATACATTGTCCCACCAGACAAGTTTTTGCGTGTTAAAATCTCTTGATTTACTACCTTCACTGAGGCGGAAAATATAATACGCGTCCTGGCCAGCCAGCTTGCTCAGCGGAGACCAACTGACCTTAATATTCTTCAGGGGTGTTCCTGCTTTCAACTTTGTCCCATTTGGGGGGGAATATGAATTGTAAATTTTCTGCCTGCTTTTGACGTATGCGGCTACCAATTTTTTGGATGGTTCACTCCTCTGAAAGCGGGATTTTGATAAAACATCTCCATTTTTCAGAACCACTTCAATTTTATACTCGCCTTCTTTCATAAAACCGGTATTCAGATTCACCATATACCAGTAAGTGCCAAACTTCTCATCATATATGTAACCATTTTTGTTTATCGAATTATGCTCCTGCTTTATTGCAAAATCCACCTTATAGCCGTCAGGCCCATAGGCTGTTATTCTCTCAATTAAATCAGGAACGAAGACGCCTTTTGTATAAGGGGCAAAGGAAATAAGAAATTTATGTTGTTCTTTTTTTATTTTTTCATCTGAGTAAGAAGCATCAAAATCGACATATACGTCACAGGCCATGATGTCGTAAATTCTAAGTTTTGGAGCCGTCGGCTTCTCCGCAGTAGTGGGTTTCACGGAAGATGATTTTCCGCACCCGCTTAAAACAAAAGCAAAGCCTGCAAATAACAATAAAGCAAAAATTATTTTCCTTTTCATGAATCTTTCCCCTTTCTTCTTTATTCTAAATGAAAGAAAAAGCCACAAAATATGTGCCAAAAATATAAATTCATTAATAATTATTATAATATGTTGTATTTATTATATTATTTATGTTCTGCTTTGCCAGAGTCTTTTGACATAATGTGTCATGGCACATTATTGTGTCAACACAATAGTGTGCCATGACACATAACTTTAAATCTGCGGTGAAGTCATAAACATTTGCATAAAGTCAGGCGTTGAAGTGAAATAGAGTGATAAAATGTGTAATGAACAAAATGTTGCCGGATAATTGGAGACAAGCGTGTCAGATATGTCAAGAAAGAATTGCCGCCCCCACGCGATATTTGAAACTGAAGCTCCTGGCTCGGGAAATCGAATTATGACATGAATTATTTCTCTCGTAGCGGCGAGCGGCATAGTCAACCGCTCTAACGGGCAGGAAAGAATGATTTTGTTAAGAATGGACTGGCAATAATAATTCGGTTGACAAAATTATTCCCGGTGATTTAATCATCGCACTAAATTAATAGTGTCGTCGCTTGTAAGGAGGAAAATTTTACGATGATAAAAAAATGTTTTCAAGACTTTCGGATTCTGAGGGCAGCGGTATTACTTGCGGCTGTATCTCTTTTAACACTGACAGCCATTAATGCGCATACTTGTTTTGCCCAGGCGAATGACGACAAGTCTGTTGCATGTCATAAAGATATTGCCCATACCGTCGTGCATTCCGCAGCACTTGGATTGGCTGAAATATTGAAGGATTTAAAAACGGAGAAGGAGCGCATCGCCTTGATTCGTTCCTTTATCAGTCCCATACGCTTCTATCCCGATAACTCGGGATATTTTTACGCTTACAATTTCGATTGCGTGAATATTGCTCATGCGACCCAGAAAGATTTGCAGGGCAAGAATCTTTATAATCATAAAGACGTCAAAGGCAAATATGTTATACGCGAATTAAGCGCCGCGGCGAAAAAAGGCGGCGGATTTGTTGAGTATAACTGGCTGAAGCCCGGCGCCAAGGGGGAGCAGAAAAAAGTCGGTTATGTGGAACCTATCCCGGGAACACACTATTTTATAGGGACAGGCGTGTATTTACCCTGAAGTTTAAATGAACGCCGGAATCGGCACACAAAATGTTTTGCCCGAAATGCAAAAGCGAATACAGGGAAGGTTTTTATAAATGCGCGGATTGCGGCGTTGATTTAGTTGCAGACCCGCCGCCGCAAGAAGATTTACAGTACGTGGATATGGTCGAAATATTTTCGACCTATAACCATGCTGATATTTCTTTTATAAAATCTGTGCTGGACGGTGAAGGAATTCACTATTTTTTCCAAGGTGCAGGTACAGCAATGTTGATTGGCGCGGGCGCCTACGCCCGCCTTCTGGTCAAAGCCGACGAAGCGGGACGAGCCAGAGAAATTCTGCGGGATTTGGGATTTTTATGACAGTTATTGATATTTTCCCGAAATTTTGTGCAAAGTCACTTAAGAAGTTGTATGGATTGATGTGCACAGAAGATATGTGCAGCCCAAGCAAGAAGCTCAGGCTGCGCCTGAATTAAAATTCGGATGTTACTTTTTGTTCAATTGGCGCCAGATTTTCATTTTTTCCGCTTCCTTTATCAGGTTTTCCCTGAAATCGGGATGGGCAATGCTGATGATTTTTTCAGCACGCATCCACGTGGGACAAGCAGTGAGCTTCACCGCGCCGTACTCCGTGACGATGTAATCCACCATCTGCCGAGGAATGGTTACCACTGAACTGAGCGGCAACTGCGGCACTATGCGGGACTTTACCTCACCTTTTTGGTTGGTGTGGGTCGAGGCAAGATATATGAAGCTTTTGCCCTTTTTCGACCACTGGGAACCGAGAACAAAATCCCACATGCCTCCATTGCCGGAGACCTGCCATGTTCCGCTGCTTTCCGCATTTACCTGAGTCAACAAATCAACTTCTATCGCATTATTGATGCTGATCATGTCGTCAAGTTGCGCGATTATCCGGGGGGCGTTGGTATAGTTTACCGGATAAGAGGCAAGGGCGGGATTGTTGTCCATGAAATCGTACATACGTTTTGAGCCGATGGCGAAAGTGTAAGAACATTTATAGCGGTCGATGCTTTTTTTCGATTCGTTCATTCTTCCTGATTCAATCATGTCCACGTAGGCATCAACGAACATTTCCGTGTGACCGCCCAGGTTTTTCAGGTCGGAAGACGCGATCAGTTTTCCCACCATGTTTGGCATGCCGCCGATGCCAAGCTGAATGCAGCAACCGTCATAAATGTATTTCATAACGTTCTGGGCAATTTGTTTTTCCACGTCTGTAGGTTCAACCTGAGGCGCGTCGTACAACATCTGATCAGACGGCGCTTCGACGATGTAGTCTACTCGCGAAATATGAACGGATTCTTCGTTGCCGCCAAGACACTTGGGCATGTTGGGGTTTACTTCGGCGAGGACAATATCGGCGTTCTCAATTTTGGCCGATGTTTCCGAGTTCTGCGGGCCAAGGTTGAAATAACCAGCATTGTCCATGGGGCCTACCTGCATCATAGCAATCCATTTTGTTGTACCCTTTTTGGAAGGGTCATTGTAGTAAACCGAGCGATAGTCTCTCGTGAAATTTTTATTGGGATCCTGGGTGAGAAGTTCTCGGTAGTAAAAAGGTCCACGGTGGTAAAGGATGGGACAGTAGTAGGTGGGTTGCACGAACGCGTGCAGCATCCTGATAAGCTTGCTCCACTGCCAGTCAATGTAGATAAAGCTTCCCTCGTGTTTGATGACTTCCGGAGAGGGGGGAAACAGTGACCACCGTGAATACGCTGACATCACGCAGTTTCGGGGCACGATCGGCTAGTGCTTTGTCCAGAATGACAGGTTTCCCGTTAAAAAAGCCGTAGTCCACAACGTCGCTGGAATTGACAACTTGCACTGCTTTATCAGCGGATACTAATTTGCTTTTGTGCTCCTTTGTGTAGCTCATGAATTTTCCTCCATTGTTTTTTTGAATAAACTCAAAAAGTTTTAAGTTTTTTAGTAAAAATATTTTTGTATACAAGCAGACTTGGTTTTGAAGCGTTGCAGAAGTTGTTATGTACGGTGGTTGAACAGCAGTAATTGCCATGAAGGCTTTGTATAAATTATTTAATCTCCTTGTGATAACTTTGCAAAGATTTTGCCCGTCCGTGTCCTTGGCGGAAAGCGGTAATGCCTTTAACAGCGGCAACTGCGGCGGCAGTAGTGGTGATGTAAGGTATTTTATATTTGATGGCCGCTTTGCGGATGTAGGAATCATCGTATTTGGAAAGCCTGCCCGCGGGCGTGTTGATGACCAGTTGTATCTCGCCGTTTTTAATCGCGTCAACGATGTTCGGACGGCCTTCGTGCATCTTCAAGATTGGTTCGGATGCAATTCCTTTTGCGGCGAAAATTTTATGCGTTCCTTCTGTAGCCCGTATTTTGAAGCCGATTTTTTCAAACGCGCGCGCCACTTCCAGCATGCCGCTTTTGTCCGTATCCGCCACGGTGATGAGTACCACGCCTTCGCCCGGCAGGCTCTGTCCGGTGGCTTCTTGCGCCTTGAAATAGGCCAGTCCGAAAGAATCGGCCAAGCCCAAAACTTCACCGGTGGAGCGCATCTCCGGCCCCAGAATCGGATCGACTTCCTGATACATATTGAAGGGGAAAACCGCTTCTTTCACGCCGAAATGGCGCAAAACGCTATTTTTTAGATTTAAATCCTTGAGCTTTTTGCCCAACATGATTTGCGCGGCAACACGCGCCATGGAGATATTGCACACTTTGGATACCAGCGGCACGGTGCGCGAGGCGCGCGGGTTGGCCTCTAGAATATAAACGATATTATTGGCGATGGCGTATTGAATATTCATCAATCCGACCACGCCGAAAGCGACGGCAATTTTTTTTGTGTAATCATTTATTGTGTCGATATGGCGCGCGGGGATACTGATAGGTGGAATCACACAGGCCGAATCACCGGAATGGACGCCGGCCAGTTCGATATGTTCCATCACCGCGGGAACGAAAGCGTCCGTGCCGTCGGAAATCGCGTCCGCTTCGGCTTCAATGGCGTTTTCCAGAAATTTATCGATCAAAATTGGACGCTCCGGCGTGACTCCTACCGCGGCGGCAACGTAGCGTTTGAGCATTTCCTCATCATGGACAATTTCCATTCCCCGTCCGCCTAGCACATAAGAAGGCCGAACCATCAGCGGATATCCGATTTTCTTCGCTATTTTTAGCGCCTGTTCCAGATTGCTGGCCATGCCGGAGTCAGGCATGGGAATGCCCAGCTTTTCCATCATTTCACGGAAGCGGTCGCGGTCTTCAGCCAGGTCGATCGTTTCCGGCGACGTGCCGATTATTTTGACGCCGGCTTTAGCGAGATCCGCGGCGATATTTAAAGGCGTCTGCCCGCCGAACTGGCAAATCACGCCTTCGGGTTTTTCTTTTTCGTAGATGCTCAAAACATCTTCCACTGTGAGTGGTTCGAAATAAAGTTTATCGGATGTATCGTAATCGGTGGAGACAGTTTCCGGGTTGCAATTGACCATGATGGATTCAAATCCTTCATCGCGCAGCGCGAATGCTGCGTGCACACAGCAGTAGTCGAATTCGATACCCTGGCCGATGCGGTTGGGCCCGCCGCCCAAAACCATAATTTTGCGCCGCGAGCTTACAGATACTTTGTCCGAAGCATTATAGGTTGAATAATAATATGCCGCGTTTTCCACGCCGCTTACCGGCACGGCATCCCATGCCTCGGAAAGTCCCGCGGCCAGGCGCTGCTTGCGGATTTCTTCTTCTTTTTTTCCTAAAATCTGTGCCAGATATTTATCGGCAAAACCGTCTTTTTTGGCCTGAACCAGCAGATTGTCCGGCAGAGACTTGCCCTTGTAAGTAAGAATTTTTTCTTCCAGCTCCACCAGTTCTTTCATCTGCTGGATAAACCATTTTTTGATGTAAGTTTTCGCATGTAAGGCATCTACCGTCGCGCCCTTGCGCAGAGCTTCGTACATGATAAATTGGCGCTCGCTGGACGGCTCGGCCAGCATTTCCATCAAATCATCGAGAGATTTTTTATTGAAGTCTTTGGCAAAACCAAAACCATAACGGCCTTTTTCCAGCGAGCGAATGGATTTCTGAAATGCTTCTTTATAATTTTTGCCGATGCTCATTACTTCGCCCACCGCGCGCATCTGCGTGCCCAGTTTATCCTGCGCGCCGGCGAATTTTTCAAAATCCCAGCGGGCGAATTTGACGACAACATAATCGCCGGATGGCGTGTATTTATCCAGCGTGCCCTCGCGCCAGTAAGGGATTTCCTCCAGCGTTAACCCGGCGGCGAGCATCGAGGAAATCATCGCGATGGGGAAGCCCGTGGCTTTGGAAGCCAGCGCCGAGGAACGCGATGTGCGTGGATTGATTTCAATCACCACTACTCTGTCTGTTTTGGGATCATGCGCGAACTGCACGTTTGTTCCGCCGATAACCTGAATCGCTTCCACGATATCATAGGAATATTTTTGCAGGCGTTTCTGTAAGTCTTCTGAGATGGTCAACATCGGCGCGGTGCAGTAGGAATCGCCGGTGTGCACGCCCATGGCGTCCACGTTTTCAATGAAGCACACGGTAATCATCTGGCCTTTGGCGTCTCGGACGACCTCCAGTTCCAGTTCTTCCCAGCCGATGACCGATTCTTCAATCAGTATCTGGCCTATTAAACTCGCCGATATTCCGCGACTGGCGATGACGCGCAGTTCCTCCAAATTGTAAACCAGACCACCACCCGTGCCGCCCATGGTGTAAGCCGGACGGACGACCACCGGGTAGCCAAGCTCGGCGGCGATTTTTTCCGCCTCTTCCACGGATGTCGCCGGTTCACTTTTCGGCATTTCAATGCCGAGCTTGGTCATCGTTTCTTTGAACGCGATACGGTCTTCGCCGCGCTCGATGGCGTCCACCTGCACGCCAATGACTTTGACATTGTGTTTTTTTAAAATTCCTTTTTTGTGTAACTCGGAGGTAAGATTAAGGCCGGTTTGCCCGCCCAGATTCGGCAGAATGGCATCCGGTTTTTCGTTTTCGATAATTTCGGTGAGTGCCTGAACGTTGAGCGGTTCGATATAAGTGACATCAGCCATGCCCGGGTCGGTCATGATTGTTGCCGGATTGGAATTTACCAGCACAACTGCATAACCGAGCTTGCGCAGCGCCTTGCAGGCCTGTGTGCCGGAATAATCAAATTCACACGCTTGCCCGATGACGATGGGGCCGGAGCCGATAATCAGTACTTTTTTAATGTCGTCGCGTTTTCCCATTCGTGTTTTTAATCCTTAATTAAGTATTTATTGCTGAAAAATTTTTATTTTTTGTATTCGGCGTCAATCGTGATGCCAATACCGCCGCGCACGGCAAACTGCGCGCTAACCTTGCACCATCGTGGTTGGAGCACGGCAACCAAATCATCCAGAATAATGTTGGTCACATGCTCGTGAAAAACACCCTGATTGCGGAAGGACCATAAATATAATTTCAACGATTTTGATTCGAGGATTTTTTTATCCGGTATATATTCTATTTTTATCTTGGCGAAATCCGGCTGGCCGGTTTTGGGGCAGATGCAGGTAAATTCTTCGGTTTGAAGTATAACCACATAATCCCGCCCGGGGTGATGATTGGGAAAAGTTTCCAATTTTTTTGATGGTTTTGCCGGTTTGCCTAGAAGCGTCAATCCGGCGAGGTCGTTTTTTTTGGTGCTTTCAGCCATGAAATTTTCCTGATTGAAAAGAGTATATCCATTTACCGAAAGTGCGCCATAATTTCAAGAACATTCGTTATAATGACCCAAAAATTGTCTTTATTCCGGCCTTTATGATAAGATTAATCATAAAAATAAAAAGGAGAAAACCTGAATATGGCAGAAAATAATCCGAAAATTCCTGAAAATACGTGGAAGTGCAGCAATTGCGGCAACACGCTAGAGGCAATTACACCGCCCGAAACATGTCCTTCCTGTAAGCAGAAATGTGAATTTCTGAACGTGACCTGCTATCAGCCCGGCTGCGGCTTTACGGGAATGGACAACCGGCTGAAACAGACAAAGTAAAATTCTATTTCAGCTCAAAATCGAACGTGCTCACCACCCTTATCTTTTTGACGGGCGTGCTTGTCGGGCTATAATAAGCCGATTCATCATTGCCGTCGCTGCCGAAAATCTGAATGGTTCCCTGATTGGCCGAACGGATTTTGCCGATTTTCGCTCCGGAATCGGAGGCAAATTGCTGCGCGGTCAGCCGCGCGTTTTTGGTGGCTTCCGCAAGAAGCTGCGGCCGCAGTTCGTTAAAAGCCGTGAGCATGTAACGAGGATTAGCGATGCCATCCATCTGGCCGTCAAGGAGCACACCGGCTTTGAGCAATTTTTCTGTTTCTCCGAGGGATTTTATCACCAGGCCGACATTTTTGGTCATTACGCGCACGGCGCTGGTGGCAACATATCTGTAGCGTTCATTTGCCTGCCCGGAATCATAATCACGCGCCAACTTATCGACAATTTTCATCGGCTGTAAGTTAATTTCTTCTTCTTTGAAGCCCTGCTTTTTGAGAAAGGCAACAGATAATTCTTTATCCGCGGTTATTCTGGCGTGCGCGTCTTTCAGGTTTTCACTGGCCCGCCGAAAAGACAGTGTCCAGACGGCTTGATCGGCTTTTACTTCTTTTTCCACCAATCCCTTGACAGTTACCGTGCGGACATCCGATTTGAAGCGCGTTGAACCTTTCCCGATATAATAACCTCCTGTAGCCAGTCCTATTAACAAACATACCCCGATTATTATTGCCGAGACTATTACAGCTTGCTTATCTTCTGAAGACATGTTCGCCTCCTTGATTGTACTTATGTAGTTATTTACAGATATTCTTTTGCCACTCGTTTGCCCTCTTCTATGTTTACTCTGGAGAGTAAAAACCCGCCAGCAACGAAAAGCACGGTAACAGACAAAATTCCATAGCGGACGTTTTCGGTAAGAATAGTGATGACACCCATCATCACCGGTCCGAAAACCACCGCGAATTTGCCCAGCATATTGAAAAAGCCAAAAAACTGCGCTGATTTGTTCGCGGGAATAATCAGCGCGAAGAGGCTTCTGCTAAGCGCCTGAATGCCGCCCTGAAAAAGGCCGATGCAGGCGGCCAACGCAAAGAAATGCCATTTTTGCGTCATGAAAAAAGCCAGCAGGGTTATGAGAGTGTAGGCGCAGATAGCAATCATAATGGCTTTTTTGGTACCGATGCGCATGGAGAACAAACCGTATAATATCGCGGCGGGAAAGGCGATGAACTGCACCATCAGCAGGGCGGCAATAAGCGAGCCGCTGTCGAATCCCAGTGACTTTCCGTAATCCACAGCCATGCGGATAATCGTATCCACGCCGTCGATATAAAACCAGTAAGCCAGCAGAAAAAGCCCCACCACTTTCAGATGCCGGATGTCGCGCAAAGTTCCGATGAGCTGTTGCCATCCTTCAACGACAGCATGGAAAAGGGGCACGCCTTTTTCGGCTTTCGGCTCTTTGACAAAAAGAAACAGAGGTATGGAAAAAACCGCCCACCAGATGGCGACGGATAAAAACGAAAGTTTTATCGCCATGACTTTGCCGGAAATTCCGAAAAAAGCGGGGAACTGAAACATCAGGACGTTGAGCAAGAAAAGTAGACCGCCGCCGATGTAGCCCAGGCCGAATCCCAGCGTGGAGGTAAAGTCCATTTTCTTTTCTGAAGAAACGTCGGTAATCAGCGAATCGTAAAAGATGTTGCCGCCGGAAAAACCCACGGTCGCGGCCACATAAAAAATAACCGCCTGCATCCAGTGCCCCTGTGCCACCATATAAAGGGAGCCGGTCATGACTACGCCTAAGAAAGCAAAAAAGAATAGAAATTTCTTTTTGGCCGAGCCGCGATCAGCCACCGCCCCCAGAAAAGGAGCCAGCGCCGCGACAATGATAGAGGCAAGGGAATTGGCCATGCCCAGATAAAAAGTGCTTTGCTGCGGCAGGTTGGGGTCGGCCCAGTACTCTTTAAAAAAGATGGGGAAAAAACCGGCCATCACGGTGGTGGCGAAAGCCGAATTCGCCCAGTCGTACATTGCCCAGGAAATAACGGATTTTTTCTGATCCAGCATGTCGTTTTCCGAAAAAAGAGAAAATAATTTTTCAAGTACTCGGGGAATGCTACTTTATTTGATGAAAAATAGGAAGAGAGAAATTTCTTGTTAAGATCAGAATAAAACGGATATACGGGTCGGTGTGTTTCGAACAAACGGGTTTTTTGTTCAGCTTTTTTCCATGGTTTTGTGGAATTTTACTTTTGGCCACTCTTCCATGATATGAGCAAGGCGCCATTCGCTTGCCGCCAAATAAACCAGATTCCCTTCCGTATCCACGGCCAGGTTGGACTGATTCTTTTTCTGAAAGTCTTCAATAATTTTCGCGTCGTCACAGGTGACCCAGCGGGCGGCGGCGTAATCCGCTTTTTCGTAATCGGCGTAAACACTGTATTCGTCTTTGAGGCGCGCCATGGTCACGTCAAACTGCAGCGCTCCTACAGCGCCCAGGATATTATCCGAACCCCCAACGGGACGAAAAACCTGGATAGCTCCTTCTTCGGAAAGCTGAGTTAATCCTTTCTGCAGATGTTTCATGCGCAGGGGGTCTTTGAGCCGCACGCGGCAGAAATGTTCCGGCGCGAAATGCGGAATGCCGGTGAACTTGAGCGGTTCTTTCTGCGTGAAAGTATCGCCCACTTTTATCGTGCCGTGATTGTGCAGGCCGATGATATCGCCCGGGTATGCCTCTTCGACATTGGTGCGGTCCTGCGCCATGAAGATGGTGGCATTGGCCAGTGACACTTCCTTGCCGATGCGATGATGCATCACGCGCATGCCGCGCTGAAATTTTCCCGAGCAGACGCGCAAGAAGGCGATGCGGTCGCGGTGCGCCGGGTCCATGTTGGCCTGAATTTTAAAAACAAACCCGGAAAAATCACCCTCATCGGGACTCACCACGCGCGTGGTGGTCGGCCGCGCCACCGGCGGCGGGGCGATTTCCACAAAAGCGTCAAGCAATTCTTTGACGCCGAAGTTATTAATGGCACTGCCGAAAAAAACCGGCGTCTGGCCGGCCTTGAGATATTCTCTGATATCAAAAGGATTGGCCGCGCCCTCGAGCAGGGCGATTTCCTCGCGCAGTTCCTTGGCCTGGCTCTCCAGAAGCTCATCGAGCAGCGGATCCGATAAATCGTTGATGACGATTCCTTCTTCCGAGCGCCTGTCTTTTCCCGGCGTGAACAGATGCAGTGTCTTGGTATAAATGTTGTAGACGCCTTTGAAGCGTTTGCCCATGCCGATCGGCCAGGATAAAGGCGAGCATTCGATCTGCAGCTTGTCTTCGATATCAGATAAAATTTCCAGCGGCGGCAGACAGTCACGGTCGAGCTTATTGATAAAGGTGATAATCGGCGTGTTGCGCAGGCGGCAGACTTCCATGAGTTTCCGCGTTTGCGTCTCCACGCCTTTGGCGCCGTCGATAACCATCAGCGCGCTGTCCACGGCGGTGAGCACGCGGTAAGTGTCTTCGGAAAAATCTTGGTGGCCGGGCGTGTCCAGAAGATTGATATCGCAATCAGCGTATTCGAACTTCATTACCGAAGAGGTGACGGAAATACCACGCTCTTTTTCGATGGACATCCAATCAGAAAGTGCGTGTTTGGAGGCCTTGCGGGCTTTTACCGCGCCGGCCATCTGAATCGCGCCGCCGAAAAGCAGCAGCTTTTCCGTGAGCGTCGTTTTGCCCGCGTCCGGATGGCTGATAATCCCGAAAGTGCGCCGCCTTTCTATTTCTTTTTGCAATAACTTGCTCACGCTAACCTCATGTCAGGAAGCCTTATACACGAAAATATTGTTTTCCATTTTTCCCGATATATTGCCTACGAATTTGAGTTCCTGCAAATACACGAATGTTTCGTTGAGCGCTAGAAATTTTTCAAAATCGGGCAAATCTTCACCGAATATTTCTTGGGCCACTTCGCGCGTGGTTTTCGGAACATTGTTTAAGAATCCGCCGAGCCAGTTTTTGCGCCTGGTATGATGAGCGCGGATTTCCTCGATTCTTTCCCGCACGCCGGAAAAGGAATTGCCATGCCCCGGATAAATTTCCGCGCAGCCAAGGTTTTCTATGGCGTCAAGAGAATTAAGATAAGTTTTCAGCGGCCGGTAATTATCGTCAAATATATTAGGAGTAAGGCTCGGCGCGATATAAGGTAGTATATGATCTCCCGCCAACAGAAATTTATCTTCAGGGAAGAAAAAGCAGATATGACCGTTGGCATGCCCCGGCGTGAATATTACTTCGAATTGTGTTGAGCCGAATTCACAAATTTGCTTGTCTTGCAAAAAATCATTGGCACTGAACTCCGTGATAATACTGCGGATGTCTTCGAACTCGTCTATAATCGCGTCTATTTCCGCGGGTATCATACCGTGGCGTGAATAAAAACTTCTAGCTTGCGCCACCGCTTCATCCGCCTTCCGGTAATGACGGTATTCCTCAAAAGCCGGCGCGGAGAGATGAATTTTTGCGCCGGTCATTTTCTGCAAAAGCCCGGCCATGCTACAATGATCGGTATGCACGTGTGTCAGATAAATTTGTCTGATGTTATTAATATCAAGACCAACGCTTTGTAAATCGCCCTCCAGTGCCGCCAACCCGTTTTCGGTATTCAGCCCCGTATCGAAAAGCGCCAGATTTTTATCCTGCGCCAGAAGATAAGCGTGCACGTGCCGCAGGCGGTAAGGCATGCGCGAAGTGATGCGGTAAAAATTTTTTGAAATTTCAGTAATCATATCGTTTCTGTCATTAACAAAATATTTTAATCGTCTTTGCGGCTTTTCATCTGACGCTTTGTCGCGTCGAGTTCCATTTTTCTCAGGCGGATACTCTTAGGGGTTACCTCCACAAGTTCGTCTTCGGCGATAAATTCGATGGCCTGATCCAAGGATAAAATGCGCGGCGGTCGGAGAATTATCGTCGCGTCGGATGTGGATGCGCGCATATTCGTCAGCTTCTTTTCTTTGGTAATATTCACATTGAGATCGCCGCTGCGGTTGCGTTCTCCCACGATCATGCCCGCGTAAACCTCTGTGCCGATCTCCACGATCATTTCTCCGCGGTCTTCCATCGCGTAGCTGGCATATGATGTCACGCGGCCATGCCGGTCGGCGACAAGCACGCCTGTCATGCGCTGTGGGATTGAACCAAACCAGGGAGCGTAATCTTCCAAAAGAGAATTCATCACGCCGCCGCCTTTGGTATCGGTCAGAAACTGGCTGCGGAAACCGATCAGGCCGCGTGAAGGAATCAGAAATTCCATGCTGACTCTGCCCGATCCTTTATTAATAAGGCTTTCCATGCGGCCTTTTCTGATAGAAAGTTTTTCCGTAATTTTGCCGACAAATTCTTCCGGTATGTCCAGAAGCAGCCTTTCCACCGGCTCATATGTTTTACCGTTTTGCTCCCGTGTAATTACCCGCGCGCGGGAAACCATCATTTCATAGCCCTCGCGGCGCATTGTTTCCACCAGCACCGCCATCTGCAGTTCGCCGCGTCCGCACACTTCAAACGCGTCGGTTCTGTCCAGCTTTTTGATTTTGATAGCGACGTTGCGCAGCGCTTCTTTTTCCAGCCGTTCCAGCAAATGGCGTGAAGTGAGATATTTCCCTTCTTTTCCGGCAAAGGGACTGTCATTGACGTAAAACATCATCGATACGGTGGGTTCGTCCACCTGCAAGCGCGGGAGTGCCCGTGGTTCGGTAAGGGATGATATGGTATCGCCTATGCTGACATTATCCACGCCGGACAAAGCAATGATATCTCCGGATTCGACACTGGTGACCGGTTTTTTTGTCAGGCCGTAAAAGGTGTAAAGCGCCGTTAATTTTACGCCGCTGATAGTTTTTTCCTTGGTGCACAGACTGTAACTGTTGTTTATCTCCAGCCGGCCGCTTTGCAGGCGTCCGACGGCTATTTGTCCCACGTATGAATCGTAATCCAGATTGGTGACCAGAAACTGGGGGATGCCTTCGTCGTTTCCCCGTGGCGCGGGTATATAATCGATAATTGTCTGCAAAAGCGGTTCCAGGTTATCGCAATCGTCGCCTAATTTTCTGTGGCTTACGCCTTTTTTGGCGTTGGTATAAAGAACGGGAAATTCTATTTGCCTGTCTTCCGCGCCCAAATCAATAAAGAGATCGTATGTTTCAATGATTACCTCTTCGACGCGCGCGTCGGAACGGTCAATCTTATTGATGACCAGAATAATGGGCAGATGCAGCCCCAGCGCTTTTTTTAAAACAAAACGGGTTTGCGGCAGGGGGCCCTCGCTGGCGTCCACCAGCAGTATCGCGCCGTCCACCATGTTCAGACTGCGTTCTACTTCGCCGCCGAAATCGGCGTGGCCGGGCGTATCCACGATGTTTATTTTCACCCCGTTGTAATCAACCGCGGTATTTTTGGCCATGATGGTGATTCCTCGCTCTTTTTCCAAATCCAGCGAATCCATCACCCGGTCTTCCACGGTCTGATTTATTCGGAACACTCCGGTCTGCTTCAGCATCGCGTTAAGCAGCGTGGTTTTGCCGTGGTCAACATGGGATATTATGGCAATATTTCTTATATGGTTTTTTTTCATTACAGCAAATTTATGCAAGCATCTTTTTTAGCCGGTTTTTGCGATGGATAATGGCTGGAATTAAACCAATTTTAACCAAGGATGGCCAAGCTTCTTTAGAAAAGAAGAGGCGCTTCCATAGCAAAAAAAGTGCTCTTTAGCCAGTTATTTTTTTGTTTTCTGATCATGGGAAAATGTTACTGAAAATCCAGCTCTTTACAAAAGAGTATCGGAACATTATATTAAAAACATAGTTTGTAAATTATCAACCGGATAGGTGACAGAAATGAACTTTATTAAAATTAAATTCGGCAACAGTTTTGATGACGAATTTCAAAGAGCGGTTAATGAAATTTTTAATTTGGTGAGTCCGATATTCAAATATCACGAGACAGTATGGCGGCCTGCTATTGATGTTTATGAGTCGGCGACCGAAATTATCATTCTGGCTGACGTTTCCGGCATGAATAAAGACGAACTGCATATAGAGCTTAACCAGCGAAAAATTAAAATAGCGGGCGTCCGCAGAGCTATAGCCGCGGAGCAGGAGATACGCTATCACCTGGCGGAAGTTCCGCGAGGATATTTTGAAAGAATTATCGCCCTGCCCGAAACGGTGGACGCGGAATCGGCTGTAGCTTCCTACGCAGACGGTGTTTTGATGGTCAGAATAAATAAATTTCCAGCAGCTAAAGCACGTCGTATCGAAATTAAGACCGAAGAATAAAGGTACTCAGGAAACCGGAGGGTTTGATGGCTGAACAAATAAAACCAGAAGAGAATAAGAAATTTACAATACCGGAAGTGATTCCTATCCTTTCCTTGCCCAACATTTTGGTTTTTCCCAAGATGATGGTGCCGCTGGAAGTATCGGGTGGCAAATCCACGCAACTTGTAGATGAAGCCATGACCAAAGATCGTCTGATTGGCTTGATTATGCCCAAAAGGGAACTAGCGGATGAAAATGATTCTTATAAACTGGAAGATTTACATGAGGTAGGAACATGTTCTGTCATTCTGCGCATGGCGAAAACAGTCGAACACCGCACACAGATGCTTTTACAGGGTGTCAGCCGTTTTAAGATTTTAGAGTTGGTGGAAGGCAAGCCCTACCAGCAGGCGCGGATTAAGGTTATTGAAGATACAGAAGTAAAGGATATCGAAAGTGAGGCGCTGGTTGCCAATCTGCTGGTTTTGTTCGACCGTATTTTAAAGCTTTCTCCTTTTCTGCCGCCGGAATTCGGGCCAATGGCCAAATCCATTACCGAAGCCGGCACACTGGCGGATTTGATTGCCTCCGTCATCAATGCGCCCATTGAAGAAAAACAGAAAATACTTGACAGTATTGATATCAAAATGCGCTTGAAGGAACTAACGCGCATGGTCAATCATCAGAAGGAAGTTCTCGAACTGGGCAATAAGATTCAGACCAAAGTCAAGGATGATATCGATAAAAGTCAGCGCGAATACTACCTACGTCAGCAGCTCAAGGCCATTAAGCAGGAACTGGGCGAGGCGGATGAAAACGCGGTCGAAACGGAAGAATACCGCAAAAAAATCGAAGAGAAAAATCTTCCTGAGGAAGCAAAGAAAGAAGCGCTGCGCGAACTGGAGCGACTCTCCCGCATGAATCCCGCTTCCGCGGAATACACGGTATCATCCACTTATCTGGATTGGATTACCGCCCTGCCGTGGAATGAATCCACTCCCGACAATCTTGATATCAAAAAAGCGCGCGAGGTTTTGGACGAAGACCATTATGGGCTGGAAAAAGCTAAAAAACGCATTATCGAATACCTTGCCGTGCGTAAATTAAAGCCGGATTCCAAAGGGCCGATCTTGTGTTTTGTCGGACCTCCGGGTACGGGTAAAACTTCTTTAGGCACATCGATCGCGCGGGCGCTGGAGAGAAAATTTGTGCGCATATCACTGGGTGGCGTGCGCGACGAGGCGGAAATCCGCGGCCATCGCCGCACCTACATCGGCGCCTTGCCGGGCCGCGTTATTCAGGGATTGCGCCGCGCCGAATCCAACAATCCGGTTTTTATGCTAGATGAAATTGATAAAGTCGGCTCTGATTTCCGCGGCGATCCATCGTCGGCGCTTTTGGAAGTGCTCGATCCCCAGCAGAATAATTCGTTTTCCGATCATTATCTGGATGTGCCGTTTGATTTGTCGCATGTGATGTTTATCACTACGGCCAATATTCTGGATACGATTCCGCCTGCGCTTTTGGACCGCCTCGAAGTAATCGAGCTTACCGGCTACACGCAGGAAGAAAAAGTAAAAATTGCTGAGCGGTATTTGATACCGCGGCAATTATCCGAAAACGGATTGAATGCCGAACAGCTTAAAATCGAGTCCGCCGCTCTGGAAGGCATTATTAAAGGCTACACCAGAGAAGCGGGCGTGAGAAATCTGGAGCGCGAAATCGCCAATATCTGCCGCGGCGTGGCCGCGGAAATTGCCGAAGACAAAATCAAAGAAAAAAAGGTAACGCCCAAAGACCTGCACAAATATTTAGGGGCGGTTCGCGTTATGACGGATTTTGATGCGCGCATTTCCAAACCGGGAATTGCCATAGGTCTTGCCTGGACGCCCGTGGGCGGTGATTTGCTCTTTATCGAAGCAACGGCCATGAAAGGCAAAAAGGGATTAACTTTAACCGGCCAGTTGGGTGACGTGATGAAAGAATCCGCCGCCGCCGCGTTGAGCTTTATCCGCACCAACTCCAAGGCGCTGGGTGTTCCGGCAAATTTCTTTGACGATACAGATATTCATATCCATATTCCGGCAGGCGCGATTCCCAAAGACGGCCCTTCGGCGGGCGTGACGATGCTCACCGCTCTGACTTCGCTTTTGACCAGCCGTAAGATAAAAAAGAATTTGGCGATGACGGGCGAAATCACTCTGCGCGGCGCGGTGCTTCCTGTGGGCGGCATCAAAGAAAAGGTGCTGGCCGCTTACCGCGCGGGCATTAAGACAATTATTCTGCCGGCCTGGAACAAAAAGGATTTGGAAGACATTCCTGTAAGCGTGCAAAAAAGTATTAAGTTCCATTTTGTAAATGACATGATGGAAGTCCTAAAACTGGCGCTGGAGAACAAAGGTAAGAAAAAAAGGTAGGATTGTACAGAAAATCGGGGGAAAACAATGTGTTATATTAATTGTTAGAACGCAACAGGAACTAAAAATGGCAAGAAAAAAAGGACTAACTGAATTTGATATTTTGGAACTGTATGTTAATGAAATGGAAAGTCAGGGCGCCAATAGGAACTTGGTTCAGAGGGACTACCCCCTGGAAGTTGTGCCAGAGTTAATTAGAGTGTAGAATAAAAAGCACTTTAAGGAGGCACAGATGAAGAAGCGATTTACAGAGGAGCAGATCATCGGTATTTTGCAGGAGACGGAGATAGGGGCGAAGGTAATGGACGTCTGCCGTAAGCACGGGATCAGCGATGCGACAT
>Ga0255343_1003037_pt1 | contig 18350 bp, 11 predicted proteins | sample wastewater_treat_4_FD_192413 | JGI IMG/M metagenome (GOLD analysis project Ga0255343, IMG submission 192413) | Wastewater microbial communities from Lulu Island WWTP, Vancouver, Canada - plant16 | ecosystem: Engineered > WWTP > Wastewater > Unclassified | place: Canada: Vancouver, British... | reverse complement strand
GATCAGGCGCAGACGGAGTCAGGAAAACTGAATGCAGGTGCGCCTCGATGTGATTGATCCCCACCAACGGCTTGCCCAATCGTAACGCCAGCCCCTTGGCGGCGGAGAGCCCGACGATCAGCGAACTGGCGAGACCGGGGCCGTAGGTCACGGCGACGGCGTCGATCTGCGACCACCACTCCGGCGCGACCGCCCCGTCGGATGTGCCGGGCGCAAAAGCCTCGCGCATCGCCGCACTGATCACCCCGCCGATCTTTTCGACATGGCTGCGCGACGCGATCTCCGGCACCACACCGCCATACGGCTGGTGCAGCGGGACTTGGCTGTAGACCACGCTCGAAAGCACACGCCGGCCATTCTCAACCACAGCGGCAGCGGATTCATCACAGGATGTTTCAATCCCCAAGACAAGCATCGCCCGGCCTCTCACCTCACCCATTGTTCGGAACGCGTGCGCTCTTCAATAACTCTTGAGCGCGCTCCAACTGTACGTCGCGAACGTCGTTCACCGCGTTTGTCACGCCGCTGCGCGTCGCGCCCGGCCGCTCTTCAAGCATCCGGCGCATCTGCACCTGCCGCCATACGTGCTTCGGAACCGGAACCGCCACATCCGGTACGATCCCTTTGCCGTGGATCATCACGTCATCCGGCGTGTAATAGTAGCCCGTCGTCAAGCGCACCGCGCAATCGGGGCGCAACGCCAACTTGATCACATTTTGCACCGATGCCTTGCCGTAGGTGGTTTCGCCGACCAGCACAGCCCGTTTGTGCGCTTTGAGTGCGCCCGCCATGATCTCCGCCGCACTCGCACTGTTGCCGTTTACCAGCACCGCGAGCGGAATCTTTGTGAAGCGTTTTTTACAGGGTCCCGCCTCATAGCGTTGTTGCGGTCGTTTAGCATCACGCCCGCGCACGCTGACAATTTCCGTGCCGCGTTCCAAGACCTGCTCGGTCACGGCCACGGCCGACTCCAGCAATCCGCCCGGATTATCGCGCAGGTCCAGAATCAATTCCTTAACATCGGCTTTCTTCAGGTGGGCCATCGCCTGGGCAAAATCCTCACCCGCATGTTCATTGAACTGAGTGATACGCAAATAGCCGATGCCGTCGCCCAGTTCACGCACGCCTTTGACGCTGTCCAGTTTGATGTCGTCACGCACGAGCGTCACATCGACCGTTTCACCATCCGCGCGCTTCACCGTCACCTTGACCTCAGAACCCTTATCGCCGCGTATGGCCTCGACGGCCTCTTCGATCGAAGTTCCGGACAACTCTACGCCGTCGACCGCCTTGATCGTATCGCCCGCATGGATGCCGGCTTTGAACGCCGGCGAATCTTCAACCGGCGCGATCACCTTGACGCCTTCTTTTTCCAGACCGACGGTCACTCCGATCCCGCTGAACGAACCGCGCGTCTCCTCCTCCAGTTCGGCCAGCGGCTCGGGCGGCAGAAACGAGGAGTTGGGATCCAGCCCGAGCAGCATGCCGTCGATTGCACCGTAGATCATCTTTTGCAACGGCACCTCTTCCACATAGTGCCGTTGCACCAGCAACAACGCTTCGGTCAGCACCGCGAGATCGTCGTACGCCGCCAGTGCGGCGTCCGCCTGCGGGACATCCACGTCCGCCGCTTCATCGGCGCGGCGCGTTGACGCGCATCCCAGCATCACACCCACCGCGATCATAATTCCGAACGAATGCCAGCTTCTCCTCATCACGTGTCCTTTCCGTGCCCCCCCTACTCGTGCAGACTCTGCTTACCAGAACTTCCACCACGGTTTCTTCGCCTGATCACGCTCAGCGGCGCCCTCGCCATACAGTGCATTGACCCGTTGCGAGGCGGAGATTTCAGGATCAATCAACGAGTTGCGCTCAACGATCTCAATGACGTCCGGCAACGACCACAACACCGTCCGCAAAAAGGCATCCTGCGTCGCCCGATGAATAACGGTCAGTTCGCCTTCTGGCGAAATATCGAGCTTGGGCGGCGAGGCGCGCATCAGCGTCCCGAGATCAATCGAATCCCAGATCCGCGCGCCCGGCTCGTCCTCGATGCGCAGAAACAGCCGATCTTCTTGATTACGGTGCCAAAAGACCAGCTTGAACTGACGCTTGAGATGCTCTCGATCCACAAACATTTGCGTGCCGCCGCCCAGCGACATTCCCGGCACCACGTCGAAGCTCTTTTGGGTCGATTCATAACGCATGCCGCGATGCACGAGAACCGCGCGCACCATGTACTTGCCCTCACGTTCAAGCGAAAACCATTTGTCGAGCGCCAAGCGGTGCTGCGTCGTCTCGCCCGGTTTCTGCGTGAACGGCGCAACCACCGGATCCTCGCGGAACGGCTTCAGCTCATTGATCACGCCGCCTCTGGTCACCTCCATCAACAAGACCGCGGTCGCTTTTGGTCCGCCGACCTCAATCCGGTCACGTGTCGCGTTCAAGAGGTCAACCTGCAGCACCACCGGTTCACCCACGACAAACACCGAATACGCCAGCGTCAGCTTGACCTCAAACTGTTGCGCGCGTGCCGCGATCGCCAGCAGCAACACACTGGCAACGCATCCCCACCCCGACACTCTTCTCATGATGCATCCTCCTCTGTCCATACAGCGCCTTCGGCACCCGCCTCCAGCCTCACCCTGAGGCCGTCATAACTCACCCGCACTCCGGAGGGCAACGCACATTCCAGCACGTCATGATCCACATCATGACAGAGATGGATCAGGTATGCAATCCGGGGCGCAATCTGCTCCAGCAACGCGAGGCTCTCCTCCACGCACATGTGCGAGGGATGCGGCCGATACCGCAGTGCGTCCAAAATCATCACATCCACGCCGACCAGTTGTTTGGCCGTGGCCGCAGGCATTGCATGGCAGTCCGGCACATACCCCACGCGTAGCGCATCCGTCTCTATCAAGTAACCTGTCATCTTACGCCCGTGCTGCACATCCAGCGGCGTGAAGCGGACATCCCCGACCTGAAACGGCCCCGATACCTCGATGAAATCCACCAGCGGCCGGTACAGGCCCTGCGGCGAAGGACGGTTGCCGATGTAATTGAACACGCGCCGCACATCCGCCAGCGTCTCGGCATCGCCGTACGCCGGGATTACCTTGCCGCTCAAGGTGTTGAAACGGCGGATGTCATCGAACCCAAAGATATGGTCGGCGTGTGCATGCGTAAAAACCACGGCATCCATTCGCTCGATACGGAAATCCAGCATCTGCTGGCGGAAATCCGGCGGCGTGTCGATCACCAGGGCCACCTCATCCGTTTTCACATACAGGCTCGTGCGCCGCCTGACATTACGGGGGTTATCGGACGCGCACACCGGACAGTGACAGCCGATCATAGGAATACCGACCGATGTTCCCGTCCCCAAAAAAGTCAATTCCATGGACATCGCGCCCAGTATAACACAACCCTTCGGCCGTACCCAAGGAAGTTAAGGAAGATTTAGGAGTTAGGAGTTTTCAGGGTTTTCGGTATTATCGACCGCCACCGCCCGGCGGCCCGCCCCTACCGCCGCGCGATCCGAAACCGCCTGGCGGCATCATGGAGGTGTGCTCAAAGATCATTTGGATGTGCTCCGTGAATGCTTGGACCTCGCTACCTGAGTACCCGACCGACTTTGCGGTCGCCTCCAGCAAGTAGCGGCGTTCTGAGTCGTAGAGCGGCCCCAGTGCCATCATAGCCTCGCGCATTTCATGCCGCATGGCTTCGCCCGCCTCGCCGCGTGGGCGGCCGTTTTCCATCATATCCGCCATCAGCGTGTTCACGCGCGCCACGGTGGCCAGCAGTTGCTCATGGTTCTGTCGCTGCTCGGGCGTCATTCCTGCGACATCAACCGCATCAAGAAAATCTTCGCGGTCGCGCGCGCGCCGCTCCATACCCCGGCGGAACTCCTCACGCCGCTGCTGCATCTCGGCATACTGCTCGGGATTATCGCGCCGCATCTCTTCCATCCGCTCTTCCCACGAGCGACGCCGACCACGATCCTCACCGCGCTCTCGGTTCGCCTCGGCCTCGACCTTTTGCGGCTGTTCCGGCTGCTGTGCGCGCGCCGTGTCACGTTCGGACAAAGCCTTCTCCAACTCACTCACGCGCCGACGTAACGCATCGGCATCGCGTTTCGCGTTTTCGTCACGGACGGTCACAACGCGGACCGGCGCTTGCGGTGCACGGATGGTTTCTTGGACATCAGCGCTATCAGATACCGGCGTTGTAACCAATAAACGATGCCTGAAGTGCTCCACCCCAGCACCGGTCAGCGCGCAGACAAATGCTCCGACAATCAGACCCGCTTTGTGTTTTGTCTTCATCGTCTTCTCCTATCTCCTGCCTGAGTTGAACGGCAAACGCGCTCCGATATTGCCGTCGCCAGCAAAACCCCGTTCTGTGAGCGGCGTTCACGCGCCGCCAGTTTACAACATTCCGTCCTTGCTTCCGAATGACCGATTTGTCATAGTAGTTATCTACGTTCCAGTTAGAAATATCACGGGGGTGATATTCGATCGGAGCTTTTTAACCCAGGAGGCCCTCCTTCAGAGGGCCGCCCCAGTGTATGGATCAATTTGTATGAGTGAAACATCTGTGTCAAACGTCCGGAACTTCGTCATTCTCGGACATAGCGGAAGCGGAAAGACCACCCTCACCGATGCTGTCGCCTTCAAACTGGGGCTGAACGACCGCATGGGTCTCGTCGCGAACGGCTCCAGTGTCGCGGACACCTCCGATGAAGAGAAGAACCGCAAGATCACCATCTTCGCCAAAAGCTTCACGGCAACGCACAAGCTTGGAAATGACGAATACAAGATCGTTTTCACCGATTCACCCGGATTCATGGACTTCTGCGGTCAAATCCAAGGTGCCATACGTGCCGCCGATTTCGCGCTGATCACCGTTGATGCCGCCTCTGGGGTACAGGTCGGCACCCGCCGCGCATGGAAATACTGCCAGGATGGCGGTCTGGCTTCCGTCGCCTTCGTGATCACCGGGCTCGACAAGGACAATACCGATTTCGCCAAGACCGTCGCCGCGATCCGCGACGCATTCGGCGTGAACTGCGTGCCCGTGACCGCGCCCACCGACGCCAATACGGTGATCAATCTCCTTGACACTGATGACCTGCCGGGTCCGCTTCAGGAGATCCGCGACGGTCTGGCCGAATCCGCTGCCGAAACCGATGAAGCCCTCATGGAAAAGTATTTCGAGCAGGGTTCGCTGGAGCCTGCCGATATTCGCAAGGGACTCGTTAACGGCATCCATTCAGGCAGCATCAACCCGATCTACACGGTCTGCCCGCTCAAGGATGTCGGTGTCACAGAGATGCTAGACAGCATCTGCCGCCTGTTGCCGGCCCCCGGTGCCCGCGTTTATCGCGACACCGAAGGCAACGAACTGGCTTCCGATCCGGACGCGCCCGTCGTGGCACAAGTTTGGCGTACGGCGGTTGACCCGTTCCTCGGCCAGCTCAGCTACATCCGCGTGATCTCCGGGACGCTCACCACCGGTATGAGTGTGCAGAACACTTCCACCGACACCAAGGAGAGTATCTCCTCCATGATCTACGTGGTCGGCAAGAAACAGACCCCCGTCACCAAGGCTGGTCCCGGCGATATCGTGGCGATTCCCAAATTGAAAAACACCAAGACCGGCAACACCCTCGTTGCCGCCGGATCGACGGTGCGCATGCCGGATCTCGACTTGCCGCAACCGGTCATGTTCATGGCTGTAGAAGCCAAGACTCAGGCCGACGAGGACAAACTCTCGACCGCGATCCACCGTCTGCTTGACAGCGATCCCACCCTGCATTACGAAAAGCAAATCGAAACCAAGCAGGCGCTGCTGAAGGGTCTCGGCGACGTGCATCTCGACGTGGCGGTCGCTTTGATGAAATCGCAGACGAACGTGAACGTCACCCTGTCGACGCCCAAGGTGCCTTACCGCGAATCCATCACCGCCGCAGGTGAAGGCCACTACCGCCATAAGAAGCAGTCGGGCGGTGCCGGACAGTTCGGCGAGGTCTACCTGCGTATTTTCCCCCGCAGCGAGGACGAGGAGGGCGAGTGGTTCGTCGACAAGACCGTGGGCGGTTCGATCCCGGGCAACTTCATCCCCGCCGTGCTCAAGGGCGTGGAAGAGGGCAAGTTAGCCGGTGCGGTCGCCGGTTATCTGGTGCAGAATGTCAACGTTGAGGTCTACGACGGCTCCTATCACCCGGTCGACTCTAAGGAAATCGCCTTTAAGATCGCCGGTATGCGCGCCTTCCGCGACGCCATGACCAAGGCCAAGCCCGTGTTGCTTGAGCCGATCATGCGCCTGAAGATCACGATCCCCGAGGCCTTCATGGGTGCGATCAGCGGTGACATGCCCAACAAGCGCGGTCGCGTGCTGGGCATGGACGCCGAAGAGGGCATCCAGGTGATCTCGGCCGAGGCGCCGCTCGCCGAACTCTTCAAGTACGCGGCAGAATTGCGCTCTCTCACCGGCGGCCAGGGCTCCTTCACGCTGGAGTTTGACCGCTACGACATCGTGCCTTCCAACGTGGCGCAAAAAGTCATCGCCGAAGCGGCCAAGGACCGCAAGGACGACGACGAGGACTGAGGCTCCCAAGGAGGATTTAGGAGCTAGGATTTAGCCTGCCCCTTTTCGGAACAGCGGGCTCATGCGCCGCGCCATCGCCATAGCAGGTACAGCCAGTTGGCTACCGCTAGAACAACGACAACCAACAACAATGCTCTACGTTCGCGCTCAGATGTCTTTAGTGTTAGGCATCTGCCGCAGAGTAGCAGCAGGCTGTGGATGGCACCAGCGGCCGCCCCCACCGTCAGCAGCGCGCTTACAAGCGGTTGCTGACGAAATGCGCCGATCACATCACCGGTCGCGAGTGCTGCAAACGCGCGCGTGCCACCACAGGTCAGGCAGGGCAGACCGGTCCAGCGGCGAAAGAGGCAAATTTGCACCCCGGCGGCATCCAGCGCGATCACGCCCAGCGCAATCAACAGGACGGCCCCCAGGATCGTCAGCCACCGCGGAAGATCCTCCGGAGCCGCTTGCCGAAACTCAAGCCGCATGCCGCCTCCTCACACCGCCACTCCAGCGTATGCTGTCCTGAAGCCACGTCATCCACCACAAAGCGTCCGCCTTCCACCTGTGCTGCCTTCACCTTCTTGCCATTCATCCGGAGCGTCGCGCCTTCACACCACGGCAATTCGACGCGGGCGGTCGTATTGACAGGTACCTCCAGCGTAACGGAGTACTGTGTCCCCGGCTTTTGGCGCACACCCACCCGCACGGTGCCCCGTACGGTCGGCACATAGCCCTCGATCGCCTCCAGCGAGCCGACCTGCGGGCGGATCAGTATCTTACCGAACCCGGCCTCCAAGGGCCGCACCCCCATCACGTAACGCGGAATGATATTTACGGGCACCGCGCCCCAAGCGTGGTTCCAGTCCAGATTCGGCTTGTACATGATGTCCCACGCCTCGAGCGTGATGGTCGAACCGGCCTTCATCATATTGACCCAGCCGCGCAGTTCATCGCGCGTCATCAGGTGAATCGCCGTGTCATCCTGATCGGCCTCGAAGAGCGCTTCGAGCAAATACTGCGCGCCGTATACGCTGCACGCCATGCCGCGCGAAACGACGAAGCGCGCCACCCGCCCGCGTTCAGCCTCCGGCACCAAGCCGAACGCCAAGGGCAGCATGTTGGCGTGCAACGAGGCGTGGGTAGCGCCTTCGCCATCCACGTAGCAACCGCGCTCGGCATTGAAGAAGAGCGCGTTGAACGCCTTGACGGTCCGCTCGTACTTCGCGCGGTACGCCTCGGCATCCGCCGTCTTGCCCAGCGCTGCGGCCATCTCCGCCATCTGACGCAGGTTCAGGCAGTAAAAGGCGTTGACCACCGCATTGACCGGCTTGAACACAAACCCGTCACGCTCGCCGACCGGCCAGTCCGTGATGTCGCGCAGTCCGCTTCCCATCGGCGCGGAGGGACCGCCGGTCACCAGTAGACCATCGCTTTCGCGCGCGCAGAACTCCAGCGTCTTTTTGGCTTTGAGACCGTCATACATACGCTCCAACGACTCCGTGTTGCCGGTGTACATCCAGTCCGCCCACGCCATCATCACTGAGTGCTGCTTCCATTCAGTCGGCCACGTCGGATGCGCCATCAGGTACTCGTGGCTGTAGCGCGCCATCGTGAATTCGCGGTCGGTGCAGTAGTGGCAAAGCTGATTGATATAGGCATCGGCTTCATACGGAATGCGCTCACGGTCGCCGTCTATATACACGCCCGTGAAACTCGTGGCCTTGATGCTGTACTTGCAGAAATCGAACACGCGGTCGAGCACGTCATCGCTCGAAACAAAACGGGCCGCCTCCATGTCGAACGGATAGAACACCGCAATCTGGCGGATTGTGTCGGCTGTCACCGTGTACGGGCACTCCTCGATCTCGACATAGCGGAACGGCATCACCACACCGAACTCAGGCGGCAGCAAAATCGCCGCGCCCTCTTTGCCACCGCTCGTGTTGCGTTTGTCGGCGACCAACGGCACGCGGTAGACATTCGGACTGGTCAACGCCCCATTCACCTTCGCATAGCGGATCGTCCCGCCCGGTTTGGCGTCCACGCCGTCGCCCTTCAGCTTTTCTCCGAGATGCAGCGTAAAAGGACCGCCCCGCGGCATATCGCGCGGCGGCACCAGTTCGACCCAGCCGAAGGCCGCCCGCCCGAAATCGACCAGTACGCGTCCCTGCGCGTTAGTGGTCACACGGACCGGCCTCACCCGCTCTTGCGCGAGCGGATACTGCAATGCCGAATCCCCATTCAATACTGGCGCGGTTTTAAAGGAGTAGGTGTGCGACCAAGGCCCCTCCTTGCCACGGCTGTCCCACACGCGTACCCGCCAGCACACCTCAGCGTCGGTAGGCAACGCCTTGCCCGCGTAGGTAATGTAAAGCGACTGACTCGAAGCGACCTTACCCGAGTCCCAGAGATCCGGTTGATCGGTTTTGAAAAACGTGGTTCCCGACGCCACCTGAATCTGGTACGCGCTTTGGAAGTCACCGGGGCGCGCGTCTTTGAATCCCCAAGAGAACTCCGGTGTCGGATCGGTGACAGCCACCAGCCCCGGCTTGGCCAGCAGTTCACACATCATCGTATCCGGTGTCAGCGCCATCGCGCCGACAGCCATCGACACTGCCATTCCGCATACCCACAGCTTCATCCATCCTCGCATCGTTCAGACCTCCATTAACAATGTGACGCGCCGTATGCCATCACACGATATGACTGGGTTCTGATTTTCACACAATACCAAGGCGCGGACAAGCACAAGTTGAGGACACGGACACGCAGGGTATTTTTATACGCCGATGGTGTTCCCAGCCACTGGGTTGGCATTTATTGTTTTGCTACAAATTGCAAAAACTCTCGAACTTTTACCTCGTCCTTAAACGAGCCTTCAACCCGATCCCCGTTAGTGAACGAAATGAGAACCTCATACTTCCGGAAATCACCACAACCTTCGTAAACAGAATATGTATCAAGAAATCGCAACGCATCGTCAATCGTGGCGAATTTGTTAGAGTGTCCGTATAGCGGAATTACAACCACTTGCTCAACCATCCTGTCTATTCGCTCTTTGAGTGTTGCCACAAACTTATCTATATTCGCCTTGTTCACATTGCCGAGGTGGTCCTTAATACCCTGCATTGCCGATGCCGACAACTTTTCGATTTGCTTAACACACCTTCGAAATGTTGCGTCAGGAGTACTCTCGTCGAATACGACATCGATTTTGCCTGATGCAAAAGCCGCGACGATGCTGTCGTATGAAAAATACAAAACATGGAATCCAAGGGACCGCAGTTGCTCAAGAGAGCCTTCCGAAAAAACACCAGCAAGAACCGCGCCAAGGAATGGATTGGACCATTGGTATTTCTCTGCGAGTGGCAAAACGGCCCCTTGAATCTCCTGCGCCTTGTTGCGGGAATGCTTCGTGTACCTGCGCCATGCCACTTCTATAAATGCTACCGGAGTTCCTAAAACAGCATCAGTCCCCCCACGTTCAAGCACATAGTCCAGGTCATGGAGATTGCCGTACGTATCCTCCCAAGTCACCTTTTTACCTTTGCGTGCCGCACGTGAATTCTTCTGGTGGTCCAAATACAAACCATTTCGACTTGCAAATTCAGTCAGAAACGGCTCTATAAGTTCTTCGAGAAGGTTACCGATCAGTTGCCCGAATTTATGAGACGGAGATTCTGCCATGCGTTATCCCTCGATCCAGAGCCTGCCCTCTTTGAGGGGCACACGATGTTTTCTGTTTTTCCACTTCACATTACGATCACGAATCTTCTCGAAAGAATACGACTTGAAGCCTGCATTAAGAGCTAATTTACCCAGCCAGGCATCAACATCTAGATAGACCCCATAGGGTGCTGAGTCACCAATTACAAAGCATAAAACACCGTCAGGGCGGCAGAGGGGGCGCAATGATTTGAAGACCAGTCCAAGATCACGAAAATACGCTGCTGCCATAGTGTGATAGGACTTCCTGCCTCCTCTGGTTTCGCGTACTTCGGCAAGTGTTCTACACGCTATAGAGAGGTCATTCCTAATCGGTTCAAGCACAGGCTCGGCAAGCAGATCATCAAGCACTAATCTTTCTGCTGCAGCATGCTGTGAGCATGAGCGGATAAGGTGTCGGCGAACGGAGTTTTGGAGATCGCCCCACCCATTGATTTCGCCCCAGAATGTCATCTCTAATCGCGTGGCGTCCGCGTAGTCGTAGTTATTCGGGTAGGGAGGAGATGTGATGACAGCATCGGCTTGAATCTGCAAGTCGGTCACAGGAGCACGAGCGTCAGTGAGGATAATTGTGCCTTGCGAAGACCAAGCATTACGCTGGGCATACTCGACATCCTTCAGTATTTCAGACGCTTTAGCGTGAAATGCCGCAACAGGGAGTTGTACTCCAGACTTTGACTTTCTCTTGTTAGGGAGCACGTATTGCCATTGCGCCGTTCCAGCCCCGCTGCACATCCGCAAAATAGATGTCAAAGTAAGCCAAATTAATTCACTCTCGGGTGTCTTATTATCGAACTCTGCGAGAAAAAGATCGCGCATAGAAAACAATGACGCAAGAGAATCGGGCGTATAACACTTGGATAACAACGGCGCTACGTTTTCTGGTTGCGGGGATTCCGCATCAGGCAGGCAGCTCAAAAACGTGTCGAAAGTGCGGCGGATGGCCGAAAGTTCAGAATGTATTCCCCGCAATTTTGCCGTAGCGACTCGGTGAATAAATGGGTGGGTTTCAAATCCCCAACTCTGAACTCGCGCGGCTTCGCTGGCCAAAAGTGTCGTGCCTACTCCAGCAAACGGGTCCAGAACGGAAAACTGGCCTGTGCCCGAATGTCGCTCTTGAATAACCGTTCTAACCCAGTCGGCGGAAAAACCTGCCGAATATCGGTACCAGCGATGGACGGGCAACGACATGTTATCCCCGAACGCACCAGACCTCCCGTTAAACCGAGCGTGAGTTAGGGAGACATCCGGGTTTTCGGCAAATAATTCAGGCTGATATGCGAGAGTACTTCTCATCGATTTGCATTGTCACACATGATGGGGTTTTTTCACTCTTGTTTTTTCGAGCTGCAACATTTTTAGACCTGCCCTGACAGGCAGGCCCTATGCTCATTTACTGGAATGGTATTTATTCTGGCTGCTATGGTCAAGCGTACATTTTTTTGACCGCAGCCAAAACAATCGCGCTGGACCATTCGCCGTAGAAGTTTGTACGCTAGGTACGCTTAACGGAACCGATATGAGGAACGGGAGATGCAGATTAAACAATGGCACCAAATTCTAGCGGCTCTGACGATTGTCCTTGCGACTTTTTTGCTGATGTTGCCAGCACTGTCACATGCCGCACAAGCTCCCGGCTTTCCTCAGCGCGATGTAACGCCAGCCGAACTCCGACGCGCTTTCACAACGCCGCCACCGGGCTACGGACAGGTGCCGTTCTGGTGGTGGACGGGCGAGCCTCTGAACCGCGAACGATTGCTCTGGCAACTTGACGAACTACACAAGGCCGGTGTCTCGGGTGCCCAGATCAATTACTCACACACACGATCGGACGGCTGGCGTACAGAGAAGGTCGAGCCACCGATCTTTTCGGATGAATGGTGGGATATCTTTGCCTTCATGGCTGTTGAATCGGCCAAGCGTGGCATGGGTATCGGGATGAGCGGGTATACCTTGGATTGGCCCGGACGCGACAACCTTTTCCGTCAGCTCGGCATCACGACCGACGATCTACACGCGCATGGCTTAACCCTACGGACACGCGACATCCGCACAGCGGACGACGCGCAACCACTCACCCCCTTGCCGCACGAAGCCGCCGCGATCTCCGTCACGGCCCTGCCGCTGCGCGATGGCCGTCCGCTCCCCGTCGATAAGCGTTCGCTCGATCCACGCGCCACCTCCTGGACCCTGCCGAAAGGCGCGTGGCGTCTCCTCGCGGTTCTCGCCGAACGCCGCCCCGACACACTGGACCCGCTCAATCCGTTATCGGGCCAGCGTGTGATCGAGCGTTTCTTCAACCCCTTTCTGGCACGCACACCGCCCGAGGCCCGCGGCGCGTTGAACTACTTTTTTCAGGACGAACTGCGCCTTGCCGGCGACAAGCACCTCTGGAGCGATACGTTCGCCGCCGAGTTTCAGCAACGCAAAGGGTACGACGTGCGTCCCGTTCTCGCCGCGCTCTTCACGGACCTTGGACCGGAAACGCCCAAGGTGCGTTTGGATGTGAATGACGTCATGGTGTCGCTCAGCGAAACCTACTACTTCAAACCGATCTTCGAGTGGCATAACAGCCGCGGCATGATCTACGCATGTGACCCGGCCTCGCGCGGTCGCGACCCGATGGAATTCGGCGACTACATGCGCGCCATGCGCTGGTACACCGCGCCGGGTTTCGACACGCCCGGCTCTAGCGCCGACCTGATCAAGAACAAGGTCGGCTCATCAATCGCTCACCTCTACGAACGGCCGCGCGTGTGGGTCGAGGGCTACCACAGTCTCGGCTGGCAGGCATCGCCGACCGTGCTTTTCGATTCGAGCAACCGCAATTTCCTCTACGGCACCACGCTGCTCAACCTGCACGGACTTTACTACACCACCTTCGGCGGCTGGTGGGAGTGGGCACCGCCCTGTTACCACTTCCGTATGCCCTACTGGCGTCACATGCCGGTGTTCTTCAAATACTTCGAGCGCCTCAGCTACCTGCTCAGTCAAGGCGATCACGTCGCGGATGTCGCGATCATCCAGCCGCACGAGCCCTTGGTGGTCGATCCAGCACGCGGTAAAGCGGCGCAGTCCTGCGCCTATGCCCTGGCCGCCGATCTGATCGCACAGCAGATCGACTTTGACTTCATCGATGCCGAATCGCTTGCGCGCGCTGAGATTGTGCCGCCGGGCGAGTCGCGCACACGCCTCCGTCCAGATACACACGCACGCCTCTGCGTAGCCGGTGAAGCCTACCGTGCGCTGGTGCTGCCCGGCATGTTCGCGATCCGCCACGCATCCCTTGAGAAGGCGTTGGCCTTTCAGCAGGCTGGCGGACGCGTGATCGCGCTCGGGGAACTTCCCGAAGCCACTGACCGCGCCGGCAGCGACGACCCGCAAACCGCCGCCCTCGTCAAGCGGCTGTTCGCCCCGGACTCCGGCGCCCTTCATTGGACCCCGCCCGCCGCATCGGACGCCCGCCCCCCACGCACCTACGCCAAACACTTTACCGGACGTTGGGTCTGGACGCGCAAGCCCACGCCGCAGGCGGTTTTCAAGCATGTCTGGAACGGTGCGGCAGGCGAGTATCAAGCGGCGATGCTGTGCGACAATAGCGGCACGCTCTATCTCAACGGCCGCACGCTGGCTACATGGTCCAGCTACCGTGAACCGTGGGTCGGCACGGTGTCGCTCGCGCCCGGCGACGTGCTCGCCGCCGCAGTCAGCGACGGCCCCGGAGAAACCGGCAACAAAACCGCTGGCCTCTTTTTCGCGCTGGTCCGTGACGGTGCAACCTGTTTCTCGGCGGAGCAGTTCCACGTGCGTCCCGGCCGCGCGTCGACCGAGTGGCTCGCCAGCCGCGATCTGGACGGGCTCGAACCGCCCGACCCTTCCAATGTACACGCGGTACACCAAGGTGAGCCGCCCGCACCGCAACCCGCTGCGGCGCACGCCATCCGCGCCCTGATCGGCACCCCCGATTTCAGCGGACCCGCCGGAGCAAAAGCCCTGCACCGCCGCATCGGCCGTACCGACGTCTACTTCATCATGGACCTGCGCGAACCCGCCGTCTGTACGTTCCGCGCGCACGGCACCCCCGAGCGCTGGAATGCGTGGACTGGCGAACAAACCCCCATCGCCGGTGCTATCGCCCACACAAACGGCACGACCTCCGTGCATCTCGACGCCGACGGCTCGCCACTGCTGCTGGCTTTCACCGACGCACCGCCTCCACCCGCTGCCGTCCCGCCCGCGCCGCAAACCTCCCGTACGCTTGCGCTCGATGGCGAATGGGACTTCACGCTCATCCCCACCTGTGACAACCGATGGGGCGACTTCCGCTTGCCGGCCTTCGACGGTTTGATCGGCGCTGAAGCGCGACATCTTACTTGGGATGTTCCCGGCATGCCGTCGCGCATGACCTACTCGCACGGTCCGCAATTCCGCGCCTTCGGGCCGTTGCCACCCGGAGCGGAGACCGACGCGCTGGTGCAGGCACTGGCCTCCGCCACATCACTTGCGCCCGGTACAACCGTCACCGTGAACGGCCGCGCCTACACATGGAAGCCGTTCTGTTTCTCGTGGCGCGAGGGCGTCGAGAACTACCCCGCTTATCAGAACTGGCATCATGGACTCAACCGCAAAGTCGGCGATGAGTTTTTTGTACTCGGCAATTACGACCGCAATCTTTACGACGTGAAAATGCCGGACGACGCCGTACCGGAAACGCGTGTGTATCAGACCACTGTCTTCGCCGCCGAACCTTGCCGCGCGGAGATCGTATCCAGCGGCGTCGCGCCGAGCGCTGTCTGGCTCGGAGGCGTGCGGCATGCCCCGGGCGACACCGTGGCATTGCGTGCCGGACGCACACCGCTGCTGGTGCGTTACGATGCCTTCGGGCGCGCGGCGCTCGTTCTGTACCGCGCGGACATCGACACCGACCGCCCTGCTCATCCGCTGGCCATGCGCTGGTTCGGCGACTCGGCGGTCTTGCCCTTCGACTGCTTTGACGGCGGTTTGACGCAAGCCACCTACTCCTTCCAAGCGCCACCCGCGCTCGCTGCCGCTGAAGTGACGCTGCACGGCGATCTGCTCGCCGCAACCTTCGACGACCAAGAAGCCGTCATCACGCTGCTCCGCGACCTCAACAGCGTGCGCGTATACCGCGTGACGCCCAGCGGACAAACGGCCCAGTCCCCCAATCCCCGGCCTGTCGTCGTGCGCCTTGCCGTCAAGCACGCGCCCGGCCACACCGGCGGCGCGGCCTTCCCCGAACCGGTGCGATTGACATGCGGCACCGGAAAAATGACGGCCGGCGACTGGGCGCGTGTCGATGCGCTGAGCTGCTATTCCGGCGGCGCGGTCTATGCGCGGCAGGTAACGCTCACACAGAGTGACACAAAAGGCCCCGTCGTGCTTGATCTCGGCGGCGTCGGCGCCACCTGCGAAGTCGCCGTCAACGGCGAACCCGTACGCGTGCTGGTCTGTCCGCCGTGGCGGGTGGACCTCACCGGTCGCGTGAAAGCCGGCGACAACCAGTTGGCTATCACGGTCTATAACACCCTCAATAACCACTACCAAACCATCCCGACCCGTTACCGCAAGCCGACCGCGCAAGAGCCCTCCGGCCTGCTCGGCCCTGTTAGACTGCTGCTTCCTTAAAGTTAGAGCAGGAAAACAGTTGCGTTGTAACGCATGCCGGTCTAAGCTATCACCATGAAAAACCTCAATGCTTCATATCTCGCGCCGCGCTTGGGCACCATGGAACAGCTCGCGTCGATCCGCCGCTTGGTTTCGGACGACGGCAAAGGACGCGGCATGCGTATTCTGGAGGTCAACACCGGCAGCGGGTTGATCTTTACCGTGTATCCCGATCGTGGCATGGACATCGGCGCGGCAACGTTTTGCGACATCCCGCTGGCTTGGTTGTCGCGTAACGGCGAGGTCGGTCCGGCCTTCTATGACCGCACCGGAATCGAATGGCTGCGCACATGGCCGGGCGGACTGCTCACCGGCTGCGGCCTTAGCAACGTGGGCGGACCGAACGCCTCCGGCGGCGACGATCACGGCTTGCACGGCCGCCTCAGTCATCTGCCGGCGGAAGCGGTCAATACCGACGCGTCATGGACAGAGGACGGACGCTACACGCTCAGCATCAGCGGCCGTGTCCGCCAGAGCAAGGTCTTTTTTGAAAATCTCGTGCTGACGCGCCGCATCACGGCGACCCTCGGCGAGAGTGCGATTACCGTGTGCGACACCATTGAGAATCGCGGCTACGCTGAAGTTCCGCTGATGCTGCTCTACCACATGAATCTGGGCTGGCCGCTGGTCGATGACGGCGCGCGGCTCGAAATGCCCCGCCATAAAGTCGTCCCGCAAAATGACCACGCCGCGTCTGGTCTCGCCGAATGGGCCGAGATCACCGCCCCGATCCCCGGTTTCGCCGAGCAGGTCTACTACCACACCCTGCCCAAAAACCGTCAGGGCCTCGCGTCGGCCCGGCTCGTGAATGAAAACCTCGGGTTGACATTTTGCGTGACGTACCGCGTTGCGGAACTCCCCTACCTGATTCAATGGAAGATGATGGGACAAGGGGAATATGTGGTGGGACTCGAACCGGCCAACTGCTTCCCGGAAGGCCAGGCGCAGAACGCGGAACGCGGAACGCTCCGCATGATCGCTCCCGGCGAGCGGGTCGAAACCTACCTGCGCCTGTCGGTCGAGGTACACGAGTAACGCACAGCGTAACACGCCCATGTTTCTGCCCTGCACAACCGCCGAAATCGAGCGACTGGGTTGGGATGCGCTGGATGTTATCTTGGTGTCGGGTGACGCCTACATCGACTCGCCCTTCTGCGGGATTGCTGTCATCGGGCGAACGCTACTGGCTGCTGGCTTTCGCACCGCCGTCATTGCCCAGCCCGACACCACGAGTCCCGATGACATCCGCCGTCTCGGCGAGCCGCGCCTCTTCTGGGGAGTTTCCGGCGGTTGTGTCGACTCGATGGTCGCCAACTACACGGCGACTGGCAAGAAGCGGCGACAGGACGACTTCACGCCCGGCGGCGTCAACAACGCACGTCCTGACCGCGCGGTCATTGCCTATTGCAATCTGATCCGACGCGCATTCAAACCCTGCCGCCCCATCGTTATCGGTGGCATCGAGGCCAGCCTGCGGCGCATCACGCACTACGATTACTGGTCCGACTCCGTGCGCCGCCCCGTGCTCTTCGACGCCAAGGCCGACATCTTGGTTTACGGCATGGGCGAGCGCACCATGACCCTGCTGGCACGTGCGCTGCGCGACGGACACGATTGGCGCCGTCTGCGCAGCATCTGCTACGCGCAGCCTGCAAACTCCGACTCGTTGCCGGCCGATGCGTTGCATCTGCCCGACTACGCCTCGGTGGCCGCAGCCACACCGGCAGGCCGCGCGGCCTTTCTTGAGATGTTTCGTCTCTTTGCCGCCAATCAGGATCCGCATACCGCGCGCCCCCTCTTGCAGCAGATCGACACACGCTGTCTGGTGCACATGCCGCCAGACACGCCGCTCTCGACTGCCGAACTGGATGCCGTGCATGCGTTGCCCTTCACGCTCGACGTGCATCCCATCCACGCGGCCAAAGGCAAAGTCCGTGCGCTGGACACCATCCGCTTCTCGCTGGCGACGCACCGCGGCTGTTACGGTGAGTGCAACTTCTGTGCGATTGCCATCCATCAGGGCCGACAGGTCGTCAGCCGCTCCGAAGACTCGATCGTGGAAGAAGCGCGCCGCCTGACGCGCCATCCCGCCTTCACCGGCATCATCCAAGACGTGGGCGGCCCCACTGCCAACATGTACGGCTTTGAGTGCGAGCGCAAAACCAAACAAGGTGCCTGCGCATCCAAGCGTTGCCTCTTCCCGACCTGCTGTCCGGCACTCAAGCCCGACCACAGCGCACAGATCGCCCTACTCAAACGCCTGCGCCGCCTGCCTAGCGTACGCAAAGTGTTTGTGGCGTCCGGCATTCGCCCCGACCTGATCGCGGCCGATCCGAATCACA
>Ga0255343_1003029_pt1 | contig 18380 bp, 16 predicted proteins | sample wastewater_treat_4_FD_192413 | JGI IMG/M metagenome (GOLD analysis project Ga0255343, IMG submission 192413) | Wastewater microbial communities from Lulu Island WWTP, Vancouver, Canada - plant16 | ecosystem: Engineered > WWTP > Wastewater > Unclassified | place: Canada: Vancouver, British... | reverse complement strand
GCACGGGCAGCCACTGTCACAGACGCCCCGGGGGCCTCGACAAGTGCGGCAAAGTGATTGGATGATTCTGCCGGACACGCTACGATGAAGAGCGTCGAAACCGAAATGGCACTGGAGCAGAACGGCGCGGCCGGGGCTCCCGGCGCATCGAACGTGATCCCTTCCGTTTCCAACGCGGGCAATCCCCAAGACGTCGCCCCCGCGATGGCCGGACCCCATGCCGCCCCTTCGCGCAAAGATATCCATGACAGCACACAACCGTCCGCGTTCACGAGCACCCTGTCCGCGACAGCCTCGCATTGCGACACCACAGCGGCAGACGCATGAAAAGCGCCTAAAAAGCACAGCAAAACACCCATCAGCATCGTCATCATTTTTTGTCCTTTCTCTTTTGGGGATTTGCGGCAGACACATTCACTCCCATTTCGGGTCGACGAGGTCGCCGATGATCCGCAGACATCTGCGGTCGGTTTCAAGGGTTTTGATCAGGTTGAGGAAGTGCGAACACCGCAACGCCTCGCGGGATGGTCGGTCGATGGAGCGGTCTATCCAGCTATGTGTTTCCAACGTTTTCGATCCAGAACCGGCATACCACGCCCTCCTCTCTTCAAGGGGAATCTCCTTGACCACGGTCTCCGCGAGAACCGTCATCGGCACGGGGGAGGCCATGACGTAGGCGCGGAACGTGGCCTCGCGGTAATGGTTGGTCGGCGCGAGCAGGGCCTGATGCAGGATGTTGGTGATCTCCGGCGAATCCCCGCTCCGGTGAAGCGCGTCGGAAATTCTCGTGATATATTCCTTGGTGCCCGGAAGGGTTGTCGCAAGCGGACACTGTTCTCCGACCAGTCCCTCTTTCATGATCCGGATCATCCCGGCCGATCTCCCAAGGTTGCACCCCGCGTTCAGCGACTCCAGCGAGCCGTCCGGTTCATACCACGGCCTCGTCGTCGGGGCCACCCTATGGATACGCGTTGCGGAGTCTGTCGGGCTTATGTATTGCCCCAAAGCAACCCAACACACGCCGAACATCAACGCGGTCAAAAAAACACACCTGATTCTCATTGCTTCCTCCTTTGTTTTCATCACACAGGATTATAGATCGTGAGCCGGGGTGCGGTTCATCCCCCGTACCCCGACCGAGACGGGACGAAAGCCCCCTCTCTGTTGTACCCTTTGATTGGGCCAGTCGGGATGTCCTTGCCGCCGGATGTCAACCCGAACATCAGGCACCGCTTGATCACCGTCGCCAGCGGCAACTCGCGCGGATAGTATTCCTGCGGCCCCGGTCCGTTGTTCCAGTCGGCCGGCGCAAGGCTCACTCCCGCTTCGGATCGACGGGGTTCCCGATAATCCGCAGACACTCGGGGTCGCTCTCCAGCGGCTTCACGGTGTACAGGAAGTGCGCGAAGCGCAAGGCCTCGCGGGAAGGCCGATCGATAAATCTATTCCAAGGAGAAGTTGGATCGAAAGATCGGCGGCGTGCTTCTCCGTACCACAGTTTGCGCTGTTCAACGGGTATCCGTTTGACAATCGTTTCCGCGAGAAACGTCATCGGCACGGGTGCCGCCTTAACATAGGCGAAGAAAGTGGCATCTCGCGAATGATTGTTTGTTACGACAAGAGCCTGATGTAAAATGTTTGTGATTACTTGACTGTTTCCACTCCGACACAGTGCCTCCAGTATATTCGGCACTGCGACTTTACAGTACTCTCTATCCCATGTAATCATAGGGTTTTTCCCAATTAACCCTTCGCCCATAATTTGGATCATTCTATCAGCCGCGCCAAGACACAACCCCGCATTCACTGATTTAAGGGAATCATCGGCTTCATACCAAGGGCGTGTTGTCGGCGCGACTAGTTTTATGTATGCGGCAGGAAGATCAGGAGAAAGGACATCATCATCTATCTCCGCAGTTAAGGCAGTTCTGCTGACAGTCATCAGCAAGAAAATGAATACGTTTCTTTTCATTTTTGTTTCCTCATTGGTTATGAGCCGGTGTGCGGTCCATCGACTGAACTCCCACCGTTACAAGGCCGAACGTGCCTTGCTTGTCGAGTCCATACACAGATCCGGCGGGAATATCCGTCCCACCGGCGGCCGCACCGAACATCAGAAGTCTTCTGATCAGCGTGGTGTGCGGCAACCCGCGCAGATAGTATTCCTGTGGCCCCGGCCCGTTGTTCCAGTCCATAGGCAGACGATCACGAGAAACGGGGCCGCTTACTGACGGGGCGTTCGTCCGCGAAGTGTAAACATCTCTCCATCCGCACTGATGTCCGATTTCATGCGCAAGGACATGAGACGATGTTGTGTTGACAAGTAAAATGCCGCGATCCCTAAAACTTCGCCCCAAAGATACTGTGGAAATTAACGGTACAATATAGATTTCCAACCCTTGTGTGCCTGTTTGAAAATCGACAATGTCGCTCTGAGTTTGTAAGTCATAAGATTTCTGATACCATTTCTGGTTGTTCGTGTACGCGACGGAGGCCTGCGCGAAGCGGATTCCCGCCTGGCGGTAGATATAGTTGACATCCGCAATGAGGGAGGGGATGTCGGACGCCGATCCGGCGTGGACGCCGTTTGTGTCGCAGATGAACATGAAATGCACGGGGACGGGGTCGGCATGGGCGTACACCTCGAAATTGAATTGCGGCGGCGGGCCGACGAAGTGCGCGACATTGGCGGTCAGCGTTTCCGTGCCCGGCGCGAGGCCGACCAAGACCCGGGACGAGGTGCCCTGAGAACCGAAGACGAACGCGGCTTTGCCGTTGGCGGCGGACCACTGCACGTCGTCCTCGTCAACGTTCGATGAAAATGTGATCTGGAAGGTTGCGGAGCCGCCGACGAAAAGACCGCAGACCCTCCAGAGAGGATGTCCACGCCACCGCCCGACATGAGCAGACGATCGATGACATCCACCTGCTGCAGCCCGCGCGGGTAGTACTCTTCCGGCCCCGGCCCGTTGTTCCAGTCGTGATGTCACTTCTCCGCTTCACTCTCCTTCGGTCTGCCGATCTGATGCAGGAGATCGCGAAAGAATGACACGTCGGTGAACTGCTTGGGCGAGCGGTCCGCTATTCGCACAGCAAACCGCCTCCGCGCCTCGCTGGTCTCCCAGGCCGGGTCGCACGAACACATGGCCCAGTCGATCTGGCTTGCGCCAAAACCGGGAATCCATGCCGCGTCGACCGCCTTGATCAGGGCGTTCGTAGCCACAGGATCCGCGCCGTACCGGAGCGCAGACACGTAGTTATGCCATGTGACGCTGTTCTTGGGGCTGGGCTCGTTCTCGCGCACGAACACCTCGAAGCGATCAGCGATCATGCGGATGAAGTCGCGCTTCGGCACGTCGAAGGAGAGGAGTGCCGTACGGTAGGCGTTCCGATACCATTCCGGCACCAGACTCGCGGGCGGATATCCGGCTACCGATGCGTCGTCCGGCCAGTCAAGTCCGGGGCGGCTCACGAAGATATCGATGTCTCTGGCCGTGGGGGGGAGGAGCGGCCCCAGTTCGCCCGACAGCTTGGAGAAATAGTCGCCCGCCTCCCCCCCGGCGTCCCTGAAGCGCAGGGCGAGGCGTTTCCGATGGTTGGAACTCTTCCATTTTGAATGCGCCTCCAACTGGGCTTTGTCCAGAACGGCGGCGCAGACCGCGTTGGTTTCGCTCCGAGTCGCATCACCCAGGAAGGTTCCGATCCTCATGAGTTCCCGCCAAGAAATATCTCCCCCGTGCTTGAGAAAGGAGGAGAGGGAACCTTTTTTCACGAGCGAAACGTACCATTCCGCCCGCGTCTCGGGCGGCGTCCTCGCAACGACCGCCTCGGCCAGCCCCGACATGTCGGGCGGCCACGCATTGATGCACGCCAGCAACGTCTGGTAACGGAACGCATTTCTCTCCCGGAACAGGGCTTCGGCGAGAACGTTGGTCACGTCGTACGTCCCGCTCCTCACCAGACGGTTCAGGACCTCCGCCACCCGGTTCGAGTCCCCCCCGTCCGGTTTGACCAGATCGGACAGCAGTTGCTCGCCGAAACACCGGACGGCTCCCCCCGGTGGCAAGCCGTGCGCCAATTCAAATGCGGTGTTGGTGCCGTCGAACGTATCGTACGGGTGCCACCACAGCAGGTTGTTCCGTGCCTCGCGCCAGCCTTCCCGAAGCTGGGAAGGCAGCAGAGGCTGTTCCGCCCGCGCCGCGAATGCGGCCAGCAGAACAGTCAAGACCGCCCCCATCCAATGCCGTGATGTTCTCATTCCTTGCCCTCTCCACATTGCCCTCGTTTAATTTTCAGCAGGATAGAGCGGAAATACGTTGCGTCTTCAGCTTGCTCCGCCATCCGTTCCGCGTGCGTGAGCGCGGCGGCATAACGCGCCAACAGGGTGCCGTCTCCGCCACCCTTCGCTACAAGGTCGTCGCCCCGTTCAGCAATCAAACGCAAAAGGTCACGCTCCGGCAACCCGAACTCCGCCTCCGCCGACATCAGAGCTACACGAAAACTTTCGGCATCGCTTTCCGGTGGCTTTGCGCCGATATAGACCGCATCCTCCGGCCAGTCGACAACAGCGCACCGGGCAATAGCGTCAAGTTCCTGCGATGTCGGCGGCTGTGGTGCGCCGAGGTCGGCAACGACCTGCCTAAAGTGTTCGCCAGACGCACCCGCCGTATTCTGGAAACGTAGCGCGAGCCGTTTCCGGCTGTTGGAGCCTTGCCAATCCGTGTCCACAGCAGGCAACGCACAGTCGATGGCGACGGCGCAGTCCGCATCGGTCTCGGCAAGAGAGGCGGCACGCAGAAAAACCGCTTTCCTGACGGTCAGCCTCGGCGATTGCCACTCCGCATAGCAATCCCAGTTCGTCTGCACGAGCGAGGAGTACCACTCCCCCCTCGTTTCCGACGGGAAACGCGACACGACGGTCTCCGCGAGTCCCGACATGTCGGGTTGCCACGTCCCGACGCATCCCACAAGCAACGGGAACCGGAACGCATCCGTCTTTTCGTGGAGCAGAAATCTCAACAATGCGTTTGTCACATCGTAGGTGCCGCTTTGCATCAATCGCTTTTGCGAAGAGAGCACGTCTTCCGGACTTGTCCACATGGGCTGAGACAGTTTCTGGCCAAGCATTTTTTCAAACCTCTTGACCGTGTCTCCCGGCGGCTTGCCGATCTTCTGTTCCCTTGCTGCATTGTTAGGTACGGACGTGTTATCCGGTTGCCACCAGAGCAGAGAAAGACGGCGGTGTTGCTGATCTCTTTTGCGCCGCTCTTCGGTTCTCTGCTGCTCTTCTTGACGATTCGCGATACGCTGCGCGTAATCGTTGAACGTTTTCCTGTATTCGCTGTTCATCCAGTTTGTGTCGCACTTCAACAGAGCCCCGTCAAGTTTTCCCGGCCCGTCGTGGGGAATCCACTCCGCATCGACGACCTTGATCAGCGCGTTTGTGGCCACCGGGTCGCCCCCGTGTCGAAGGGCGGTTACGTATCGTCTCCACAGTCCTTCGTTTTCCCATGTTCGCTTGTTTTCCATCGGGAGCGTTTCGAGCCGCTCCGCCACCATGCAAAGCAGTTCGCGTCTCGTCATGCCGAATCGTGCGGGTGCGGTTTCGTAGACGGCCTGATACCATTCTTCAGCCAATGAATCGGGCCATGGGCCCGCCAGTTTTGGATCCCAATGAGACCATAGATTTTCGGCCTTTTCGACAAGGCGAAAAAACTCATCAAGATTCGGCCGTGGCGGTAAGCCGATTTCTCCGGAAACCCGTCTGAAATAGCCGTTTGCATCTCGCCCTGACATCGAGAACCGCTGCGCAAGACTTTTTCGGGCATTGCTGTTTCTCCAGCCGGGGTCGATCTCCAGCTTGAGCCGGTCATAGGCGATAGCGTGCGCGGATCCCGTTTCCGCCAGCAGTACGTATCCGAGAAACAGCCGTGTCCGCTCACCGTCTCGTGCACCCGGATTCTTGTCCAAAACAGCCCTCAGATTCCGCTCCCACGCCACGAGGGTCTCGGGCGGAACGCATGCGACGGCGGACTTCGCGAGTCCCGACATATCAGGCGTCCATGCGTTGATGCAGGCCTTCAGGGTCTGAAAACGGAAGGCATTCTTTTCCAAAACAAGAGCTTTCCCCAACACGTTGGTCACGTCGAAGGTTCCGCTTCGAGACAAGCGTTCCAGTGCCGAGATTACCGTATTGGAGTTCCCGCCTTCCGATTTCACTAATTCCGCCAACAAAGTGTCGCCAGTTTGCAGGAGTTCTTCGTTCATCACCACCTTGTATCCGGGCTCGAACACCTCGTTCGAGTCGGCGAGCGAGACGTCTGGACGCCACCACAGCAGGTTGTTCCGCCGCTCCTGCCATCCTTCGTCCAAAAACGCCATCCAGTTCATGGGCATGGAGGTCGCCAACGCCATCGTTACATGCAGACAGCTCAACAGAACTGATCGAATCATTTCCATCGTTCTTCTCCTTTTCTATTGGGAAACGGGAGTTCGTGTAACCATGTTGCGCTCCCCGACATCGGTCAGCTTCAACATGCCGTTGCTGCCCGCTCGTCCGTAGACTCGTCCGGAGGGGATGTCCACACCGAGCGTGCTGCTCGACATGAGTAGACGATAAATGAGCCCTTCCTGCTGTAGTCCGCGCTCGTAGTACTCTTCCGGCCCCGGCCCGTTATTCCAGTCGTGGGGCAACCGCGCCTGTGAAACGGGGCCACTCACACCCTTACCGTGAATGTCGTCCCACCCGAAGGCGTGTCCCAGCTCATGCGCCACGACGCTGTCCGCCGTGTTACTCGCGATCAGGATGCCTTCCTCTGCCCAGTTGCCCAGTGCTCCTGAGGCTTGAACCATGCGCCACGGGCAGAAATAGACCTCCACCCCGTCGCTCTGCTGGATCTGGGCACGGATCAGGTCGTTGGTGTCAAGGTAACCCGGCGTGTTCTCGGGATCAGAGGCGTAAAATCCTTGGTTCGTGATCCAGGTCACGGACGCGAGGCGGAAGCCGATGCCGACCTGACGGAAAATGTTCGAGGCCAGATCGATCTTGGCGTTCACGTCGTCCAGCGTGATGCTTGCCTCCCCGTTCGTGCTGCAGAGGATGCCGACGTGAATCGGAACTGGAGGAGACACATCGAAAACCTTGAAAGCCAGTTCGGGTGCGGGGATGCCGCAACCGTTTTCCAGCAACACCTTGATTTTTCCTGTGCCCGGCTGGTTGCCGCGTAGCACGATAGCCCCCTTGCCGGTCTCGACGGGGGGACCCGACCAGACCGCCGCGTCGCCGATCTTCAACCAATGCAGATGGTCGCCGTCCACATTGTCCGAGAACTCGAATTTGAATTTCGCCTCGTCCCCGACGCGGAACCCGCTGGGATTGACCATGAGCCCGTCTCCGTCGAAGCAGAAAAGACGGACCGGCTCGACAACGACCGTGATCACGCGCAGTTCGGTCTGCCGCGTGACGATCGCGCCTGTTTCTGTCCGGACCTTCGCCCTGATCTTGAAGTTTGAAACCGTCCCGCGCGGCAGGACTGAGACCGAGAGGTCCCGTGTCACCTCGGACACCTCCTGCCCGTCCTTGAGAAAGCGCGACCCGCTCCCGCTGATGCTCCACTCCAGCACCGTGTCCTCCTGATGCCCGTGCCACGCGAACGCCACGGCATTGCTGCTGTGCGCGAGCGCGTAGGTCAGCGCCACCGGTTCCGTGCCGCCGCCGCAGGAGCGGGCGATGAAACGCCGGCCGTCCCAAGGGTCTGGTTCGTCGGGGGCGTCCGGCGTGGACGGCTCGAGCGTGCGCGTGACGGTCCTGTCGCCGATCTCTGCCGTGATCGACGGCGAACCGTTTGTTTCCACACCTGCGCCCATCGGTGCGGGTGCCCCCTGGGCCTGCTGCGCGGGCGCGGGGAAGACCGCGTTCACCCATGTCTCCATGTTGCCGCTCTCCGGCGTGGCGGTCCCGCCGCTGACGGACCACTGCGGCAGCCCCGCGATCTCCTCGCCGTCGGGCACGAAGCTGGCCGACACGGAAAAGGACGCGCTGTTGTCCGGGCCGAGGTAGATGATGTCGGGGATGTCGAGGTCGATGCCGGCCACGGTCACCTCCGTGCCGGGCGGACAGGCCGAAGCGTTGGTGGAGAGCGGGAACGTCACCGGGAATTCGTTGGTGAAGCCGTGTATGAACGTGGCGTTGTCATGGGTGATGCGCACCGTGCCCGTGCAGGGGACGGTGTTGCTGGGGTCGAGATCGACGACCGTCAGCGGGTAGCGATAGTCCGCCGCTATGGCGTAAGAGCGTTCCTGCACCCCCGAGTGCGTGATATGCCCGACAGACACGCCCGCGCGGCGCGCGGCGCGCAGCCCGTCAACCCGCACGGAGAACAGGGCCGTGCCGTAGGCCGCCCAGTCCGCCTGCGCAAGGAGGGGGTTCACGCCCGCGTCCGCCTCCTCGCCGTCGGGCCGCCCGTCATCATTGGAGTCTGGGTCGCCCGGATCGCAGCCCAGCGCGTACTCGTGGAAGTTGTCCAGCCCGTCCTCATCCGCGTCCAGGGCGTCGTCCGGCAGCCAGGGACAGAGGAAGGGCCGGTGCGCCGCCTCCCAGGCGTCGGGCATGCCGTCGCCGTCCGTGTCCCGCCGTCGCGGGTGTGTCCGGTTCAGGAACTCTTCCAGCGCGGTCAGCCCGTCGCGGTCATGGTCGCTGGCGGCATCGGAAGGATCGAGCGGGTCAAGCCCGAAGACGCGCTCCCAGGCGTCGGGCATGCCGTCCATGTCCGTGTCCGCCGGGCTGCGCCCCTCGGCGATCCACCAGCAGTTGGTGCCGTCCGCCAGCGTCGGGAGCGCGGGGGCGGGCGCGCCCGCCCCCGCAGGCATGGCGGCGGCGCCGCCAGACGTTTGGCTCGACGGGGCCGACGGCGCGGCAGCCGGGGCTCCCGCCGCCTGTCCTTCCTGCGTGGCCGGCTGCCAGACGATGGCGGCGGGGCTGTTCGTCACGTCGCGGGGCTTTGTGCAGCGCCCGTCCCTCACACAGGTCAGCAACAGACCCACCATGATGACGCGCACCGCAGGCGACCAAGACGCCCATACCTCCCGCCGGTCTGCCCAGAACCCGCGGAACACGCCCCGCTCCCATACGTACACCGCGAGGCACAGCGCGTACGCCGCCACAACCAAAATGCCCGGCAGTCCTATAGACGCCGTCCCGCCGGCACCCGTTCCGCCGCAAAAAAGATTTCCATCCATCGTGCCATCTCCCCGCCGCCCGTGCCGCACCCTTAGCGCACATTACCCTCTATGAAATCGTGCTGCCAGCGTACGCCTTACCGGCAGGCATTGTCAACTATGTTTCGTGGTACGAAACAACGAAACAAACACGCGTACAAAACAAAAACCTGAAACCATCCTCTGTGAATGCGCAGAAGTAATGGTTAGTGGCAAGTGGTTATGTCCACTTCGGTGTTGGGCGTTCGACGTTCTGCGTTCCGCGTTTACACCACTCCAGCACGGCGATCAACGCGATGCAGGCGGTGTCGAACCGCAGGACACGCTCGCCTAATGAAAAGAGATGGAAGCCGCGCGCGAGCAGGTGTTCGGTCTCATAGTCGGTCCAGCCCCCCTCGGGACCGACGGCTAACAGCGGCCGCATGCGGCGCACGCTGTCGCAAGGCGGCAGGCCGGTGGGCGCCCTCGGATGCGCGAGCAAGCGCACAGTCTCGGGAAAAAGTCGTTCCAGATCATCCTCAACAAACGGTTTGAAGCGTGGCGCAACCATTACCTCGGGCAGACGCGTAAGCCCCGCCTGCATCAATCCTTCGATCAGTAAAGGACGATAGGATTCGGGTTCAATCCATCGGCTGCTGAAGTAGCACTTCTCGACCTTGGCGGCGTTGAGCAAGACCACACGTCCAACCCCCAGTGCCGCGAGCTGCGGCCAGAGGCGCTTCAGCACTTTGGGACGCGGCACGGCCAGCAACAGGTCGAGCCACGGTTCCGGCAACGCGACATCGTGCGAGGGAGATAAGCGGACACCGTCCGGACCGATCGACAGCACACGCGAGACGCCCGCCAAACCGTTCAGCGTACCGGTCGCGACGATCTGGCCGGGGTCGGCACGCAACACCTGACGAAGATGCTCGGCACGCGTATCGGTCAACAATACTGTCCCGTCTGCAAGGAACTCATCGGGCTCAAAGAGGATGCGGTTCATCGCACATCCATGCAAGCGATCCACTCATCGTCGCTCATCGGGTGCGTATTGGGAACAACCAGCGAAAGCGTCATGTGCGCAGGATCGAAGATGTCCTCCGCCACGCGGCGCACGTCAGCGGCGGTTACCGCCTTAATCGCTTTAATTGTCTCATCCGGATGGATGAAACGCCCATAGTTCTGCACGCACTCGCCAAGGTAGGTCATCTGGTTACTGGCGCCTTCGAGTCCCAAGCGGAAAGCACCCAGCAAATACTCTTTAGTGCGCGCCAACTCCGCCGCGCCGACATTCGTGCGGAGCAGACGGCGGATCTCCTTGGCCGTCAGCTTCAGCGCGGCACACGCGCGCTGCTCGTCAAAGCCGCCGCTGATAGTGAAAAGACCGGTCTCGTCAAACAACTGGAAGCCGGATTGGATCGTGTAGCAGAGGCCGTGCCGCTCGCGCACGCTTTGGAAGAGACGCGAACTCATGTTCTCGCCGAGCAACCCGTTCAGGACGCGCAACGCATAGCGGCGGTCATCATGCCGCCCGAAGATACGAAAACCGACAACGGCGTGAACCTGCGCGATCTCCTTGCGCACGCACACCAGACGCTCTTGCGCCACCGTGTTGTCGACGCGCTTGGCGTGTACCCGCCGAGCCGCGCGCCGCGCGCCGACCGCTCGTTCGACGCATGCCACGCAAGCGGCATGGTCGAGCCGTCCGGCAAAAACAAAGATTGATGCGGACGGCGTGTAGGTGCGCGCCTTGTAGCGCAGCAGCGTCTCGCGGGTCATGCGGCGCAACGCGGTTTCATCGCCGGCGAGCGGCGCCCCGAGCGGATGGCCCTTGAACATGACCTCCTGCAATTTTTCCTGCGCCACCTGCTGCGGCAGATCCTGATACATCTTGATCTCTTCGAGGATGACGTCGCGCTCGCGGTTGAAATCCTCCTCGCCGATCACAGCGTTGAGATACATGTCGGCCAACACATCGAAAGCCTGTTCCAGATATTCGTGCGGTAATCGTGCGTAGTAACAGGTGCTCTCCTCTTGCGTATAGGCGTTCAGATAACCACCGCGACCCTCGATCGCCTGCGAAATCGCCAGCGCCGAACGTGTCGGCGTGCCTTTGAAGAGCATGTGTTCAAGGAAGTGACTGACACCGGCCAAGCGGGGTGCTTCGTGGCGACCGCCCGCCCCCACCCAAACGCCGACGGAGATACTTTCCGAGTCAGGGATCAGCGACGACACCACCGTGGCGCCGTTTTTCAATACCGTAACCTCGACATGATCAAGCATAGGGAAACTCCGCAATCATTCTTGCAAAAACCCTCGTGACATGGGCGTCTCGCCCATGAAACACGGGCAAGATGCCCGTGCCACACCTGCAAGCAAAGGGTTTTGCAAGAGCCTCCACAATCATTCCTCGCTGGCAGACGCTCAACCGGCTGCGGCTGCCGCCAGCATTGCGGCTAGGGTCGTCTTGCCGTCGTAGAGCGCTTTGCCGACGATCGCACCGAACAGGTTGGCGCATCCCAGCGCCTTGAGAGCGGTCACGTGTTCCGGTGCGCTGACGCCACCCGAGGCGATGACACTGCAAGCTGGAACCGCCTGACAGATTTCGCGCATGGCTGTCAGGTTGGGGCCGCCCAGCATGCCGTCCGTCGCGGTATCGGTGTAGATGATCGTGCGCACACCGACTCCCACCACCTGACGCGCCAAGGCGGTGGCGCGCGTATCGGTGGTCTCGACCCACCCCTTGACCTGCACGAAGCCATCGCGCGCATCAATGCCGACCGCGATGGCGTCGCCGAAACGCTGCACGAGAGCGGCCAGGGCGTCGATATTTTCCAACGCGCGCGTACCGATGATCGCACGCGCCACGCCGGCCGCCAAAAGTTGCTCGACATGCACATCGCTGCGCAGACCGCCGCCCACCTCGACCGGAATGCCTATTGCCTGCACGATGCGCTTGATCACTGCCGTATGCTGCGGTGCCCCTTGGAAGGCACCGTCCAGATCCACCACATGCAACTGCTCCGCGCCCTGCTCGCGCCAGTCCAATGCCTGCGCCACAGGATCATCAGCGTACACCGTCACGTCGTCCGCCCTGCCCTGCCGCAACCGTACGCAGTGACCGTCCTTCAAATCAATCGCGGGCAAGATAATCATCCGATCGTCCCCTTGCTTGAGGGGATGCCGGCCTCGCGTGGATCAGATTCAACCGCCATGCGCAGCGCACGCGCGAATCCTTTGAACATGGCCTCGCATACATGGTGCGTCTCGTCGCCGTATATCTGCCGTACATGCAGATTGAGGCGCGCCTCGACCGACATCGCACGGAAAAACTCTTCCAGAAGCTTCACTTCAAAATCGCGCACCTTGTGATGTTTCATCGCGCTGACGAAAACCAGAAACGGGCGTCCGCCCAGATCAATCGCCACCTCGCAAAGCGCCTCATCCATCGGCAGCAGGAAGAATCCGTAACGCCGGATACCGCGACGTTCGCCGAGCGCTTCATTAAGACAGGCACCGAGCACCAGCCCCACGTCCTCCACGGTGTGATGGTAATCCACATGCACATCGCCCTTGGCACGCACCTCAAGATCCACGAGCGCGTGCCGCGCGAAAAGTTCCAGCATGTGGTCGAAAAAGCCAATACCGGTTTCAATGCGGCTGACGCCGCTGCCGTCTAGATTGAGCGTCACCGCGATGTCTGTTTCGCGTGTGGTGCGTGTACGTGTCGCCGTGCGTGCCATGGCGTGCCTCCCTCTCAGTCCGCGTCGTTGTCCGGCGCGGAGGGTTCATCATCGTCTTTCTTGTCCCCCCGCGCCAATTCCCGCAGGCGGATGATCCAGATGCAGGCCTCGTACAGCGCGCACATCGGCAACGCCATCAAGATCTGCGAGACCGGATCGGGCGGGGTCAGGACCATCGCGATCACGAAAATGATCACGATGGCGATACGGCGTCGCGAACGAAGCGCTTCGGAAGGGATCACACCAATCCAGCCCAGCGCCAACAACAGCAACGGAAGTTGGAAGGCCAGTCCGAAGGCGATAATCGTTTTAATGACGATATCGACGTGTTCATCAAGCCGCACGATATCGACCTTGATACCTACCCACGCATTGATTTTCTGCAAGACATTGATGGCGATCTCAAGGGTCGCCGCATAGGCCATCCAGACGCCGACGCCGAAGAGCAACGTCGACGCAAACAGGCAGAAGATAATGATCGAGCGTTCGGTACGTTTCAATCCGGGAAAAACGAAACGCATGATGAAGAAGAGCAGGAACGGCATGCTGAGGGCCGTGCCGCCCCACAGCATGATCTTGATAAGAATGCTGAAGCCCGCAGTCCAGCCAAGTCCCTGCACCTTGTCGGTCGAGAGTCCGGCGGGAGCGATGATCCACTCAGTGATCTTCGGTGCGAACGGGATGATGATGATTTCACAGAGAACCCAGGCGATCACGCAATTCAGCAGGCAGTCGCGCAGATCGATCAGGTGTTCCAAGAACGGACGCGGAGGATCGTTGTAGCCATCGTCTGTCCCGTCTTTTTTGATCAAGAACCGCCCGATCTTCATGTGGTATGCTCCACGGGCGTCTCAGAGTCAGAGACCTTAGGCGTCTCCGGAGTCTCAGGCGTCTCGGACGGCCCCTCTCCCGTCGCGTCTTGCGATGCGACCGACTCATCTGATCCTGCCGACCACGCGGCGACATGATCCTCATTGCCGGGGTAGTCCGCAGTATCGGGGTAGGGATTGTCGTGGTCGTACGACTCGGCGGGATCAGACGGCACGCCATCGCCATCGTACGACGTATCCGCATGTGACGAATACGACTCGGACGGCGACGGCTGATCCATATTCATCAACTGATCTTTGAACTCGTCAGCCGCACGACGGAACATCTCCATCGTGCGGCCCAACTTGCGGGCAACCTCGGGCAGGCGTTTGGGGCCAACCACAATCAGGATGACCACAAACAACACCACCCATTCGCCCGCGCCCACGGAGCCGCCGAGGAACGCTAAGCTGGGAAAACAAGACATGCCCGGAAGCCCCTGCGCGCCCACTTACTTCTGGAACAGCGCAAACTCGCCGCGACGGTTCAGACGCCAGACCTCTTCGCCGGAACCCATCACAGCGGGCTTCTCTTCGCCATAACTACGGGTCTGGATGCGATCGCCCAGCACGCCCAGTTCCACCAGACGCGTACGCACCGAAATGGCGCGGTTCTCGCCCAGCGACAGGTTGTACTCATTGCTGCCGCGCTCGTCGCAGTGTCCCTCGACCACCAGCACATGGTTCGCATTCTGCTGGAGATGCATGGCGACCTGCTCGATCTTGGCGATTTCGGAAGGAGCCAGCGCATAGCTATCGAACGCGAAGTAGACCGGCGCAAAGGTCACGCCCTGAACAGGCGCAAGCGTGTCCTCGAAACGCGCACCGCTGACGAGACTGCCCGCACTATCATAAACTGAGGGAATGTCCGTGGTCTCCAGAAGCGTCGGGTCATCCAACCCCAAGCCACCGCCGGCGGCGCCGCCCGCACCTCCCCTTTTAGACCACGGCATACGGCAACCCGCTGCAAGAAGAAGCAGGCTGGCCATTGCGACATTGACAAAGACGACCGAACGAATATGCATACGTGAACTCCTCACTCGTGAACCGTTGTTAGCGCTCAGACCAATCTGGAGACATCCAATTCCCGGCAATGTTGATTAAACGTACCGCAGGATCCCCCAGAGTGTCAAGAATGTAGAGCGCGCCCCTATTCGAACAGACCACATGCCGCCCGTTCGCCGCCCAAGAGGGGTGCTCGTAAGTGCCGGGCTGCGTCACCATCGTCGCTGACCGCTCACCCTCCTGCGGGTTGAGCACCGCGATCTGATAGCCCCCGCTGCGCTTAGTGGCATAAACAATCCCGCCTTTAGCGTGCCAGTCGGGATTGACATTTTCAGAACCTTTGTAAGTCAACCGGCGCGAGCGGCGCGTCGCCACATCCACCAGATAGAGCTGCGGCGTGCGGTCAACGTCACTCACATAAACGATACTGCGTCCGTCAGGCGACCAGCAGGGACTGGCCTCGGAACCATGGGGTGTCTGGGTCAGCCGCGTCAGGTTGCCGCCGGAGAGCGTCAGCACATACAGTTCCGGATTGCCTTGATAGGAAAGAATAATCGCAGCGCGCGAACCGTCCGGCGAAATCGCCGCCCCGGTGTTCAGCCCTTTGAACGTCGCCAGCGCCTTGCGCTCCGCGCCCACCGCCATGCGGTAGACCGCCGGATACCCCTTCAGGAAACTGGTGTAGTAGATGTCACGCCCGTTCGGTGCCCAGCGCGGGCCGACAACCGCCACGTTGTCATGGGTGACCTGCATAACATTTTGGCCGTCAGCGTCGCAGACGTAAAGATCCGCGTTGTTGCGGCCACGACGGTTGACAAAGACGATACGCGTCTGAGCGATACCGACCTCACCGGCGATCAGCTTGACCATCTCGTCCGCGAGCTGGTGCGCTTGACGCCTCACCTCGGCCTGCCCCAGCGAGGTACGCGCCCAGTTGAAGGCCTTGCCGGGCCACTCCACGCGGCAGGTGCTCTGCACACCCGAACCCGCATCCGCCACCGAACCCTTCACGGTCACCGCGCCCGACGGAGCAACCTTGAACCAGCCGGAAAGCTCCAGGTCACGCGTCAAGGTTTTCACGAAAAGCTGTCCGTACGTTCCCGGCGCCTGCAAACCGGACAAAGAGACGGTGTTTTTATCCGCCCCCTTCTTGACCACCGAGATCAGCGGCGGCTGCGCCGCCGACTGCGCGAATGCCGCCGGCATCACCCCGATCGCCGCGAAAAACAAAAACGCCAAACAAAATCGATGCATCATAAAGACTCCAAAAAACGAGATAACAGTATAGCCTGCCCCGGCTCTATCCGCAAGCGCAGACATCGCGTGGCAAAAGAGGCGGGGCAAAAGGGAGAAAACAGAGAAAACACGGAATTATTGTGATGAAGTCGTTTTCGATTCGGCGATATCACACAACAGTTCTTTCTCATCAAAGGACAGGGTGACAGTGGTTGATCGGCTGCTATCCGAAGAAAAAAGTTTGTTGCTCGATTTTGAGATGCTATAGATGTAACCGTAAGATTTGACGCGCCCTGTTTCTGTCCATTCAACAGAATCGGGGGGGCCAATAACTTCAAATAAATCGGCGGGGGTGGATTTGCCGACAGCCAGGGATTGAAGTCTCTCGTGGTCAATTTCATGGCCGACCGTCACCGTAGTCGAAATTCGACGAGAAGATATAGGGGCACCTTGTATTTTCGAGGCGCCGCTTGCAAGAAGCTGCGCCAGGCGCAGAGACTGCGCGAAAATTTGTACGTTTCGTTCTACGTCAGGGCCGGTTTTTGTCTCTACGGAAAGATATGTGCTTTTGATTAACTTTACTTTGCCTGTAGGGAAGAATTGAAGTAGGACACTGGATAGGTTGTCGTCATGCGGTTTTCGCATGTACGAATAGGCTATTTGACCTGAACTATACCGCGTTTTAAAGTCTGGTTCTCCCAAAAGCTTCGTCACATAATGGATATCAGCCTGAGCGGTTTTTAATAGGCGTACCGATTCCGTGTCGATCGGGGGTCTGTTTCTAAAATCTTCATGATGTTGCTGGGACACAAATGGAGCGTCATTGTATTTTAAGTCCTGAAGGATTCCGTTTGAATCGAATGTAAGAAATAAACTTTGAAAATCCATACATGAGGCGGAAGAAAGTTGGCTTTCAGCAAGGATACGGCCGAGTTTTGAGCCGCCGATTTTTTGGGGGTCACTGTAGATCCAGCCAGCTTGCACTGTTTTGTCGGCTTTGAATATTGTGCTGCTCGGCAACCCCAAAAGGTTTTGGGCTTCCGCTCGGGTTGTTGAGTTTTTCTTCAGTTTGGCGATCGTTCCTTTTAGTATTTTGCCGCGGCTGAACCACAGAGAAACGGAGTTTACCATCCCATCTGCCGAATATGATACCAGAATGCGGTCGTCTATAGTTTTCGTCTGAGTTTTTTGTTTTTCCCTGCCCAGATGTGAAGTTGGCAGGTCTTCATATTTTCGGACTTTGTAAAAGTTTGTAGTTTTTTCGTTAGTTGTCATTTTTGAAGTCGGTCGGCCGAGTCGTTTTTGGATTTGCGACTTCGACATGGGCTGTTCGATAAGATCACTGATATCATGCGCAGTCAGGCGTGGCCTCATGATTGAGATGCAACCGCTGGCAAGAAAAAGGCATAAAACGGTTCCTGTTCGGCAGATTGTAGTATTCATACGTTTTCGGTGGTAGTGGAGGAAACGAGGGGGGAACGGAGCAGGATGCGCAGACACTCCTCCTCCATCGGCGAATGGAAGCCGCTGATGACGGTGACGCCCTGCTTGCGGAACAGCTTGGCGAGGTCGTAGGTGTCGAGAATGAGCTTGCCGGGACACTTTTCCGAGCACAACAGCGCGACCATGGGCCGGTCAAGGATGGCGGCGTTGCCCATGCTGGAGATATTCGTGCGCCCGGTCATGTGTTCACCGCCTCTTTGCATTGGGGATAACCAGAGCAGCCCCAGAACTGCTGACCGGTGTTCCTGCCGCTCTTGGCTGTCCGCAGCACCATGGGCTTGCCGCATTGCGGACAAGTAGGGATGTGATCAGACGGATCAGACGGATCGGCCTGATCGTGTCTGCGCCGCTCCCGCTCGACCAAGCGTGCGGCGGCGAGACGTTCGCTGTAGCCGCCGCCTTCGACGAACTGCTCTTCCACGGCTGCGACTTGCTGGTCGAGCAGGTAGTTCGCTTGGTTGATCAGGCAGATCAGCGTATTCGCGCGCACGGCGGGGTCGGTGTGTTCCAGCCACGGCGCATACAGCGCCCAGCGTTCTTGATCGGTCAGATCAGTCAGATCGGACGGATTAGACGGATTAGCCCGGTCTTCTCTGAAGCGTCGCGGAACCGTGCGCACAGCGCGCGCTTCGGCACTGTCCGGCGTCCACTGCGGCAGGTGCCGGTGACGCAAAAAATCCTCGAAGTCGAGCAGCAGTTCCTCCAGGCTCGCGCGGGCGACATTGAGCAGGCGCAGCTCCGTTTGCGATGAGGTGGCCGACGCACGGCTGCCCTCGGCGATGTTCTGGCGGCCCGACCGCGCCGCCTGCACCATCTGGTCCACCAT